>ERZ1643251.2935-NODE-2935-length-16532-cov-5.880500_pt1 | contig 16532 bp, 14 predicted proteins | sample MGYA00579261_ERZ1643251 | MGnify/ENA primary metagenome ERZ1643251 (study PRJEB29033, sample SAMEA4952267) | chicken gut metagenome | biome: Broiler Chicken; feature: Gastrointestinal Tract; material: Caecum | place: Ireland | collected 2018 | study: Broiler...
TTTTACTACTCTTCTTCCGAAGTCACCCGGGCAGCTCCTTCACCCGCTCCGAAAGTTTTTCAAGCATTTCGTTTCCTTAAATTCTCCAGATATAGCGTTCCCGAGTAACAGCCGGAAAGCAACATGGGCGCGGCGGAAAGCTATCCGCAAGATGGGCGTATTCTAGCCGCGCCAGTCTTTGTTTGTGTCCATTTGATTCGGCGGCATTCTCGCTTTGGGAAGTAGGAAGCGGCCGATGAATTTAAGGAAGCAGTCAGTGGCGGGAAGGCGCGGCTTCTGTGACTTAGAGGAATCCGTTGGAGCGGCTTAGGGATAAGGGATTGTTGTTAAGCGGCACAATGGGGTTGTCTGAATGAAATGAGTTCCCCATTGTGCCGCTTCGCTCTTAAACAGTCCCGCAACCCTTTAGTCCGCTCCCGGATTCCGGACCGGAACAGAAACGCGCCTCCCCGCCACTGACTGCACTTCTAAAATGATTCTTCGCTTCCGGACATTCTTTGAAATGTCGCTGAATTAAATGGCCGGATAGGTATGATGCGCACAGGAACGCTTTGCCCGAGCAGGCATATATTGATGATAAGAACAATGCGCAAAAGGAGGGGCGGCATGAGGGTCTGTGAACTGAGGAATAAGGAAGTTATCAATATATGCAGCGGCAGGCGGCTCGGATGTATCGTAGATGTGGAGATCAATGTGTGCAGCGGCGAGGTGGAGGCGGTCATTATCCCGGGACCGGGAAAGATATGCGGATTCCTCGGGACAGACTGCGAGTATGTCATTCCTTTTGCGTGTATCCGTAAGATCGGGCCGGATATCGTGATTGTGGAAATACAGGAAGAAAAGTTTTTGCAAAAATTTTAACAATTGTGTATAATGGACGCAGAAAAGCGGATTGTAAGCATCCGCAGAGGAAACGCTGGCAGCGTTGATTTACACTGACGCTGAGATTGCTTAAAGAAAGGCGGAAACAGATATGAGATGTCCATATTGCGGCAACCCGGATACAAGAGTCATTGATTCCAGACCGGCGGAGGACAAGAGTTCCATCCGCAGACGGCGCTCCTGCGATGATTGCGGGAGACGGTTTACGACTTATGAGAAAGTGGAGACGATCCCCCTGATTGTCATTAAAAAAGATAACAACCGTGAGCAGTACCAGCGTTCCAAGATTGAGCAGGGAGTTTTAAGCGCGTGTTACAAGCGCCCCGTTCCCGCAGAGGCAATCCAGAAGACGATCGACGCCGTGGAGCTGGAGATCTTCAACAGGGAAGAAAAGGAGATCCCAAGCAGTGTGATCGGTGAGATCGTGATGGAGAAGTTAAAGGATCTTGATCCGGTGGCATATGTACGCTTTGCGTCTGTATACAGAGAGTTCAAGGACGCGGGCACATTTATGGACGAGCTGAAAAAGTTCCTGCAGTAGATCATGCGCACTTACAAATTGACAATCGCCTACGACGGCGGCGGGTATCAGGGTTGGCAGCGGCAGACGAACACAGAGCGGACGATCCAAGGCATCTTAGAGCGGACAATCTCCTCGCAGACGGGATTCCCGGTGGAGGTGAACGGGTCGGGCAGGACTGACGCGGGGGTTCATGCTCTGGGGCAGACGGCAAGCGTTGTGCTTCCCGGACAGGCAGAGGAGGATTTTTTTACTGGAGAGATCAATGAGGCGCTTCCGGCTGACATCCGCATCATAGACGCGCAGCTTGTGAAAAATGGTTTCCATGCGCGCAAGAGCGCAGTGGCGAAACGGTATGAATATCATATAGACACCGGGGAAAAGCCGGATGTATTTACAAGGAGATACACCTATCATTTTCCGCAGAAGCTTGATCTTGAGAGGATGAAAAAGGCGGCGGCTTATCTTACGGGGACGCATGAATTTGCGGGATATACGGATAAAAAAGATGAAAAGTCCACAAAACGGACGATTTATGATATAATGGTCAGCGGACAAGGCAGCAGAGTGAACCTTACATTTGACGGCACTGGATTTTTATACCATATGGTGCGCATACTGACGGGGACTCTGCTTGAAGCCGGGACATATCAGCGCACACCGGAGAGTGTGCGCGATGCCCTTGATACAAAAGACAGGAGCAGGGCGGGATTCCTTGCTCCGGCGAGAGGGTTGTTCCTGCGGGAAGTGCGCTATGACTGAGAGAGGCGGGGACAGAGATAAAAACTCTGTCCTTCTTTGCTGCGGCGACGGGCCGGAGTCCGGGAATCTCAGGCGGGGAATGTAGGCGATCGCAGCTTTCCGGGGACAGGATAAAGGAGGTAATCAATGAAACTGATATCATGGAATGTAAACGGTTTACGGGCATGTGTCCAGAAGGGATTTCTGGATTTTTTTAAAGAGGCGGATGCGGATATCTTCTGCGTACAGGAGACGAAGATGCAGGAGGGGCAGCTTGAGCTTGACCTTCCGGGTTATCACCAGTATTGGAATTACGCGGTGAAGAAGGGGTACTCCGGAACAGCCGTATTCACGAAAGAGAAACCGCTTGCCGTGACTTACGGCATCGGCGTTGAGGAGCACGATCAGGAAGGCCGTGTGATCACCTGTGAGTTTGAGGACTTTTATTTTGTCACGGTATATACGCCCAACTCCCAGAATGAACTGGCAAGACTGGACTACCGTATGAAGTGGGAGGATGACTTCCGCGCCTATCTGAAAAAGCTGGAAGAGAATAAGCCTGTGATCGTGACGGGAGACATGAATGTGGCGCACAGGGAGATCGATCTTAAGAACCCGAAGACAAACCGCAGGAACGCGGGATTTACAGACGAGGAGAGACAGAAGTTCACAGAGCTTTTAGAGGCGGGATTTATTGATACGTTCCGGTATTTCTACCCGGATCAGGAAGGGATTTACTCATGGTGGTCTTACCGGTTCAGCGCCCGCGCCAAGAACGCGGGGTGGCGCATTGACTATTTCTGTGTGTCAGAGTGCTTAAGGGACAGGCTCGCCGACGCGAAGATACTGACAGACGTTATGGGGTCAGACCACTGCCCGGTGGAACTGGATCTGAACTGACCGTGGGTTTCGCCGACACAGGCTGAAACTGTGCGCGGCATATCATAAGGAGGAGATCAATATGACAAAGATAGATATCATCTCCGGCTTTTTAGGAGCCGGAAAGACAACGCTTATTAAGAAGCTGCTCTCAGAAGCATTTACAGGGGAGCAGGTGGTGCTCATTGAAAACGAATTCGGAGAGATTGGTATTGACGGAGGCTTTTTAAAAGAATCCGGCATTGAGATCCGCGAGATGAACTCGGGATGTATCTGCTGTTCTCTCGTGGGAGACTTTGGGAAATCCCTGAGGGAAGTGGTGGACACCTATCATCCGGACAGAATCCTCATCGAGCCGTCGGGTGTGGGTAAGCTGTCTGATGTCATCAAGGCAGTGCAGGATGTGCAGGAGGAGATCGATGCGAAGCTCAACAGTTTTACAACAGTGGCGGATGTGACAAAATGCAGGATCTATCTTAAGAATTTCGGAGAGTTCTTCAGCAACCAGATCGAATATGCGGGCGCTGTCATCTTAAGCCGTACAGATAAAGCAAAACCGGAAAAGATTGAGGAGAGCGTGGCGCTGCTTCGTGAGCTTAACGGCAAGGCTCCGTTCATCACCACACCCATCGCCCGGCTTTCGGGTAAGAAGATACTGGAGACGATGGAGGAGAGCAAGTCATTGGAGGAAGAACTGCTGAGCGAGGTCGTGTGCCCGGAGTGCGGTCACCATCACCATGGGCATGAGCATCCTCACGGCCATCACCACGACCACGGCGAATGCTGCGGCCATGGGCATGAGCATCATCATGAGCATCACCACGACCACGGCGGATGCTGCGGCCACGGCCATGGGCATCACGGTTCTGAGCATGGGCATCCTCACGAGCATCACCATGGGCATGAGCATCACCATGACCACGGACATCATCATGCGGACGAGGTATTCACAAGCTGGGGGCACGAGACGATTCACACTTATACAAAAGAACAGGTCAATGATATTTTGAACAGTCTGGAGGACGGATCTTACGGCAATATCCTGCGGGCAAAAGGAATGGTCGCGGGAGCGGACGGAGAGTGGATCTACTTTGATATGGTTCCGGGAGAGCACGAGGTGCGCGAAGGCGCGCCGGAGTACACCGGACGCATCTGTGTCATCGGGGCAGAGATCAGCGAAGAGAAACTCGCGGCGCTGTTCGGTGTTGTCTGATGAGGAAAAGGGGACGCTTTGTTCCTGACAAGGAAAACTGTGCCGCTTTATCGGCGGAAGAATGGAGAGTAGTATGAATGAACCGAGTGTAATGGTCTATCTGATGACCGGGTTTCTGGACAGTGGAAAGACACAATTTTTAAAGTTTACGCTGGCACAGGATTATTTTCAGATCGATGGCAAGACTCTCCTCATCCTCTGCGAGGAGGGCGAGGAAGAGTACGATCCGATGGAAATGTTAAAATACGGCGTTGTCATTGAAAAAGTGGAAGATCAGGAGGATCTGACAGGGGAATGGCTGGAGGAGATGAACCGGAAACATGAGCCGGAGCGCGTTGTTGTAGAGTATAACGGCATGTGGAAAGTCAGTGACTTTGAGGCGTTAAGGCTCCCGGAAGGATGGGTGATTGAGCAGAAGCTCACTACAGTGGACGCCAGTACATTCCAGATGTATCTGACGAACTTAAAGCCGCTTTTCGTGGAGATGGTCCGGGGCGCGGAGCTGGTACTGTTCAACCGCTGTGACGAGATCGCGCCGCTCGCCGGATACCGCCGGAGTGTAAAAGTGGTAAGTCCTCAGGCTGAGGTGATATTTGAGGATGAGGAGGGCGAAGTGGAGAATATCTTCGAGGATGAGGTGCCCTATGATTTGAAAACCCCTGTTATTAAGATCGAGAAAGAGGATTACGGCATCTGGTATGTAGATATGATGGAGAATCCGGAGCGCTATAAGGGAAAGGTCGTGGAGTTTACGGCGAAAGTGGTAAAACCCCGCTCATTTCCGTCAAAGGTATTTCTTCCGGGGCGCATGGCGATGACCTGCTGTGCGGATGATACAACGTTCTTGGGATATGTGTGCAAGAGTCCTTACGCGACGAAGCTGAAGCCGGGAGACTGGGTGAAAGTGCGGGCAAAGGTGGGATTTGCCAATCTCTCTGTATACCGCGGGGAAGGGCCGCTCCTTGAAGCGGAGTATGTAGAGACGGCGGAACCGATAGAGGAACTGGTATATTTTAATTAAAGAAATCATAAGGAGGAAACGGTTATGGAGAAAAAGTATGACGTGATCGCGCTCGGAGAGCTTTTGATTGATTTTACGATGAACGGACAGAGTGAGCAGGGAAACAATCTGTTCGAGGCATGTCCGGGAGGAGCGCCCTGTAATGTGCTGGCTCTTCTCAACAAGATGGGGAAAAAGACCGCTTTTGTCGGGAAAGTGGGAAAAGATCAGTTCGGTACGCTTCTGCGCAATACGATCAGTGAAGCGGGTATCGACGCATCCCATCTGGTGACGGATGAGGAAGTCAATACAACGCTGGCGTTTGTGCACACCTTTCCGGACGGTGACAGGGAGTTTTCCTTCTACCGCAATCCGGGGGCGGACATGATGTTGGGTGAGAATGAGGTGGATGAGGATTTTGTCAAGGATACGAAGATCTTCCACTTTGGTACATTGTCCATGACCCACGACGGGGTAAGGGCGGCGACGAAGAAAGCGGTGAGCGCGGCCAAGGACGGGGGATGCCTGATTTCTTTTGACCCGAATTTAAGAGAACCGCTGTGGAGTTCTCTTGATCTTGCGAAGGAGCAGATGGAGTACGGCTTCAGTATGTGTGACATCCTGAAGATCTCGGACAATGAGATCCAGTTTGTCTCGGGCAGGGAAGATTACGACGAGGGGATCGCATACCTTCAGGAGAAATACAATATCCCGCTTATCCTCCTGACAATGGGGAAGGACGGAAGCAGAGCGTATTACAAGGGAATGCGTGTAGAGAGAAAAGGCTTTTCTGTGGATACCATCGAGACGACAGGAGCGGGGGATACATTTGGCGGAAGCTCGCTTACATACCTTTTGGAGCATGACTTTGACAGTCTGACAGAAGAGCAGTTGGGAGAGATGCTTACGTTCGCCAATGCGGCGGCGGCTATTGTGACTACAAGAAAAGGCGCGATCCGCGCGATGCCAAAGCGCGGGGAAGTGCTCTCGCTTATAGAAAAGTGAAAACCGCATATAAATCAGAGGGAGCGCCCCGGACTGGACATATCAGTCTGGAGCGCTCCTGTATTCTATTGAGTTTGTCTTATGTCGGCTTTACGGCCCGGTTCTGGTTCCGCCATTCTCTGGGTGAGCTTCCGTATACATTTTTAAAAGCGCGTGAAAAGTGCAGTTGATTTGGATATCCAACTGCATTTCCGATATCTGCGATAGAAAGCTGTGTCAGCTTTAAAAGCTCCGCAGCTTTTGCCATGCGGTAATTCATAAGAAATTCCTGCGGGGACTTTCCGATTGTCTCCTTAAAGATACGTCCGAAGTAGGTGCGGTTAAGTCCGCAGAATTCGGCAATCCCTTCTACGGAGATATCATTCTGGAAGTTCTGTTCAATATAGTTGAGGGCCTCCTTCATATAGAAATCCCGGACCTTTCCGGTTGAGGTCAGGCGCATTGAAGCGGCGGAGCGGGACAAATAATCAAGAAAAAGGTACATATGCCCGATCAGATGGAAAGGGGATTCCCTGTTGTGTTCCACCAGATAGAGCATCTCGTCCTTCATCTGCTCGCGCAGCTCCTTTGAAGACGCGTGATAAACAGGATGATCCAGAGTGAGTCCGGCGATTTCGACCAGTTCCTTTGCTCTCAGGCCGTCGAATTCAACCCATGTATATTCCCAAGGCAGCTCCTGATCAGCAACATAGGTGTTGACCTGACGGGGAAAGATCATAAATCCCTGACCGCTGTGGATCTGATATTCGTGTGTCTGCCCTTTCGAGTCATTTGCGTAGAGGTGCCCGGTTCCGGAAAGGACATAGTGGAAGAGAAAATGATTTCTTGCAGCAGGGCCGAACGAGTGCGCGGGCCGGCACTGTTCCTTTCCGAACTGGTAGAGTCCAAGGTCAACAAAATTTTCATTCGGGAATACGGAAAAGAGAATATCACTCATAGCTATAGCCTTTCTCATCATTTTGTGGTTCCGGTAATACAGTAATTATAACTCAAAATATACCAAAATGCGACCTGACTTGAGATAAATGGTACAAAAGTTGTATTTTGGCATAAAACAAAAGAAATAAGGATATTTTGAGATACATTTTGGTATGTTATAATTGTTTCACAAGTAAAATCTAAAAGGAAGGAGCTGGAACTATTATGAAAAAGAAACATGCTCTCAGTGTCGTACTTGCGGCGTCCATGCTTGCTGCAGCCATTCTTCCGGGATGCGGTTCGAATGAGAACAGCGGAAAGACGGAGATTGAGATCCTGCAGTACAAGCCGGAGGCAGCGGCATACTTTGATCAGGTGGAGGCTGAGTTCAACGCGACCCATGACGATATCCATCTGACCATCAGTTCTCCGAATGATGCCAGCACAATTATGAGGACACGGTTTGTCAGGGAGGACTATCCTGACATCATCGGCATAGGGGGGGATATCAACTATTCTTATTATGTTGATGCGGACATCCTTGCTGATGTTTCGGATTATCAGGGAATGTCAGATATCAAACAGTCATACATCGACATTCTGGAGGCTCTTGAGATCACGCCGAAAGACGGAACATACGGTGTGCCTTACGTGGCGAACGCGGCAGGTATCCTCTATAACCGGGATATGTTCGAGGAGCACGGCTGGGAGATACCGGAATCATGGGACGAATTGATTGATCTGTGCGAGGAAATTCAGGCGGAGGGAATCCTTCCCTTCTATTTCGGTTTCCGTGACACATGGACCTGCCTTGCCCCGTGGAACTCTCTTGCCGTAGGCCTTGCGCCGTCAGATACGTGCCAGCAGGTGAACGCGGGCGAGACGACATTTACAGATGAGTACAGGGAGACAGCGGAGAAGTGTATGGAGATGGTAAGCTACGGGCCGGTTGATCCGTTTGCCTACGGATACAATGACGCATGTACGGCGTTTGCCCGCGGTGAATCTGCGATGTATCCCATCGGAAGCTACGCGGTGCCGCAGATCCTCTCTGTAAATCCGGAGATGAATATTGATTCCTTTGTGACACCGGGAAATGATGATCCGGACGGAAATACACTGAATTCAGGGGTTGACCTGATGTTTGCCGTGACGGCTGACTGCGAGAATAAAGAAGCGGCATACGAAGTGCTCGACTTCCTGCTGGCTGACGAGAATATCCAGAAGTATATTGACGATCAGAATGCCGTTCCCTGCAAGGAGGGTGACTTTGATCTCGCGCCGATGCTCGACGGCATGCTGCCGTTTATCGAGTCCGGCAACATGACAGACTATCAGGATCATTATTATCCGTCAGAGATGGCAGTTGACGCGAAGATACAGACATTCCTGATCAATCAGGATGTGGACGCGTTCCTTGCGAACTTTGACAAGGACTGGACGAGATATAACAGAGACATCATCCGTGCGGTTCAGGAGTACAACGAAGAAAACGGGACTGCCGAGTAGGAAAGGAGCGGGGTTAGAATATGAAAAAAGTAAATGACAGTAAGCGGACATATATGCTGATCACAATACCGATTCTGGCGCTGTTTGTCTGCTTTAACACCATACCGCTGATCCGCGGTGTGATCTACAGCTTCACGAATTTTAAAGGGTTTGGTACATATGATTTTGTGGGATTCCGCAATTACATGGATCTTTTCACTGATCCGAGGATCGGCGGCTCATACCTGTTCACGATTAAGCTGGCCATCGTGGCGACCATTGTGACGAACGTAATCAGTCTTGTACTCGCGCTCGGCTTAAACAGTAAGATCAGGGGAAAGACATTTTTAAGAGCTGCTTACTTTGTACCGAACGTACTTGGAGCACTGGTTGTAGGATACATTTTCCAGTACTTCTTTACATATATCCTTCCGGGTATGGGCGACGCTCTTGGGATTGACGCGCTTAGTTCCAGTATGCTGTCCAACAGTAAAACAGCATGGATCGCTATCGTGATCGTCTGCGCATGGCAGTCTATCGCGATGAATACGATCATCTACATCTCCGGTCTGCAGACAGTGCCGGAGGAAGTATATGAGGCGGGCGATCTGGACGGAGCTACAGGCTGGAAGAAGTTCAAATTACTCACATTCCCGCTGATCATCCCGTTCTTTACCATCAACATGGTATTGTGCGTGAAGAACTTCCTCATGGTATTCGACCAGATCATGGCAATGACAAAGGGGGGTCCGGAGCAGAGCACAGAGTCTATTTCTTACCTTATCTACAACAACGGTCTGTCAGGAGGAAGCTTCGGATACCAGAGCGCCAACGCGGTGGTATTCTTCATCGTGATCGTGGCGATCTCTGTGGCGCAGATGTCCATATCAAGTAGGAAGGAGGAGCAGTTATAATGTATGAGAAAATGAAAGCAAGAATAAACTGGCCTGTTACGATCCTTCTGTTTGTCGGGTTGATCACAGTGGCGTTCCCGCTGTATATGACGATCGTCATCGCATTCAAGCAGCCGACCGAGATGACGAACAGCATCTCCGGCATACTTTCCCTTCCGGCGGCATGGAGCTTAAGCAACTTCGCGCAGGCGATGGAGCTGACAGATTTCTGGCGGTCGCTCGGCAACAGCTTACTTGTGACAGTGAGCACGGTAGTGCTTTGTATCATCCTTCATTCGCTGATGGGATTTGCGGTAGGAAGAAATAAAGCGCACAGCAAAACTTACAATTTCATCTATCTGTTTATCGTAAGCGGTATGTTCGTTCCGTTCGCGATCCTGATGATGCCTCTGGCAAAGCAGACTGCTGAGATGCACCTCGATAATTGGACTGGCGTTATCCTGCTTTATGTGGTATTCTATATGCCGATGAATTTACTGTTATATACAGGATATCTTGTAAATATTCCGATTGCGCTTGAGGAAGCCGCGAGAGTGGACGGGGCCAGCACATGGCGTACATTCTGGAAGATCATCTTCCCGATCATGAAGCCGATGCACGCGACGGTGGCAGTTATCACTGCGCTGGCGGTATGGAACGACGTTATGACACCTTTGATCATTATGTCAGGAAAAGGTTCCAATACATTGCCGTTGGCACAGCTTACATTCCAGACTCAGTTCGGTACGAACTATAATCTGGCGTTCGCGTCCTATCTGCTCGCGTTGATCCCGATCGTCATTTTCTATGTAATCTGCCAGAAGCAGATCATCAACGGCGTGGTGAACGGTGCGGTGAAATAGCTTTTAGATATATGCGGCATCGGTGAAGACCGACGCTATATCCGGTGCAGGGGAAGACCCGGGAACTCCCGAGGTGTTTTTCCTGCACCGTTGTGCCTTAACAGAATCGGAAATCAGGAGGAGAAAAGATGGGCATATTATACGATGAAAGGCAAAAGACAATTACACTGCATACAAAAAATACGACGTATCAGATGCAGATCGACAGGTACAATTTCCTGCTCCATCTGTATTATGGGAAAAGAGCGGAGGGGTGCATGGATTATCTTCTGACATTTTATGACAGAGGATTCTCAGGAAATCCATATGACGCAGGGAGCGATAAGACATATTCCATGGACTCTCTGCCGCAGGAATTTCCGTCCCTTGGGACTGGGGATTACCGGACTCCCGCATGTATCATCAAAAATACAGACCGTACATACAGCAGTGATTTCAGGTATGTAAGCCACAGTATCAGGGACGGGAAATACTCCCTGAAAGGACTCCCGGCGGTGTACGCCGGCGATACGGAGGCACAGACACTGGAGGTCGTGCTGGAGGACCGGGTGTCAAAGGTGCGCGCGGTACTTCTCTACGGCGTACTGCCGGAATATGACGTAATCACCCGCAGCGTAAAGATCGTCAATGCAAGCGACGGTCATGTCTCTGTAAAGAAGCTGGCTCCGGCGTGTCTCGATATGGTGGGGGGAGACTATGATTTTATCACATTTTACGGACGCCATGCCATGGAGAGAAATTACCAGAGGCTTCCCATCGGCCATGGAGTATCCAAGATCGGAAGCCTCAGGGGAACATCCAGCCACCAGTACAATCCTGCGGTCATTGTGGCGGAGCATGACACGACAGAGGAGGCGGGAAGCTGCTACGCAATGTCCTTTGTGTACAGCGGAGGTTTCCAGAGCGAGGCTGGAAGGGACCAGTATTACCAGACCCGTGTGCTCATGGGATTTTCAGAGGAGCAGTTCGCCTATCCGCTGGGGGCGGGAGAGGAATTCCAGTCCCCGGAAGTGATCCTGAGTTATTCCTCTGAGGGACTTTCCAAGCTTTCCCAGAACCTGCACCGCTGCATGAGGACGCATCTGTGCAGAGGGAAATACAAAGAGTCCGCGCGCCCCATCCTTTTAAACAGTTGGGAGGCTTCCTACTTTGATTTTACGGGAGAGAGTCTGCTGAAACTGGCAGGGCAGGCCGCGGATCTTGGGGTTGAAATGTTCGTTATGGACGACGGATGGTTCGGAAAACGCGACAGCGAGTTCAGGGGTCTTGGAGACTGGAAGGTCAATGAGGAGAAGCTGGGTTGCACGTTAGGCGAATTGATTACTAAGATCAATGCTATGGGACTAAAATTCGGTATATGGATTGAGCCGGAGATGGTCAACGAGGACAGTGATCTCTACAGAGAGCATCCTGACTGGGCGTTCGTGATCCCGGGACGCAGGCCCAACCGCTCCAGACACCAGCTTGTGCTTGATTTTTCGAGAAAAGAGATCGTGGACCATATTTATGAGCAGATATGCAGCGTTCTGGATCAGGGCAATGTGGAATATATCAAGTGGGATATGAACCGGAGTCTGGCTGACATTTACTCCGCTACAGCGGACAGTCAGGGACGAGTGCTTCACGACTATGTGCTGGGACTCTATGATTTCCTCGAGAGGATCGTCACCAGATACCCGAATATCCTGATCGAGGGATGCAGCGGAGGCGGAGGGCGCTTTGACGCGGGAATGCTTTACTATACTCCGCAGATCTGGTGCAGTGACAATACGGACGCTATCGACAGGCTGGAGATCCAGTACGGGACATCCTTTATCTATCCGGTGTCCTCCGTGGGATCTCATGTATCCGCGTCCCCGAACCACCAGACAGGAAGGATCACATCCCTGAATACAAGAGGAATTGTGGCGTCAGCGGGAACATTCGGCTATGAGCTTGACCTCGATCAGTTGGGCGAGGAAGAGAAAGAAGAGATCCGCCGTCAGATCACATATTATAAAAAATACGCGCCGCTCATCCAGAAGGGACTGTATTACCGTCTGACCAATCCTCAGACTGCGGACGCGGGCGCATGGGAGTTCGTATCAGAGGATAAGAAGGAAGCGCTGGTCATGGCAGTCAGCGTGAAACAACATGCAAATATGACGGTGGACTATATCAAGGTAAGAGGCCTTGAAGAAAATAAAATGTATCGGGAGACAGTAAGCGGAAGGCTGTATAACAGTACCGCCCTTATGGAGGCGGGACTTCCTATGCCTGTCGAGCTGGGAGAATACCGCGCGTACCAGTGGCATTTTGTGAGGGAAGATTAAGAGCCTGCAAAAACAGAGAAGGAGAGGGAACGGAAATGTCAAAGAGAACTGCAAAGAAAAAAGCTGCCGCGAAACAGCCGGTTGTGAAAGAGAAGACTGTTGAAAAGCAGGTTGCCGCGACAGTACAGAGTGCTGCGAAAAAGACTGCGGCTGAAAAAAGAGCGGTTAAAGACGAGAACGACCGTATATTCGGCGAACGGCTTGCGCGTCATCACGATGAACTGCGCTGGCTGTATATGGAGCTGTACGGGAATGACGATATGTTTGCAGAACTGTGCAGCCAGATGAAAGAATATTATGACCAGAGAAACCAGAGCCTGAAAGCGCTGGATGCCAAGCGCGAGAGCGACGCAAAATGGTACCGCAAAAGAGACATGGTCGGAATGATGATGTATATAGACAACTTTGCGGGAAACATAAAGGGTGTTCAGGAGAAGCTGCCTTACCTTGAAAAGTGTAATGTAAATTACATCCATCTCATGCCGTTCCTTGATTCTCCCAAGGGAAGATCGGACGGCGGCTATGCGGTGGCGGACTTCCGCAAGGTGAAGCCGGAGCTGGGGACAATGGACGATCTGGCGCATCTGGCGGAGAAGTGCCATGAGAAGGGGATCAGCCTGTGTATGGACTTTGTCATGAACCATACATCCGAAGACCATGAGTGGGCGGTAAAAGCTCGTCAGGGGGACGGCGAATACATGAGCCGTTACTTCTTCTATGCGGATCCTTCCATCCCACAGGAGTATGAGAAAACAGTTCCGCAGGTGTTTCCGACCACAGCGCCGGGAAACTTCACCTATCTGCCGGAGCTTGGCCACTATGTGATGACAACATTTTACCCGTATCAGTGGGATCTGAACTACCGCAATCCGAGGGTGTTCAATGAGATGATGTATAACTTCCTCTATCTGGCTAATCAGGGGATGGACATCATCCGTATCGACGCGGTTCCTTATATCTGGAAGGAACTGGGAACAGACTGCAGGAATCTTCCGAAAGTGCACACTATTGTGCGCATGATGCGTATGATCGGCGAGATCGTTTGCCCGGGGATCGTGCTTCTTGGAGAAGTAGTCATGGAGCCGGAGAAGGTGGCTCCGTATTTCGGCACGGTGGAGAAGCCGGAGTGCCATATGCTTTACAATGTGACAACAATGGCTACAACATGGAACACAGTCGCCACAAGGGATATCAGGCTTCTGAGAAAGCAGATGGACATCGTTTGCTCCCTCCCGAAGGAGTACACCTTCCTCAATTATCTGAGATGTCATGACGACATTGGATGGGGACTTGATTATGAAACATTGTCCCAGTGGGGAATGAAGGAAGTGCCCCATAAGAAATATCTGAATGATTATTTTCAGGGAAAAATGGAGGGCAGCGTAAGCCGCGGTGAGCTCTATAATGAAGATCTGGTGACAGGGGACGCAAGGTTCTGCGCGACAACCGCGTCTATGTGCGGGGTCGAGAGCGCTGGATTTGAACAGAATGATGAAAAGATGAGTCAGGCTATTGTTAAGGATGTCATGCTTCATGCTTATATGTTTACTCAGTCCCGTATCCCCATGCTCTACAGCGGGGACGAGATCGGTCAGGTCAATGACTATACTTACAAGGATGACCCGGAGAAAGCACCGGATTCCCGCTATATCCACAGAGGAAAGTTCTGTTGGGAGCTGGTGGACAATATTACGGATAAGGGCAGTGTGCAGGGCAGGATCTTTGGCTCGATTTCAGATTTGGAGAAGATCCGCAGAAATGAAGCGGTGTTTGACGCGGACGCGGAAGTGTACACCAAGGATTACAGCGACCCGTCCATTCTCTGGATTGTAAGAAAGACGGACAAGGAAGAACTTCATGCTGTGTTTAATTTCAGCGATGCAGACAAGACTGTCTGGATGCCGGAGGTTACGGAATATACAGATCTGATGACAGGAAAGAAAGAGACTGTGGAGAAAACGGTTCTTCCGGCTTGGGATTTCCTGTGGATGAAAAAATGAGTCCGGTATAGCTTGTATAGCTCGTTGATAACGGCAGAGAGATCATAACAGGAGATGGAAATTAGAGTTTGACATTTTTGCTTTAAACGAATATAATGGGCGGAGAAACAAGGGCGTTTCCTATAAGGGGAAGAACGCCCTTTTGTGTGCATAAATATGGAAGGAGGATTTTCATATGAACGATTATACGAGAGAAGATATCCTGCAGCTCGTGGAAGAGGAGGATGTAGCTTTCATCCGCCTGCAGTTTACGGATATCTTCGGAACGATGAAAAATATGGCAGTGACGGTCAGCCAGCTTGAAAAAGCGCTGGATAACCGGTGCATGTTTGACGCTTCTTCGATTGAAGGCGTATCGGGAGAGATGGATACGGATATGTATCTCTACCCGGACTTAAATACGTTTGAGATATTTCCGTGGAGACCGCAGCAGGGGAAGGTGGCGCGTCTGATCTGTGATGTATACAAAAAGGACGGTACGCCTTATGAAGGAGATCCCCGGCATGTGCTGAAACGAGCCATCGCGCGGGCCTCGGAGATGGGTTACACGCTCAACGCGGGGCCGGAGTGTGAGTTCTTTCTTTTCCATACGGATGAGGACGGACTGCCTACTACTCTGACCCATGAGCAGGGCGGTTATTTTGATGTGGGGCCTCTTGACTTTGGGGAAAACGCAAGGCGGGATATGGTGCTGACTCTGGAAGACATGGGGTTTGAAATCTTATCCTCACACCATGAGATCGCGCCCGCCCAGCATGAGATTGATTTCCGTTATGATGAGGCGCTGGTGACGGCAGATAATCTCATGACATTTAAGATGGTCGTCAAAACGATTGCCAAGCGGCACGGCCTTCACGCGACGTTTATGCCGAAGCCAAGGATCGAGACATACGGCTCCGGCATGCATGTGAACCTTTCGCTTGAGAAAGACGGGATCAATGTATTTCAGGACAAAGAGGATGCAAACGGTCTGAGCAGGGAAGGCTACTATTTTATCGGAGGCCTGATGAAACATATGAAAGCGACGACATGTATCACAAATCCGACGGTAAATTCCTACAAGCGTTTTGTGCCGGGATATGAAGCTCCAGTATATATGGGTTGGTCGTCCAAAACGAGAGGGCCGCTGATCCGTGTGCCGTCCGGAAAGGGAGAGAATACGCGCATTGAGCTGAGAAGTCCGGACGCTGCTGCCAACCCGTATCTGGCGCTTGCCGTCCTTTTGGAAGCAGGACTTGACGGCATTAGGAACAAGATCATGCCGCCGGAGTGCATTGATGAGGATATCCAGAAAATGAGCCGGGAGCGAAGAGAAGAACTCGGCATCAAAGAACTGCCCCGGTCGCTGAAAGAGGCAGTGGAGGAACTGGAGAAGGATGAGCTTGTGCTGGATACACTCGGAAAAGAGCTGGCAGAAAAGATCATGGATGCACAGCGGACAGAATATCATGATTATTGTATGCAGGTGACTGACTGGGAGATCGCGAAATATCTTTATCGATTATGATCAGATGGAAGAAGGCGGTGAAAGGCCGTAACGGCTTCTCCTTTCCTGACAGAAGGGGCAGACACGGGGAGCATAGAGCTGACAGCGGGAGGTGACACGGGTTTGAGCAATGTGATCGTTGCGTTTTCCAAGAGGGAAAACGCGGTGAATATACGGAATATCCTGACAAGATCCGGGGTCGGAGTGTCTGCTGTCTGCACGACCGGAGCAAAAGTACTTCAGCATGCGGAACTGTGGAATGATGGGATCGTGATCTGCGGTATGCGTCTCCAAGACATGCCTTACATGCAGCTTCGGGAGCTGTTGCCGGA
>ERZ1643251.2937-NODE-2937-length-16509-cov-3.845569_pt1 | contig 16509 bp, 15 predicted proteins | sample MGYA00579261_ERZ1643251 | MGnify/ENA primary metagenome ERZ1643251 (study PRJEB29033, sample SAMEA4952267) | chicken gut metagenome | biome: Broiler Chicken; feature: Gastrointestinal Tract; material: Caecum | place: Ireland | collected 2018 | study: Broiler...
GTTATAAAACGTTACCACAACTTCAGCTGTAAAGTTTTTCGTATAGATTTCATTGCGACTTTCCACATCAATTGATACATCACAGGAATTGCCATCTTCAACAAAGATAGCAGATGCACTTGGAAGAAAAAGCATGGTGCAAAGAAAAAGTGTTATTATCCGCTTCATTTATTATGCGTCTCCTCCCTGTTGAGGGATCTATTCTGCTTGTCCAGATCAATAAAATGCTGGAAAGCTTGTACGTATTCCTCTGCCAGAATGACAGGGCTACGCTTATCGAGCTCTTGGTAGAGCGGGAGCTCTTTTTCATATAGTTCATCTTTACGATAAAGCCAATACTCAATTTTATCTGCAATATCAAGATAATTATATGGATCAAATAAAACATCATCAAGATGAAAATCGTTAGTGACATCTGTTACCTGTGGGATTCGGCTCATAATCGAAGGTGTACCTACAGACATACCTTCTCCGAAAGTAAATGATAGGAAACCACCTTCATATAAAGTCGGATTTACAACCAGTTCCGAACAACAGTAAAGGGCAGCCAGATGCTGAACTGGAACTCTTGTGAAAGCCAACACATCGTACTGAAGGCGGTTCTTTAAAATAAAGTCACGAACCTCGGGGATTATATCAAGGGTACAGGTAAGAAACAACTTAATTTGTATATTTCTATGTCTGAGCAAGTACATATATGCTTGCAAAAGGTTATAGATATTTTTGCTATAGCGCAACTGACTGGCATAGAAAATATATTTTACGTCTTTGAAATTAAAATTATTCACGTACTCTGGAATAGCGGAATATCTTGGAAGCTGTTGCAAAAGCGACCTTGCAAAATCTTGCATAGACTCTTTCTGCCCCGCCAATAATTGATATGCAGGAGCAGCAAATTCCAAATAGGGGTCACACTTATTCATAATATTGGGAATGACAACAACTGCTGAGGGGTCTTTTCGATAGCGATTCACTAGGACTTCATTTTTTATCACATCACTGTATACAGTAAAGTATGCTCCCTGCTTTAAGACAGAAACGCATTCCTCTGTTGCATGTGCAGAACCAGGATAATTTGCAAATCCTAGAGGAAACTCCTGAGACACCAAGTCAGGAGCAGTCAAAACAACGGTTCCTTTTAGCTTCAAAGACTCCTCCCAAAATAGCGTGGGACAAAACCAGACGTCTACAGATCCATCGGAGTTTATCATTTTTACTAGCTGTTCTCCCACGAATTGCAACAATTTTCTGTAAAGTGTTTCGTTTACAGACTCCCTTTTGCTGGAAAAAGCGGTGTAAAAACGATTGATGCGCTTAAAACTACCTTTTGTGGCTCCTTTGCCTTTCCGAAGTAGAGTTTTAAATAGATATGCAATGGCGATAAGGATAAAACCCACTAAAGCCAGGGGTAAGAGTAAAATGCCACATATCCCCACCAGCAAAACCATTGCGACAAAAATAATCCAGCTGCAGACCTCTACCAGATAGGAAACTGTACGTTCCAGCAAGCCAGCCATACCAGAGTACAGATAATACTTAAAACTTTTCTTTTCTTTAGGCAATTTTAGAAAAAATTTCTGGTAGATATTCCATAAGACGGGAAGTCTGCGAGGAGTCATTATGCGTATTCTGTCATTTTCAACTTGAAAATCTTCCAACAACGCTTCAAGTGCAGAAATAGACCATTTTGGACAGGCAATTGTCACATCATGCCCTCCATCTTGAAAACCTTTGATTAAGCTTCCAAGTAATCTGCCTAGGCCTTCACTTGTCAGTGTGACATTGGGATTATATTTTAGAAAAATACCTATTCTCACAATCGTACTCCTATATCTAAATTATAGCGATACGCTTGATGTGTTTATACACCTCGGGATACACAGCACCTACTTCCAAGGAATCAAGATCTGCAGCGGTTGGAAGCACAGCTGCATATTCCCGGTAATGCTTTTCTGCCTCTAAAAGGGCGTCCGAAATAGCCTCGCAGTCATAAGGATCAAAGAAATGAATACGGGCGTTTAAATATTTGTCAGCATATTTGAGAGAGAGATAGTGCCCAGCAATCGTAGGTTTGTGAAGATAAAGAGCGTCTAAAATATGGGCAGTACTATCACCTGTAATTTGGGGGTTGAAAACAAAACTTGCTTTTTGTAGTACAGATAAATAAATATTGCGGTCTAGTTTACCCAAAAAGACCAAATTGCGTCTTAATATATTATTATTTTGAATAAATTTTGCGATTTTTTCGGCATCTGAAGAACGATTTTCGGATTTTGTTCTAGGATCGAAATATCTGGTGTTTTCCCCTGTAATAAAACATTTTAAAGATCCACCGTGAGAATAATACTCCAAGATAGAGTTAAGCGCACGTAAATTATTTTTTTCAGGACTATCATCGGTTTTCCATAAAAAATATTCGGTATGATATTGATTTGCCAACTGGAAATAAGAACTGTTATTGGTGGGAGCTTCAAATAAGAATGGAATTGCGATTACATTTTCTCTACGGTTGCCACCGTACTGTACTGCATCATTATAGTCAGAAGGATTTGTAACAAAGACGGTATCTGCACCTCGTTGGAGCATATATTGTGAAAGTTCATCAGAAATGGAAATAATGTCGGGTACATATCGTTGAGCAAAATCGTGAACTGCTACAGCATACGGTTTGGTCGTAAAAAGGGCACCGGGACAGTAATCCATAGCAAATAGGATATAACTGCAGTCTTCAAAGTTAGTATTTCCATCATTTAAAATAAAATAGCGATTATCAAATGAGTGCGGACAAGGGATACCCTTTAGTTTTGCGGCTTCTATAGCCCAACGGGAATCCTTCTCTGTCCAGGTAAATTTTCGAATGGGTATACCGGCCTTTTTTATGCCGGATACAATACCCAAGATGACCTCTATATGGTCTCCTAAGTTTTTTGCCCCCAATTGTATGCATTTGATAAGACATTCTGCATACCCTATTACATTTTCTGTACAGACTTTTGGTAGAATAACTGCAATTTTTACTGGTTCATTTTTTTCATAGTAATATGATGTGTGGCAGATACTTTCGATGTGCATCATACTTGTCTGCCATATTGTGCGCATTTTTTCTTCTGATTGGTATGAAAGGAGCATCTTCTGCTGTTGTTCAATAAAACTATACCAATAGGAATTGTTCCTTCGAAGTTTTAAAAGAAGTTTCCTTGCCTGGGTATGGTTTGAACATCTTCCTGGGAGTATTTTTTTGCCACTCTTTTTCTGGCCGTTAACCATAAGATCAAAGGCGGAACCCTCAAGGTAGATAACTGGTATACCTAGAGAAATAGCATCATAGCCGTACGGATCGAAGACATCAGCCTGAACATCCGATAGGTACAAAGAAAAGTAATCCTCCAGATGGTCGATATGCCCATGATCAACTGACATAGAAAGGACTTTGGAATCATTTGGAATGGATACGTACTGTACACCGCCAATATGGTACTGGTCATGATCAAAAATTTTCTGAATATCGGTGTACGTCTCACCGGCAGATGTGCGCACTCTAATCTGTGGGCAAGCAATACAGAAGAATGAGGATAAAGTGCGCTGAGGTTTACGCATGGGGGCAGATTCCTGAAGAAATGGCATGTTAATATATCGAGATTGCAATACACGACATTCAAACTTGTTTATCTGCTGAATTATAGGAGCAAACCAAAATCGCTTCCCGACGGAATTTAACTTTGACAAAAAGCCTGTGCCGAGTGTTTGCACTATCTTTTCGCCACAAGTTTCTTTTCCTGACAGTACCGAGGATCTGAGAATAATGACTCCGCGAAAATTTTCAACAACTGCCTTCAATAAGTTGGGATAAAGATCCAAGAATATAAAATCAAAGGATTGATTGACGAGTTCCCAAATTTGGGTAGGAATTGTGTGATAGAAATCCGTTTGATTAAACAGTTCCAGATTCTCAGAAGAGATGGTCAAAGTCTGGTCATACTCCCAAGTAACAGATGCATTTTCGTTTCCAAATCCGAAGGGCACTATTTTGGGAGTAAAGACCTCATACCCGGCTTTCAACAAAAGTGGAACTTCAAAATTGCGTAAGCTGGTATAGTTCATGAGCCACAAGACACGCTTCTTACTCATCGCATTTTCCTCACAAAAGACTTGCCTTATAAATTTCAATTACTTCTTTTGGATCGCCATCGGCAACCTTAACTCCGTTTTGGAGCAGAATTACGCGATTGCAGAGGGACAATGCCGATCCCATGTCATGGGTTACCAGAACCATCAGTTTTGCTTCGTCTATCAAGTGATAGATCCTCTTTTTGGCCTTCTCAATGAAACCCATATCTCCTGCGCCAAGTACCTCATCCAGAAGAAGAACGTCACCAGTGATACTTGTAGACACGGCAAAGGCAAGCCGTACGAGCATGCCGCTGGAATATGACTTAATAGGATAGTTAATAAAATCACCAATGTCTGCAAACGCAATAATTTCATCTGTTTTTTCTGCGATTTCCTCTGGTGTTGCACCAAGGAGAAGCCCACGATAGAAAATATTTTCCCGACCAGTGGATTCCAAGTCAAAGCCTAATCCAATGTCGAATAGTGCGCGGATCTTTCCCTGAACATCCACTTTCCCACTTTCAATTGGATAAATCCCGGCAATAGTTCTTAGAAGGGTGCTTTTTCCGGAACCATTCCGACCAATTACGCCCACCCGCTCTCCTTCCTTCACAGTCATGTTGAAATCTTTAAGCGCATGGACATCCTTCAATAATGTTTTTCTTTTCTCCAGACGCAAACGGGAAAAAATTTCCTGCTTTAGTGTAGATGCATTGTATATACCCGACGGATAGTACATATTCACATTTTCCATATGAATATAACTTTCACTGCTCATTTTATACCCCTTTAAATATAAAAAATAATATCCCGCGCGTTTTTCTTATTAATTGATACTGCAATCAGATCAATTATTGAAATAGTTAAAAATGCCATAAGGTAGTTCGTAAGTTCTGGAAAATGTCCATGTAGGAATGGCTCACGGACAAGTGCAAGAATATGAGTCAATGGATTCCACTGAAACCACAAATATAGTAGCTCATTCTGTCTAAACATACTCTCTTGGAGGAAGACAGGAGATACATACCAGATGGTCTGCAGAATCAGGGAAACCATTTGGGGGTAGTCGCGATATTTTGTATTGGTATAGGCAGCAATTGTACTGCCGCCCCAGGCCAAAAAGAAGTAGAAGGCGCAGGTTACAGGAAGAGAAATAATCCCAATTACCAAATATCCGGGATTAGATATAATGGTCCATATATACAGCGAAATACTTGCCAGAAGAAATGAGACGATATAGACGAGAGAACTTTTCAGTGTATATATAGTAATTGGATGGTTAAATTGCCTGATAAATGGATCATTCTGAATAATTAAGCCACTTCCGCCAATAAAGGCTGAGCTTATTACATCCCACACCAGTAAGCCGGATAAGATATAGGGTGCGTAGGAGATAATTTCCTGGTCAAATACCGCACTAAATACAATGGACATAATGATGGTCAGACAGAGGGGATTGACAAAAGTCCACAGGATTCCTAGCTTGGAACGTCTGAATTTGTTTTTAAGCTCCATGCGTGCAAGGTGGAGCCAAAAGAAACGTGCGTTATAAATTTTTTCCAAGTATGCCTTCACGGCAGCAGTCCTCCACTGAATATAGGTTGCAGTTCAGTTATGAAATTTGATGGGCTTGGCGGGGGCACCCACAGCGGTACAGTTGTCGGGCAGATCCTTGATTACGACAGCACCCGCGCCAATAATCACGCCGTTACCAACCGATTTATGGGGGATGATTTGGACCCCCGCACCAATGGTGATTTCCCTGCCAAGTGTCACGTATCCAGAGATATTGCTGCCTGGGTTAATGGTTACAAAATCTCCAATAATGGCGTCATGGCCAAAGGTGTTATTCATGTTGGAAATCATGAAATCTCCAATCTTAATGTTGCAAGTCAGCACATTGCCTGGGCAGATAATGCAACCCTCGCCCATCGTGGTGGTGGGGCTGGTCAGGGTCGCCCGCCTGGAAATGATGTTGGGGAAACAGACATGGTTTGGGATGGCGCGGTAATTTTCAATAATGCGCCGCCGGATATTAGCCTCTCCCACCGCACACACTGCGCAAATCTCCTTTGGATATGCAATCAGCCAGTCGTCGCCGCCCAGAACAGGGTAGCCATTGATGAGGGTGCCAATCTCTGTGTTGTTGTCCACAAACCCCAGCACATTCCACTCAGGATCGTTGCTGCGGGCACGGTTATTATCCTCGATGATGGCCAGGGTCTCTCTAGCAAAGCCACTGGCACCGATAATTACGATATCTCTCATCAAAGTATCCTCCAATCAGCTATCCACAATGATTTTTCTCAGTTGCTCCGTAATATATACGATGTCGTCCTCAGTGAGCAAGGCGTGCGTAGGAAGATTGATGCCGCGCGAAGACAGCCTTTCTGCGATGGGCATGGACAGGTTGGGGTCCCTGTGCGGAGGCATAATGTGCATGGGGTAAAACAGAGGCCGCATCTCAATTTGCTGGGTTTCCATGCGGCGCATCACTTCGTCTCTGCCCAGACTTACCTTGTCAGAGAGGATGATGGAGTTCATCCAGTACACATGGTGTGCCTGCGCTGGGACAGCCTGCTGAACGACATAGTCACCCAGAGCGGTTAGATGCTTTTTATAGAGAGCGGCCACCCGCTGGCGCTGCTCGAGATGCCACGCTACGTTCTCCAACTGGCCTAGGCCGATAGCGGCTTGCATATTCGTCATGCGGTAATTGTAGCCGATCTGCGTATGCCAGTATCTGCGGTCAGGATCTACACCCTGGGCCTTGAGTAGCTTCATGCGCTCGTACAGGGTTTTATCATTTGTGGTGAGCATACCGCCCTCGCCGCAAGTGATAATTTTGTTACCAAAGAAGCTGAAGGATCCAATCTGACCGATGGAGCCAACCTTGCGGCCGTTCCACTCTGCACCATGAGCTTCAGCAGCATCCTCAATAACAGGAATGCCATAGCGGTCAGACAACTGCATAATGGCATCCATATCACAAGGCAGACCATACAAATGGACGGGGAGAATGGCTTTCGTCCTAGGGGTGATTTTTTTCTCAATTTCCGCAGGATCCATATTCCAAGTGTCGGGCTGGCTGTCCACGAAAACAGGGGTGGCGCCGCAATAGGAAACAGCATTGGCGGTGGCGATATAGGTCAGAGTGGGCATAATCACTTCGTCGCCGGGGCCAATTCCAAGGGCCAGAAGTGCAAGGTGCAGTGTTACGGTGCCATTGGAGCAGGCCACAGCATACTTGCTGCCGCAGAAACGGGCAAAGGCTTGCTCAAACTCGGTGATAAAACGGCCGTTGGCAGAAACCCAGCCAGTATCAATACACTCATTTAGGTATTTTTTTTCATTTCCGTTAAACACGGGATTTGCATTAGAAATTTTCGTCAATGTAATCGGACCCTCTTTTTTCTTTGTCAGTGTTTCACAATGTAACAATAGCTTATACCGCGGCCTGCTTCAAAAGAGCGACGTCCCGCTCCACCATCTCCTGCACAAGCTGGTCAAACGTATACTGACAATGGAAGTTTAGCTCCTGTTGGATTTTTGACGAGTCGCCCATAATGCAGTCATCTGCAGGAAAGCGGAAAAGCGCAGGATCAACACATACCAGCCGCTCTCCGGTCTTGGCGTCATATCCCGTTTCATCCAGGCCGCCATTCTGCCAGACAATTTCCCGCCCTACGGCCCGGAAAGCCGCCGCCGCAAAGTCTCTAACGCTGTGGGGGACCCCGGTGGCGATCACATAGTCTCGTGGGACGTCCTGCTGCAGCAACAGGTGCATCCCCCTGACATAATCAGCGGCATGCCCCCAATCACGGATGGCGCCTAAATTCCCCAGGGACAAGCAGTCTTGCCTGTCCATGTGGATTTTGGCCACGGCCATACTGATTTTCCGAGTCACGAACTCCGGGCCGCGTCTGGGTGACTCGTGGTTAAACAAAATCCCACAGCAGGCAAACAGACCGTATTTTGTCCGGTAGTTGTCCACACACCAGTGGGCAAAAACCTTTGACGTACCATACGGATTTCTTGGCTGAAACATACTCTCCTCATTCAGCACCTGATCGCTGGAGCCCCCAAACATTTCGCTTGAGGATGCCTGAAAAAAACGGATGGAAGGATTTAAAAGGCGGATGGTCTCCAACAGCCGTATTACCCCCAATGCGTTTACCTCGGCCGTCAACGACGGCTGCCGCCACGAAAGGGGGATTTCTGATTGACCCGCCAGGTTATAGATCTCGTCGGGACTGGCCTCACTTACAGCATTCACTATGCTAGAAAAATCTGTTAAATCCGCATAAATCTGATGATAATTTTTGGCAGAACTTAAGTCGACGTCTTGGTGGCCGACTGTCTTTTTTCGGATGACTCCATAGACTTCATATCCAAGCCCAAGCAGATACTTCGAGAGATAATAACCGTCCTGCCCATCGCTGCCGACAATCAAAGCCCTCATGCCATATTCACCGACAACCAATCAGCGCAGCTTGGCTTCTTGCTTGGCCAGCTGAAGATCATGTTCAGCCATCAAGGCGCACAGCTCCTCATAGCTGGTCTTCTGGGGACTCCAGCCCAACACCGTTTTGGCCTTGGTGGGGTCGCCCCAGAGGTTGTCAACGTCGGTGGGCCGGAACCAGGCAGGGTTGACCTCCACCAGCACCCTGCCGGTAGCCTTGTCGATACCCTTTTCATCCAGGCCGCTGCCCTGCCACTCCAGCTCGATGCCGTCGTGAGCAAAGGCCAGGGTGGTGAACTCCCGCACCGTGTGCTGCACGCCTGTGGCGATAACAAAGTCCTCCGGAGTGTCGTGCTGGAGCATCATCCACATGCACTCCACATAGTCTCTGGCATAGCCCCAGTCACGCTTGCTGTCCAGGTTGCCCAGCTGCAGCTTGTCCTGGAGGCCGCAGGCGATCCGCCCGGCGGCCAGGGTGATCTTGCGGGTGACGAAGTTCTCTCCCCGGCGCTCAGACTCGTGGTTGAAAAGGATGCCGTTGACTGCGAACATGCCGTAGGCATCCCGGTACTCCTTCACCATCCAGAAGCCGTACTGCTTGGCCACGGCATAGGGGCTGTACGGATGGAAGGGGGTGGTTTCCCGCTGGGGGACCTCCTCCACCTTGCCAAAGAGCTCGGAGGTGGAGGCCTGGTAGAACTTGCAGGTCTTTGTCATACCCAGGATACGAATGGCCTCCAGCATACGAAGCACGCCCAGGGCGTCCACGTCGCCGGAGTATTCGGGCACATCAAAGCTCACCTGCACGTGGCTCTGGGCGGCCAGGTTATAGACCTCATCGGGGCGCACGATGCTCATGATGCGGATGATGCTGCTGGAGTCGCTGAGGTCGCCATCGTGGAGAGTGATTTTCCCAAGCAGGTGATCGATGCGCTGGGTGTTGGGCAGGGAGGCCCGGCGGGTCATACCGTGGACCTCATAGCCCTTCTCCAGCAGCAGTTCAGCGAGGTAGGAGCCATCCTGACCGGTGATTCCGGTAATAAGTGCTTTTTTCATGCAAACAACTTCCCTTCTGTACTCTGGCCTGTACTTACAAATACTCTGTCCGATTGCAGACCCTTAAATTTTCCAGCACTTTCTTGATGTCTCCCGCACTTTCGGCTTGGCAGACCAAGATAGCGTCGTCAGTGTCAACGATGATTAGACTGTTCACGCCCACCGCCGCAATCAGTTTGTCGCCGCCCTGTATGATGGTGTTTTTGGTATCCACTGTGATGACATTGCCGTTCACCACATTCCCAAATTCATTGCTTTTGTTAATCCGGCCAACGGCCAGCCAGGACCCCACGTCGTCCCAGCCAAAGGAACCGGTGACGATATAGATATGGTCTGCCTTCTCCATGATGCCATAATCTACAGATTGAGACTGGAAGGCGCAGAACTCGTGCTCTAAAACAAAGTCTTGTTCCGGGGTACCGATGGACGCTGCAATTTTACACAGGCCCTCATATGTCTCCGGAAGATACCGCTCCAAATTTTTCAGTATGGTTGACACCTTCCAAATGAACATCCCGCTGTTCCACAAATACTGCTCCGAGGCCACATATTCCTTGGCAGTTTCCAAATTGGGCTTTTCTACAAAGCGCTCCACCCTGTACGCATCACCCAGCATCTGGTCTGGGATAAATTTGATATAGCCATACCCGGTCTCGGGACAGTCCGGCGTAATTCCAAGTGTCACCAGATTCTCGCCACATTCCGCCACTTCGCAGGCGTCTGTAAGAGCTTTGAGAAAAATAGACGTATATTTGATGATATGATCGGATGGCAGCACAATCATCGTGGCATCGCCGTATTTTTTCTGGATATGCACCGCACCAAGCCCAATGCAGGGTGCAGTATTGCGCCCGGCGGGTTCACAGAGGATATTTTCGGGCGGAATCTCCGGGAGCTGCTGGCGCACGAGATCGTAATAATCCCGGTTGGTTACGATATAGATATCTTCGTGGGCCACTAGCGGCAAGATCCGCTCCACTGTGAGTTGAATCATGGTTTTCCCATCATCGGTCAAAGAGAGAAACTGTTTGGGCATACTTTTCCTGCTCTTGGGCCAAAACCGTTCACCTCGGCCGCCTGCCATGATCAACGCCGTTTTTTTCATCTTCATCTTCCTTTCAAAGCCGGGAAAGAAGTACCCTGCAGTTCCCGATAATTTGATACTCGCCCAATGACGCCGGTATAAAATAGGATAATCCCCGGCGGATGGAATATTCTCTATCTCCTGCCGAAATGACCGCAGTTCCATCTACGCACAAAAGATGGTGAAAGGACTCGCCATCGCAGTTCAGAGTGATCTGTTTTTGAATATCAAGTCGGTAGGCACGGAAATAGGGACAGGAGAACATCTCCGACATAGTAAAACCGGGGAACAGCATGGTACTGTTGGCCCGGCATTCGTGGGGGATGACGGGCTTTAAATCTACCACCTCAGCGGCCCGCTCTAGATGCAGGGGACGGAGCTTCCCGTCGGGGCCGGTTCTATGATAGTCATAGACACGGAAGGTGGTATTTGAGCTCTGCTGGATCTCAGCGATAAAATTGCCTGCGCCAATGGCGTGGATCGTGCCGGGCAGGATATAGAATACGTCGCCCGGTGTGACGGGGACCCGGTTGAGCACCTCACAAATACTACCTTCCCGAGCACGTTCCAGGAACTCATTGCGGCTGATCTGTTTGGAAAAACCGTAGTAGATGAAGGAATGAGGAGCACAGTCCACAATATACCACATCTCAGCCTTCCCGCACTCTCCCAGTTCGCGTCTAGCCGAATGGTCCGAGGGATGCACCTGGACTGACAGATCCCTCTTCGCGTCGATCAGTTTTACAAGAAGCGGAAACTCAGGACCGCACAGACAGCCCCAGAAGCCTACGCGGTCCTGCCGACCTAAGTCAGCGATGCTTTTACCGGAATAGGGACCGCCGTCTATTCTGGAGATTCCATCGGCGTGGCAGGAGAGCTCCCAGCTTTCTGCTGTGATGTCTGGTGCATCCAGCTTACCGTATTCTCGCTTGAGCCGATCACCGCCCCACAAATATTCTTTGTAGCACGGATGCAGCAAAAGTGGTATTTTGGTCATGACTCCTCCATCAGCTGCAGGCAAGCGTCTGTCAGCGCCTGGGCAGACGCCTGCCAGGTGAATCTTGCGGCCTGCCTGTATCCACGCTCCACCATCGCCGTGGCATAGGTCCGGTCGGATAGAACATGCCAGATCCCTTCTGCGATCCTGTGCTCATCCAACGGGTCCACAAGCTCTGCGGCGTCGCCGACCACCTCTGGCAGAGAGGCGGTGTTGGCACAAATTACTGGACAGCCGCAGAGCATGGCCTCCAGAGGAGGAATACCGAACCCTTCGTAGAGCGAGGGAAAAACAAAAGCCGACGCGCCTTGATATAACGCGGTTTTTTCCTGGGCGGTAACATAACCTACAAAGGCGATGTCCGAGGCACAGTCCATTTCTGCCGCTGTATCGTATATATCCTGGTAATTCCAGCCCTTTCCCCCTGCAAGCACCAGGCGATGGGGAATACCCATCTCCTTTTTCAACAATGCAAACGCCTTGATTAGGCGGGAAAGATTCTTGCGGGGCTCGATCGTACCGACATAGAGCAGGTATGGGGTGGAAAGAGAAAAGTGCTCCAGTAAAGCGCGACGCTCTTCAAGGGGGAGGGGGACGCAGGAAGGGGCAGGTGGAACCAGAATGATCTTTTCTTCTGGAGCACCCAGCAAAGAAATCAGTTCTCTTCTGGAAAATGCCGAAATAGTAGCGATCCGGTCGCTGCGCTCCAGACTGTAATGGATGTCGCGCTGAATCCGTCTGCGATTTGTTTCGCTCACAGTTTCGGGATAACGCAGAAAGCCCATATCGTGAATTGTAGTGATGACTTTTCCCTTTACGCCAGGAGGAACAATATAGTCGAAGAAAAGGTTCACGTCCACTGGGGGGAAAAGACGGCTATATGGTAAGGGTAGTATATGCCATATCCGGCGATAGACGCCGAAGGGCATAAGATTGCATCTGCGGACGGGCAGGGAGAGGCCATTAAGTGCTTCCTGGCTATTCTCACATGACGAAAAGTCAAAAATATTTCCACAAAACTCTAGCTCTCCCGAACCCTTCAGATTGCGGGCCAGTTCGTAGGTATAGGTTCCAATTCCAGAACGTTTACCATAGCATGGCTGGAGATCCAGCGCAATTTTCATAGGCTCACTTCCCGTCGGCCCACTGGGCAAAGTGCTCGGCCAGCCGGTCAGCCACGGCGCTGCTCTCCGGGAGAGTGGGCCCGATGGCTGTAATATAGACCTTCAGCTTGGGCTCGGTGCCGGAGGGACGGACCACGGCCTCCAGTCCGCCGGTGAGGAAGAAACGCAGTACATTGGACTTGGGCAGATGAATTTCCTCTTTGGTTCCGTCCGCCTGCGTCATGACGGAGGCCTGATAGTCTCCTACGGCAGTAACAGCGTAGCCGGCGATCTCCTTGGGGGCGGCCTCACGCAGCCCGGCCATTAGCTCCTGCATCCGGGCAAAGCCCGCCGAACCCTCAAAGGCAAAGGTCAAAAGGCGGCTCTGATAAAAGCCGTAGGTCTGGTAAAGCTCCTCCAGTACCTCCAGCAGAGACTTGCCCTGGGCGCGGTACCAGGCGAACATCTCACAGATCAGAAGGGAGGCATTCACCGCATCCTTGTCCCGGACAAAGCTGCCGCTGAGATAGCCATAGCTCTCTTCGAAGCCGAAGATATACCGCTCCGGCTCTCCGGCCTTTTCCAACAGGCCGATCTGCTCGCCGATAAATTTGAAGCCGGTGAGCACATCCCGCAGTTCCACACCGTAGTGGGCGGCTACCCTGGCTGCCATGGGGGTGGTGACGATGGTCTTGACCGCCACAGGAGCCTTGGGCATGGTGCCGGCGGCCAGACGCATCCGGCACACAAAGTCCAACAGCAGCACGCCCATCTCGTTGCCGGTGATGAGGGTATAGCCCTCGGGCCCCTTCACAGCCACACCCACCCGGTCGCAGTCGGGATCGGTGGCCAGCAGCAGGTCGCTGCCGGTCTTTTCCGCCCAGGCCAGCCCCACATTCAGGGCCTCCCGGATCTCCGGGTTGGGGTAAGGACAGGTGGGGAAGTGTCCGTCGGCGTCCTGCTGTTCGTCGGGGATGGTGATGTTGGTAAAGCCGTGCTCCTTCAGGCACCGGGGTACGCAGGAGATGCCGGCACCGTTGAGGGGGGTGTAGACGATGGAAACCTCCCGGGAAATCCCCTCCGGCAGCACCGAGACGGTGCCGATGGCGGCGAGATACCGGTCCACGGTGTCCTCGCCGATGTAGGTGATCTGCCCAGCCGCCAGCTGGCCCTCAAAGTCAGGCCTGACCACGTGATCGAAGGGGTCCACCCCGTCGATCTCCTGCTGAATGGCCTTGGCCGCCTCGGTGGTGATCTGACAGCCGTCGGCGCCGTACACCTTATATCCGTTATATTTTGATGGATTATGACTAGCTGTAATCACGATGCCGCCGCTGCAATGGAGATCCCGCACCGCGAAGGAGAGCGCGGGGGTGGGCATGAGTCGGGGGTAGAGGTACACCCGGATGCCGTTGGCGGCAAAGATGGCGGCGGCGGTCTGCGCAAAAAGGTCGGAGTGGATGCGGCTATCATAGCCGATGGCCACGGAAGGTGTATCAAAATGGGCCTTGAGATAGTTGCTGTACCCCTGGGTAGCTTTCCCAACGGTGTAGACATTCATGCGGTTTGTACCGGCGCCCAGTACGCCCCGCAGTCCTCCGGTGCCAAATTCCAGCTCCCGGTAGAACCGGTCTTCAATGGCGGCCGCATCCTCCCGGATGGACAAAAGCTCACCGTGCAGCTCTTCATTTTCCGCTGCCTGTACCAGCCAGCGCTCATAGACATCTATAAAGCTCATGTAGTGACCTCCTCTTCAATGATCTGATCGAGCAGCCGGGCAGAGGCTTCCCAGGAGAAGCGCCCGGCATTCTGAAAACCTTTTCGAACCAGGTCCCGGGCCAGATCGGGGTCCTGGAGGATCCGCAACAGCCCGGCGCAGATATCTTCCTCATTCAGCGGATCTACATAGACAGCGGCCTCGCCGCCAACCTCGGGTAGAGAGGAGCCGTTGCCAGCCAGCACTGGAGTGCCGCACAGCTGAGACTCGATGACAGGAATGCCGAAGCCCTCGTAGAGTGTGGGGAACAGGAAGAGCTCCGAGGCGGAGTAGAGGGCGGGCATGTCCTCATCGGGCACGAAGCCGATGAAATGGACGGTGTCCCGGTGGCGGATGTCACGCAGGACGGCATCGGGGTCAAATTTCCAGCCCTGCTCCCCGGCGATGACAAGCTTCCAGCCCGCTCCTTGGCGCGGTCGAAGGCCTGGATCATGCGGGCCAGGTTTTTCCTGGGGTTGTTGTTTCCCACAAACAGGAGAAAATGCTCCGGCAGCGTGTAACGGGTCCGCAGATCGGCCAGCACGGCGGGGTCAGTGACAGGGGCGAGATCTTCAGACGCCGCGCAGGGCACCACCCGGATCTTTTCGGGGGGGATGTTCAGAACCCGGACCATCTCAGACTTGGTGAACTCTGAGATGGCAAGGAACAGATCGGCACGGCGGCAGAGGTAACGGTACTGAAACCGCCACCACCACACCCGGGAAGCCTGGTAGACCTCCGGCATCCGAAACACCGCAAGATCGGTGATGAGGGGGATCAGAGTACAGCTTTTGGGCAGAAAAAAAGGCGTTTTGGAATCTGTGGTCAGCAGCACTCCGTCTCTTCCATACCGACGGCCGAGGGAAAAGGTCTGAAAGAACATCCGGTGGAGGCTTTGGCGATGGTCCCAGAGGATACGGACAAGCTCTGTGCGCGGCCCCGCCGGGAAGTCCGGCCCGTCATGGGGCAGGACCACCTGGCAGGGGCGGGATGTCACCCGGGTATATCGGGAGAAGAGCTCCCGGATCATCACGCCGATGCCGGAGCTGTTCTGCTTATACTGTAAGGCATTGATTGCCACGTGTTTCATAGTGGGCCTCCCATGGCGTGTCAATCATGATGGCATTTTCATATATTCCTTAAAAATTGTAGCAAATTATTATATCATTTGTATCTCCTTTTGTAAACGCATATCCCCTTCCAGACCATCATTTTTATGGGAGTATTTTGTATCTAAATGGCTTTTTTAAGTGCGTTTGTTCGAAATCCTGTGAGTTTAATAAAATACAATAATGATATAAAGTGATTTACCTAACATGAATATAGGATACGGTGAATTAAAGAGTTTTCCATCCCACGGATGTGCCGTATCACAAATCACTTTAAGGAGGGTCAATTATGGCCAGTATCCCTTACATTAACTACAAGGAACTGAAAGAATTCTACACCATTTCGGAGGTCTGCAAACTGTTTGACATGGAAAAATCGGAATTGAGGAGAAAGTGTGAGAAGTACGACATTCAGCCCCGGAGAAATGAAATCGGCGAACATGGCTTCGTCAAGTACGACGTGAGAAAGCTGCATAATGCCATCTACCATGAAAATGCCGGTCAGCGGGCCTGGGAGGATGATCCGTGGGCATGATCGATCTGCTGACGGTGGAAGAGGCCGCCGTGCTGCTGAAGACCAGTCGTCAGCAGATCCGGAAGATGATCCGGGGTGGCCTGATCCCGGCGGTCAAGATCGGCCGCGAATGGCGTGTGGATCAAGCGTATTTGCGAGAGTTTCTGGATCTTCATATGGCAGACATGCTGTAAAAAAGATGGGCAGAAAGATCAGATGAATATGCTTTCCATGGGATAGTGATTCCGTATACGGCACAAAATGACGTATATATTATAACAGTGAAGGCCTCGGGGTAATTCCCCGGGGCCTTTACTT
>ERZ1643251.2940-NODE-2940-length-16480-cov-6.982527_pt1 | contig 16480 bp, 20 predicted proteins | sample MGYA00579261_ERZ1643251 | MGnify/ENA primary metagenome ERZ1643251 (study PRJEB29033, sample SAMEA4952267) | chicken gut metagenome | biome: Broiler Chicken; feature: Gastrointestinal Tract; material: Caecum | place: Ireland | collected 2018 | study: Broiler...
CCTGCTCCTCTCCGTACAGGAAAGAGGAGGTCAGACGAAATCTGCGCAGTTCCTCCGCTGTGCCCGCCCGAAAGACCGCTTCTCCCGAGTGGGAATTTTTCTTATCATATACCGCGTCCAACACAAACTGATGGAACGCGTCATTCGTCTCTCCCATGTCCGTATCCATGAACGTCAGGCTGTACTTCTGCCCTTCAGGGTTCTCAGAGATCCCCAACATACTCCCGCCCTTTTCGTTCAGGTAAAGTATATTCCCTCTCGTATCCAACACGAGGACACCGTCGTTCATATCACGCAGGATGCGGGGGATGATGTTCTTCTTTTCTAAGTTATCCATTGCCGGAGATTCCTTTCCGTGCATCTATAATATCCTGCAAATTTTCCGATAAAGTAAAATGAATCTTTGAAGAATGTTGTTGCCGTATTATAAATGATGACAAAAGTCGGGGATTCTTACCTGCGTAGAATGCAGATTCTGATGCGTGAAATGTCGAAAAAATTCCTTTTCGGAAACTTTTTGAAAATGCTTGCGCCATCTCAAGGCTTCTGCTAGATTTAAAGATAGTCCTGCTATTTTAGGGTTTTGATATATTATATTGTTCTGATATATTATAGTTTGAAATATCATCGGAGACACACTATGGAATACGAATTTGATTATGAAATCATATACAGCAGCCGAAAGACCCTTGCCCTGCAGATCACACCGGAGGGCAGGGTCATCGTCCGTGCGCCCAGACGCTGTTCCCGCTCTTATATAGACTCCTTCGTCCGCGAAAAAGCGCAATGGGTAGAGAAGCATCTTAAGAAGCTCCGTGAACAGACTGAAATGGGGGATAATCCTGCACATCCGCCGCTGTCTGATAAGGATCGTGCCAGATACATCGCCATCGCCCGTGATATCTTCACCCGCAAGACAGAATACTACGCGCGTATCATGGGCATCTCCTACGGCCGCATCGCTATCCGGGAGCAAAAAACACGCTGGGGAAGCTGCAGCAGCAAGGGCAACCTCAACTTCAACTGGCGCCTCATCCTCGCTCCGGAAGAAGTACTAGACTATGTGGTCGTGCATGAACTTGCCCATCGCAGGGAGATGAATCACTCCAGAGCCTTCTACGCCGTAGTGGAAAGCGTACTGCCCGATTACCGGCGGGCACGTAAATGGTTGAAAGAAAACGGGCATACACTGTGGGAGAAGGTTTAGTTCTCGTCATCGTTATCAGAATTTGCCGTTAGGAGATAACATTATCAGTTGCTGACAATTTGTCAGCGACCGGATTTTTCCCTCTTGACAAAACACTACTTTCCCTCTATGATAAGGAACAAGAGAAATGGGTTTTGTGCCGTGTACAATCTTATGATTCAAGCGGGGTGCTCGTTTCTTTTTTTATATCTATAATATCATACAAATATAATCTGTTATCTTCAGAATGTCTGATAATCAATGAAGCATGAAAAATATTATACCGTTCCAATTTTCCGCTTTCATCATACACTGGAAGCGCGAATCTTGAATCATAACGATACCAACCGAATCTGGCATTACGATAATGCTTTTGCTCTGTATTTTCGCGATGATATCTACCCGTACTTATTTCTATAAGCTCTGGTATTCCCTGAGCCGCATTTGCTTTCGCTTTTGCCACTGTTCCTTTTAGCTTATATGTATACTTTGAACCTGTGTATTCATTAGGCAGATCATTCCCAATATAAACAATATCCTTCGTCTCTGCTATCTCATATGCTTTTCCTACATACTGTTTCAAATAGTTTTTAACTTCATTCCATGATAACGAACGTTTCCCCTTAAATAAAATTTCAGGAAGAACAACTATCTTTTTATCGTTTTTATCTGTAATGATTTTTGCTTTTTTCTCCATAGACCAATTTTTCTTCCTATATCTATATCCTTTGGTATGACACAGACTGGTCAACTCCTCTTAAACAACACCTGATACACATAGGACACCGGCAGTCCGACCACATTGTAATAATCTCCCTCTATGCGGTCGATAAACGGCGCGAATCTTCCCTGTATCCCATATGCCCCCGCCTTGTCCACAGGCTCCCCGGTAGCGATATAGGCGTGTATCTCTTCTTCTGTCATCGCGTTGACATAGACTTTCGTTCCCACGGCGTGATTGACGGTACTGCGCTTCCCTTCGCTGTCAAATTCAATCACAGCGACACCTGTATACACCTCATGCCCCCTGCCCTGCAGTGACTGTATCATACGGAACGCATCCTCTTCGTCCTTCGGTTTCCCCAGTATCTTATCATCCAGAACAACGACGGTGTCCGCACCGATTATGACGGTACTTTTAAGGAAAGTTTGCCTGTCCTCGGTTTCCTCTGTTTTTTCTGTCGCTGGCTTCTTCAACACTTGTTCTACCGTCATATCCGCCATGACATTCTCCGCTTTCATGAGCGCCAGTTCCTTGACGATTTCTTCCGGTATCTCACTGTGATATATCTCTTCCTTATCGCTCACTCTCACCTCGAACTCCACGCCGATCTGTGCGAGCAGTTCGCGCCTGCGGGGTGAAGCTGAGCCTAAGATGAGCTTTCTGTCCATATGTTTTCTCCTTCTAAAAATCTTTTTATTGCAGTTGAGGTAATTCTGACATCCCCAGACTTTCCAATGTACGCAACTGCTGCACTACAAGTTCGCGGAGCAGACGCATCCTCTCCTCCTGACTTTTCCCTTGTGTGATGAGGACCGCATTATAGCTCTCCACATTTTCCAGTACAAGTAATTGATTGATCGTCGCTTCGTCACGCATATTCCCTTTCATATCAGGATGTTCCTCCCGCCATTCTTTCGCCGTCTTTCCAAATAAAACAACATTGAGCATATCCGCTTCACTGGCATATTTATACGATATCTGCTGCCGCGTCAGTTCCGGCGGGATCAGATTCTCTTTAATTCCGGAGATATCCATGTGGCAAACGCCATTGCAATATCCGTATGGGCATATGTGCCCCCATAGCGTCCCGCTTTAGAGACGATCCCGATAGCGTTCGTCTGTGTGATCCATTTTGTCGGCGTCATCACGAATCTGTTCAATCCCGCCTCATTCCTAACCGCGTCGAATTGCACACGGTTAAACTCTGACATCCTTCACTATTTTCCCCATTCATTTTCCTCCAGACAGCATAAATCCTCGATCGACGTCTCAAACACTTTCGCCATGCGGTACGCCAGCAGAAGCGACGGGTTATAGTGCCCTTTCTCAATAGAGATGATAGTCCTGCTGGACACATGCACGAGATCTGCAAGCTGCTGTTGTGTCATTCCTTTTTCCGTTCTCATTTCTTTTACTTTTGTTTTCATTTTTCCGGCCCCTTTCCGCCACTTCCCTGCCCGCATACAGCTTTCTGCATAAACTTTTTGCACAAAAACTCTCCTCATCAAGACAGTCCGTTTTCAGCATCTTTATGCGAAGTCTCTTTCACGTGAAGTTTATTTCATGATACAGATATCTTGTCCCAAAGTCAATAACATTTTTCCGCAAAATATGAACAGCACAAAGCGTAAAAAATATGACCTACACAAAACAAGAACGGCATAGCCGAAGCTCCCTTACCTGTGCTATACTCTACTTACCCTCTCTTTACAAGGGTACTATGAAAGATACAGAAAGGATTTCCTATGCTTAAGATTATCATATCCCCCGCGAAAAAAATGAACCTCATCGAAGAATATCCCTGCGAGCCGACCACGCCCGTCTTTCTCGACCGCGCGCTCGATCTCCATGAAAGATTGAAAAAAATGACCCTCGCGGAGCTGACTACCCTCTGGGGATGCAGCGATAAGCTTGCCGCGCAGAATCATGAGCGCCTTCATACATATTCACCGGAACACGCGTTAAGTCCCGCTCTGCTTTCTTATGAGGGTATCCAGTATCAGCACATCGCGCCGGGAGTGTTCACGGACGCCCAATGGAACTATGTAAACTCGCACCTTCGCATCCTCTCCGGCTTCTACGGCATCCTCGCGCCGACAGATACGGTCGTCCCCTACCGGTTGGAGATGCAGGCGAAGCTAAAGACAGAGAATGACGTCGATCTGTACGGATACTGGGGAAACGCCCTGTACGAGGAGCTTGTACGCGACGGAATGACAGAGCTGGTCAACCTTGCCTCCGGGGAATACAGCAAGGCCATTCTGCCCTACATAAAAGTTGCCCCCGCCCCCAGCCGAAACGGCAGCCAGACCCATGACAGCAGTCCCAGCTCCGAAACATGCCCTCCGTGCATCCCCTGTATTACCTGCATTTTCGGCGAGCTGGTTAACGACAAGGTGAAGATGAAAGGAACGCAGGCAAAGATCGCCCGTGGAGAGATGGTTCGCTGGATGGCGGAAAAAGGCATAGAAAAAGCGGAGGATATCCGCGAGTTCAAGGAACTCGGATACCGCTTCCGCTCTGATCTTTCCTCTCCAGAGGAATATGTTTTCCTGCTCACGCCAAAGACAAAAGCTTTGCATTAATATTCCCCGACCACGGTTGTCTTGATGAGGTTTGTGTTCCCCGGGCGTCCAAGTGGAACTCCCGCCGTAAGTACGACGATATCTCCCTCTTTTACATATCCCGCGCGCTCTGCCGCCTCCGTCGAATGAAGGAAGAGGATCTCCATGCTGTACTCTTCCTTAATAAAGACCGGGAGTACGCCCCACGCAAGATTCAGTTTCCTGCATGTCCTCTCCTCCGGCGAACATCCCACGATCTGACATCCGGGTCTGTACTTGGAGATCATTTTCGCCGTATGCCCGGACTTACTTACTGTGATGATCGCCCGTGCGTCCAGATCAATGGCTGTCATACAGGTTGCATGTGAGATAGCTGTCGTCATATCCGGCTTCTCTTCCTTCTGCCGGATGCTAAATAACTGATTATAGTCAATATCGCTCTCTGTGCGCACCGCAATCTTGACCATTGTCCTGAGCGCTTCGATGGGGTACTTTCCTGCCGCAGTTTCACCTGAGAGCATGATCGCGCTCGTCCCCTGATAGATAGCGTTTGCCACATCCGTTGTCTCCGCTCTTGTGGGTCTGGGGTTCTTCATCATAGAGTCGAGCATCTGCGTGGCAGTGATCACCTGCTTGCCTGCGTGATACACCTTCGCGATCAGTTTCTTCTGGATCACAGGAACCTCTTCCAGCGGAATCTCCACTCCCATATCGCCGCGGGCGATCATGATGCCATCCGCCGCTTCAATGATGCTGTCGATATTATTTACCCCCTGCTGATTCTCAATCTTGGCGATGATGTTGATATCCTCTCCGCCGTTTTCCCGCAGGAGCTTACGGATTTCTTCCACGTCCTCCGCTGTTCTTGTAAATGACGCCGCGACAAAATCAAAGCCTTCTCTGATTCCAAACAGGATATCCTCCCTGTCCTTCTCACTGATAAACGGCATACTCACATCATTTCCCGGAAGATTAATGCCCTTGCGGTTCGATACCTGCCCGCCGTTCTTCACAACACAATGCACATCTTTACCTTCAATGCTCACGACTTCAAGTCCAATAAGTCCATCATCGATGAGGACACTGTCACCCGGCCTCACATCTCTGTAGAGATCTTCATAAGTGACAGATACTTTCTCCTCCGTCCCCTCAATATCGTCCGGAGTCAAGATGAATGTCTGACCTTCTTCCAGCTCGGCCTTCCCTTCCGCAAATGTACGGATACGGATCTCCGGTCCCCTCGTATCCAGAAGAGCCGCCACAGGCCTTCCGAGACGCTCTCGGATCTCTTTCAACTTATCCAGACGCTCTTTCTGCTCCGGATGCGTTCCGTGAGAGAAATTAAATCTTGCAACATCCATTCCTTCTCTGACCATGGTTTCCAGTATATCGCCTTTATCGGTAGACGGTCCCAGAGTACATACAATTTTCGTTCTCCGCATCATAGTCCCTCCTGCATGAATTTTCCTATGAGCTCATTGTAGCATACAGGCCATTGTTTGCACAGTGAGGAAATTATACTTTACAGATCCACTCGTTTGTATTATACTAACACGAGTTAGTTATTTCTAACTATAATTCAGTCACACGGAGGATCTTACATTGAACATTATCGAAAAAATCACTGCCCTTATCTCCCTTTTCATGCTGATCGGCTGTATGCTTGCGCCGTTGAAACGTTCTTCTGCTGCTCAGAGACATCCATGGATACGCAGGTTTGTGGGATTCCATACAGTTTACGGTATTACTCTACTCGTAACAGGACTTGTCCACGGCATCCTTGCCGGACATGGTACGGCTATGATGACAGGGAAACTCGCTTGGATGCTGCTTCTGCTGCTTACCCTTCTTTCTCCTTTCAAAAAGAAGATGAAACAAAACACATGGAGATATACGCATCTTACGCTTGCGGCCGCAAGCAGTATTCTCGTAGTGATACATATACTCCATGCACTCATTTCCTGACCGAAACAGTCTACTCCCGCGCTGCCGTTATGATCTCTTCCGGGAATCCTGCGAATTCCAGCAGTTTTACCGCATTGTGGGAAGTCGCTGATCCCTTAAGCAGCTTATAGCTGAAGGTGATGTCCTCTTCCCCGATCTCTTCGCTGAAATGATAATTCACATAGTCCGCTGCCATCAGTTCTGTCAGCTCCTTGTCGTGGGTCGCCGCCAGAGCGATGCAGTTCTTATCTTTCAGATAATCAAGGATCGCGCGGGAAGCTCGGATGCGTTCTCCCGTGTTCGTTCCCCTCAGGATCTCGTCGATGGCGCAGATGGTCATCTTCTCCTCATTTAAACTGTCCAGTATCCTCTTCAGATAGCGGATCTCCCGGATAAAATAGCTCTCTCCCGCCATCAGGTCGTCCTTTACCGCCATAGAGGTGATGACCCCGGACGTCGGCAGAATAAACTGTCTTGCAGCACAGGTATTCAGCGATTGCGCAAGGATAGCGTTTACTGCCACCGCTTTGATAAACGTGGACTTTCCCGATGCGTTTGAGCCGGTGATAAGGCAGCTTCTCTCAAGCTCCAGACTGTTCGCCACCGGTTCTTTGATGAGCGGGTGGTAAATATCCCCCATCCGAATCTTCTTCTCCGACGTATACTCCGGCTGGCAGTACCATGGCAGACTCTTTCTGAAAGACGCCGTACTGATGGACACATCCAGCTCTCCGACACACTCATAGAGCGCCAGATACGCCGGTACGTTCTCGCTGAGCCTGCGCATCACTTTGTTGTAGGTCGTGACCTGCCAGAGCGTGATCCCCATTATATAATCGAGCAATATCTCCATCACATCGCCGCCCTGCCCTCCGTCTTTCTGGACGCTTAAAAATCTTGCCCCTTTCATGACCTTTTTCAGTCCGGCGAGCGCCTGCTCCATCTCCGGAAAAAGGAGTCTGATCTCTCTGCGTTTCGAGATCTTTCTGGCGTTTTCAAGCAGGCTGACCGTTGTCCCCACCATAGACAGCTCCACCGCGTTTCCCATTTTCACAAAAAAGTACACACCGAGATTACCGGCGCATATGCCGACGAACGCCATGCCCGCCGCATCATTTCGCAGAATGAGAAATGCAGCGAGAGCGCAGACGAAAAGCGCCTGAAGGAGCCGGTACACCCACGCATGGGAGAGCCGGTATTCATCGATGGCATCCAGATAGGCAGGGATAAAGTAGGAACCGCTGCCATTTCCAATGCCAAACAGACATTCTTCGATGGATTCGCGTTCTTTTTCATTTCCTGAAAAGGTGCGGACGCGCCGCTCAAAAAGCTGGCGTTCTTCCAGCGTCATGCTGTTCTTACGCAGCTTGTGGTACAGGATCTCCTCACCTACGGACGTATCGCACTGATTGATGCGCCAGAACACCTCGTTCATGGAAAGGTCGTTCCACGTGACATCATCCACACCGCTGCCGTCAGTTACCACGTCATCATAATTCCTGACATTCTCTTCCCAGTCCCGCTCTTTCGGCAGCTTGCCGAACTTTGTGTGTATGATCGTCCTGCGCTTCCGCTTCATATCTATATAAGAAATGAACCACATCACCCACACGAATATGATCACGCCCATGACAACAAGAATCGTATTCACCACCCTGATCACCGCCTCTTTTGTATTATTTAACTAGTACAATACTCTTTGTAGGCGGATTTGTCAACTCTTCTCTTCCTCCTCGTAAGAAGACAGGCAGAAGAGACAGGGTTTTCTATTGCAAAGCAGATGAAGAATCTGCGGGAAATGTCAGACACGCCTTGAACTGGTCGCAGTCGATCTGAATGTCAAATTCTCCGCCCAGCGCTTTCGCATACGTGCTCACGATCGCCAGTCCCAGACCGTTCCCTTCGCCGCTTCTCGCCTTATCGCCTCTGGCGAAACGCTCGATGATATCTTCCTTTGTAAAGTCCATGGGATAACCGGATGTATTCGTGATCTGCAGGCAGAGAAGTCTGCCTCTCCTGCCCGCCGTCTGCTCTGTTGCCTCCCCGGCAGCAGTTTCCCGCCCACCGGACGGCGCCGGAATGTCGGCAATGCCCAACTCTCCTGTCGGCTTTATGAATGTCTTTACGAACACCCTTGTGCCCTTCGCGGAATACTTGAGGGCATTTTCCACAAGATTCTGGCAGATGCGGTAAAAATAACTGTTGTCTGACACCAGTTCTGTATCTTCCTCTGTTAAGTTGGTGACAAATGTAAGGCCGCTGGCTTTGATACGGTCGTCCATGTCCGCGAATATCTGCTCAATCAGCCGGTTTACCTCAAATCTCTCCATATGAAGCTCCACATTTCCGCTGCTCGCCTTCGCCAGATTGAACAGGCTGTTGATCATTTCTTTTAACTTCTCCGCACGATCTGAGATCACACCCGTATAATCCCTGACGACGTCGCTTAACTCCTCTTTCTTGATCAACTCAATATAACCGACCATGGACGTCAGCGGCGTCTTCAGATCATGGGATACATTCGTGATCAAGTCTACTCTGAGCTGGTCGCTTCTCGACATTTTCTCCAGACTCTTTCGCTCAATCTCAAGCGCTTCCTCCACACGCTTCCTGTTGAGTTCAACAGACGCATCCATCACTTCCTGAAGTTTTTTCAGCCAGAACCGTTCGAAAGCTGCCCGGCAGACCAGATACTGGATCAGAGCACTGATGATCAGGATATATCCGGACGCATAGTTTGTATAATATTGCCAGTTCATCCACGCTCCTCCATTCGTCAGGTAGGTCAGATACCAGAATGCCGCGATAAAGGCTGCCGCCTCCGCGATGAGAAGTCTTTGATTCCAGATGCGGCGCACCCCTTTCCACTCTTCAAAATGCGTCTCGTCTTCTGAGCGCCAGTCTTTATATCTTTTCTCCAAATATTCTCCGAGGAGACCGTTCAGTCCCAGTCCCAGCAGGAGATTACAAAGTACTCCGAAAAAGAGTGCTTCCTCTGTCGGATGATGCCCCCTGTTTATGACCGGATTCAGTCCAAGATACACTCCTGCCCCGACAACAACCACCCCGCCTATCATCCGCAGATTCGCAAGGATAAATTCCTGCGCTTTTTTCTTAACTATATCTTTCCATCTTGTAGCCAATTCCCCACACCACCTTTACATATCTTGGTTTCTTCGTGTCAATCTCAATCTTTTCGCGGATATGGCGGATATGCACCATGACCGTATTCTCTACAGTATAGTTCGCGCTCTCCTGCCACACATTCTCATAGATCTGTTCTGCAGAAAACACCTGACCGGGATGCTCCATCAGAAGCTCCAGTATCTTGTACTCCGTGGCGGTCAGCCGGACCTCCTCGCCCTCCACGATGATGACCCTCTGCTTCTTATCCAGCACGAGTCCGCCGTTTATGATCTGATCCGCATCCGCCTTGGGAGCACCTCCTCCCCATGCCCGGTATCTCCGCAGATGCGCCTTCACTCTCGCCATAAGCTCCGCCGGATTGTACGGCTTCTCCACATAGTCGTCCGCTCCGAGTACCAGACCTGATACCTTATCGCTCTCCTCGGTCTTTGCGGAAAGAATGATCACCGGGATCTTCGTCCGCTCCCGCAGCTTCATCAATGCCGAGAGTCCGTTAAGCTTTGGCATCATCACATCCAGAAGAATCAGGTCGATCTGCTCCTTCTCCATCATGTCCAATGCCTGCATTCCGTCATATGCCGGAACCGCGCGATATCCTTCATATCTAAGAAGCTCGCTGATCGAATAGACGATCTCTCTATTGTCATCCACCACGAGGATCGTCGCCTCATAGGGACTCTCCTGCGCCGTCCCCGATCCTGTTGTCATACCGTTTTCCATATCTGCCTCCCCTATTCCAGTACGTTTTGCGCGCCTGTGTTTCTCTTCATATAAAACTATAATAGTGGAGGCTGAAAAAAACCTCAATGTAAATCTTAAAAATTTCTTATGCTCCGGGAGAGGAGATGAAATTTAATTTCAAGATTGTAGCACCCTGTTCTTAATGATATAATATCCATTAGGAAGAAGGCTCCGGTGCTTTGATTTACCGGGACTACGGCAGGGCAGGGGATTTCAGTCTGTTTGGCAAAATTGCCAATACGCTGAAACGGCAGGCATGGTTCATGGATAACGTATCGGTATGTCAGCACCACGAACTACCGAATTAGGGAATAACTTTTTGAACTTTATATTACTTGAGGAATACGAGGAGGTACCTGATATGATATTTGATTCTATTGATAACAAAGACAGCTATAAACATTTTCCTTTACTCTTTCAAGCTCTGGATTTTCTTTCCAACCTCCCTGAAAATACCTTGCCTTCGACAGGCACAATATTGATAGAGGATCAGTTGTTTTTCAATCCCGTTACATTGGTATCCAAGCCGGAAAGCGAATGTATTTTCGAAGCGCACAGAAAATATATTGATCTTCACTATATCGTAGAAGGAGTCGAACGCATTGGTACTGCAGACATCACCGCCCTGACGGAAACCGTTCCTTATTCAGAAGAGAAAGATATCGGATTCTTTGCAGGAACAGCAGATGGATACTATAATCTAAAACCCGGCCAGTTTATGCTCTGCTTTCCTCATGACGCGCACAAGGTTGCGATCATGTCCGACAGACCCGCTCCTATTAAAAAAATTGTTTTTAAAATCAAAGCACAGTAAAACAGGTCGGTCCCCGTTTTTTCTCTTACTCTACCGCTGTCTGTCTCACGCGGTTTAAACCCTTCACCACTGCCGGAATGAGGATCACAACAATCGTAATGATCATCTCCGGAAGGATGTAGCTGTAGTTATACGCGATCGGATAGATGCTCTTTAAAGACTGCGGGAAGTTTCTGCTAAATATTCTGCCAGTCTTTCTTCCACGCACGTTTTTACTTCCTCCGCGATGTTCTTTGCACATGCTTTACTCATGCCGATGTCCGCCCCAACGGCAAGGATATCTTCCATTCCCGGATTTTTCCCGTTCCCGTGGACTGTTGTGGCATGTTCTCCTCCGAGCGAATAACTGTATGTCAGATCGTATGCGGGGGACAGAACCCAGCGTCCTTCCTCCTCTCTGTATAAATAGGTAAAATTTTTAGAATGGTCGTCTCTGTTATGCGCAAATACATTAAAACACATCAGCCGGTATAATTTTTCAATCTCTTTAAAATCCTTTGTCAACTCCAATGTCAGCTTCATCAGGATATTATAATCAAGATTGGGAATCCTGTGGGATGTTTCCAGTAAAGCCGCTGCCGATATCATATGCACTCTTTCCTCTCTGCCGTCCTTTTGCCGCTTTCTGTCATACCGCCTTGTTCCGAAATATCCGTTGCAATATCCGGATGGAAAGAGTCTGGTCTCTTCCATTTCAATCCCGCACTCTTTTGCACATAATGAATACTCATACTCTTGTCTTCCAATATTCTCGTCATCCGATGAAGAAGGGAATTTAATGATCCAGTCCTCTCCGTTTATCTGTGTCAATATCTTAGGTCTTGCCCCGCCGGATAAACCGCCCAGACGATAAAGTTCATCCAGATTGTCCGTGTACTCCGACTTTAATATCCTGCTGCATTCCGCCGCGATTTCATCCAGATCCATTTTGGTATCTGTTATATCAAAATGCTGCTCCGGCTCATAACACAAGGCCCCCATTCCGGAATGTCCCACAATAGAGAGCCTCGTCAGATTGCCGATCTCGTGCGGATTCACATGATTCTTGAGCATAAGCCGATCCACAAGCAGCCTTCCCCATCCGTCCGGCAGACTGTCCGCAAACACGCCAAAAATACCCTCAAACGGATCCAGTTTCGGCAGGAACACTTTTTTCTCCAGAGGAAGGGAAAACGGACTGATGGAAAAGCCACTTTGCAGCCATTCGTCATCATATTCAAATGCCGCCAGCCTTCCCTTATACAGCGCCATCGTTCCTACTTTTCTTCCGTGGTAAAGTACATGCAAGCGTTCAGTTCTTATCATGGATGACCTCCTCTATGGACAGAAACGGGGCCTCTTCAAACAGGCTTTCCATTTCGTTTCCCAACTCAAGCGCCACGGCAATCTTCGTCAGAGACAGAAGCGATATCTCCCCACTCTGCTCAAATCGTTTCAGAGAACCCAAACTTACACCTGACTTCTCGCTCAGCTTTTTCTGTGAAATTTTTCTTCTTCGACGGATACTGCGAATCCTGTCGGCTATTATCTTATTGATTTCTGTTGGTGTTTTTCTTTCAAAAAAATAATTAATCATAGATAATATATTAGCCTATTACTGTATTTTAATCAATAATTATCTAATATATTATCCATATATTCAAAACAATTCATCCGTTTAATCCACTAATGGACTATGCTATCCAGACAAAAGCAGGAAATAGTCACAAAAATCCATAATAAAGTGACTAATCAGGTATGCCCTCTTCCCTTACTCTACCGCCGTCTGTCTCACGCGGTTTAAACCTTTCGCCACTGCCGGAATGAGGATCACAACGATCGTAATGATCATCTCCGGAAGGATGTAGCTGTAGTTATACGCGATCGGATAGATGCTCTTTAATGACTGCGGGAAGTTATCCGGCATATAGTCCATCCAGTACAGGTATCCGCCGATCACGTGAAACACGCCTCTCGCAAGTCCCGCCGCGATATAGCCTTTCAGCAGACCATTCTTGCTTTTCGCAAAAAAGCCTGCAACACCTAAAGCGGCGAATGCCAGTATGTAATCGCAGCACACTTGAAAGAAGCTTAAGACATACGGTTCCTGAATAAACTGGAGCACCCCATAAGCCAACCCCACAAGGATTCCTGTACCGACGCCATACCAGTTTCCGACCAGTACGATGAACAGCATACTGCACAGCGTGATACTTCCGCCCCACGGCATCTCCCACAGCTTGATGTAAGACGTGATAAACGCCAAAGCCATTGCCATCGCACAGAACACAAGCTGCTTTGTACTCATCTTATTCTTTTCAGAGTGTTTTCCCGCAAGATAGATCGCCACAAGGAAGAATACGATCCCGGCAATGATGGTGACTGCGTATCCGGCAGTAGTCAGACCGCCTTCCGCATTGACAAGTAATTCAAACATAATAAAACCCTCCTGTTCTCAGATTGAAAACAAGAGGGCGTAAAAGCACTCATAACATAATCCCTCCGTTGGCATTATCCAAATCAGGTTATGGGTCGAAGTTGCAAACTTCCTCTCAGCCTGTCACACAAGCTCCCCTTGTCATCAATCTTATTTAATTGTAAATTCCTGTCGGATTTTATAATACGGCGGGAAAGAGCAAATGTCAAGACAGAATCCCAAGCTTTCCTCTTATTCTACCGTAACCATATCTGGCTTTGTCTTATAATACATTGCCCTTGTAATTTTGCTTTTTTCCAGATATCCCTGCTCCGCAAGGTTTTCCAACACCTTCTTTCTCAGATAAGTTGAGTCCGCAATCCCCAGATACTCCGCGATCTCAGAAACTTTATGAGCCTGATTGTAACAAAAGGAAAGAACCTTATCATCATAAACCGTTCCGTTTTCTGCCGGGGCAAATGTAAGCACAGGTATATCGCTTTCTTCCACGCCATCTATATATGTCAGATCCGGAAGCACAAGTGTGAAGTGATCCGACGCAGAATAAATATACGGTCTGTGTGTCTCATCCATCCCTGAATATTCTTCCGCGATCTTATCGAATCCCGTTCCTGCTGCCTCCATTACATTACAGGCCACCAATACAGATGCGATTAGTTCATTTCTTCTCTTGGAAATAATTCCGGATAAATCATATGTTTTTCCAATCTTTTCTCCCCGATAAAATCCGCCGGGTGACGAGATCTCCAGTCTGTCCCTGAACATATCCACCTGTATCTGTGATCCATCCAGAAAATAATCCCTGTGTGCCACTGCATTGATCACGCCTTCAAATAACGCTCTCTGCGGATAGGCATCGATATTCTTTCTGGTATCTCCAAGCTTTATCACGGAATGATTCATCCTCTGTGTCACGAATTCCGTCATATATTTTATCGTAGCTATCATGTTGCCATTGAACCGGTTGATCGTAACAATCCGTTCGCCGCCTTTATGAAAGCCGGAAAAAACAGAGCATTGAACCTCCGTCTTTTTCTCCCGGTAATCATCTGTAAACAGAACAGCTCCATTTGCCAGAAATCCCTCTTCATTATAAAATCCCATGGAACACAATGCTTTTTCCGACAGTGCCTTACCGCCATTATTTGAAGCATAAAACTCACGGAGTTCCGTAAATTGAGCGGGGTCATATTTGATATCGGAAGTGAGGATATCGTACTGTGTATTTTTGCTTTTTACGCTCATTTCGATGATCTCTTCATATGTAGCCCCATTTGTAAATCCGTCCCTTCTCATAAAGATTGAAGGAATATTCTTGTATTTCAGGATGACCGGCTTAACCGCTGACTCTTCCACATGTATATGGATAACAAATCTCTCTTTTGCTTTGATCTCATACCTCAGAAAAGAAATTCCCATCTTCGGTCTCGGGACAAGATGTTCATTGACCTGATTATTAAAATAATTCCGTTCATTGTCCGCGGCAGCTCTGTCAAAACCGATCAGTTTATTCGACTTATCCTCTACACCAATGTAAAAATCCCCGCCCACACTATTGGCAAACCCGGCGATTGTTTTCAGCCAGCCGACAACATCTTCTCTGTTCAGTCTGCTCTTACACTCAAGCTTATCGCTTTCTAGTTGCACACCTTCTGCAAGCTCTTCTAAAAACACAGTTTCACCTCCCATCTGGAACCACTTCAATATTACTTCATTTTGACTTCAAAATCAACTTCATTTTAATTTCAAATTAAATTTCAATACAGATTCAACAGAGCTTCAATTTACTTCAAAGTAAATCAACCCGAATATTTTCCCTTTTGAATCCATTATTTCCAGTCTTTCGTTTCCCATTCACTTTTACTGCATTATATCCGTCACATCACCAATCCCGGCGCTTCATGGCGGGCAAAAGTCCCTAACTTTGCCCTGTTCCAATGCCACCCCAATCAATCGATCCGCCTGATCTGCCATGAACAGCGGAATGTTCAGCACATCATTGTCCAGCTTCAAATTATCCAGAGAAAAACGAATACGGAGCTTAACCTTATCAGGGAACAGTTCTTTGAATTTCTTTAGGCTCTTACTGGTGGTATTGATCTCGGATTTCACCTCCGCAGGGAAGAGGTCGTTCTCCCGCTGAATGAGGAAATCCACCTCGTAAGGCGGGTTGTTCTGGCTCCAATAACGGGGCGTGACTTCAAACTGAGTAATCAAGGTCTGCAACACAAAGTTTTCGGTCAATGCGCCTTTGAATTCAGTAAATAGTCGGTTACCTTCGCCAAAGGCCGTGGGAGCCAGCTGTGCCAGACGGCGGAGCAGTCCCACATCCACCAGATAAATCTTGAAAGCAGACAAGTCATCGTAGGCTGTAATCTGCAGGCCGGGAGCAGAGCTGCGATAGACCTTATGCACCAGACGGGCATCCACCAGCCATCGCAAGCATCAAATTTTGCAGAATCCGATCTACGTCCTTTGTTGTTTCAAAAAATTGTTTGTATTCTTCGTTTTCGTCAAAGTTAAAATAGGCTGTATTTTCATAACAGCGCCTGCCAAACTCTTTCAGAATCCAAGTTTTACCCACCTGACGCACCCCCTTCAAGATTAAAGGCTTACGATAGGGAGAATTCTTCCAATCCAGCAGCTTTTTTAAGATAAATCGTTCCATAGAGTCACTCCTCACATTTTTATTGGAGTTTTAGTGTTTAAAAATCACACTTTTATATATATAATGCTTAAAGTTCTCACGTTTTCCAGCATTTATCCTACCAAATATTCCTCCAGCTGCTCCTTGTCTTCTTCTCCGCAGACCAGCTCGCTCTGCCCGATCACCTCCGGCTGTCCACAAGCAGCCATTTAATTCAGGAACTTTATGTCTAGAAAGTTTTAGAAAACTATATGTTTGAAAAACCTTTCGGAGCGGGTGAAGGAGCTGTCCGGGTGA
>ERZ1643251.2941-NODE-2941-length-16472-cov-6.867089_pt1 | contig 16472 bp, 11 predicted proteins | sample MGYA00579261_ERZ1643251 | MGnify/ENA primary metagenome ERZ1643251 (study PRJEB29033, sample SAMEA4952267) | chicken gut metagenome | biome: Broiler Chicken; feature: Gastrointestinal Tract; material: Caecum | place: Ireland | collected 2018 | study: Broiler...
AATCGGCTGTCACCCGACGGAACACTTGACAAGATTGCGGATAATATTCCGTATGGAAATCCATATATGGCTGATATTTATGGAATTGCAACTGACGGTGAATATCTGTACTGTATAGCAAAAAATCTGCAATACAAAGAAGACAATAAAAACCACATGAAAACCGGACTTTATAAGATTGACATCTCGACAAATGAAATTTTTCCACTTTACGAGTGGGATGAAGCCGGTGTACATCTGCCTATCAATTTTGACGGTGACTATATATATTTTTTCATATATGATTCCGACTCTCACCAGTTGTGCAGAATAAAGAAAAATGGTGAGGGCTTTGAGCAGCTGACAAACTATGCGGGTATGTATTATCTTGGATTCTTCATGATTGACGGTTATTATTATTACATAGAGAATGGCGAATTCTACCGCACCGCGAACAAAGATTTTTCAGAAGCCGAAATGCTGCTGTCGAATATCAACACAATGAAGTACTGCAACGGATATTTCTATTATACAAGAGCCACTGATGAGGAATATGTATACAATCTGTACCGAATCGATTCAGGCTTTACCGGCAAGGAAGAGCTATTGATCGACGATTTGTGTACCGATCAATATTATATAGACGAAAATTATATATACTATTGCAAGTTGGAAATGACCGAAGTCGGTAAAAGCTCCAATGGATTCCCTGTATATAATACTAATCAGGGCGCTGTATACGTATATGATCTGACTGCGGGGATCACCGATATTTTCACTCAGAATAGCGAGCTTAATATATTCAGTATATTAAATGTCTGTGATGATGCTGTGCTGACAATTGCAATCACAAACGAGGATTTGGCAGCATCGGCAGATACCGGAAGCACCAATCAGTATTATGTTATCACAAAAGAAGATAATCAATACTACCTTGTTGACGACAAAACGCTTGCACTCGTCGGAACCTGAAAGCGGAGGTATGCAATGAAAAAACTCACCCGCATGACCTCGCTGTTCCTGCTTTTCGCATATGCTTTCTGTTTGTTAAACCTCAGCGGCTGCGATTCGGACGAAACTGTGGTCGATGTACCGCCCGCCGGACTTGTAGCGAATGAGTTCTACAGCTACGGCGAGCTTCGCGGCTCGCCGTATGTTTATGGCGACAATATCTATTTATTGCAGTTGGACGGTACGCTGACCGTGTATAATCCTTCCGATGGCGCGACTGTCGAGACAACACTGTCCGGATGGGACGGCAATGTATACCTGCTCGCGGCAAGCCCTGATGGTATTTCGGTGGTCACAAACGATACCGGCGCAAAGACATTGTGGAATTATATCGACGGGACTTTGGTTAGCAGCGTCGAGCTGACGCAGCTCGGCGTCGATTACGATACGCACCTCGCGCGCGACGGCGAGAATGTGGTCGTCGGCTATAACCAGTCGCTCTACTATTACAACAGCGCCGGCGAGCTGACCGCCTCGGAAAGTCTTGACGGTGAGCTCTACTGGCTCGGGAATATCGCGTCGGACGACGGCGTTGACGTCTGCGCGCTGGTATACGACACAGGAAATCTGCGCCTTTTGTCAGTTTCGGACAAAATAAGGGAGCTTGACAGTATTGTCCTCAACCCGACCGACGAGACAGCCTTTGATTTCGCCTGCGACGAAAGATATATATATATCTGCACCGAATACGGACTGATGAGCTACTCGCTCGAATCGGGCGAGCGCGTCGAGCTTTGCGAATGGACGTCCGCAGGAATTCTCAGAAGCAGCATATACGACTTAATAATATATAACGGAGAGCCGCTGATTTGCGGCTATAATTTGATCAATCAACAGTCAGTGTTATTGTCGCTTGACGAGCGAGAGGGCGGTGATGAAACTCGCACGAAGATTGTAGTCTATTACCTTGAGGATGGCACGAATGTCGTACCGAATAATGCTATCTGGTTTAACAGCATATCAGAGGACTTCTACATCGAATGCGTCGAGTATCGCAGCGTTAACCCGTCGGCAGAATGGGACGATCTTATGACCGCTTTCGATCTTGATATCATCAGCGGTGACATTGGTGATGTGCTGATATTACCGAGTTATATCGACTACAGTAAATACGCCAAACAAGGCGCGTTCCTCGATTTGTATGAATCGGTCGACTTCGACTTTGACTCGCTGTACACCTGCGCGACCGAGCCGTTCGAGACAATCGACGGCGAGCAAAGTCGGCTGTATGTTGTCCCCACCGGATTCGCTCTGCGAACGCTCTTCTGCAAGACCGACAACCTGCCGGACGGCGAATGGAATCTTGACACATTTGTTGAGCTGACAAACTCGGGAGAAGTCCTGCTCGGCGGACTGACGCGCGACAAGTTCCTGTCACTGTTATATAACGGTGTGGACAGCTACTTTGACCTCGACACCGGCAGATGCGAATTTGACAGCGACTCGTTCGTGCGGCTGCTCGAATTCGCCGCGTCGCTTCCCGAGCGGGTCGAGTTCGACAGCGATGACGTCCTGCCCTACCGCAATGACGAGATACTGATGTACGAAGCCGACTTCATGTCATTCCCCGAGCTTCTCGACCTGAAAGCGCGCTTCGGATTCGACGAGAGCCTGACTGCCATCGGCTACCCGTCGGCGAGCGGCGGCTCGGCAGAGCTTGAGGCGAGCTACTACGCGGCGATTTCATCGCAGAGCGAGAATGTCGAGGGCGCGTGGGAATTCATCGAATTCATGCTGTCGAGCGACTGTATGCTGAACTATTACCGCGGTATGCGCTCGATTCCGTCGAGCCGCGACGTGGTCAGACAATGGGCAGACTTTGAGCGCGGGCTGTACTACTATTACGCGCCGGACAGTCTCGCCTGCCGCGTCCGCGAAGAACCGTCGGCTGATCTGCCGGAAATGGAGGGCAGAATCGAAATAATCGTAAACGACGAAATCATCGCCGAATACGAGTCGGTACTCGACAATGTCCGGTACATTGACGCCGTGCCGGACGCGGTCGTGGCGATATTGAGCGAGGAAATCGAAGCCTATTTCGCGGGCGTGCGGGACGCCGAGGAGACGGCGGAGCTGATTCAGGGACGCGCGTCGCGATATGTATTCGGAGGATGAGTTTGAAAATATATTTTCAAACTCACGAGATTTTGCGACTTCGATGTCAAAGACATCGATTTTGCTTCGCAAAACCGTCGCAAAACATCGACATTAAGATGAAAGACTTTGCTAACGCAAAGTCTTGGTCAAAGAACAAAGCGTGCCGGCTTTAGTCGGCACGCTTTGACATATCCTGACCGTATAGAATAGAGTATTGGCATACTCCGTTCGTTCGGGACAGTGTGTACCGCGGCTAATATAACGGTGATATCGCGTGAATCGCGGGTCTATCTCCGTCAGCGAATCTGACCGCTGCCGGTCACGAGGTACTTGTTCGTGGTCAGCGCGTCAAGTCCCATCGGACCGCGCGCGTGCAGCTTCTGCGTCGAGATGCCAAGCTCCGCGCCGAATCCGAACTCGCCGCCGTCGGTGAAGCGGGTCGACGCGTTCACATATACCGCGGCGGCGTCGATTTCACTGCGGAATCGGTCGGCCGACTCCATGCTGCGCGTGATTATCGCCTCGCTGTGCTTGGTAGAATAGCGCGATATGTGCGCGATTGCTTCGTCGAGGCTGTCGACTACGCGCACCGCGAGAATGTAGTCGTCGTATTCGGTCGCCCAGTCGGTCTCGTCCGCCGCTTCGCAGTCGATGATTTCGCGTGTGCGCTCGCAGCCGCGTATCACAAGCTCGTGCGTCAGCGCCGACTTGAACGCCGGAAGAAATTGCGCCGCGATATTTTTGTGTACGAGCAGTGTCTCGGCGGCGTTGCAGACCGACGGGCGCGACAGCTTCGCGTTCAGCGTCACCTTCACCGCCATGTCGAGGTCGGCGGATTCGTCTATGTAAACATGGCAGTTGCCCGCGCCGGTCTCGATCACCGGCACCTCGGCGTTCTCGACTACGCTGCGTATCAGCCCCGCGCCGCCGCGCGGCACAAGCAGGTCGATATAGCCGCGCAGCTTCATCAGCGCGGTCGCGCTCTCGCGCGTGGTGTTGTTGACCAGCGCGACCGAGTCAGCCGGAAGTCCGACCTCACACAGCGCGTCGCGCATGAGCTGTGTCAGCGCGCGGTTCGTGTTGATAGCCTCGCTGCCGCCGCGGAGTATGCAGGCGTTGCCGGTCTTTACGCAGAGCGCGGCGGCGTCGACCGTGACGTTTGGTCGCGCTTCGTATATGATAGCCACGACTCCGAGCGGGACGCGGATATTTTCAATTACAAGTCCGTTCGGGCGGGTCGTGCGGCTGCCCGAGCCGACCGGGTCGGCGAGCTTTATAAGCTCGCTTAAGCTGTCGGCGATACCGGCTATTCGTTTGTCGTCAAGCTTCAGCCGGTCGAGCATCGGCGCGGGTATGCCTTTCGCCGCCGCGTACTCGAGGTCGAGCTTATTCGCGGTCGTAATCTCGTCCGAACGCTCAACAAGCAGCCGCGCAATCGCGTCAAGCGCGGAATTCTTCTGCGCGGTCGAAGCGCGGGAAATCTCGGCAGAAGCGGTTTTAGCCGCCTGTCCGAGCGAAACAATATATTCGTTGTCCATATTACCACCTTGTATAGTTGGGAGTGAGGTGAATCAAGTGAGGAGTTAGGCAAATTGAGTGAGGAGTTAGGAGTGAGGAGTTAGGAGTTGCGGTAGGAAATCGCCGGAGGCGATTTCCTGAATTATTATAAATGATGAGTGGTAAGTGGGCAGTTGATATGTACCGCCGCGAATCGATTCGCCGGTATTGTCGAAATCCGCCAGCTTGTTTTAATAATCTGAAATTCGCCAACGGCGAATTTCTACATCAGCTATCCGATTCCGCGCCGCGGAATCGAGTACCACACACTCTCCACTCTCTCGGATTCCGCGCCGCGGAATCCGAGACCACTCTTTTTCGAAGTCGAACAATCTGTCCTCAAACTTCAATCATTCAAAAATCTATAGTTGTAGAATCCGCGTTCCCATTCGAATTCGATGTGCTTGCCGGTCACGAGCGGGATTCGCATATTCAGCCGCTCGACGCTGCCCGGGATGTGCGGGCGGACGTCTACGTCGACAAAGCCGGGGGCTTTCGGCGAGATGCCGAGGATGTCCTCGATAAGCACCGATATCGGCGAGCTTGCCCACGGGTGGCAGAGACTCGTGTTCCACTTCTTGTCCTTGCCCCACGCCTCGAAGCAGGTAGTCGCGCCCTCGCGCACCATGTTGTACCACGAGTTCTCGGCCCTTGACGTCAGCATTTTGTAGATGTCCGAATAGAGTCCGAGCCGCGCCAGCGCTTTCAATGTGAAGTAGGCCATGTATACGCCGCTCGAGCTGCCGCGGCGGCGGATCAGCTCGGCGATAGACGTGTGCGACTCGGGCTTCGCGAATCCGAAATAGAGCGGCAGCACATTCGAGTGCAGCGACGCGTGGTCGCTCGTCTCGCTGTCAGCGTAGAGCTTCTGGTCGGGACGCCAGAACGCGCGGTTGTAGGCTTCGATCAGCTGCTCCGAACGGGTCGCGCCGTCCTCGACCTTGACTCCGGCGAGCTCGATCATGCGCTCGGTGCAGATCACCGCGCCGATGTAGAACGCGTTCATGACGTTGTGTACGCCCTTGCCGATCGGCTTTGTGAGCGGGAAGTCGTAGTTGTCGCGCAGATTCTCGGGCCAGTCGACGAGATTCCACTTGCTGTCGACTCCGTCAAGCAGACCGTCGTCGCGCTGATACTTTTCGAAGCTGGTCAGTATTTTGTCGCAGACCGAAATCAGCTTGACCAGCCCCTCGCGGTCGCCGGTGAAGTCGTAGTAGCGGAGCGCGATTATCGGGAATTGCAGCGAGTAGTCGGCGATTTCCTGCATCAGCGAGCCGGGCGTGACCGCCATCAGCCCCTCGTCGATGAACGCCGACTCGACCTGATTGCGGACGGCTTTGCAGAACAGGCGCGTGTCTCCGGTCAGCCAGAGCTGCGACGCGCTCGTTATAGTGAGGTCGCCCGCGTACTGCCCCTTTTCGCGACCCGGGCAGTCGACGTAGACCTCCTGCGAGCCGTATTTGACGCCGCGCTTGCAGATATCGAACACGCTTTGAAGCACGTTGTCGCTCGTGTCGAGCGTGCAGACCGAGTCGTCGAACGGGTAGTTCTGCGCCGCGACGTGAACCGAATTTATCTCGACGTCGTCGCCATAGACGAGCTCGGCGTATCTGAACGCCTTGTATTCGTACTGGTCGATTGTGTTTCTGCCCTCGGCTAAGATTATCTTTTCGCAGTAATTGCAGTTGGCGCGGGTCTTATAGCGGATACGCGTGTCCTGATTCAGCTCGCCCTCGACGCCGCCGTCGAGCTCCTCTGCGCAGCGCAGCTCGAGCTCGGCGCCGTCGCGTTTAGCGGTGACCGTGACTACGAGTCCGCCGACGACCTCGCCGCCGAAGTCATACACAATCGAGCCGTTCCGCTCGCAGAATGCGCGCGGGTCGACCAGATAGATGTCGAGCATCGGGAAGGGATCGTCCGCGAAGGTGTAGTCGGCGTCGCGGACTCGGACGCGCTCCCATTCGGTCGGGGGGATCCGCAGGTCGCGGTGCTCGAGGAACTGCGTATCATATCCGGTCTTATCGCGTCCGACATAGCTTTTGTCGACGCGGCAGCGCCAGTCGGTGTCGGTCGAAAGCAGGATTTCGCCGTCGCAGCAAAGGTCGCAGATGAAGCCGCAGCGCAGATCGCCGCTGTCGTAGGCGCGGTTGATAAGTCCTTGGTAGTAGACCTCGGCGCGAATGATATTTTCGCCCTCGCGCAGCAATGAGGTGATATCGGCGACGCAGTGATTATAGTCGAAGTAGTAGCCCTGCGCCGGACCCTGACCGGCGTAGCGGTCGTTTACATACAGCTTGACATAGTCGTCCGCTGAGAAATGCAGGCTCGCCGACTGCGGGAGCTTATCGAGCGTGAATTCACGGGCGAAGGTTATATGCAGATTTTTGAGTCCGTCGGGGTGCGAATACTCTATCTTTTCGCCCTCGCGGTGAAAGACGTTGAGCGGCGCGAGGTACGCGAACTCGGCGAGTGTGATGAACTCGCCGCTGAATTTATCGTACATTGCGGTATTTCCTTTCGAAGTCGGGGTACAGATGAGCGAGTCTTTAGAACGGGATATCGATATCGTCGTCGAACGCCGGTCTATGCGGAGGGATCGGCGGGCGGCGTTTCACGCGGCGGTCATTTTTGATTCCGCGCAGGATGACGAGCGCGGCGCTGACTACCGAAGCGACGACGACAATCACGAGCAGCAGCTTGACTACCGAGATTTTAACGTCACCGTTGGCACGGACGGTCACGAGCGGTTTATTCTCACGTCCATGGTTATAGAGCGAAGTGGTTATATCGAATGTCTTTTTGACTGTTAGCCCCTTATCCGAGTCGAGCCGCTTTGAGAGCCGTTTGAATTCCTTGACCAAATGTTTATACTGATTTGCCATATTTATGACCATGACTTCGCGACAGCGAAGTCCTCCTTTCTATGTCGATGTTTAGGCGGATTGTAAAAGTCGCAGAAACATATTTACAATGAACTGACTACGATTACAGAGAAAATCGAGCCGTATTATTTACGGGTGTTATTTTTCAGCTTGATTCCGAAAATTTCGGAGATACGCTTATTCTTCGAGCCCATATAATAGGAGAGACCGCCGGTGACGATAGCGGGGATTGGAGTGATGAGGAACCACCACCAGACGTCCTGAATGACAGCGTCGACGAACAGCGCGTCCTCGGCAAGCTTTATTACACCGAGGTACATTCCCTGTATGAGCCGTGCGATGGCGTTACAGACGACGCTGATATTGCCCGCCCACTCGGTATTGATGAGGATTCCGAGTCCGATTAACAAAGCGAGAAGTATATTGATTGAATTCGCGCCGAGCGCGATGAGAAATCCCTTTGCGGGCATTTCACGCATACGACCGCCATCGATTTTAATCTTATCCCGCGCGCCGATATCCCAGCCGACTGTATACAGCACAACGAGGTAGAACACTATCGAGAACAGGCTTGCCACGAGCAGCAGATCGTCGTTCCCGCTTGTAGCGATAGTGACTATTGTACCGAACACGGTCATTGCTATCTGGTCGACGAACATTTTTACCATATTATATGAGTTTTCCTTGAGAAATTCCATAGTTACCCGACCCCACACGATAAGCGGTCACAGCCGCCTGAAATTATGATATAACTATATTTTACAAATATACCCCGACTTTTTCAAGTCTTTACATGAAAAATTTACACTTTGGTCGCTGAACATTTACCGCGCGGGTACGACCCGCGGCAGGAGTCAAGGGTTAGTCTCGGCGTTTCCGAAGCGAGCGAAATCATTTGCGGTCGAACAGAGCCGCGAAGCGGCTCTGTTCGAGACAGCGGCGGGCGGTGGGGAATTACAAGCGGGGCGGCGAAATGAATGAGTTTATGGCTTTGGAGGTTCGAACAGGTGTTAACGGCTTGATATTGACAAATCGCGGCGAGGGCGGTATAATTATTATATTGAAACTGCGTTTGGGGATGATTATATGCAGACTTTAGTCGATCTCGGAGAGCTGCCGCGCTTAGTGCGCGATTTTGTGAGCTACAAGCTGACGGTACAGGGGCGCTCGAAGAAAACCGCGGACGAATACGCGCTCGACCTGCGCACCTTTTTCCGCTATCTCAAGGTCACGCGGGCGGGGGGCGATGTATCCGCGCTTTCGCCGGAAGAATTTAGCGAGGTAGACATATCCGGTATGGAGCTCGACTTCATCGGCTCGGTCACGCCGGACGAAATATACGGCTTTCTATACTACACGTTGTCAGCCCGTGGCAATCAATGGTCGGCTCGGGCGCGCAAGCTGTCGGCCATCAAGAGCTTCTACAAGTATCTCTCCGTTGGCAAGAAGCTGATACCCGACAATCCGGCGAAGGACATAGAGGGTCCCCACAAGAAGCAGTCGCTGCCGAAGTTTCTCTCGCTCGACGAGAGCGAGCGGCTGCTCGACGCGGTACTCGGCGACAACGAGAGCCGGACGCGCGACCGCGACTACTGCATGATAACGCTGTTTTTAAACTGCGGGATGCGTCTATCCGAGCTCTGTTCGATAAACCTATCCGACATTGACCCGAAGCGTGAGTCGCTGCGAGTTATAGGCAAAGGCTCGAAGGAGAGGCTGATATATCTGAACGACGCCTGTCGGAGCGCGCTGCGGGACTATCTGAATGTACGCGCCTCGGATATGGAGATAAAGGACAAGAACGCGCTGTTTTTGTCGTCGCGGCACACCCGGATCAGCAACAAGACCGTGCAGTGGGTGATATACAAGTATCTCGAGCTGGCCGGACTTGGCAACAAGCACTTCTCGGTACACAAGCTGCGTCACACCGCGGCGACGCTGATGTATCAGACCGGCGACGTCGACGTCCGCGTACTCAAGGACATTCTCGGTCACGAGCAGCTGAACACGACGCAGATCTACACTCACATCAGCGACGGCAACATGAAGCGCGCGATCGACGCGAACCCGCTCGCACACAAGCGGCGTTCAACAAAGAGTGCCGAGCCTGAGTCTGACACTGACTAACACACTGTACTCATACAAGTATGTACGATTTTAGTGATAAAACCGTTTATAAATAAATCATACTAATCTGTTCTTTCGGCAGAAGCTACGATTGTCTAACATTTTTTCTGAAATAATATTGACAAAAAGCCCGAGGCGTGATATAATTGTTTCGGCAATCGGAAATGTCAGCTGATTGTCAGTGCTTTTTTATATTTTTTTTACTTTCTTTTCTTTTCCTTTCTTTTTCTTTTTGCGGAATCGGAGACGCTTTCAGGGCAGCGTTTCCGGTTTCGTTTTTTATGGATTTATTTGGTGAGAAAATTATTATTTTTTTTGCTAAAACTATTGCAATTGGCAATCTTTTGTGATATACTATATATGGTAGAATGTTTTATTTTTTACGATGGGAGAGTGGGTTGACAAAACCCACTCTTAATTTATGCCGCGGATATACGGCTTTGCCGCGGATCTACGGCGGAAAATCCTGCCGGCCGCGCCCCTGCTTTGGGGAGAAAGGACGTCCCGCTTTTTTGCGGGTTATGGATATAGTATATGGCAAAAGGCTCAAAGAATGTGGTCTCGGTTGTGCGCGAAGCGCTCGAGCCGGTGATAACCGAGCTCGGATACCGGCTGTGGGATCTTGAATACGTGAAAGAGGGCGCCGAGTATTTCCTGCGCTTTACAATTGACTCGGACGACGGAATCACAATCGACGACTGCGAAAAGGTTCACCGCACAATCGACCCATTGCTCGACGAGCTTGACCCGATCGAGGGCTCGTATAATCTGCAGGTCTCGTCGCCCGGGCTCGAACGTGACGTCAAATACGACTGGCACTACGCCGCGCTGCTCGGCGAGAAGCTCGAGCTGAAGCTCTACGCTCCGCTCGAGGAGTATCCGGCGAAGAAGAGCTTCAGCGGAATCCTGCGCTCATTCGACGACGGGATTATCACGCTCGACGACAACGGCAGCGAATACAAAATCCCGCAATCCAGTGTCTCACGGGCAAAGACGGTTTTTGAGTTTTAACGCGGCTTAAAGCGGACGGCGGGAGTCAAACGCACAAGGCGGCGCCCTCCACGGCTCTTACGACTGCCGCGGCGGAAGTCACACAATCACGTACAATCAATATTAATCATGTACAATCAGTATTAATTTAGATAACTACCATAGGAAAGGAAAGCTTCGGGCTGACCGAAGCGGGAGAAATTCATGAGTTCCGAATTATTTGAAGCGCTCGATTTGCTTGAAAAAAGCAAAGGAATTCCGAAGGAATATATGCTCGAGCGGATCGAGGCGGCGCTGATAAGCGCGTATAAGCGTGAAGCCGGCGGGCTTGCGAACGCCAGAGTCGAGATCGACCGCGACAAGCAGGCGATACGAATGTTCGAGCAAAAGAATGTGGTTGACACGGTCGAGGATCCCACGACCGAGATATCGCTTGACGACGCGCTGAAAGTCAACCGCAAATACGCGCTCGGAAGTGTCTGCGAGATCGAGCTGAAGCCGAAGAACTTCCGCAGACTCTCGGCGCAGACCGCGAAGCAGGTCATAATACAGGGCATCCGCGAGGCGGAGCGCTCAAACATGATCAAGGAATACGAGCAGAAGAAAGAAGAGATCATCACCGCTGTAGTCGACAAGGTCGACCCCGAGAATGAGGACGTGCTTGTCGACACCGGCACCAGCAAGGTTTATCTGAAGAAGGCTGAGCAGATCCCGGGCGAGCACTTCAACGTCGGCGACCACATCAAGGTCTTTGTCACCGAGGTCATGAAGGAGTCGCAGCGCGGACCGCTTGTCACATTGTCGCGCACCGCGCCCGGACTTGTCAAGCGGCTGTTCGAGCTCGAGATTCCCGAGATTCAGGACGGCACGGTCGTAATCATGTCGATCGCGCGCGAGGCCGGCTCGCGCACAAAGATGGCGGTCATGAGCCGCGACGAAGCCGTCGACCCGATCGGCGCCTGCATAGGCAACAAGGGTATGCGAATCTCGAGTATAGTAAACGAGCTGCGCGGTGAGAAGATAGACATAATCAAGTACAGCGAGGACACCGCCGAATACGTCGCCGCGGCACTGTCTCCGGCAAATGTGCGCGAGGTGGTGCTCGACAGTGAAAAGTCCTGCCGCGTAGTCGTCGACAGCGACCAGCTCTCGCTCGCGATCGGCAAGGAGGGTCAGAACGCCCGTCTCGCCGCGCGTCTCACCGGCTGCAAGATCGACATCAAGACCCGCGAGGCGCTCGAAGAAGAAGAAACTGCGAAGCGCGCGTTCATCGACGCCGCCGAGGAGCAGGAAAAATCGGAAAACGTCTGACATGAACGGCGATTTCCGCATTTATAATAATATGAAAACATAGTTCCGGCACGGGAGGATATCCGACACGCTTTTATATCCTTATTATATAGAGGCGATATCGACTGTATTGATAGCACATAGTGCGCACGCTCGCGACCGGATCTGGCACAGTATTTTGTGTTAGCAAAGGAGAACAGATTTTGCAGGAAAAGAACACGGCAGGACCGAAAAAGAAGCGACCCGAACGCAAATGCCTCGGCTGCGGAGAATCGAAGCCGAAGAATGAGCTCGCGCGAATAGTCCGCGCGCCCGACGGCAGCGTGTCGCTTGACCTCACCGGACGCAAGTCGGGCAGGGGAGCGTATGTGTGCAAAAATCCCGAATGTCTGAAGAAATGCCGACATTCGAAGCGGCTCGAGCGCAGTCTCGAGGTCGAGATACCCGACGAGGTATACGACGCGTTAAGGGAGGAGCTGAACCGGAATGAAAGCTGACAATGGCGACAGAGCTGACGTGAATAAATCCGGCGGCACTGAATCGAGACGAAGCGAGCGCAAGCCGTCCAGACAAGAGCATCGCGCAAAACCGCGCGGCAAATCCGGACGGGACGCGTCAGGCGAACTGAATGGAAAGCCCGAGCGATATGCGTCGGAAAGACCGCACGGTCAATCCAGACGGAATAAGCCGAGTGAACAGCACGATCGGTTCGGGCAGAGTAAGCCGAGTGAACAGCACGATCGGTTCGGATGGAATAAGCCGGGTGAAATGGACAGTCAGACCGGACGGAACAGGTCGAGTGAAATACACGGTCAGACCGGACGGAACAGGTCGAGCGAAATGCACAGTCAGACCGGACGGAATAAGTCGAGTGAACTGCATGGTCAGACCGGACGCGCCGCCGCGCAGAACAGATTGCCGAAGACTCGGATCGATTCCGAGCTGCCGCGCGGCAAAACCGAATTGTATTCGTTTGAATCGGACATTTCCGAAGCGTCTGATGTGTTCGAAATACGCCAGTATGTCGTCGGCGAGGATAGGTCCGAGAAGCTGTTATCGCTGCTCGGATTCGCCGCGAGGGCGCGCAGGCTCGTATTCGGAACCGACCTCTGCCGTGCCGCGGCGCGCGCCGGTCAGATCTCGCTTGCGCTGATTTCATCCGACGCGTCGCAGAATACAAAGAAACGCATTATCGACGCCTGCAAATATTACGGATGCGATGTTTGTCAATCTGCCGTACCGTCGGCGATACTCGCGAGCCGGCTCGGCAAGAGCGGCGTCACCGCGGTCGTCGGACTTAATGACCACAACTTCATTGCCGGTATCACGGCGCTGTGCGCACGTCAAACCTTGGATATCTAACCGTACCGAAAGGATGATCAATACAATATGGCAGCAAATCAAAAGAATCAGACACGAATCAGTAATTTAGCGAAAGATTTGGGCTTGAAGAATAAGGATATACTCGATATACTCGCCGAAAACGGAATTGAAGGCAAATCGCATTCGGGCACGCTCGACCCGGATGAGTTCAACCTTGTCGTGAACGAGCTGACCTCGCGCAACCAGATTACGGGTATCGGCGAGTATCTCGACGGCAAGACGAAAATTCCGACGCGTGACAAGGGCGAGGCTAAGAGCCAGCCGAAGTCGGACGCAAAGCCGGACGCGAAGCCCGAGCCAAAGCCGGACGCGAAGCCCGAGTCAAAGCCGGACGCAAAGCCCGAGTCAAAGCCGGACGCAAAGTCCGAATCCAAGCCCGAAATCAAACCCGAAGCCAAGCCGGAGGCTGCGCCCGAGGCTAAAGCTGATATAAAATCCGAATCAAAGCCGGAGGTAAAGACCGAAGTGAAGGCTGATATAAAATCCGAGACAAGGCCAGAGGTTAAGACAGAAGCAAAGCCTGAACCGAAGCTTGAGACCGAGGGAGCAAGACCACAGAAAAATGAGTCGGCGGAGCGTCGCGACAGTGTACATCCGCAGAACCGCGACGGCGCTCGTTCGCAGAATCGCGACGGCGGCAAAGATAATGCCAATCGCGACGGCGGTCGTGACAGCAATCGTTCACAGAACCGCGATGGCAGCCGTGACAATAATCGTCCGCAGAACCGCGACGGCAGCCGTCCGCAGAACCGTGATGGCAGCCGTCCACAGAATCGCGACGGCAGCCGTCCGCAGCAGGGGCGCGACGGAGGTCGTCAGGACGGAGGTCGTCAGGACGGAAGCCGTCAAGACGGCAGCCGTCAAGACGGAAACCGTCAACAAGGCTCTCGCCCCGATCAGCCGCGTCAGAACGGCGACTTCCGGCGCGACAACAACCGCCCGAATCAGTCGGGCTCGCGTGCGCAGGGCCGCGACAACAGCTTCCGCGACAAGGACAAGGAAGCGCCGCAGCAGCGCAATTCACCGAAGCCGGCTCCGGTTCACACCTACACCCGCGGCAAGAACGTCACAAAGCCTACCGGCGAGAGCCGAGTCGTCGATACCCGCACTACCACAGTTGATCTTGATAAATACGACGAGCGGCTCGAGAATATCGTGCCTGACGCAAACAAGGACACGCGCGGCGAGAAGCAGAAGCTGAAGAAGCAGAACACGCGCGACTACCAGTCTCAGCGCGAGAAAGAGCGCGTCGCGATGGAGAAGATGCGCCGTCAGGGAGTCGAGAAGGCGAAGAAGCAGCCGCTGCAGATCACTGTGCCCGACGAGATCACGGTCGGGGAGCTGGCGTCGAGACTGAAAATAACCGCCGGTGAAGTTATTAAGAAGCTGATGGGACTGGGCGTTATGGCGACGGTAAACCAGACTATCGACTACGACACGGCATATCTTGTCGCCGACGAGCTGGGCGCGAAGGTCACGCGCGAGGTTGTAGTCACTATAGAGGAGCGGCTGTTCGACGAGTCGGAGGACAAAGCCGAGGATCTCGTGCCGCGCAGTCCGGTCGTCTGTGTAATGGGACACGTCGACCACGGCAAGACGTCTCTGCTCGACGCGATCCGTCACACGAACGTGACCGCGGGCGAGGCCGGCGGCATCACGCAGGCGATCGGCGCGTATCGTGTTAAAGTAAATGATCGTGAGATCACTTTCCTCGACACCCCGGGTCACGAAGCGTTCACCGCGATGCGTGCGCGCGGCGCGAAGTCGACCGATATCGCGATACTCGTAGTCGCGGCCGACGACGGAATCATGCCGCAGACGGTCGAGGCGATAAATCACGCGAAAGCCGCCGGTATCGATATAGTCGTCGCGATAAACAAAATGGATAAGCCGGGAGCGAATCCCGACAATGTAAAGCAGGAGCTGACTAAGTACAATCTCGTGCCCGAGGAGTGGGGCGGCGACGTAATCTGCGTACCGGTCTCGGCAGTGACAGGAGAGGGTCTTGACGACCTGCTCGAAAACCTACTGCTGGTCGCCGACATGAAGGAGCTGAAAGCCAATCCGAACCGCCGTGCGAAGGGTCTTGTCATCGAGGCGAAGCTCGACCGCGGTCGCGGACCGGTGGCGACTGTGCTCGTACAGAACGGCACTCTGCACAGCGGCGACATCGTCATAGCCGGAACCGCGGTCGGACGCGTACGCGCGATGACTGACGACAAGGGCAGAAATGTAAAGTCAGCCGGACCGTCCGTGCCGGTCGAGATTATCGGTCTTGCCGAAGTGCCCGAGTCGGGCGACGAATTCGCCGCGGTCGAGGACGAGCGCATGGCGCGCGAGCTGGCCGAGCAGCGCCGTGAAAAGACGAAGGAGGAGCAGTTCAAGGCGAACGCGAAGGTCAACCTCAATGATCTGTTCGCGCAGATATCCGAGGGCGTCAAGGATCTTAACATCATCGTAAAGGCGGATGTAGGCGGCTCGGCGGAGGCGGTAAAGCAGTCGCTCGAAAAGCTGTCGAACGAGGAAGTGCGCGTGAACATCATCCACACCGCGGTCGGCGGAATCACCGAGGGCGACGTAATGCTCGCGGCGGCGTCGAACGCGCTGATCATCGGCTTCAACGTACGCCCTGACAAGAACGCGCTCGATTCGGCGGAAAAGCAGAATGTCGAAATCCGCACCTATCGCATCATATACGAGTGCATAGAGGAAATCGAGGCGGCGATGAAGGGTATGCTCGCGCCCAAGACGCAGGAGGTTTTACAGGGTCACGCGGAGGTTCGCCAGACAATACACGTACCGAATGTCGGAACTATCGCCGGCTCATACATTCAGGACGGCAAGGTGACGAGAAACTCACAGATCCGCGTTGTACGCGACGGCGTTGTGATATTCGAGGATCGCATATCGTCGCTGAAGCGTTTCAAGGACGACGCGCGCGAGGTCGTAGCCGGATACGAATGCGGCATCGGACTCGAACGGTTCAACGACATCAAAGAGGGCGACATACTCGAAGCGTATGTCATCGAGGAAATCAAGAATTAGTTGTTAGTTGTAAGTAGTTGTTAGTTGTTAGCAATTAGTTGTTAGCAGTTGTTAGTTATTAGCAGCAACTTATATAGCTAATAGCTAATATCTAACAACTAATAACTAATA
>ERZ1643251.2944-NODE-2944-length-16458-cov-11.192892_pt1 | contig 16458 bp, 14 predicted proteins | sample MGYA00579261_ERZ1643251 | MGnify/ENA primary metagenome ERZ1643251 (study PRJEB29033, sample SAMEA4952267) | chicken gut metagenome | biome: Broiler Chicken; feature: Gastrointestinal Tract; material: Caecum | place: Ireland | collected 2018 | study: Broiler...
CAGTTTGTGCCAGAACTGCAGCGTTCGTAGGTCCATATGCAGTCACCACCTATGGAATATGATATAATTTAGTATATCAGAAGGATACATAAATGGCAATATGTAAGCAGCAATCCGGGCAGCGGTGCATTGCCGGCTTCTAAAGCAATGTGTCTCCAGATAATATACGAATACATATTTAGAAAATATGCTGCATAGCGCAAAAAGGAAAGACATTTGAGATTTGTTTTGAAAAGATGAAGAGAATTAACAGACGGCGCTAGATTCTACGGCAAAAATAGTACACAGTTTACAAAATACACTGCAATATAACCGAAGAAGGTTTGGCGGCAGAATTATGGAAAAAACTGTAAAAATAAAATATGCGTTGTATTTTTCGACAAAATGTGCTACAATAAAACTCCAGAAAAATGTGAAATATCTCTAAAATGGCCGGAAGTGGAGGAAGGGGCGTATCACATGGAGGTTTATCCGGCACATATCCGTTATGACAATGAAACAGAAAAGGCGATCCAAACCGTGTCGGAGCACTGCCGCAATAGCGCCCGGCTGGCCCAGCTGCGGGCCGGTCCCGATTTGGGGCATACGGCGTATTTGGCCGGTCTGCTGCATGACATGGGAAAGTACACAGAGGAGTACCGCGCTTACATCGAGGCGGCAGCGGCAAAGCAGAAGGTGCGGCGGGGAAGCGTCAATCACACGTACGCGGGGGTTCGTTTTATTTTGGAACGATGGCACCGGCAGCCATTTTTGAAACGATTGACCTGTGAATTACTTGCAGTTGCCGTTGGATCTCATCACGGCCTGTTTGACATTTTCAGTAAAGACGGCGCCGACGGGTTTTTGAAGCGCTTGCAAAAAGAAGGGATCCATTACGACGAGGCCAAGGCGGCCTTCCTGGAACAGTGCGCCGAAGAACAGGAACTAGACGCGCTATTTTGCCGGGCGTTTCAGGAGGTGGACGCCGTAGTTCAAAAGTTCTACGACACATTTAAAAATCTGAAGGAAGAGGAGATGCATTTTTATGTGTCTCTATTGGCCAGATTTCTGATGTCTGCGGTCATGGACGGCGACCGCCGGGATACGGCCGGCTTTATGTGCGGCGCCGAGACGCCGGTTTCCGATATGGACCAGGCGGTTTCGTGGGATCTCTGCCGGGCCCATGTGGAGCAATATTTGTCCCGTATGGATGGCGCCCAGAAGATCAATCGGGTCCGGCGGGATATCTCCGACCAGTGCCTGCAAGCGGCGGACCGGCCGGAGGGAATTTACCGGCTTTCTCTGCCTACGGGCAGCGGAAAAACGCTGACTTCCCTGCGCTATGCATTGGCAGCGGCGCAAGGAGGCAAGAGGCGGATTTTGTTTGTGATTCCCCTGCTGTCCGTGTTGGAGCAAAATGCGGCAGTCATTCGGGAAGCAGTGGGCGATGACGCCGTGATCTTGGAGCACCATTCCAATGTGGTTCGGGAATCGCCGAAGGAAGACGAATTGGACCCCAATGAATTGTTTTTGGAAAATTGGGACAGCCCGATTTTGATTACGACTTTGGTGCAGCTGCTGGACACGTTGTTTTCCGGAAAGACCTCTTGCATCCGCCGGATGAGTGCCCTGCAAAACTGCGTTCTGATCATCGATGAAGTGCAGACGGTTCCCAGGAATATGTTGACGCTGTTCAACATGGCGATGAACTGGTTGGCGACTGTCATGCACGCTACGGTGGTTTTGTGCTCCGCGACCCAGCCGGCCCTGGAGCAAACGGCGCATCCCATTGCGTATGCGCCGGAGCCCGAATTGGTGTCTCATTGCGCTGCATGGGAGGTCTTCCGGCGAACGGAAATTGTGGATTTGCGGATGCCCTACGGATATACAGCCGAGCAGTTGGCGGAGCTGGTGCAGTCTTGCGCCCAAAAGCACGGAAGCGTGTTGCTGGTGTGCAACAAAAAATCGGAGGCACGGTCGATTTATCAGCTGCTGGACGGTGAGCCAGATACCGTTTGTTATCATCTGTCCACATCCATGTGTATGGCGCATCGGATCCGGGTTTTGCAGGCGGTGGATCAAAGCCTCAGAAGGCCGGTCCGAACCATTTGCATTTCCACGCAGCTGGTGGAGGCCGGTGTGGATTTTTCTTTCGGCTGCGTGATCCGGATTTTGGCCGGCCTGGACCATGTGGTACAGGCAGCGGGCCGATGCAACCGCCATGGGGAAAAGGGCGCCCTGTGTCCGGTTTATCTGGTCAATCTACAGGGAGAAAATCTGAGCAGGCTGCCGGAAATCCAAGACGGGCAGCGAGCCTGCGAGGACTTGCTGGAGCGCTTTGCCGCCGCCCCGGAGGAGTATGATTCTGATCTGGTCTCAGGGAAAGCGATTCAGAAATATTATGAGATTTTGTATGGCCAGCTGGGCCCGAAAACGGCAGATTACCCCTTGCCGGATGGAAAAACGACCCTATTTCAGCTCTTATCCCAGAATACGGCTTATCAAAACAAGTCGTCGGGCGGCGGTTCTTATGCGATGCGACAGGCATTCCAAACAGCCGGACAAGCTTTTTCCGTGTTTCTTGACGACACCACGGATGTGCTGGTTCCATTTCAAGAGGGAGCGGAGATCATAGCCAACCTGCTGTCACAAAGGGGTCAAAGGGATTTTCAATTTCGCATGGAGCAAATCCGGAAGGCGCGGCAATATACAGTCAGTTTATTTCCCTATGAAATCCGGGAGCTGGAACGGGCGGGCGGACTCTTTGGCGAGGAGATCTGCTGCATGAAACCGGAATTTTATTCCGATGCTATGGGGTTCTGCCTCCATGCCGGAGGCGGCTATGGCGAATTTGTTTAGATTTTGAAAGAATTCATTGAGGAGGTGTCTTATGCAACATAGGAACGAAATTACCTTTGAGGTGTGGGGTGACTATGCGCTTTTTTCCGATCCCATCATGCGGGTAGGAGGAGAGAAGTGCACCATGCAAATTCCCACTTACGAGGCTTTAAAGGGGGTGACTGCGTCCATCTATTGGAAGCCGACCTTGATTTGGGTCATAGACAGTGTACGCATTATGAATCCCATTCAAACGGAAGTAAAGGGGATCCGCCCCATTCACTATGGCGGCGGCAATGATTTGTCTTATTACACGTATTTAAAAGATTGCCGGTACCAGGTGCGGGCGCATTTTGTGTGGAATCAGAACCGGCCGGAATTGGAACAGGACCGCAATGAAAATAAGCATCACAACATCGCCAAGCGTATGCTGGAGCGAGGCGGACGCCGGGATATTTTTCTGGGGACCCGGGAGTGCCAGGGATATGTAGCCCCCTGTACCTTTGGGGAGGGAGAGGGCGCCTATGATCAGGTGCCGGAGTTGGCTTTTGGCCTGATGTATCACGGCTTTACGTATCCCGATGAAGCGGACACGCCGGAGTCCAAGGGACGGCTGACCGCCCGGTTCTGGTACCCCGTGATGCGCAAGGGGGTTTTGGAATTTCTACCGCCGGAGCAGTGCCCGGTTACCCGGACTGTCCGGGAGATGGAAATGAAGCCCTTTGGCGCGCAACACGGCAATTTTGTTGGACTTCATGAGTTTCCGGAGGAGGCGGACTGATGGGCATTTTACAAGCAGCGTACCGTACCTATGAGAATTACCAGCACTTGGCGGGAAAGCCGGTTGAGCCCGGAAGGGAGCCCTTGATACCGGTCAGTCATCAAATCTTTAAGGCAGAGCTTGAAATCACCCTGTCGCCGGATGGAAAATTCCGAAGAGCATCTGCCGTGGCCAAGGAAGACCAAAAAACGGTCATTCCGGTTACCATTGCGTCTGCAAACCGCACGAGTAAGCCGGATGCCCACCCTTTGTGCGAGCAGCTGATTTACTTGGTCCCGGAAAGTGGCGAAAGGTTCCAAATGTACGTGAAGGGCTTACGGCAATGGGCCTGTATACCGGATGCTCATCCCATCGTCAAAGCGGTTTTGCAATACATAGAAGGCGGCACCATCCTGACGGACTTGGCCTGCAGCGGACTCATCCAGCTGACCGGTATGGGAAAGCTGGACAAAAAGAACGAAAAAAGCTTGGTGCGCTGGATCGTGTTGGCCAGTCCGGACGGAGAGAGTCGGTGCTGGAAGAATCAGAATTTGCTGCAGCAGTTTTCTGCATATTATGCAGCGCAGTTAAAGGGAGAGCCCATGGATCTGTGTATGATTACCGGCAAACCCGATGTGGTTTGCTCGGCGCATCCCAAAGGAGTACTGGCCTATGCCAACGGCGCGAAATTGGTCTCCGCCAATGACGGCTCCGGCTTTACCTCCCGAGGACGTTTTTGCCTGGAATCGGAGGCCAGCAATGTGGGATATTTCGCCTCCCAGAAGGCCCATAGTGCGCTGCGCTATTTGGCGGCGAACCATGGAGTCCGAATTGGGGACCGGATGTTTCTGTGCTGGAATCCTGAGGGAAAGTCTGTACCCAGCTTGCAAGATGGCTTTGGACTGTCCAGCAGTGAAGCGAAGGAGCTGATTGATTACCAGGCGGAGCTGCACGATATGCTCTATGGAAAAGAGAACCGGTTGGAGCAGAAGGACGACGTGGTGGTTGCTACACTGGAAGCGGCCACAACAGGCCGTCTTTCCGTTACCTATTATCGGGAGCTGAAAGCGTCGGATTATTTGAACCGCATAGAGAAATGGTACGGAAGCTGCTGCTATTTGAGCCGGAATGGAATTCGCTCACCAGGGATTCCCAATATCGTACGGTATGCTTACGGCGTGCTGAGAGCAGGGAGGATGGAAGTCGATGCCAAACTGTTTGGCCAACAGGTCCAGCTGTTGGTGCACTGCCTGGTAGATGCACAGCCGGTTCCGCAGAATCTGGTTTTGGCGCTGTTTCACAGAGCCGATCGTTTACAGACCTTTGAAGCGCAAAACGAGGCGGGCACATGGAATCCCCGGGCGATGCTGCTGCATACCGCCTGTGCAGTCATTCGTAAATACCGGAATGAAACTTGTAAGGAGGAATGGAAATTGACACTGGATACAGAAAACAAGAACCGCAGCTACCTCTTTGGACGGCTCCTGGCTGTGGCGGAATTGGTCGAACGCTTTACATACGATGAAAATGAGACGCGAGAGCCCAATGCTATTCGAATGCAGACGGTATTCTCCCGCCGGCCTATGTATGCCTGGCGAATTATTCGGGAAAATTTAAATCCTTATTTTGCCAGGCTCACACCAGCGCGTAGGAACAGGTATCAAAGATGGATTGATGAGATTATGGAAGGGCTCCGTGCTGAGGACATTGCGGTATTAAATCAACCTCTTCAGGATGTGTACCTTCTGGGCTACTCTCACCAGAGAACGGCCATATTGAATCGCCCCAAGCCTGAAAAGGAAAAACTAGCGGAAAATGGGGCCAAAGAGGAAGAGGCCGAGCCGTAACGGAACAAAAAATGCAAAAAGCCGAATATAAAATCAAGGAGGATTTATCTTATGTCTGCACTACAAAACAAAATTGACTTTGTCGCTCTGGTTTCTGTCACCATGGCGAACTCCAATGGCGATCCCCTCAATGGAAACCGCCCAAGGACCAATTACGACAGCCGCGGTGAGATTTCCGATGTATGCATCAAACGAAAAATCCGCAACCGGCTGCAGGACATGGGACAGTGCATTTTCGTACAATCAGATGACCGCTGTGATGACGGATGTGCCAGTTTGAGGGACCGGGCGGAGCAGGCCATCAAAGGCGTAAAAGACCGGAATGAATACGCCAGATTGGCATGTGAAAAATGGATCGATGTGCGGAGCTTTGGGCAAGTATTTGCATTTAAAGAAAAGAAAAAGGGGGATGGCGTATCGGTAGGTGTGCGCGGTCCGGTCTCCATCCACCAGGCACTGAGCGTTTCGCCGGTCGAAATCGAATCCCTTCAAATCACCAAAAGCGTCAACGGTGAAACCCCCTCGAAAAAAGAAGCCGCCGAGGAAGAAAGCGCCGGGAAACGCAGCTCCGACACCATGGGAATGAAGCATTACGTACGCTTCGGCCTGTATGAAGTGAAAGGCTCCATCAACGTGCAGTTGGCTCAGAAGACCGGATTTTCCCAACAGGATGCCATGCTGATTCAGGAGGCGCTGCGTACTTTATTTGTGAACGATGCTTCCTCTGCCCGGCCGGAGGGCTCTATGGAGGTGTATAAGCTGTACTGGTGGCAGCATAACTGTCCGGTTGGGCAATACTCTTCCGCCAAGGTCCACCGGTTGGTGCGGGTAAAGCCCAAAGAAGGAATCGAGCAGCCCGCCTGTGTGGAGGATTATGAGATTTCTGTGGATACGCTTCCCGATCTGGTGTGTGAGGAAATTGATGGCATATAACGAAGAAGACTTTTTGATGCTTTCTGGGATTGAACATTTCTACTTTTGCTCCCGGCAATGGGCCTTAATCCACATTGAGCACCTATGGGCGGAGAATTTTTGGACAGTGGATGGGAGTATCATGCATGAGCGGGCCCATGACAAAGAGTTTGTGGAGAGCCGCGGAGATTTGCTGGTTACCCGAGGAATGCAGGTGATGTCCCGGGAGATGGGGGTTACCGGCGCGTGTGACGTAGTGGAATTTCACCGGTGCGCCGATGGGATTACGCTGTCTGGACGGGAGGGCTTGTGGGAGCCGTATCCAGTGGAATACAAACGGGGCAAGCCCAACCCGTCCAGCGGCAACGCGCTGCAGCTCTGCGGACAGGCCATGTGCTTGGAAGAAATGCTATGCTGCCAGATTCCGGCGGGTGCCTTATATTATGGGGAGTTGCACCGCCGGGAGAAGGTGCAGTTTACATCCGAGCTGCGCCAGGAGGTGCGGACAGCGCTTGCGGAAATGCACCGGCTGTATGAGCGTGGCTATACGCCCAAGGTCAAGCCCTCCAAAGCCTGCAATGCCTGCTCTCTCCGGGAGCTGTGCCTGCCCAAGCTCATGAAGACACAAAGCGTCTCAAATTATTTACACGCCCATTTGGAGGATTCGACATGAGACATTTGCTCAATACGTTGTTTGTCATGTCCGAAGATGCCTATTTATCGCTGGATGGAGAGAACGTACTGGTGAACCGGGAGAAGCAGGTGACGGGCCGGTTCCCGTTACATAATCTGTCGTGTATTATCTGCTTTTCTTATGCAGGGGCATCTCCGGCGCTGATGGGCGCTTGTGCGGAACGAGAGATTGGACTCGCCTTTTGCACACCTAGGGGAAGGTTTCTGGCCCGGGTGTGCGGGGAAGTCAGTGGGAATGTGCTGCTCAGAAAAACACAGTACCGCACGGCGGACAACTTAGATGCTGCCTGCCGGGTTGCACGGTGTATGATCTTTGGCAAGTTGTACAACGCGCGCTGGAGTATCGAACGGACCTGCCGGGATCACGCCTTGCGTGTTGATGTGGACATGTTAAAGGGTGCTTCGCGACGCGTAAAGGACCTGCTCCCGCAGGTTTTGGATACCACACATCTGGATACTCTGCGCGGTCTGGAGGGAATTGGTGCAACGGCATATTTTGGGGTATTTGATGACATGCTCTTAAACCAGAAGGATGCATTTTTCTTTCATGGACGTAACCGCCGGCCACCGCTAGATCGGGTGAATGCTATGCTTTCATTCTCCTATAGTCTGTTGGAGCACGATTGTGCTTCTGCACTGGAGAGCGTGGGCCTGGATGCCTATGTCGGCTTTTTGCATCGGGACAGAGCTGGCAGAGAATCCCTGGCGTTGGATCTTATGGAGGAACTGCGGCCGTGCTTTGCCGACCGGTTTGTATTGACGCTGGTGAACAATGGTATTCTTCACGAGGATGATTTTGAAGTAAGAGAAAGCGGCGCCGTTATGCTGAAAGACACTGCACGTAAGAGCTTTCTAAAGGCATGGCAAGAGCGAAAACAGAAGGCCATTACGCATCCTTATTTGGGGGAGAAAGTTCCCTGGGGATTGGTGCCGTATGTACAAGCATTGCTCTTGGCTCGTTACTTGCGCGGGGATCTGGACGAGTATCCTCCGTTTTTATGGAAGTGAATGCTATGTTAGTTGTCATTACTTACGATGTCAATACCGAAACAGCGGCGGGCCGCAAGCGCTTGCGGCAAATTGCAAAACAATGTGTGAACTACGGACAGAGGGTGCAAAATTCTGTTTTCGAGTGTCTGTTGGATGCGGCCCAATGCCGAATGTTGCAGGCAAAGCTTGTGAAAATCATGGATCAAGAGGCAGATAGCCTGCGGTTTTACTATTTGGGCAATCATTACGAAAATAGAATTGAACATTTTGGCTGTAAAACCGGCTACGAACCGGAGGGAGTGCTAATGGCCTAGTGCGAAGTAAAAGCACGCAAATTTTCCCAGGTAGGTTCGCACCAATTTATTTACACGGGATTTGCTTTTTGTAAATCAGGAGTCCCAATCATGTTTTCCTCTAGCACCAAGATCTTCACAGAATTGTGCTACTTAAACAAAAACCTAAGTAAAATTTTGTGCAGTCTTGCTGTCGCTCCCCGTAAGGGGAGCGTGGATTGAAATCTGCACAGTAATCGTCAAAGCATTCGACCGCTCCGGTCGCTCCCCGTAAGGGGAGCGTGGATTGAAATTCTGTCCCGGCAAAATCAAATCGAGATATCCCGCGTGTCGCTCCCCGTAAGGGGAGCGTGGATTGAAATTTGGCGCGAGGAAATAAAGCGCCAAAAACATTGCGTCGCTCCCCGTAAGGGGAGCGTGGATTGAAATCTCGATGGGCGTCAAATCGAGTATTTTGTTAGCTGTCGCTCCCCGTAAGGGGAGCGTGGATTGAAATCTCCTTTGTGGTGTAATATAGTGGTGTTTAGTTGTCGCTCCCCGTAAGGGGAGCGTGGATTGAAATAAAGTCCCGGATGGCTTCCTGATAGCGCTCTTGGTCGCTCCCCGTAAGGGGAGCGTGGATTGAAATTTGCCTGTTTGTAAGGCCATGCTGGACCTGGGCCGTCGCTCCCCGTAAGGGGAGCGTGGATTGAAATGACGAGAGCACCAGTTTCAAAAATTCGCAGAGCAGTCGCTCCCCGTAAGGGGAGCGTGGATTGAAATCATCATCCGGCTGAACGTAGCGGCGTAAATTTGGGTCGCTCCCCGTAAGGGGAGCGTGGATTGAAATAATGTGACATGGCGGGCAGGACGGCTTATTGCGGTCGCTCCCCGTAAGGGGAGCGTGGATTGAAATTCCATGCACGCCGGTCTACCTCATCCATTACGTAGTCGCTCCCCGTAAGGGGAGCGTGGATTGAAATACCTTAGTTGCGGGACAGCAGCCGCCCGAAAATAGTCGCTCCCCGTAAGGGGAGCGTGGATTGAAATCCAATTGGGACGCCCAGGTAGTCGGCGATCGTCTGTCGCTCCCCGTAAGGGGAGCGTGGATTGAAATCCCCACCAGAGCCAACAGCTTTGGCGGGCTGATGTCGCTCCCCGTAAGGGGAGCGTGGATTGAAATATCCTGGGCTCTCTGGGCGAAATACCGGACGTCCGTCGCTCCCCGTAAGGGGAGCGTGGATTGAAATGGATGACTGTACAAAAATTTCCGTAATATCTTTGTCGCTCCCCGTAAGGGGAGCGTGGATTGAAATTTTTGCTCTAATTAGATGCGGCGGGTCAAAAACAGTCGCTCCCCGTAAGGGGAGCGTGGATTGAAATCGCTTAAGCTACCGAGTAGACCAGGCATGCCGCCGTCGCTCCCCGTAAGGGGAGCGTGGATTGAAATCATTTGCCACGGGCGTAAACCTCGCCATAGCAAGTCGCTCCCCGTAAGGGGAGCGTGGATTGAAATTGGAGCTGATCGGCAAGTGTGAATCGCTGGAGGAGTCGCTCCCCGTAAGGGGAGCGTGGATTGAAATCATTGTTATCACCTCCAAAATAGAACATGAATCGTCGCTCCCCGTAAGGGGAGCGTGGATTGAAATTTTTGATCAAATTGATAATGGTATATCCGTCATGGTCGCTCCCCGTAAGGGGAGCGTGGATTGAAATATAATCCGATGGGACTACGCACTTCCCGCCGATCGTCGCTCCCCGTAAGGGGAGCGTGGATTGAAATTCGGCCTGTACCTCGGCGGCCGCTGTTATCATGGTCGCTCCCCGTAAGGGGAGCGTGGATTGAAATTGGGGTCAAATGCCAACGGGAACGATTGGAATCGGTCGCTCCCCGTAAGGGGAGCGTGGATTGAAATTAGTTTTAGGGAAGGTGTGATCTTATGGCGCTCAGTCGCTCCCCGTAAGGGGAGCGTGGATTGAAATTCGTCATCCGGCGGGACTACACATGTCCCGCCTAGTCGCTCCCCGTAAGGGGAGCGTGGATTGAAATGGTATCCTCCAGGCTGGGGGGATAGTAGGCCATCGTCGCTCCCCGTAAGGGGAGCGTGGATTGAAATATTTAAGTTGCTGCATAGATCAGACACGCCGCCACGTCGCTCCCCGTAAGGGGAGCGTGGATTGAAATCAAAAAATCATGCCCGCGACTACCATGATGGCACGTCGCTCCCCGTAAGGGGAGCGTGGATTGAAATATTACTTCGTACATTTTCCCACACACCGAAAAAGTCGCTCCCCGTAAGGGGAGCGTGGATTGAAATTGTTTAGATTACGATGCGGCCATTAAAGGAAAGTTGTCGCTCCCCGTAAGGGGAGCGTGGATTGAAATAAAAGTCATCGGGAAAATTGCAATTTTACCCATGTCGCTCCCCGTAAGGGGAGCGTGGATTGAAATCAATGGCCCCCGGAAAAAATGTCAGCTACGTCCTGGTCGCTCCCCGTAAGGGGAGCGTGGATTGAAATCACTTTGTATTAAACTAGTGAGTTGGGACAACCTGTCGCTCCCCGTAAGGGGAGCGTGGATTGAAATGTATTCTCGGTCGCTCTTCTGGCGGGCTGTATATGGTCGCTCCCCGTAAGGGGAGCGTGGATTGAAATCATTTTACGGCTCCTCCGGCGTGACGTTTAAAACAGTCGCTCCCCGTAAGGGGAGCGTGGATTGAAATGAACGATTGCACATCAAACGATGGTATATTTTCAGTCGCTCCCCGTAAGGGGAGCGTGGATTGAAATCAGCCGGTAGACGGTCAACCGGCTGGACGCGATGGTCGCTCCCCGTAAGGGGAGCGTGGATTGAAATGCACAGTACCGAAGAAAAGACTTACAGTTGGCAAAGTCGCTCCCCGTAAGGGGAGCGTGGATTGAAATAACGCCCTTTGCCGCGCCCAAATCAATGTACATAGTCGCTCCCCGTAAGGGGAGCGTGGATTGAAATCGGGATAATCTAAAAGCAACTGATTACGCGTCAGGTCGCTCCCCGTAAGGGGAGCGTGGATTGAAATATATAATGCCGCTGCAACGTCCTCAATGCCAAAAGTCGCTCCCCGTAAGGGGAGCGTGGATTGAAATTCTGCCAGGGCAGCAGCCAGGTCGAAATCTCGCAAGTCGCTCCCCGTAAGGGGAGCGTGGATTGAAATTTCAACCTGCGGGCAGGTGATTATACCGCCAAGGTCGCTCCCCGTAAGGGGAGCGTGGATTGAAATATGGAGGATCTCGCGGCCGTCAAGGGCAAGAGCAACGTCGCTCCCCGTAAGGGGAGCGTGGATTGAAATTCAACGCCGCCGAGAAGGAGGGCGTGCAGCCCTCGTCGCTCCCCGTAAGGGGAGCGTGGATTGAAATAGGGTGTAGCTCCTGCCAGCCGGCGGGGCCTTGGGGTCGCTCCCCGTAAGGGGAGCGTGGATTGAAATGAGGATGAAGTCGATGAACTCCGGCTCCAGATCCGTCGCTCCCCGTAAGGGGAGCGTGGATTGAAATGAGGAGCGCGTCGACTATGAGATGGACAAGGTGAGTCGCTCCCCGTAAGGGGAGCGTGGATTGAAATCTCGATCTGCTCCTCGAGCTCCATCTTCCGCAGGTCGCTCCCCGTAAGGGGAGCGTGGATTGAAATCTCCTCGACCTCGTCGGTGCTGCGGGCAAATATGGTCGCTCCCCGTAAGGGGAGCGTGGATTGAAATAATTTCGGATCATGTGTAATCATCAGATACACTGTCGCTCCCCGTAAGGGGAGCGTGGATTGAAATCAAATTGCAGATTTTTTTAGATTATGTTTCCGCGGTCGCTCCCCGTAAGGGGAGCGTGGATTGAAATAGATTATGTTTCCGCGCCGCCATAAATGGCCAACGTCGCTCCCCGTAAGGGGAGCGTGGATTGAAATCCCCAACTGAGACGGTGCCGGTCGTTGCTCTGGAGTCGCTCCCCGTAAGGGGAGCGTGGATTGAAATTCTTAAGACTACCGTTACTTCTCAATTTACTGCGTCGCTCCCCGTAAGGGGAGCGTGGATTGAAATGATATCTTGAAGCGTTAAGGCCTGCGCTTTTTGAGTCGCTCCCCGTAAGGGGAGCGTGGATTGAAATTTTTGATCAAATTGATAATGGCATATCCGTCATGGTCGCTCCCCGTAAGGGGAGCGTGGATTGAAATATCCAATCGTCCTGCACCCGGAAGAAGCTGGCGGGTCGCTCCCCGTAAGGGGAGCGTGGATTGAAATACCTCACCTCCCTATTACGAGGAACCTTTCCTTTGTCGCTCCCCGTAAGGGGAGCGTGGATTGAAATTTGCTGCATTAAATCATCAAATGTAACTTGATCGTCGCTCCCCGTAAGGGGAGCGTGGATTGAAATATTTAATTTGCTGCATAGATCAGACACGCCGCCAGTCGCTCCCCGTAAGGGGAGCGTGGATTGAAATTGCTGTCAGAACTGCGTAAAGGATACGTTGTATGTCGCTCCCCGTAAGGGGAGCGTGGATTGAAATATCAGCTTGCTCACAACCGCATTTGCTTCCTCTTGTCGCTCCCCGTAAGGGGAGCGTGGATTGAAATCTGTTTGTTTGCAACCGTGCGCCAAATGTGACGCGGTCGCTCCCCGTAAGGGGAGCGTGGATTGAAATTGTTCGATGACTATACGAAGGCTGCAATCCGCCGTCGCTCCCCGTAAGGGGAGCGTGGATTGAAATTTGAACGAAAACTGCGTTATTTTTAAAATTAGGGTCGCTCCCCGTAAGGGGAGCGTGGATTGAAATTTCAGCGCAGTAAACTGAGAAGTAACGGTAGTCGTCGCTCCCCGTAAGGGGAGCGTGGATTGAAATAAACTCGCATCAAAATAGCACCAACGACAATCATTGTCGCTCCCCGTAAGGGGAGCGTGGATTGAAATAAAGAGAAACACAAAACAAGAGCATACTGTAAAAGTCGCTCCCCGTAAGGGGAGCGTGGATTGAAATGGTTCGATGACTATACTATTTCTGCTGGTAGATTGTCGCTCCCCGTAAGGGGAGCGTGGATTGAAATGAGGGGATAGGTATAAGTACCGCCGGCACCTAGAGTCGCTCCCCGTAAGGGGAGCGTGGATTGAAATTAGATATGTGAAATGCCGGGCGCGCATTATCATGACGTCGCTCCCCGTAAGGGGAGCGTGGATTGAAATCTAATAGAAATTGACAACCTGTTGCGTGCGGTCCCGTCGCTCCCCGTAAGGGGAGCGTGGATTGAAATTCGTAACTAGGAGGTATTGCTATGGTACTTGAAGGTCGCTCCCCGTAAGGGGAGCGTGGATTGAAATTCCTGATGCGATATCTTCTTTGGGGCAGGCTGTGTCGCTCCCCGTAAGGGGAGCGTGGATTGAAATTTTCCTGGGGTTGCTTATTGGTATCGCTATTCTGGTCGCTCCCCGTAAGGGGAGCGTGGATTGAAATTCTATCCCCTATGCGGGGAAATATGGCAGTACTAGTCGCTCCCCGTAAGGGGAGCGTGGATTGAAATTTTTCGGCACTCAAGGAAGTACGGCTAATTATTGTCGCTCCCCGTAAGGGGAGCGTGGATTGAAATTTAACTAAGTTCAATCTTTCGTCCCGTGGTTATGTCGCTCCCCGTAAGGGGAGCGTGGATTGAAATAGGGCGATTCGCCGGCTCGTATTGACGAGGAACTCGTCGCTCCCCGTAAGGGGAGCGTGGATTGAAATCCGCAACTAAGGTTAAAGGGACAGCCCCGGGGACGTCGCTCCCCGTAAGGGGAGCGTGGATTGAAATTGATCAAGTCCGAGGTAGATGGCGATGTGTTAGGTCGCTCCCCGTAAGGGGAGCGTGGATTGAAATGATAGATCGCCGCCTGTAACTCCGCGAAGGTGCTGTCGCTCCCCGTAAGGGGAGCGTGGATTGAAATCCGGATTTGAAAATTTATGTCTCTGGCCCGCCAGTCGCTCCCCGTAAGGGGAGCGTGGATTGAAATACGGTGGGCTTCCTCTTCCTGGGTGGCTGTATCGGGTCGCTCCCCGTAAGGGGAGCGTGGATTGAAATCCGCCAAGAAGCTGAATATCTACCGTGAAATCAACGTCGCTCCCCGTAAGGGGAGCGTGGATTGAAATCAGCTGGATTTTTGTGCATTTAGCACAGAAATCGTCGCTCCCCGTAAGGGGAGCGTGGATTGAAATAATGCTATTGTCGGGGCCGGAGAAATTACACTTTGTCGCTCCCCGTAAGGGGAGCGTGGATTGAAATACTCAAAAATGCGAAAAAAAATTTGCCCGGCTAGGTCGCTCCCCGTAAGGGGAGCGTGGATTGAAATTCCCCCGAAAAGATTATAATATTTCGGTCGGCAGTCGCTCCCCGTAAGGGGAGCGTGGATTGAAATACTTGACAGAAGCCCCCGAACATTCTCTGCCACCGTCGCTCCCCGTAAGGGGAGCGTGGATTGAAATTGATGCCACTGGGCGTGGCAACAATGGCAACCCGGTCGCTCCCCGTAAGGGGAGCGTGGATTGAAATACCTCCATGGTTCCATTTCGACCGATAAAAAAGGTCGCTCCCCGTAAGGGGAGCGTGGATTGAAATGTACCCGTACAAGTGCTGTCAAGCCCACGACAGGTCGCTCCCCGTAAGGGGAGCGTGGATTGAAATACAGATGATATAAATGAGAATACAAAACTTGATAGTCGCTCCCCGTAAGGGGAGCGTGGATTGAAATCGCCTGGATTCCAACACCGCCGCGATGAAGGGTGGTCGCTCCCCGTAAGGGGAGCGTGGATTGAAATATGAAAATTCCGGAAAAGGAGGAAGCCTGATGGGTCGCTCCCCGTAAGGGGAGCGTGGATTGAAATACAACTTTTTGGCCTACGAGAAGCACGTTTCATGGTCGCTCCCCGTAAGGGGAGCGTGGATTGAAATTCTTTGTTTATCACTTTTTGACCAGGAAATACCTGTCGCTCCCCGTAAGGGGAGCGTGGATTGAAATTATGGGCCGGGCGATCTCCACCGGCTCGGCATAGTCGCTCCCCGTAAGGGGAGCGTGGATTGAAATAACTGCCCATTTGCTGACTGTCCCGTATCCCATCGTCGCTCCCCGTAAGGGGAGCGTGGATTGAAATTATCCGTACAATGGCATGGATGCTTTTCCCGCCGGTCGCTCCCCGTAAGGGGAGCGTGGATTGAAATGCACAAGGTGCGCTGAAAAACAGCGTTGTGATTGTCGCTCCCCGTAAGGGGAGCGTGGATTGAAATTCATGGCGAAGCATATGTTATGCCGAAGAAGTTGTCGCTCCCCGTAAGGGGAGCGTGGATTGAAATATAAGGCAGATCCAATCTGCATCTGCTCGTCGCAGTCGCTCCCCGTAAGGGGAGCGTGGATTGAAATTATGGGCCGGGCGATCTCCACCGGCTCGGCATATGGTCGCTCCCCGTAAGGGGAGCGTGGATTGAAATTGTGCCTCCTTGCCAACCTTGCCGGCCTTTCCTGGTCGCTCCCCGTAAGGGGAGCGTGGATTGAAATGTCTTCCCATCGGCGACCACGGAGAAACGTAGCCGGTCGCTCCCCGTAAGGGGAGCGTGGATTGAAATGGCGGTTGCGTCCGCATAGGCCTCGATGGTGGCCTGTCGCTCCCCGTAAGGGGAGCGTGGATTGAAATAAATGGAGCGAAGTACAAATCCCGCTAAAAGAAAGTCGCTCCCCGTAAGGGGAGCGTGGATTGAAATCTCTAAGGGGACATCTGCGACGTAGGTATACGCCGGTCGCTCCCCGTAAGGGGAGCGTGGATTGAAATAGGTCTGCGAGGGTGTAGTAGTCCATCAGCAGGCGTCGCTCCCCGTAAGGGGAGCGTGGATTGAAATCGGCCAGTATGCACGGGCGCACAAGAGCAGCGGGTCGCTCCCCGTAAGGGGAGCGTGGATTGAAATGCTCAGGTTTACGCCGCCTGGGCGCCAGAACACGGTCGCTCCCCGTAAGGGGAGCGTGGATTGAAATAATGTCGGCGGCAAGCTCGGCCTGTAACTCGTCCGTCGCTCCCCGTAAGGGGAGCGTGGATTGAAATTACGACACCTCCGGCTCTAACCCCGCCAAGTACACGTCGCTCCCCGTAAGGGGAGCGTGGATTGAAATTAGACAGAATACCGGGATGCAT
>ERZ1643251.2945-NODE-2945-length-16456-cov-14.665508_pt1 | contig 16456 bp, 24 predicted proteins | sample MGYA00579261_ERZ1643251 | MGnify/ENA primary metagenome ERZ1643251 (study PRJEB29033, sample SAMEA4952267) | chicken gut metagenome | biome: Broiler Chicken; feature: Gastrointestinal Tract; material: Caecum | place: Ireland | collected 2018 | study: Broiler...
AAAAATGGAAAAAGAAACTGTTAGATACTATGTTATAAGAGAAAGAATACCAGAAGAGTCAAGAAAAGAAGGTTTATTTTATTATGAATTACGACACTATGATAACAATATAAATATGTATGTTATAGAAAGTGAAGGCGTGATTGTTAATTTTTATGGCACTATGGTATGTGATAAAGATATTTTAGGAAATCTTGAATACATGGAAAGAAGAGATTTATCTAAAAAGTTTAATACAATAAGAGATAAAAGTTTAATATAAGAAGGTGAAATATATTATGAATAGCATTATTTCATATACAAATCGAGGTTCATATGGAAATTCTAGTTATAGAGGAAATTGCTCTCGGATATGTTATTAAAGATTTAATATCACACTTTTATCCAAATTCCAAACCAAAGAAATTTGTAGAAGTATTTTCAGGTGGTGGAACAGGAAAAGATGTAGCAATTGAACTTGGAATTACTAATAGCATACATTTAGATTTAATAAATGGATGGGATGCTTTAACTGATGAGATACCAACTGGAGCTGATTTTGTTTTTTCACACCCACCATATTGGGATATTATTAAATATCAGTATCAAAGAAATAGTTATCATCAAAATGACTTGTCAAATAAAATGTCATATGAAGAATTTATAAATAAATTAAATATGGTAAATGAAAAAATATATCATAGCTTAATTTTAGGTGGTAGACATGTAACACTAATTGGAGATATTAGAAAAAATGGGAAATATTATAGCATATTAAAAGACATGAAATGGTTTGGAGATTTAGAAAGTCATATTATAAAAATCCAACATAATTGCTTATCTGATAATAAGATTTACAGTAATCATTCTTTTATTCCAATTAAGCATGAACATATTTTAGTATTTAGAAAAGATAAGATATGGGTATTTAGCATAAAAGTTACTGAATCTAAAAAAGATAATATTATGAATATAACAAATATTACATGGAGAGATCTAATACAAGCAACATTAGAATTTCTTAATAATAAAGCAACAGTTGATGACATTTATGAAATTTTAAGAAAGTCTAAAAAGGCTAAAAACAATCATCATGTGAGAGAAAAAATAAGACAAATATTGAATAAAAGTACCAACTTCTATAAAGAAAAAGAATATTGGTACTTAAAATTGTGTTAGGAGGAAATAAAAAAATGGAAAAAGAAATATTTTTAAAAATTTATACAAAAGATAATAATAATATTTTGGTTTTAGAAGGAAAAGGAGAAATGAATGAAGACTGTTACTTTCCTCACGGAAGTATTATAGGTTCAGGTGTAACAGGTAAAGAACACATTTCAATTACTGGAGATGCAAAAAAATTATTTAAAAGAATAATAATGGAAGCAGAAAAAACAGGAGATGATTTAACTTGTTTAGATATTTATAAACTAAAAAATGGAAGAATTCACATTTCTTGGTTGGGAAAAAGAAAAGAAGAAATAGACATAAGAAAACTAGAAAATTTTTGGATAGGAACAGGAGAAAGTTTCCCACAAGTAAGTTTATTAGATGAACTTTCAGAATAAATTTTTCAAAGAAAATAAAATGGAAGGATATGAAAGTATGCGTAAAAGTAAAGTAATAATAAGAAATAAAAGCAAAATTATATAAAAAATAACAAATTAGGGGGAATTAGATATGTTAAATAATATAAAAAATTTCATTGGTTATAATGAAAATAAAATCAAAAGGAATAATAGAAAAATAAAAGATTTAAGGGTACAAATCTCTGATTATGAAACTGTCATAGACATAATTGAAAAAACAGACATAAGTGAAAGTATATTAAGTAATTATAAAAATAAAATAGAAGAGTGTTTACTAAAAATAGATAGTTACATGGAAGAAAATTTGCATACTCATAATATGATTATTGCCTTAAAAAGGGCAAGAAAAATTGCTTTAGATTGTAATTTTAAAAAGAAAATATCATAAAAATGAAAGGTAGGAATTTAGATGTTAAATATAAAAGAATTAGATAAGACACAATTACAAAGAGCGAATAGTGTAAGTTTTAATAATGACAGAGGAGATATTAGAGATAAAATTTATAAAAGTTGTATAGATGAAATATTAAAGTGGAATATTTCAGAAGTAAAAAAGCAAAAAATACTAGATAGATTGTATCAAAAAAATATGGAAATATTAAAGTATGAGGCAAGTTTTGTAAGTGTCATTGTTTCAGGACCTGCTAAATATGATGAATTAAAAAGAGAAAAAGAAGCGGGAAAAATCGTAGAACTTGCAAGTGATTTTAATGTTTGGTTTAGCAATTTAGAAAAGCAATATAAAAGCTATAAAAATCCATCAAAAGAAGAACTGGCAAATAAAAAGGTAGAAGAAATTATGAAATTACATAAACTTGGACTTGATATAAAAAATGAATTAATTGACCTATCTAATCTTGATAATAAAAAATTTATAGAGCTATTTGAAAAATTTAATCCAATATATAAATGGAAGAAAAATACGGTTATCTATAAAGTATATATAGCATCTAAAAATGGAGAAATTAAAGAAAAAGATATAGAAACTCTATTCGAGGATGAAAATTTTACAGCATACTTAAAAAATAACAGAGTATTTATAAAATTTGTATTTAAACCACAAGCTCAATTAAAATTTGTTTTAAAGAAAAAAGGATATTGGTGGAATAGTAGAGAAAAAAGCTGGTCTACATATCCAAGTAGATTAGATATGGCTTGGGTTAAATCAATTAGCTCAAAATATGAAAAATATTTATAAGAGGTGAAAAAATTGAGTGCTAATACAACAAATTATATAAGAATTGAAAGAGCATTAAAGAAAATAGAAAATAAGGACGATTATATACGATTCTTAAAGTTTTCAAAAAATTTCTATAAAGAAGATTTTAAAAATCAACTACTAATCTTCTATCAAAATCCAGAAGCAAGGATTATAAAAACATTTGTAGAATGGAAATTATATGGAAGAATAGTAATCAAAAATCCTCATAAAATCTACATATATAAAAATCCAAAAAAGAAGAATAATAAAAAGATTATTGATGGACAAGTAGATGTGAATGGTAAGGAAAAAAAGCAAAGAAAAGAGGCAGGAATCGAATATATAGAAGATGAAAAATTAAGACGAGTTTGCACTTTTGATATTTCAGATACTATGGCATCTAGAAAATTAAAAAAGGTATTAGATATTAAAAAATTAGTTTATTTAGATAATTATGATACAAAAAAATTACAAAAAATTGTTCAAGATACATGTACGATTGTTAGGTTAAGTATCATAGAGCTTCAAGAAAATAATTTATTGCCAAAGGAATACATACCAGAAAATCATGGTAATTTAGATGAATTTATATATGAAATAATAACAACCATTTATAAATATTCATTTGGATTTCAATATAAAAATATAGGCGAGAACTTTGCAGAAAGTATCGCTTTTTTAATTTTAGATTATTTTGATTTAGATACTAGTTTTTGCAAATTTAATCATGTAAAAGACTTTAATATGCTAGATATTAAAACTAAATTAGTTATTGGATGTAAAATGCAAAATATAGTACAAACTTTCATAGATTTTGTAAAAGAAGAATATAATGGACAAATTATGTGTGCTTAAAATTTTGAAAGGGTATTTTTTATGAAAGATATAGATATATACAACAGAATTAGCATTATTAATGTTAAAAACAAACTAGGTCTAAAAGAAAAATATGCAAAAGGGGACGATATTTATGTAAGATGTCCCTTTTGCACAGAATCAAATGTTGGAAATTTAAAATTAAATGTTATAAAGGATAGTTATTATTGTAGGAGATGTGGAGAAAAAGGTTTAGCAATAGGTTTATATGCAAAATGTAATCTTATAACCACTAAAGAAGCATATATAAAATTAATGTCTAAAAAAGCAGATATGACAACTTCGCTTGTAAATATAAGAAAAGCAATAAAAAGAAGTCAAGAAGATATTAGTTTCGTATATGAAATGTTTTTAAAACTTCTTGGTTTAACAAAATATCATTATAATATCCTTTTGAATTTGGGATTTTCGAGAGATGACATAATAAAATATGGATTTAAAAGTATACCACAAAATGAATATACAAAAATTGCGATTTGTAGCAAATTAATAGAACATGGAATCAATTTATTTGGAATTCCTGGTTTCTATATGAATAAACAAATGAAATGGACTTTTAAGAGTCATAAAGGCTTTTTTATACCAGTTATATTACACAACAGAGTAAAAGGCTTAAGAATCCATTTAGACAGAAAATACAAGCTAGAAACAACAGATATATGGTTTAGTAGTAGTAAAGAGTTTCAAGGGGCAAATGCAGAAAATTGGATACAAATTTTAATGCCTGAAGAAGAAAGAAAAGTGGAACTACTAAATAGAAATTTATTTAAAGAAAAGGAAATTGTTTTTGCAAGTGAATTTTTGTTGGCTTATAGATTATTTAAAATGTTTAATAAGATTACAATTGCTGTGCCAAATGTAATATCTAAAAAACAAGCTATTTATATTTTAAAAGAATTTAACATTAAAAAAATAGATGTATTTTTAGATAAACATACTATTTATACTGATCCAGTTCCAATATATAATAATTTATTAAATAGAATTGACGATTCAAAGAAAAATATAAAAATGATTATAAATGATAATGACATTTCTAATTCATATCAAGATTACATGGAAAAAAGTGCATAGGTAACATAAAAGAAAGATGAGTGATAATATGAATAATAGTAAAAAAATAATATATAGTGACGAAGATTTAAAAGCATTAAGAAAAACATTAAAAGAAGTTAAAAAATTAAATTTTAATCAAGAAAATGTAAAAGACATAAAAGTAAAGCATAAATCTAGAAGAAAAGTTGCTTAAAAATTTAATAAAAATAAAAAGGACAGGCTAAATTTAAGGCTTGTCCTTTTTCAAAGGAGGAATAAAAATATGAGTCATTTTTCAGTAGCAGTATTTACAGATGAAGATACAACAGTAGATGATTTATTAGAACCTTTTTATGAAGGATTAGAAGTAGAAAAATATATAGCTTTAACAAAAGAAGATGTCATAAAAAGAGGAAAAGAACTAATTAAACGTCTACAAAAAATTTATAAGGAATATAGGAAAGATAAAACGGCATATAGAAGAAAATACTCTAAAAACATTGCACATTTAAGATTTATAAAAAGAATACCAATAATCGCAAAATGGAAAAATGATAGGATTTATAAAGAAGAAATTAAATATTATGAACCAGATGAAATTTCTGAAGATGGAGGAATATATAGTACATATAATCCAGATTCAAAGTGGGATTGGTTTGAAATAGGTGGTAGATGGAAAGATATGCTTATAATAAATAATTCAGAAAATGCTAAAAATCCAATTAAAGTAAATTCAGCTTTAGTAAAAGACATAAGATGGGATTTAATGATAGAAGAAAGTAAAAAACACATTGAGCCTTATGAAGATTATATAAAAACATCTTTTTATAGTAAGGAATATTTAGAACAAGTATATCCAACAGAAAAAGAATATATGCGAGATATGATAGAGTTTAATACTTATGCAGTTTTAACACCAGACGGAGAATGGCATGAACCAGGCAAAATGGGCTGGTGGGGAATATCTTGTGCTACACCTGAAGAAGAAAGACAATTTTCTGAAAAATATAAAGAACAATTTATAAAAACGGCAAATCCTGAATGGGAATTAACGATTGTAGATTGTCATATATAAAATAAAAAAGTGGAGGAATGAAATTATGATAAAAAATAAAGAAAAGAAATTTGCAAAAAAATTAATAAGTTTATTAAATAAAAGAGGATTTATAGTAAAAGCTCATAAATCTAAAACAAGTAAAAGCATTTATCTTAAAATTGATAATGGACTGATTCCAAATGTTAGAATAAGTGATCATAAAAGATACAATGATGATAATTGTAAATATAATGTTATAAGAAAGTATGATGGACCAAGACTAGAAATCGTAAAAGGAAAATTAAAAAAATATTATCAATATGCTTCAATTGGAAGACTTGTTACTGATATAGAATTAGAAAGAAGTGAGAAAATTCTACGTATCGGTTATCAAAGGTACAAAGATAAGTTAACTAAAAAGAAAAGTTCAAAAAAAGAAAATATATATCAAAAGAAAGTAGCATAAAAAGGGATGTATTCATTTACATCTCTTAAATTTATTTATAGAATGGAGGAATAAGATTGAACGAAAATACGGATAACTTATATAGTGATATGAATTTTTTTGATTTTATAATACATTCAGTTACAAAAAAAGAAGTATTAAAAAAAGATATATTTGCATTAAATCAAATTTTAAAATCATTAAGAGATGATTTAAGAAAATCATATGGTAAGACAATGATTATTTTTGATGGATATGACAATGACCAAAGAGAAATATATGAAATACAAGAAATAAGAGAATATGTTAAAAAATTATTTGATGAAAATAATGATTTATTCTACTTTATAACCAAAATGGGAAGTTTAAATAAAGTGATACTAGCATGTATTAGCGATTTTCAGCAAATAAAAACAAAAGGACGGACAAGATGTAATTGTAGGATATAAAGTAAGTAAAGAAATAAAAGAAAAGATGTTAAGAGCATTATCTATATATCCATCAAAAAACGTAAACGAATTAAAAAGGTATTTATTTAATGAAATATGAATATTAAAAAAGAAAAGAAGGGGGACTATATAAAAATAGTTCCTTTTCATCTTTTTACTAAAAATGATTGTCATTTTTTGTCGATTGTGATAATATTCGTATGGTGGTAATATATGTAAAAGTATTAACTATAATTATTTTAAATAAAATAAGTAGTGCGTTTTAGGAAAGGAGGAACTAAAAATAAATTGCATGTATGGTAAGATACATACTATAAATCATGAGGAGATAATAAGAGTTAAAAAACTTATTGACATAGAATGAAGATTAAATAAAATAAGAAAGAAGGAAAATTACAATGAAAAGTACAGGAATAATTAGACGAGTAGATGAACTAGGAAGAGTAGTAATACCAAAAGAAATTAGAGAAACTTTTAATATAAAAGAAAAATCTCCAATAGAAATCTATGTTGATAAAGGAAGGATTGTTTTAGAAAAAGCAACGATAACTTGTCAATTTTGTGGAAGTGAAGAAAATTTAAAAGGATTTAATGGCAAAGCCATTTGTACGAAATGCCTAAAAAAACTGCAAGAAAATAAATTAGAAAAAATAGATTGTTAAGATAAAAAATACCGATTTTACTCGGTATTTTAACATTTATTTATTAACAATATCTTTTAATGCTTTACCAGCTTTAAATACTGGAGAAGTAGAAGCTGGAATTTTCATTTCAGCACCAGTTTGAGGATTTCTTCCCTTTCTTGCTGCTCTATTTCTTGTTTCAAAAGTTCCAAATCCTACTAATTGCACTTTTCCACCATTTTTTAATTCATCAGAAATGATTTCTATTAAAGCATTTAATGTTTTTTCAGTAGAAGATTTTGAATCTGATGTTTTTGAAGCCATTGCACTTACTAATTTACTTTTGTTCATTTTTACATACCTCCCTTCAACAAAATATATCTTTTGTAGTTACGACAAATTTATCAAAATAATTTGTTAAAGTCAATAGAATAAGGAAATATAATAAAATAAACGGAATTTATAGTAGATTTATATAAAAAATGTTATAATTACAATAAATCTTTAATTAAATAAATTAATAAAGGGGCAATATAAAATGAATGATGTAATTTTAAAAGAATTGTTTGAACATAGATTAGAACATGCAAAAGAAGAATTACAAGCAGGAAAAATATTATATAAATCAAATCTATTTAAATCAGCTAATAGTATATTATACAATTCATTATTTCATAGTATGAAAGCAATTTTGGCATTAGAACCAATAGATTTTAAAAGACATAAAGATGTAATAGCATATTTTAATAAAAATTATATACATACAGAAATATTCCCTAAACATATGGGACGAAGAATATCAGATGCAAGTAAAATAAGAGAAGATAGTGATTATGATGATGAATTTGTAGTTAGACCAGAAGATACATTAGCTCAAATAGAAACAGCTAAAGAAATGATAAAACTAACAGAAGAATATATAAATAAAAAATAAAAAATATTTAATAGTAACAAAGTATCCTTATGGGTACTTTAATTTTTTTTTAGTTTATGGTAAGATATGAAAGGTTATAAATAATTATATAGTAGAAGGTGATAAAAGTGTCGAATCAAGAACAAGAAAAACAAATAACAGATGAATATGTTGATAATTATTTAGAAGAAAAATTAAAAATAGATAAAAAATGTATTGTATGCAAATATTTTGACTTGAAAGTAAGAGAAGATTTATCTGATAAACAAGTAGATGACTTTTTAAGAATAGCAAGAGAAAAATTATTAAATAAAGGTTATGAAGTTTATTTTACAGGAGCAAAATTTGTCTATCAAAATGCAAATCGTACCGTGCAAGATAATGAATTTATGGTTGCCATAAAAGAAAAAGGGGATTGTTAAAATGATTTTAAAAAATAAAAATAATGGTATTTTAGATAAATTGATAGAAAGCAGTTAATATGAAAAAAGAAAAAATTTATAAAGAACCAATAAAGGCAGAAACAGAAACAACAATAAATGTGTTATATAGTGAAAATAAATTATCAATTTATACAAATAAAGTACCATTACAAAAACAGTTAGTAAAAATATTAGGAGAACCTGCAAAAGAACATAAGATAAAAAGGTCTATCGCTGGTAGTACATGGGAAATACCATTAGATGATAAAAGTAAGATTTCAAAAATGATTTTAAAAGCTAATATATTTGAATTATAATATAAAAAAGTATAAAAATAGAAGGAGTAGAAAATGAGAATATTTGATAAATTTACAGTCGAAGAAAGAGATTTAATAGGAGAATCTTCAAAGATTGAAGATAGAGATTATAGTATAGATGAGGTTAGATACATAAAAAGTAATATCATAGATAATATTTTTCAAAAGAGCCATAAAAATGGTGATATGACCAAAGCATTAGAAAACTATTCTGATATTATAGAAAAATTTGATATGATGATAACACATGAGAAAATAATGACTATATAAATTAATTAAGAAAATTAAAAAATACTAAATAAAACAAGTAAAAAAATAGAGAAGGTAAGAACATGGTTAAAAGGACTATTGATAGCAGAATAATGGATTCAATACAAAAATATATAGAAAAAATAAGTCAATATTATAAAATAGAAGCAGTTATATTGTTTGGTTCTTATGCAAAAGGAACAGAAAATGAAGATAGCGATATAGATATAGCAATCGTTTCAAGCGATTTTAATGACATTATTGAAGATGGAGCTAAATTAATTGGTTTGACATGGAAGATAGATACTAGAATAGAACCACACCCAATTTTAGCAGAAGCTTATAAAAAAGTTTCAAATCCTTTTGTAAGAGAAGTTGTAGATACAGGAATAAAAGTAGCATAAATATAAAAGATAGGAAAGCCATAAAACAGCTTTCTTTTTTTCTTTCTATATAAAACAAATGATTTCTTTATTTTTTAAAATATTTATGATATTATGTCGTAAGAATGAGAAATATTTAAAAATATAATATGTATAATAAATGGAGGAACGAATGAAAACAATTGCAAAACATAAAACAAAAAAGGAAGAAACTAAAGCAAAAAGGCAAAACGCCAAAATATTTCCGATATATAAAATGTTCTCATGGGATTTACTTTTTTTCTATTCAACACAATATTTATTCTATACAAATGTAAAGGGTATAACAGCAGGAGAAATATTAAAACTTGATGCCTTTTTTCCTTTATTTATTATTTTTATGCAATTACCATCAACCATTTGCGCTGATTTATTAGGTAGAAGAAAAAGTTTAATAGTAGGAAATGTAATCATGATATTATACATTTTTTTACTAATAATTTTGCCTGGTGTAGTAGGAATATTTATTGCTAATATTATATATGCTTTTGGATATAGTTTAAGAGGAATACAAGCAACAAATATTTTATATGATTCAACTGCAACAAAAGGTGGAGAAGGGTTATATGCTAAAATAAATGGAAAAGGAGCAACAGGATATTATATTTTAGATGGTATAGCCTCATTAACAGCTGGCTATTTATTTGTTATAAATGGATATTTACCAATGATAATTTGTCTAGCATTTACAATTATAGCAACAATTATTTCAACCAGATTTAAAGACATATATGAGAATAAGTTAGAAGAAAATGAAATTTCTAATAAAATAAAAGAATATAAAAAAGATTTTAAAATATCAATAAAAAACATAATTACATCAAAAAGATTAAGAGCATTACTAATTTTTATGGGAATATTTAATGCCTTAATTACGATAACTGGAACATATAAAGGAAGCACATTAACAGAGTTACAAGTAAAACCAGAAACATTTTCTATGATTAATGCTATATTTACATTTATAGCAGGAATTGCAACGACTTTTCAAGATAAGATTCACAAAAAATTTAGAAATAGAAGTTTTACATTTTTAGCCATGATTGTTATTACAAGTATCATTCTAATAGGAATATTGCTATACATGAATATACCTAATATTTTGCCAATTATATTAATTTTACTTGCAATCAGAAGTATAACAATGTCTAACTATTATGTTTTATCAGAAAGATATGCTAAAAATTTCTCAACACCAAAGACAAGAACTAGAATATCTTTTGCAACAGAGTTTACAACAAATATTATAGAAGCAATAATGGTATTTTTTGCAGGTGTTTTATTAGATGGGACAAATATTAGATTTGCAACATTATTTATAGGTTTAATATTCTTAATAATTTTTATTTTAATATTAGATTATATGAGAACAAGAGTAGGATTAAAGCCAGAAGAATACGATAAAAAGGATATTGAACTAGAATAGGAGAAATTACAATGAAAGAATTAATAGAAAAAATAGAAATTAGAAAAATAGAAAAAGAACAATTTGATGAATATAAAGACGAAATAGAAAAAATACATAACGAAAATGTATTTCCTAATAACGGATATTTAATGGATGAAGATTACATTACAAATGCAGATTTTATCTTTATTGTTTTATTAAACAATAAAGTTGTAGGTTATGCATCAATTAATACATTAGTGTATGAACCAGATGAAGGCGACAATCTATGGATAACGATAGAAAAAAATAATATTCAAATAAAACAAATTGCAATAAGTAAAGAATTTCAAGGACTAAAAATTGGAACACTTTTATTAGATAAAGCAAAGGCATATGCAAAAAGTAAAGGTATAAATAATATTTATTTATATGCTTCTGGGAAAAATACTAAAGCTCACAAATTTTACGAAAGAAATGGATTTAAAAAGTCGGGAACATGGAGTGCAGATGAATATATGGGAATAAAAAATTTCCAAAGTTATTTTTTTGCTAATAATAAATTTTAAAAAGAGGTCAAAGAATTGTGAAAATACACAAATTCCTTGACCTTTTTGAGAGAAGTGCTTTTTATGAGTAATCAGGATATCTTCTCTGGAGGTCAGCAAACATATCATATTCACGGTCTGCTTTTTTCATAATTGCAGATGCTGTGAAATATCCACCAAAAATAGCAAGAATTAAAATAAGAATTGCACACAATATAATAATTGTATTATCTTTTTTCTTACCTTTTCCTCCAAAAAGAGTTTCTACTACTCTTCCGAAAGCACTAGGTGCATTTCGTGCTACGCTCATAGTATTATGAAGTTGAGCAAAAGTATTATATCCAGCAGTCAAACCATTTGCCAATGTCTTCTTTTCAAAAAAGTTTTTTAAACTACGAATCCAAATGTAAAAACCAGTTGGAACGATAGTTACAACGCAAAACAGATAAATCAAGTCTGATGCAAGTTGTTCAAACATCAAAATTGTTTCTTGATCTACTTCTACTATTTGAAGAAGAATTGGAGAGATAAGCAGTAATATATATCCATATACCATAGTAAAACCAGCTATTGCCATTATATATCCTACTATGATATAGACTCTAAAACTGCCACCTACTTGTTTTGACTCGGACCAATACCGTCCTACATAACTTGCATTTGCCCATGAAATTATAAAATTAAGAGCAAGTACGAGTAATAATAATAAAATTGCCATAACATTTCTCCCTTCTGTTTTAAATATCAGCATAAAATAAAATGCTGAATGTTAATGGTATCTAAACTTAATTATACCAAAATTATAAAGGATAATCAAATTCAATGAGGAAAAAACTTGCTTTAAATAGATGGAAAAAAAGCTTAAATTATGGTATAATAGATAAGATAAACATAAGTGATGAGAGAAACATACAAGGAGGAAATGACAATGAAAAAATTATTTGCAACATTAGTAACTTTGTGTTTATGTTTTGGATTTTGCAGTACGGCATATGCCTTATCACCTAATGACTTAACAGCAGGTGAAGAATCAGATGTACGGACATCAGAAGTTTATGACTTATCAGACATCTCCATTTACAATGGTTTTGACTATGTTTCAGATATGTTAGAAACATATAGCTTGAAACAATATGAAAACAATGGAGATAAGTTAATCTGGACTGTAAGTAGCTTAAATCAACATCAAAATGTGCAATATCATATTTTTGAAAACAATGGTAATGATACCTATGAAACAATGATAAGCACAATTAATGATGAAGTGGATTTTATCCAAATTGGTGCATTAATGAATAATGATTTGCTAAATATAGTAAAAGAATCATTTGAAAGTGATGTAGCAAAAGCTACTGTGGAAACAATTTTTCCAGCAGATACTGATAACGAAGGTTTGTATGACAAATTAACTAATAGCAACATTCCGATTTATTGGAATATCGAAGAAAGTGATACAGATGTATTTACATTAACAGTTGCTGTTGGAAAGTATGTGATACAACCAGGGGATACTTTAAGCGAGATTGCATTAAAGTTTGAAACATCAGTTGAAAAACTGCTGGATGATAATCAAAACATCACAGATCCAGATTTGATTTATGCTTATGATTATCTTGTAATTAAATAAAAACAAACTCTCATCACTCCCCATGCTTGTTGCGTGGGGTATTTTTTATATAAAACAAATGATTTCTTTATTTTTTTAAATATTTATGATATTATGGCGAAGATAGTAAAATTATGTCGGAGGTAGTAATGAATATAGGAATAGATATAGATGGAGTATTAACAGATATTGAGCAATGGCAGTTAGACTTTGGAAGTAAAGTTGTATTTGAAAAATATCATACGGGGATTGTAAATTCAGAAGGCTATGATATTAAAGAAATATTTGATGTAGATAAAAATTTAGATGATGAATTTTGGAGAAAATATCTATATGATTATGCTAAAAATGAACCAGCAAGAAAATTTGCAAATGAAGTAACAAAAAAATTAAGTAATGATGGAAATAAAGTATATATAATAACTGCAAGATTTTTAACTGATAGAGATACAGCTGAAGGACAAAAGATGAGAGAAATCGTAAGAAATTGGTTAAAAGAAAATGAGATTTACTATGATGAAATTATATTTAGTCCAGATGATAAATTAGAAATATGCTTAAATAACAATATTGATGTAATGATAGATGACAAAGTAGAAAATATAAATGAAATATCAAAACATATACCAGTAATATGCTTTAATGCAGGATATAACAAAGAATGTAAAGGAAAAAATATTTATAGAGCTTATTCTTGGTATGATGTATATAATAAGATAAAAGAAATTGAAAATAAAAGAAAAATAGTTATATTTGATTGGGGAGGCGTTATAGAAAGCCATAAAGAAGGAGAATATTCAATAGATAGAGCTATAATAAACCTTATTAAACATTTTAATAGTAGGGAAGATGAAAATATAATAGTAGAAAGATATCATGCCCAATCAGTAGAAGATATAACATACCATATTTATTTAGAAAATGATAAATGGTTTGAAAAAATAAAAAAAGAATTTAATTTAGAATGTAATTCAGAGGAATTTTACGATTATTACATAAAAGAATTTGATAAAATTGAATATTACAAAGATGTAGTAGAATTTGCTCATAGCTTGAAAGATAAATGCAAAATTGCTATTTTATCTAATTTAGGTTCATTAGATAAGCAGAGATTAGATAAACAAGTGGATTTGAAAGAGTTTGATTATGTATGGCTTTCATTTGAATTAAACTGTCGAAAACCTAAAGAGAAAATCTATGAAATAGTAGAAAAAGATTGTAAGATAGAGCCTAAAAATATTCTATTTATAGATGACAGCAAAGAAAATATTGAAGTAGCAAAAAGTAGAGGATGGAATACTTGTTTAGCAACAGGACATGAATTAGATAAAATAAAAAGTAGTATAAATGAGTTTTTAAATATATAAATTAGGAGTTCTAGAATGGAAAATAAAAATTTAGACCAGATAAAAATAATGGAATATTATGATAAGAAAAAGAAATATAATATGAATATTTTTACATATATGCCAAAAGGAATTATTAATGACATGAAAATCATATTTGTCATGTCAGGATGTTTAAGAGATGCTCTGAATTATTTAAAAAAATGGATGGATTATGCAGATAAAAATAATTATATAATAATTGCACCAGAATTTGATAAAAGACATTATTCAATAGGTGACCATGAATATGGAAATGTTATAGATATTGAATATGATTATTCTAGCCAAGACATATATGTTCCTTTTATGAAATATGACACAAAAATAAAAAGTGAAGATGATTGGATATATAAGAATATTGATGAAATATATTTAGATTTCATACAAAGATATAATATTGAGAAAAAAGGATATATAATGTTTGGACATTCTTCTGGTTCACAATTCACACACAGATTTGCAATGCTAGGAAATAGCGAATATTGTAATAAGTACATATGTGCAAATGCTGGTTTATATACATTTTATGATACAAATAAAAACTATCCTTATGGAATTATGAATTTAGATAAGTATTCAGATAGAATTAAAGCAAGTTTGCAAAAAGAGGTTTATATATTAGCTGGTAAAAAAGATACAGAATCAAATATGTTAAATTTACTACCAGAAGATAAAGAAGAAGGAAAAAATAGATATGAAAGAGCAAAAAACTTCTATAATTCAGCAAAAGAATTTGCAAACGATAATGGTGTAAATTTCAATTGGAAATTTATATCAATGCCAAACGTAGGACATCATAGCAAAGATGTTATACCAATTGCAGTAAATATCATAAATGAAAAATACAACGAAATTTAGGAGCAAAAAATGAAAGTAAGATTATTAGGAACAGGAGCAATATATTCAAAATATAATTGTGCAAGTGAGTTAATAGATGACAAAATATTAGTAGATGTAGGAAATGGCGTACTAAAAGAATTAAGAAAAGTAAATTATGATTTATCAAAATTAAAAATGATAATCATTACACATCTTCATGCAGACCATTATGCAGATTTACCTGCACTAATACTGAATTTAGAAGTAGAGGAAAATTTAAAACCAATATATATTGCTGGACCAAAAGGATTAAAAGAAAACTTAATAGAGTTATGTCATATATATTATCAAGATTTTTTTGATAAGTTTTTTGAAGAAAAGATAAAATTCATAGAGATATTACCTGAAACAAAGTCAATAGGAATATTTAATGATTATGATATAATAGTTCAAAAAGTAGATCATTACAATATAGAAAGCTATGGATATATTATAAACAATAAAATAGGAATTACAGGAGATACTTGCCTATGTAAAGAAGTATTAAATATATTTGAAAATAGTGAAATTGTAATAACAGATATATCCATGATTGAAGGTACAAATTATCACATGGGAATAAATGATATAGAAACAATAAGGAAAACATATAAAAATAAAATAATAGCTACCCATTTAAGAGATGATACAAGGGAAGAATTAAAGAAAAAATGCTTAAAAGATGTAATCATAAAAGAAGATGGGGTAGAAATGATAATATAATTATAGAGGTGTAAATATGGTTGTAGAAGATATTAAAGTTATTAATTTATTAGATGATATAGAGTCTTTAGAAGAAGTTTCAGAATGGATATATGAAGAATGGGAGAAAAAATATAATAGAAAATTGGAAGATATAATTTATCGCTCAAAGCATTCTTTAAATAGAAATGATATTCCTCAAATGTATATTGCCAAATATAATGATGAAGTAGTAGGTTGTGTTTCCATTTGGAGATGTGACTTAAAATCAAGACAAGATTTATACCCATGGATGGCAGCATTATTCGTAAAGAAAGAATATAGAAATCAAGGAATAGGTAAATTATTGCAAGAAAAAGTAATAGAAGAAACAAGAAAGATGAACTATAAAAACATATATTTAATAACAGA
>ERZ1643251.2953-NODE-2953-length-16432-cov-5.380167_pt1 | contig 16432 bp, 10 predicted proteins | sample MGYA00579261_ERZ1643251 | MGnify/ENA primary metagenome ERZ1643251 (study PRJEB29033, sample SAMEA4952267) | chicken gut metagenome | biome: Broiler Chicken; feature: Gastrointestinal Tract; material: Caecum | place: Ireland | collected 2018 | study: Broiler...
TTGACCTCTCGGATGCGAACCGAACGCTCTCCCAACTGAGCTACAGGCCCATATTTTGTCTGACTTGAATATTTTACTTCATTCCCCCGGAAATGTCAAGTGTCCCCCTGAAAAATTCCCAAAAAATCGAGAAAGTTGTAAAAAACTCGATCAGATCGCATTTTCCCTCTCTTTTTCGTTTGCGCCGCCCCGGCAAATGGTGTATGATAATACATAATTGATTCTGCAAGGGAGTGTTTCCGGATGAAGATCCCGTTTTCCCTGCCGGGCCGCTTCGGCGACCGCCCGGTTGCCCTGCTGGCAGGCGGTGCCGCCGTTGTGGTAGCCCTGCTTTTCTGCGTTGTTGCCGCCACGGTGGGCATCGCCCCCCAGGATACCGTCCCTGCCCCTGCCACCGCGGAAACTGCCGAAACTGCCACTCCGGAAACGGCAGAGACCGCGCAGCTTCCCACCACAGCCGACACGACCGCGACCCAAACCGTGGGCACGGTGTTGCCGCAGACCGCGGATGCCGGCCGTACTTATCTGGACGAAACCCTGTTCATCGGCGATTCCAACACGGCGCGGTATCTGATGTACGCTGACGAAACGGGCCAGGCGTTCACATCACTGAACAACAACATCGGCGTGGTGAGCATGGGGGCTGGCGCCATCACCACGCTGCCCTGCGAGAAATTCAAGGGGTCGTCCAAAATGTACACCGTTCCGGAAGCGGTGGCCATGCTGAAGCCCAAGCGGATCATCATCTGCTACGGCACCAACAACCTGGGCGGTTCCTCCACCGATGCCACCGGTTTCATTTCCACCTATCTGAAGGGATTACAGGCCATTCAACAGGCCTGGCCGTACTGCGACATCATTGTCAGCGCCATTCCTCCGCTGGACAAGCAGCGGGAAAACACCAACCTGACCATGGTTCAGGTGGACGCCTACAATGCCGCCCTGGTACAGATGTGTGAGGAAAACGGTTTCAAGTTTCTGAACAGTGCCGAGGTCCTGCGGGACAGCACCACCGGCTGGGCCAAGACCGACTACACCCTTTCGGACGGGGTGCATCTTTCCAAGGTAGCCGTTACCGCCTATTTTGACTATGTGCGCACCCACGCCTATGTAACGGAGGACCGCCGTCCCCAGCCGCTGGGCACCATTCCCACCCCGGACGGCGTACCGGCCAACCTGATCACCGAAGACCCCATTGCCGTACGCGGCGCCAGAGTTCCGCTGGAATTTGTGGCCACCAACGGCGGCAAGCTGTCCGGTTCTACCAGCCAACTGGTCAAAAAGGGCGGTACCTCCAGCGCCGTTACAGCCATTCCCAACGAAGGATTTGTCTTTGCCGGTTGGACGGCCAGTACCGGCGGCAGTTACAGCAGTGCCACCATCGCATTCACCATGCCTTCCAATGCCAACGCCGGCGGTGTGGTCCTGACCGCCCATTTCAAGGCGGACGCCCACGAGCACAACTACCTGTTGGTGGAAGGCACCGAGGTAGCCGCCACCTGCCTGACCGACGGCAGCGCCAAGTACAAGTGCAGCATCTGCGGGGATGTGACCGAAAAGGATATTCCCGCCCTGGGCCACGACTGGGACGGCGGCCAGCAAAAGGGAGATCAGATGGTCTATACCTGCCGCCGCTGCGGGCAAACCCGCAAGGAGCCCATAAAACAAACCAGCACACCACAGCCCACCGCCACACCGAAAAAGACAGCCACCCCTACCGCAACGCCTTCCCCGGTGCCGTCGAAAGCCCCGGCCCCCGTATCGACACCACAGCCCACACCGGTTCCGACACCAGTTCCCACGCCAGTTCCTACCCCGGTGCCTACACCGGCCCCGACGCCGGTCCCGACGCCGGAACCCACACCGGAGCCCACACCGGAGCCCACACCCGATCCCACGCCGGAACCGACACCCGTTCCTACCCCTGATCCCACGCCGGAACCCGTTCCCGAACCCGATGTACCGGACGGCGGCGGCGATTCCGGCGGCGGAGAGGCTGCCCCCAGTGAAGAAGTCACCCAAAGCGTGGAGGCCCCGGCTGCCGTACCGGAAGAAGCGTCCGTTCCGGAGCCCCCTGCCGAATCCTGAATTGTACCGACCGCCCCCGCGGGGGCGGTCGTTTCCTGTCAAAGAAAAGAGAGGTTCTATTCTATGTCCAACGTCCGGCAAAAGAGCAGCAAAGAACTGCTGCCCCGTTTTCTACCCTACCTGATGAAGTACAAAGCCGTACTGTTTCTGGATTTGTTTTGTGCGGCCCTGACCACCCTGTGCGATATTGTATTGCCCAAAATCATGGGTGTACTGACCAATACCGCCACCGACGGAGCCGCCGTCCTGACCGTGCAGACCGTTCTGCGTTTGGCCGCCCTTTACTTTGTGCTGCGCCTCATCGACGGAGCCGCCAGCTATTTCATGTCCGGTATCGGCCATATTATGGGTGTACATATCGAGACCGACATGCGCCGGGATGCCTTTGACCATCTACTGCGGCTGGACCACACCTATTACAACAACACCAAGGTGGGCCAGATCATGGGGCGCATCACCAACGACCTGTTTGATGTGACCGAGTTTGCGCACCACTGTCCCGAAGAATTCTTTATTGCCTTCATCAAAATCGTAGCTTCCTTTGTAATTCTTTGCCAGGCCAGTGTTCCCCTGACGCTGGTGGTCTTTGCCTGCGTGCCACTCATGGGCATCGTCTCGGTCAAACTGAATCTGAAACTGCGGGCCCGGTTCCGGCAGCAGCGTTTTCAGATCGGCGAATTGAACGCCACCATTGAGGACAGCCTGCTGGGCCAGCGGGTGGTCAAGGCCTTTGCCGCCGAAGACCAGGAACGGGAAAAATTTGCCGAGGGCAACCGTGCTTTTGAACAAATCAAAACGTTGACTTACCATGCCATGGCCGCCTTCAACACCTCCACCCGGCTTTTTGACGGATTGATGTATCTGGTGGTCATCCTGGCCGGCGGCCTGTCACTGGTATATGGCGCCATCAACGCCGGGGATCTGGTAGCCTATGTGTTGTATGTTTCCACCCTGATCGCCACCATCCGCCGCATCGTGGAATTTGCCGAGCAGTTCCAGCGCGGCATGACCGGCATTGAGCGATTCCTGGAAATCATGGACACCCCCGTGGCCATCGCCGACGCCCCCGGCGCCAAACCCCTGGTCGTGCGGGAGGGTGGCATCGAGTTCCGGGATGTGAGCTTTGAATACCCCGATGACCACAACCAGGTCCTGCGCCATGTGAATCTTCGGATTCGCCCCGGCGAAAGCCTGGCCCTGGTGGGACCTTCCGGCGGCGGCAAAACTACCTTGTGCAATCTGATTCCCCGTTTCTATGACGTAACGGGCGGCGAGATTCTCATCGACGGGCAGAACGTACGGGACGTCACGTTGCGCAGCCTGCGGGACGCCATCGGCGTGGTCCAGCAGGACGTCTACCTGTTCAGCGGTACCGTAGCAGAAAACATCGCCTACGGCAAGCCCGGCGCTTCCCGGGAGGAAATCGAACAGGCCGCCAAACTGGCCGGTGCCGACGCTTTCGTGCGTGCCCTGAAGGATGGATATGACACCTATGTGGGCGAACGGGGTGTCAAACTCAGCGGCGGCCAGAAACAGCGCATCGCCATTGCGCGGGTCTTTTTGAAAAATCCGCCCATCCTGCTGCTGGACGAGGCCACCAGTGCCCTGGACAATGAGAGCGAGATCCTGGTGGGCCAGAGTCTGGACAAGCTGGCCAAAGGTCGGACCACCCTGACCATTGCCCACCGGCTGACCACCATCCAGAACGCCGACCGCATTCTGGTACTGGGCAAGGACGGCATCGAGGAAGAAGGCAGCCACGCCCAACTGTTGGCCAAAAAAGGCATCTACTACCGGCTCTGGAACGGCTTGGTCAGCGGACAGACCCTTTGACTTCATTTTCACAGCAAACGCCCCGCATTCGCGGGGCGTTTTGTTATGCCTATACCGCAGCGGCCACACGCAGCATCCGCCGGGTGTTCAGTGTGAAGGTCAACAGGTTGGAGGCGATCATGATCCCCAGGAAGGCGGCCATCCCGTACCGGGGCAGCAACAGTGAGATGGCGGCTATGCGGAAAACCGAGTCCACCAACGAATAGCGGAAGGTGGCCATCTGCTCTCCCAATCCCTTGAGCACCCCATCCACCATGCTTTCCAGATACATGAACGGAGCCACCAATCCCAACACCTGCACATACCGTCCCACCTCGGCATCCCGGTAGACCAGTTCGGCCAGCGGCGCCCCGAACCACAAAAAGCCCAGCCCCGCCGCCAGCGAAAAAATACCGGTCAGCTTGAGCATGGCCCCGATAAGCCGGCGGGTGCTGCGCCCGTCGCCTCGGGTGTGCGCCCGGGTGATCTCCGGCATCAGCAAACCGGAAAGGGCAGCCAATACCGAAAATGGAAAGAAGAGCAACGGCAGCGCCATCCCCTTGAGGTTGCCGTACTGGGTCATGGCCACTGCACGGCTGCCGGTATACAGCGAAAGGGTCAGCGGGATCAGGCTGCTTTCCACTGCCTGCAAACCGCTGGCCAACAGGCGGCTTCCCTCCACCGGCAAAACGATTTCATACAGTTCCTGCCGGGTATAGGGATGCAGAGGTTCTTCCGGCCGCGGTGCGAATTCCGGGGTGCGGGCCGCAAACAGCAGCATCAGACCGCAGGAAACACCCTCCGACACGGTATTGCCCAGCACCACGGCGGCACATCCGTAACCGGCGCCCCACTGTGCCATAACACGCAGCCCCGCCACAGCCACCGCCATGCGCACCAGCTGTTCGATCAACTGGGCCACCACGTTGGGGGTAACCCGCCGGGAGGCCAGAAAACACCCCCGCAGCGCCCCCGACACCGCCATAAAGGGCAGGCTGGGCGCCAGAATGCGCAGTGCCGTCTCGGCACGGACATCATGCAGCAGATACCGCGCCGCCGGTCCGGCCAGCACCGCCTGCATCACCATAGCGCCCGTACCGAACAGCAGTGCTGTACTGCAAAGGCCCCGCAGCGTAGCCGCCATCCCCTGCCCGCGGGCCAGACTCTGGGCGGCCAGTCGGGTGGCGGCCACATTCATGCCGGCGGTGGCCAGGGAGACAAACACCATATACAGGGACAGGATCAGCTGGTAGAGGCCCATCCCTTCGCCCCCCAGAAAGGCCGAAAGTACCACCCGGAATCCCATGCCCAGCATCCGCAGCACCAGGCCGGAAGCCGTGAGCAGCAAGGCGTTGTGCAGGTACAATTTGCGTTTGGTCATGGCGGCGCCCCTCCTCTTTTCCTCTTGTATGCCTATGCGGTGGTGACCTGTCCGTCTGCCTTGCGCCGGGCAAAGTCCGGTGGTACAATGGGAGCAACAATCCACAGGAGGTTTTCCCCTATGAAAGAAGTCGATACCGCGGTCGCTTATCTGCGCCAGCATCTTCCCTTTACGCCTGACCTGGCCCTGGTTCTGGGTTCCGGCTTAGGTGGTCTGGCTGACGAGATCGAAAACGCCGTAACCATTCCCTACCGGGACGTACCGGGTTTCCCGGTTTCCACCGCCCCGGGCCACGCCGGACAGTTCGTGGCCGGACAGCTGGGCGGCAAAAACGTGCTGTGCATGCAGGGGCGTTTCCACTACTACGAAGGTCACGAGATGTCCGCCATCGCTTTGCCGGTGCGGGTTTTCAAAGCACTGGGCTGCCGGGCGCTGGTGCTGACCAACGCCGCCGGCGGTGTGAACTGGGATTTCAACGTGGGCGATTTTATGCTGATCACCGATCACATCAACTTTATGGGCGCCAACCCGCTGCGGGGTGCCAACGACGACAGCATCGGTCCGCGGTTCTGCGATATGACCCAGGTGTATGCACCGGATCTGCAGTCCTTGGCCCTGCGGGTAGCCAAAGAGCAGAATCTTGTTCTGCAGAAGGGCGTCTATCTGGGCTATATGGGGCCCAGTTTTGAGACTCCCGCCGAGATCCGCGCCTTCCGCACGCTGGGTGCCGACGCCGTGGGCATGAGCACCGTGCCCGAGGCCATTGCAGCCAGCCATTGCGGTCTGCCGGTGCTGGGGCTCAGCCTGATCACCAACATGGCTGCCGGCATGGCGGGCAAGCGGCTTTCCGGCGACGAAGTCATCGAAATTGCCAACCAGCGGGGCGTTGTCTTCCAGAAACTGGTGCGTGGCATCGTGGAGGCTCTGTAAGCCGTTCCAACCTTGCAATGGTGCGGTATTTTTGCTATACTGTACTTTGCTTGAATGCATTTTTATCGTAAGGAGCAAAACATCATGAGTGAAGAATGTACCCACGATTGCAGCACATGCAGTGCGAATTGTGATCATCGTGCACCGCAGCACGAGCCGCCTCATGCCAGAAGCCACATCAAAAAGGTGATTGGCGTTGTGTCCGGCAAGGGTGGCGTCGGCAAGAGCATGACCAGCGCCATGCTGGCCGTGGCCATGCGCCGCCTGGGCTATAAGGCCGGCATTCTGGATGCCGACATCACCGGCCCGTCCATTCCCCGCCTGTTCGGCGTGAAGGGTCCCGCCACCGGCGACGGTGAGTCCATCAATCCCGTTTGCAGCCGCACCGGTGTGGAGATTATGAGCATCAACCTGCTGCTGGAAGACCCCGAAGCCCCGGTGGTCTGGCGCGGCCCGGTCATTGCGGGCGCGGTCAAGCAGTTCTGGCAGGAAGTCATCTGGGATGTGGATTTCCTGTTTGTGGACATGCCCCCGGGAACCGGCGATGTGCCGCTGACCGTGTTCCAGACGCTGCCGGTGGATGGCATCATCATCGTATCCAGCCCGCAGGAACTGGTGGGCATGATCGTCGGCAAAGCGGTCCAGATGGCCAAGATGATGAACGTGCCCATCCTGGGTCTTGTGGAAAACATGAGCTACGCTGTCTGCCCCGATTGCGGCAAACACATCCAGGTGTTCGGCGACAGCCACGTGGATGAGATTGCCGGCAAGTACCAGCTGCCTGTGCTGGCCAAGATGCCCATCGATCCCGAGCTGTCCAAGGAAGCCGATGCCGGCATGATCGAAATGTACGCCGGCGACTTCCTGAACGGCGCCGCAGACGCCGTGGCGAAGTTAATTAAGTGAAAGACCGGTTTTTGCCGGGAGATGCCGAAGAAAGTTAAGTTATTTATATGAGATTTAATTTTCAAAAGGTTTTTCTCTTAATTTCTAAAGATTCTTTTGCTTTAGTGTTGTAAAGTGCCGTTTTCTATGATATGATAACGGCAAGAACAAAGACGTTCCCACATGGGGGTCAGTGTACCCTTAGGGAGCGTCTTTTTTGTTTGCCGCCCCGGGCGGTATCTTGGGAAGGAGCGAACACGAAGCATGGAGAATTTTACCGAACGCAAAGCCCCTGCCGGTCTGTACGACCCGCGCTTTGAGCACGATAACTGTGGCATCGGTGCGGTGGTCGATATTAAAGGCCGCAAAACCCATAAAACCATTGAGGACGCACTGCAGATCGTAGAGCATCTGGAGCACCGCGCCGGCAAGGACGCCGAAGGCAAAACCGGCGACGGCGTCGGCATTCTGACCCAGATCAGCGACCGTTTTTTCCAGAAGGTTGCTGCCGAGCTGGGCATCGAGCTGGGCAAAGAGCGGGAATATGGCATTGGCATGTTCTTTTTCCCGCAGGATGAGCTGCGCCGCAACCAGGCCAAAAAGCTGTTTGAAATCGTCTGCAAAAAAGAGAATCTGCCCTTCCTGGGCTGGCGCGAAGTGCCCGTCTGCCCCGAAGTGCTGGGGCATAAGGCCCGGGACTGCATGCCCAGCATCTGGCAGGGCTTTGTGGGCAAACCGGCCCGCCTGGAAACCGGCGTTGCCTTTGACCGCCGGCTCTATGTGGCCCGCCGCGTCTTTGAGCAGTCCAGCCCCGACACCTATGTGTGCAGCCTGTCCAGCCGCACTATCGTGTACAAGGGCATGTTCCTGGTGAAGGAACTGCGGCTGTTCTACCCCGACCTGCAGGACAGCGACTACGAGTCCGCCATCGGCATGGTACACAGCCGGTTTTCCACCAACACAGCCCCCAGCTGGAACCGCGCCCATCCCAACCGTCTGATCCTGCACAACGGCGAGATCAATACCATCCGCGGCAACGTGGATACCATGCTGGCCCGTGAGGAAACCATCGGTTCCAACTACCTGAAGGACGACATGACCAAGGTACTGCCCATCGTCAACCAGGGCGGCTCCGACTCGGCCATGCTGGACAACACCCTGGAATTCATGGTCATGAACGGTATGGACCTTCCTTTGGCCGTCATGGTGACCATTCCCGAACCCTGGAGCAACAACCAGGCCATGGATACCAAGAAACGGGACTTCTACCAGTATTACGCCACCATGCTGGAGCCCTGGGATGGTCCCGCCAGCATCCTGTTCAGCGACGGCGATGTGATGGGTGCGGTGCTGGACCGCAACGGTCTGCGCCCCAGCCGCTACTACATCACCAAGGACGGACGCCTGATCCTCTCCAGCGAGGTGGGCGTGCTGGATATTCCCGCCAACCAGGTGGTGCGTAAAGACCGTCTGCGTCCCGGCAAAATGCTGCTGGTGGACACCCAGAAGGGCGAGCTGGTGGACGACGAGAAACTGAAGGACGACTACGCCAGCCGTCAGCCCTACGGCGAATGGCTGGACCGCAACCTGGTCAACCTGTCCTCCCTGAAGGTTCCCAACAAGCGCGCCACCACCTACAACAAAGAACAGCTGGTTCAGCTGCAGAAAGCCTTCGGCTACCGGTACGAGGATGTATCCACCATCATCCTGCCCATGGCCAAGAACGGCGGCGAACCGGCCGGCGCCATGGGCAGCGATACCCCGCTGGCTGTGCTGAGCCACACCAAGCCCCTGCTGTTTGAATACTTCAAGCAGATGTTTGCCCAGGTTACCAACCCGCCCATCGACGCCCTGCGCGAGAAGGTCGTCACCTCCACCACCGTCTATGTGGGCGCCCAGGGCAACCTGCTGGAAGAGGAAGCCGACAACTGTAAGGTACTCAAGATCGACAATCCCATCCTGACCGAGACCGATCTTTTGAAGATCAAGACGATGAACGTGCCCGGTTTCAAGGTGGAAACGCTGTCCATCTGCTACTACAAGAACACCGATCTGGAGAAAGCCATCGAGCGGCTGTTCGTGGACGTGGACCGCGCCTACCGCGACGGTGCCAACATCCTGATCCTCTCCGACCGGGAAATCGACGAATACCATGTGGCCATCCCCAGCCTGCTGGCTGTGGGTGCCGTGAGCAAATACCTGGTGCGCACCCGCAAACGCACCGCCATGGCGCTGATTCTGGAAAGCGGTGAGCCCCGTCTGGTGCACGATTTTGCCACCCTGCTGGGCTACGGCGCCAGCGCCATCAACCCCTATCTGGCACAACAGACCATCGGTAACCTGATCGACGAAGGGCTGCTGGATAAGGATTACTATGCCGCCGTGCAGGACTACAACAAGGCTGTGCTGGCCGGCATTGTGAAGATCGCCTCCAAGATGGGTATTTCCACCATCCAGTCCTACGCAGGCAGCCAGATTTTCGAGGCTCTGGGCCTGAGCAAGGAAGTGGTGGATAAGTACTTCACCAACACCATCTCCCGTGTGGGCGGCATCACCATCCATGACATCCAGAACGATCTGGAAGCCCGTCACCAGGAAGCCTTCGACCCCCTGGGCCTGGACATCAACCGGGAACTGCCCAGCCTGGGCGCCCACAAATTCCGCAGCGGTCCCGTCGCGGAGCAGCACCTGTACAATCCCCAGACCATTCATCTGCTGCAGCAGGCATGCTGGACCGGCAATTATGACACCTTCAAGCAGTACACCCAGGCCGTGGCGAACGAGGGCGGCGACGAGATGCACCTGCGCAGCCTGCTGGAGTTCAACTATCCCGAGCAGGGCATTCCCCTGGATGAAGTGGAGAGTGTGGAATCCATCGTCAAGCGGTTCAAGACCGCGGCCATGAGCTACGGTGCCCTGTCCGAGGAAGCCCACGAATGCATGGCCATCGCCATGAACCGTCTGGGCGGCAAGTCCAACACCGGTGAGGGCGGCGAAGCAGAGGACCGCTACGGCACTGAACGCAACTCCGCCATCAAGCAGGTTGCTTCCGCCCGCTTCGGTGTGACCAGCAAGTACCTGGTCTCGGCCAGCGAAATCCAGATCAAGATGGCCCAGGGCGCCAAGCCTGGTGAGGGCGGTCAGCTGCCCGGCGCCAAGGTCTATCCCTGGGTTGCCAAGACCCGCAATTCCACCACCGGTGTGGGACTCATCTCTCCCCCGCCGCACCATGACGTTTACTCCATCGAAGACCTGGCCCAGCTGATCTACGACCTGAAATGTGCCAACCGTAAGGCGGCCATCAACGTCAAGCTGGTCAGCGAAGCCGGTGTCGGCACCATCGCGGCCGGCGTGGCCAAGGCCGGCGCTGAGGTCATCCTGATTTCCGGCTTTGACGGCGGCACCGGTGCGGCGCCCCGCAACTCCATCCACAATGCCGGCCTGCCCTGGGAGCTGGGCATTGCCGAAGCACACCAGTGCCTGATCATGAACGGTCTGCGCAGCCGGGTGCGCATTGAGGCGGACAGCAAGCTGATGAGTGGTCGCGATGTGGCCATCGCCGCCCTGCTGGGCGCCGAGGAATTCGGTTTCGGCACCGGTCCGCTGGTGGCCATGGGCTGCGTTATGATGCGCGTCTGCAACCTGGATACCTGCCCCATGGGCATCTGCACCCAGAACCCCGAACTGCGTAAACGGTTCAAGGGCAAGCCCGAATACGTGATGAACTTCATGCGCTTCATGGCGGAAGATCTGCGGGAATACATGGCCAAACTGGGCGTGCACACCGTGGATGAACTGGTGGGCCGCACCGACCTGCTGAAGGTGAAGGAAGTGCCTGCCGGCTCCCGTGCCAGCGAACTGGATCTGAGCGCTCTGCTGCAGAACCCGCTGGTGGAGGATTCCAACATCCACTTTGATCCCAAGGCTGTCTACAACTTCGGCCTGGAGAAGACCCCCGACATGCGGGTACTCATGAAGAAATTCAAGAAGTCCTTCGACATGGCCGAACCCAAACCCATGACCGTGACGTTGGATGTGGGCAACACCGACCGCGCCTTCGGCACCATCTTCGGCAGCGAGATCACCGCCAAGTTCGGCAATACCCTGCCCGATGATACCTTCCACGTGGTCTGCCATGGCTATGGCGGACAGAGCTTCGGTGCCTTCCTGCCCAAGGGCCTGACCCTGGAACTGATTGGCGACTCCAACGACTATATGGGCAAAGGCCTCAGCGGCGGCAAACTGATCGTTTATCCTCCCAAGGATGCCGACTTTGACCGCAGCGAGAACATTGTCATCGGCAACGTGGCGCTGTACGGCGCCACCGGCGGCAAGGCCTTCATCAACGGTGTGGCCGGCGAGCGCTTCTGCGTGCGCAACTCCGGCGCCGTGGCCGTTGTGGAAGGCGTGGGTGACCATGGCTGCGAATATATGACCGGCGGCACCGTGGTGGTGCTGGGCAAGACCGGCAAAAACTTTGCGGCCGGCATGAGCGGCGGCATCGCCTACGTGCTGGACGAGGACTGGGACTTCTACCAGCGGGTCAACAAAGACATGGTCAGCCTGGAGCCGGTGGAACACAAATACGATGTTTCGCTGCTGAAAGACCTGATCCGGGAGCATGTGGAAGTGACCGGCTCCCCCCGCGGCAAGGAGATTCTGGAAAACTTTGGCGAATATCTGCCCAAGTTCAAGAAGGTCCTGCCCCACGACTACGATAAGATGCTGCGTCTGATCGCCCAGATGGAAGAGAAGGGCGAGGACAGCGAGCAGGCTCAGATTGAAGCATTCTACGCGATGAAGAACGCCAAGTAAGGGAGGCAGACTGCAATGGGTAAACCGACAGGATTTATGGAGATCGAACGGCAGACCAGCCTGGAACTGCCGCCCGAAGAACGCATTCAGAATTTCAAGGAGTTCCATCTGCCGCTGCTGGCGGAGGAACAGCAGGCGCAGGGAGCCCGCTGCATGGATTGCGGTGTTCCCTTCTGCCAGAGCGGCATGCTGCTGGGCGGCATGTACAGCGGCTGCCCGCTGAATAACCTGATTCCCGAGTGGAACGATCTGATCTACCAGGGCAAGTGGAATCTGGCCGTGCACCGGCTGATTGCCACCAACCGTTACCCCGAATTCACCAGCCGGGTCTGTCCCGCTTTGTGCGAGGCGGCCTGCACCTGCGGCATGACCACCGGTGACCCCGTCACCGTCAAGGAGAACGAGCGGGCCATTGTGGAATACGGCTACGAGAGCGGCGCCATCCATGCTGTACCGCCGCCCACCCGTACCGGCAAAAAGGTGGCTGTGGTGGGCGCCGGCCCTGCCGGCCTTTCGGTGGCTGACCTGCTGAACAAGCGCGGCCACAAGGTGACCATCTACGAGCGGGAGGACCGCGTGGGCGGCCTGCTGATGTACGGCATTCCCAATATGAAGCTGGAAAAGTGGGTCATTGACCGTCGGGTCAAGATCCTGCAGGACGAGGGCATTGAATTCGCGCTGAACGCCAACGTGGGCAGCAGCGTCAGTGCCGAGGATCTGAAAGCCCAGTACGACGCCGTGGTGCTCTGCTGCGGTGCCAAACAGCCCCGGGACATCGTTGCGCCCGGTCGGGACGCCGGCGGTATCTACTTTGCGGTGGATTACCTGACCAGCGTCACCCGCAGTCTGCTGGATTCCAATTTTGCGGACGGCAAGGCTATCAGTGCCGAGGGTAAGCGTGTGCTGGTCATTGGCGGCGGCGACACCGGCAACGACTGTGTGGGTACTGCTATCCGTCAGGGCTGCGAGAGCGTCCTGCAGCTGGAAATGATGCCCTGCCCGCCCACCGAGCGTGCCCCCGGCAACGATTGGCCGGAGTGGCCCCGTGTACTGAAGACCGACTACGGCCAGCAGGAGGCCATTGCCAAGTTCGGCAATGATCCCCGTGTCTATCAGACCACCGTGAAGGAGTTCTACCGGAACGAAGCCGGTCAGGTCTGCGGCGCTTTGCTGGAGAAACTGGAAAGCCAGGTAGTGGACGGACGCCGCCAGATGGTGCCCACCGGCGAGGAATTCACCGTGGACTGCGATCTGGTGCTGATCGCCGCCGGTTTTGTGGGCTGCGAATCCTATGTGGCCGATGCCTTCGGCGTGGACCTGACCGCCCGCGGCACCGTGGCCGACGACCACTATACCACCAACGTGCCGGGCGTCTTCGTCTGCGGCGATATGCGCCGCGGCCAGAGCCTGGTGGTCTGGGCCCTGCGGGAAGGCCGTGATACGGCCGCCGTGGTGGATACCAGCCTGATGGGCTACACCAACCTGTAAACCAAAAAAGAAGAAAGCGCCCCGCGCAGGAGAAGTTCCTGTGCGGGGCGCTTTTTGTATTGTAAAAGGATTTAGCGTTCCATCTTCCAGAAGGCGCAACTGTAGGGGGGCAATTCACTGCCGCCGCCAAAGTCATGGGGTTCCCCGGTAATCAGGTCCATCGCCATGCCACAGCCCGCATCAAAGTGCGCCGTATAGGGAGCACCATCGGCGTTGATGGCCACCAGCACCCGCTCGTCCTCGGTGCGGCGCTCAAAAATCAGCTGCTTGGGCTGTACCAGCACATTGCGGTAACTGCCGTTGCAAAGGGCCGGGCTGGAGGTGCGGGCCTGGGCCAACAGCGCAATCCACCGGGTCAGGTCGTTCTCTTCCGGCTTTTCAATGGCGGGGCGCAGCGAAGGATCGCCGTTTTTCTTGTCCCCTTCCAGGCCCCACTCGCTGCCATAGTAAACAGCCGGAACGCCCGGCATGCCGAACAGCAGACCGTAAATGGGTTTCAGGCAGGCTTTGTCCGTAAGAATGGTGGCCACGCGGGTGACATCATGGTTGTCCACAAAGCTGAGCAGATGCTTGCCGGTGTACAGGCACCAGGGTTCGCTGCCGAACTGGCGGTTCAGACTGTAACTGATTTCATGCATGTTGCCGGTGTTGAAGCTGGAATACAGCCCCTTATAGCATTCGTAGTTGGTCACGCTGTGGCATGCCTGATCGTTCATCCAGCGGTTGTAGTCACCGTGCAGCGTCTCACCCACCAGCACAAAATCCGGCTTGACCGTGTTGGCCAGGGCGCGCAGTTCCGCCAGGAATCCCAGGTCCAGGCAGTAGGCCACGTCCAAGCGCAGACCGTCGATATCGTAGTCCTTCACCCAGCCGCGCACCACATCAAAAAGATACTGCTTGACCGCCGGGTTCTGGAGGTTCAATTTTACCAGCTCGTTGCAGCCCTCCCAGGCCTCGTACCAGAAACCGTCGTTATAGTTTGTGTTGCCGCCAAAATCGATGTGGAACCAGTCCTTGTAGGGGCTGTCCCACTTTTTTTCCTGCACGTCCCGGAACGCCCAGAAGCCACGGCCCACATGGTTGAAGACACCATCCAGCAGCACCCGGATGCCTTTGGCATGCAATGCATCGACGACAGTCTTCAGATCTTCGTTGGTGCCCAGACGGCTGTCCACCTTGGTGTAATCCCGGGTGTCATACCCATGGGCATCACTTTCAAACAACGGGTTGAACAGCACACAGGTGGCGCCCAGTTCCTCGATATGGTCCACCCAGTCCAGCACCCGCAGCAGGCGGTGCTGTTCAGCCTGGGCAGCGTCGCCGTCGTTTTGCAGCGGCGCCCCGCAAAGCCCCAGCGGATAAATCTGATAGACCACAGCTTCGTTGTACCACATACGTGTTTCCTCCTATTTTTTGCTGCGGGGCCTGTCCCCGCACTGCCTTTACAAAAAACGCCGGATCTTTTTGCGCAGTACCCGGCGATAGTACAGGGTTACAGCGCCCAGGGCGCGATCACACAGTAAAAACGACAGGTTTCCCATGGCCAGCAGTAAGCCCAGCACCGCCGTGCCGTCGGCGGTAAGTTCCTGCCATACCACAGGCCCCAACAACGCCGCCAGCAACGTATATAATAGCACCACCGCGCCGTTGAAAAAGAGCAGTTTCAGTCCCACACGCAGGGGTGCCGGCCGAACTCGCCCCAGAACTCGACGCAGCACGGGATAGTGCCCCACCACCAGAAGATAGAACCAGGCAAGCTCGGTTTCCGGTACCAGGATGAGGGCCAGCAGCGATACCGTTGCATACAGGAGCAGGGCATATTTTGTGCCGTATTCCTCCAGTACGGGTACCACCAAAAAAGCTGCCAGCATGGGCGCCGCATAGGTACCGATCTGCAAAGCGGCACCGCCCAGCAATACCACCACCGAGAGCGCTGCCAGCACCCCACACAGGGCGATTTTCTGGCTTTGGGTCTTTCTCATGGCGGGTTCACCTGCTTTCGCAGTTATTATACCCTATTCCCCGCTGCTTTGCAATTGCGCAAGCTGTGCCACCGTACAAAAAGTGTATCCCTGGCTGCGGAACCACTCCACGATGGCGGGCAGCGCCTTGACCGTCTGTTCGGTGGCTTTGGTGTCGTGCAGCAGCACCACACAGGTGGAAAGCCCCTGGGCATCCTCCTGGATATTCCGCAGGATCCGGTCCGCATCGGGGTGGGACGCGGTGGCATCTTCGCCGCATACATTCCAGTCAATCCAGTGCCAGCCTTTTTCCTCCGTCTGCGCCTTGAGTTCCCGCATGATACCACTGCCGCCGTACCGATGGCTGATCGTATTGGTGCTGCCCCCGGGGAATCGCAGCCAGGTCAGATCCTCCAGATTGAGATAGGGCTGCAAAGCCTGGCGCAGTTCCTTGATGTCCTGCCAGAAGGCACCGGTGCTGCGGTAGATGGTGGCATACCGGTGGCTGGCACTGTGCATGGCCACCTGATGGCCCTGCTGCACAATGGTCCGCACCAGTGGCAGATACTCCCGGTTGATTTCCTGCGCACAGACAAAAAAAGTGGCGGGGACCTTTTCCCGGGCCAGAATATCCAGCAAAGGCTGCGTGTTGGAGCTGGGACCGTCGTCAAAGGTCAGGCAGACCTGCTTGGGAAGGGCGCTTTCCGCCGTGGCCGCCACCGCGAAACAATCGTTGGGAATGGACGCATCGGCGTATTCCCGATGGTAAAGCAGGTGCAGGATTGCCGCCAGGATAGCCACCAGCAACCCGCACACCACCCAGGACACAACCTGGGCGCGCTGTGCCTCCTGCCGCCGATCATACCGCATAAACAGCCCTCCTCCCCTGCTTTGGTACAGCCTATGCGATACGGCGACAAAATAAAACCCTGTCTCCCGCGGGAGACAGGGTTTTCTATCAGGAATGCAGCGCGGAATGCCTTTTGCGCCACAGACGCGGCGAAAAGAGAGCCAGCATGGGATAGAGTTCCAGGCGGCCGGCCAGCATATCAAAGGAGAGCAACAGCTTGAC
>ERZ1643251.2956-NODE-2956-length-16418-cov-5.138361_pt1 | contig 16418 bp, 15 predicted proteins | sample MGYA00579261_ERZ1643251 | MGnify/ENA primary metagenome ERZ1643251 (study PRJEB29033, sample SAMEA4952267) | chicken gut metagenome | biome: Broiler Chicken; feature: Gastrointestinal Tract; material: Caecum | place: Ireland | collected 2018 | study: Broiler...
CAGCCCAGCAATTATCATAGAAGATCTGTATTTACAGAGATTTTTTCACAGGCTCTCTGTGCGCAACGGAAACACCTATTGTTAGAACCCCTTCCCCTTGTGCCGCGTCAGTACCGGTCGAAACCGAGGCCGCTAGGGACAGCAAGCATGAGCAAGTAGCCGACCATAGCACCCTTTTCCCAATGACGCATTGTCTCGGAACGCTCACCATAGGTCGAAAAGAAATCTCTATTGCTGCTGATGTTGACGAACAAACCCTTGCTACCTCTCCCGGCTGGCTGCCAGATAGCTCACTGCCGGGAGAGGATGGGATGTGCGTAATACTTGGTCATCGCAATCGCAAGCATTTGCGTCCACTTGAGAAAGTAGAGATTGGCGATGAAATCTTCTTCACTTACCCGAACGAAAAAGTAGTGGTCTATAGGGTTTCTGAAATAACCATATTTGAAAGCACTGCCGATTGGCGCTTGCCATCGGCAGAAGAAGATATGTTAGTACTGGTCACATGCTATCCGTTTCGGTATAGTGGAAGTGCGCCGGGAAAGTATATGGTTATAGCTATTGCTGATTAATATGACTACTTTGTGTTGATAAGACGAACTGTAGCGCCCTGTCGAGGAATAAGCTAAGAATCCTCAAGCAGTATATATTCATCCACCACAAGCCACTCTCTCTCCACATACTCTAATGTGGAATATAAATAATACCTGCTGAGAAAGTCTGTATCGCCATCATCTGCTTTTTCAGCGTCTGCCTCGATTACTGTTTTGACCTGTATTCCATATTTGCCCCCACTCAACTCCACAACGTCGCCTGCCAACGTCACGAAAGAAAAGGATACATTTGAATAGTAACCTTCATTATGCTCCGGAAGCAACTTCGCCGCATCGCTCAGGTCTATCTCGTATTCCTTGCCGGAAGGATAGCTCTTTATGCTGTATACAAGCTTTAGAGCCGTAAAGTCGGCTTCCACCTCACTTGAAGTAAAGTTCCTGCCGTCTTTGTGAAAAAAACCGTCCTTAAATACTTCTATTTGTTTGACACCATTGTCGCTTATCTGAAGTGTGACCGCCGAGATCTCACCTCTGGTGCTTGTTCCTCCAAGGTCAGGAAAAACTATCTCCGGTACACCATCGCCTGTAATATCTGCAATGCGCATTTTATTGCCCGTATCAAGGCAGTCTGTATTGATCGATGTGTGGTATGCAGTATTATCTGCACTTAATGAAATATCAACATAAAACGGCAGCTTAAAAAGATCCGTAGAGTATGCATGTACGCTATCAGCAACCCCATCGCCATCAATATCGACATCGTTCTTGGTAATGCTGACCGCCGTGGAGAGCTGTTCGGCAGGCTTTTGCTCAGTTTGATCTACAATGGGTTTATTATCTGCAGCATCCGGCATCAGACTGGACTCGGGTAATTTAGGTTTCTCTTGCATTGTATTTGATCCGCCGCACGAACACAGGAACGCCATGCTCAATACCGCCAATAAAAACGCCAATAAAAAACAAATATATCGCCTCATGCCTTATCCCTTCCCGTCTATTATATAATGCGTTACAATAATAGCTGATTCGTTATTTTACCATGATGGCCCAATATTGTCACTATATCCAGGACAGCGTTTAACCTACAATGAGTATAGATAAAAACGCAGAGGCCTCTGAATGTTTTATCGATTATATAAAAGATCAAGGAGATTTTTGATATGGCGAATAGTGATTATTCATATGCGCAGGTAAAAAGCGGCAATGGAACATACAAATATGAAGGACCATCTGCATCGTATTCTGATGGCGTAAAGACCTTGCAGACGCGCCTTAGTAACTGTGGATATATACTATCTATCGACGGTTACTTTGCAGCTTCTACAAGGTTGGCCGTACGCAGATTTCAACGTACCATCTTTGGAATGTCCAGCAGCTCTGTGGATGGGGTGGTTGGAAAAAACACGTTGACTGCGCTCGATGCAGTATACCAAAGCGATGCTTTCAAATATGGAGCTTCGATATGCAGTGATCCATCTCTTTGGACTCGTAATACACTTGCAACTTCCGGATGGTGGAATACTACAGATAAGCGTATTGACGCTCTTGCACGCGTCATATTTGCAGAAGATAACGACAACAATAATGCTCGTCAAGGCGTAGCAAGGGTTATTTATAACCGTTCAAGCCGAAGCGCCTTCAAAAACCCAAATGCGTCTAATAAATGGATGGGAGTAATAACATGTGAAAGCCAGTATAGTACTGTACCATCTTCCGCATGGACTTGCGACATGAGTGATGGATACGATGCATGGCCATCCGATGGTACTAAGCAACGAGCTCTTGTCCCCAGACGCGGGAGTTCAAGTGGTTCCTATATAAATGCTGCATGGAACAATGCTGTATCTCTTGCTAAGGCCCTTGTTAATGGCTCCGCCATTTCTACTGCACTCGGATATCCCATTACCTATACTTCCAACGGGTCAGTAACCGTCGGAAGCACCGCGAATCGCAGTATGTCTAGCAACCATCTTTATCAAGTTGATTATAGCAAATTCCTTGATTGGATCAATAAAGGATATACTATGACAGAGGTATTAAACTATACCGGAGAAAAAGACGGCAACGTTTTCCTTGTAAGGTAGCCTCCCATTTATGTGTCAATGAAAATAGCGCATCTAATAAGAAATCCATAACTGTCTGAGGGAAGGAAGTCCTTTCGATTAGAAGGCGCTACTTGACCTGAGTAGCAACAGAAGCAGCATAATGATTCGAGGACCTATGCAGACATAATATCTGCACAGGTCTTCGCTCATATTCTTCGTTTCATTGGAGCGAGCGATCACGTTCTGCAAAGGCTTTCTTTTTTTGAAGGTTCGGTTACACCATTCCCGTTCATAGAAAGTTCAATCAAGATACCGCAAACGTTATAACGTTTTTTAGAAGCAAGTACGAACTGGATGAAGTATTTCCTTTACTGCCTACAAGCCCAATATCGTCCGACAATGCATGCATTGACTAGTTAACAATGATATTCCCTGATATTGGGAAAACTCCTCTTCGAAGAAAAATGGGTTTCCGACCATGGAAATGTACGCAAAGGCTCATATGTTCCATAATAAAAATGAAAATGGGATCCAAGCTGAAGTGCTCTTAAGCTGGAGCATTTATATTTACTCTTTGTAATGATAACGAGACATCTCCCTTGTTTTTCAGGCATTACGAGCAATGAGGCATTATCTGAATATGATATTACTGCATGCGGCGAAAAAACGCTGTGTCAAACCTGACGCAACATTATATAAATCTTCTGTCTCCCACTTCTGTCGTTCAAGTGAAGATGATTACCCTCTCAGTTTTATGAAGTTTATACCCGATATCATATGACGTTCCCTTTATGTTACCGAGTTGATTCCGTAGGACATTATCTTTTTATTTTGCTTAAGAATGAGGCCATAACTTATATATTATGGCCTCATTATTACGCATGCTTAATTAGATTTACACCTCGCAGAGCTTTGCCCAGGTAGCTGCACCGCATATGCCATCAGAGGTAAGTCCGTTTGCAGTTTGGAACTGTTTCAACTTATTCTCACTGCCGGTGCCAAATAGACCATCGGGAGTACCAACACTGTAGCCATTGAGGTTGAGCAATGCCTGTACCGCTTTAGCACCTTCCTGCTGGCCAGTCTGCTTCCTCACGATCGGGAATAGCAGACTCCACGTTGCAGGGCCAACCAAGCCATCCACGCGAATATCTTCGCTTGCCTGGAATACTTTCACAGCGTACGTAAGTTCGGCATCAAAGGTCGCGTTTACTGTTCCGGAAAACATATTTTCAACGGCCATGCGCCTTTTGATCTGATGAACCGCTGTGCCGGTATCGCCCTGGCGATAGATAGTGCTTGAACTGCTCGAACTACCGCCTGTACCAAAGTAAAGCGTATTTCCTTCAGGTGGCGTAGCCAAACACAGAGAAGCCCATGTGTTAGCACCAACAATGCCATCTGAAGTCAGGTTCCGCAATGTCTGATATGCTTTCACTGCAGCTTGTGTTCCGGAGCCAAATACTCCGTCAATGAGAAGCCCATGCTTCTGCCGATAAAGCAGCATTTGCAGCGCACGAACCTGATCTTTGGTTCCGCGTCCCATCTTAAGAATGGGAAACAATTTGTTCCAGGTGATCGGACCTACAATGCCATTTGCCGTGATGCTGTTTGCCGTTTGGTACGCACGCACATATTGGTCCGTCGCGTTGTCATATGTGCCCGTTATATCCAGCGGATACTGCGTTGCGAGCCTCTGCTGGAGCTGTCGTACAACATCATTGCTATCGCCCAGCTCACAGAGAGCAGTAGAATCTCCGTTCTGGTCGATAAGCACTTCCGTTTCAAACGGTTCTTCAAGTGTGAGAGACTGCCAAGTCTTTTCTCCGCAAATACCATCTGCATCCAGCTGTCGGGCCTGCTGGTAGGCTTTCAGAACGGTTTCCGTCCCTGTTCCGAAAAGCCCGTCCGGGGTTCCAACGGGATAGTTCTGGTAGTTGAGGAGCGCCTGCATTTCGCGCGCGCCAGCTTGGGAGCCGGTGCGTTTTTTCAGCACTGGGAAAAGCACTTTCCATGTACCGGAGCCAACGATCCCATCCGACGTAAGGCCGTTTGCTGTCTGGAACGCCTTGATTCTGCTTTCCAGAGTATCGTCAAAAAAATTGTTGACGGCAAAGCTGCTGTCCGTTGCCCAGATTCTTCGCCGGATCATTTCGATCTTGTCTCCACTGTCTCCTTTTCTATAAACCGGACTGTTGTAGCTTCCGGTATGCTGTACAACCTCTGCTGCAGACGAACGGATATCCGGATAGCCCGGCAGAGGGCCGTAGGTGAGTGCATCATTTACAATAGGGAGCTGTTCTACATCACTTTCTTTCAAATTCAAGTCAAGCCAATCGAACATTCCCCAGGCATTCCATCCAGGATCACTCGAAAACTGAGTGACAACAACGCCATACATTTTTCCTTTTGCTTCAATTATTCTGTCTTTTCCTACATATACGCCTATGTGCTTAACTCCAGAGCTTCCCCTTTTAAATACGATAACTCCTGGAATTTTAGGCATAATACTCATGTTTGTTGACTTTTCAGAACACCATTGCTTATACATGCCACCAGAATAAGTATCGCAATTCGTTACTCCTTTTTTGAGCAAAAACCATTCGATGAGCCCCGAACAATCCGTCACAAGTTTGCCTATCCATCTGGTGCAGCTTCCAAGATAGTCAGCATCCTCATTGTTCGGATCATCTGCCATTCTTTTCTCAAGCAGGTCTTGGGTGCATATTTGGCCATATGTTCCAAGAGTATAGCCACAGCCAACGCGTGATTTCAGAAATTCCAGCAGTTCACCGGCTGTAAAAGTCGGAATTCCACTGTTAGTGCTTGGATCCCCCGTGATTGGAAGATAGTTATTACAGATGTCATTCCCAGCAGAGTTTTCGTCATTGAAAAAAATCGATGTTCCCATAGAAAGCATCTGATACGCGGTCTTACCTTTTACGGTTCCGCTTGCGCGTGTTGCTCCGTTAATATCTGCTTCATCCGATAGCCCCATATCCTCCAACAGATCAGCCATTTGCGAGCGTCTGTATCCACGATGATACATTTGGTCATTTATTGCAGGGTTACAGCTGAGTCGGCTTTCATGGAGCGTGTCCATGTTGCACAATTCGACTGCAAGCTCACAAGCTCGTCTCCACTGAGCCGAGATAGGCGTATTTGCTACTGTATTGCCCGCAGATACTTCCATGGGATTTGCGGTCAGCGGATGATAACCATCCGTTAATGATGTATAAGCCATGTTGACATAAAGGACTTCCCGCCAAGAAGCCCATTCAACAGAATGGCCACCAACAATGCTCCAGCTCATATGATCGCCACCGAATACGCTACGAAAACGTTTACGGTTTAACATCTCCTGAGCTACACATTCTAAGGCTTGCAGGTTGGACTCTTCTGCACGTATTGTTCTTGCAAGAAGCTCTGCATCCGAACGTGAGGTCGTCGGGAGCCCCAATTCAGTATTATAGTCTTCTTCAGGAATAATTTCTGCCCATTGCCGTATAAGGGCATCGGTCAATACTATCGACATAAGTAAGTTACCTCTTTCGTTTTATAGTCTCGCTGCTAGCATTGAGCACATTTTACATGAGGCAACCAATCATTTGTAGTGACACTCCCGGACCACCTGCAACTTAGCTATCAAACATAAGTAGGTATTCCTGCAAGCTGATCGGATCTAACTGCAGAGGAGAAAGGAGATAGGCTTCAGGAGGCAATTTGATATAGAAACCACCTATTTCTGCGGTATAATATATAGTCATATCTGTTTTCTTTTCGGTACGGCTTAAAGTATTGCTTTCCGATGAGAGCTCAAAGCACATTGCCACCTCCAAGTGGAGAGAATCATCCCCTATGCTCTGCAATGTGCTTTCGATTGTCTGGCTCGGACAGGACTGGTTCATAAAGCTTTCCTGTTCGATTCGATGCTCGGCATAAATAAGCTCATGCTTCCCTTTAGACAGGTTCAGCCAGGAAACAGTAGTTTCTGACACGCCAGTTCCCCTTTCGCTAGTTGAGCGGTAAACAGCCCAATCCATCCCGGAAAACATGGTGTAGGCAAACCCTTCCGTCCTTTCGCAATTATTCACCAGAACATAACAGGGAATATATTCTGAGTCCATCTTTTGGAATATGACATAGACCGTATCGATAAGGCCACACGAGAGACACAAATGGCAGTATTCCATACTTGGCTCTCCGACATTTTCAAAAGTGGCGCTTGTGATAGAACAGTCAGGCCAAAAGTTCGGCTCGACCATATCAATATCATAATGTTCCCAAAGAGCCTTCAGAGTATCCGGCATTTGTCCCACAGAAGCTTTTCCCAAAGACAGCACACCTTTCTCATCCAGCGCTTCACCGGAAAGAATGCCAAGGTTCCCGTCTGCCGAATCCGAGAGATAAGCACCTGAGGTGAGACATGTAACCGTGTCTGTTTCCTCTATCTTTAGCCTGTCAAATGACGCTGCATCCATAAGCGCCAAAGCAGGGAAGAGCGGAGCTGTTTCATCTTTTGCATTCCCCTCAATGGGTTCTGAGGCACCCGGTTTGTTGCACCCATATAGCATGAAAACTAACATGCAGGTAAATATGGCAATCATATTTTTGAGTTTGCGACACTCTGGTTTTGCCGCACAGCTTTTTCGTGCTCTCAAATACGCAAATCGTTTGTTCCGAATACTTTGCATGGCCATTATTCCTTTCGTTTGATTCATTTAATCTGTATTGAAATAGTATGGCACCGTAGCTTTATGCAAATTCAAAAAAAATTACAGCTTCCCACATGATATTTGGAGTGACAGTATGAAGCCACCTAGTAAGACCACGACAAATAAATCGTTGACTGATACGGATCCTTCCAACGTATGTTTGTGGAGCATCGCAATGTGAAATTCTCCGAATCAAGCCGCAGATTATAGTAAATATAGTGATCTATATCCCAGTTCCTTGCATCAAACGCTTCAACCTCCAATGTATGCGGATCGACATCCGAGTTACTTGGAGTAGCGGAGCAGGCAAGGAACGCATCGTAAATCTGCAGGATAATATCCTTTACCGTATCTGCACTGGCATTTGTAATGTCGATCTCATAGCCCGCATGGTAGAGCTTTCCGGAGCCCGATTCGGATTCTCTAAATACAAAGCGTGCGCTTTGGCCGTGATAATCAATCCCATCCACGACGTAACTATACTGGTAACTATAGTCGCCCGGGTATCTGCGGGACCTTTCACCAGTATATGCGTTCGTTGCTCTGTATTTTTCAAAGATTTCTGCAGCATCGCCCCGGAACAGCTCCGGATCCATAAAAATGCAATCCTCCGTAAAATGGAAGTTCGTTTCATGCGGGCAACAGGGCCCTTCCTGCTCATAGAAGAAGCCGGCCATTTCATAATCGCACTCGTCACCCTGGAACGCTACCAAGTAAGCCCCTTGTGCCATGTTGCCCGGTGGATTTACGCCAAGCTCCAACGAATAGTTTCCCAATTTCCAGGCGGCAAACGGGTGCTCGTCCGAATCATACGTTTCAATTGGGACACGATTATAATAGTCATCATAAATAGAAAGTTCGTCGGCATCACCCAGCACGGAAACAATTTCGCTATACAACGCATCATATGCGCGTGAATAATACAGGTGCACAAGCATCGCTTGCTTGATACTCGTGCTGTCTTCATTGGTTTGAAGCCACAGTCTGGCATCTCTGCCATCGAGATAAATGTTCTTGACTTCGTATAGGCCTGCTACTCTTTCATATTTTGCGTTGTACTTCTCGGCTGCTAGAGCCGCAGTGAGATCTTCCTCCTGTTGTGCTCTGTAAAAAGCCCAGTGGATCGATTGATTCCGGCAGCTCCACAGGTTCGGCAGGTGCCTCTTTGATGACCGCTGCTGGTTCTTCTTGTAAAGGCAGCACATCTTCCGCTGCGTTGCTCATGACGTCACCCACGTCTGCCGGCTCCACTTGCTCTGCGTGCCGACAGCTGGTAAACAGCACTAAAGCGCACAGCGCTGCTGCTATCAAACCCGATATTCTATGCTGCATAGGGTTCCTCCGAAATTTTTCTCTTTTTTCGATTTTTTTGATTTCAGTATAGCTCGATTCTTCATCAGAGTCCATTCGCCCTAATGATTTTTACACTTTGGTAACAAAAGCGGATGTGCCATAAAGCTATGCCTGGCACACCCGCATCTATGTTCTCTCCCGGCCCCTTCCCCTGCCGTTTATTTGGAGCTGTTTACCCTCCGGGCTTTACCGTTTTTGCCCGACGCCAAATGGTGTTTATTTTTTCTTTTTGCTGCTCGTATGACTTTCCTGAATTCCTAACTGCGCCTGCTTATAGAGTTGATTCCCCAACACCGCGATACCACAAGCAAGCACCCCTTGAATAGCCGAGGCAACGCTCCAACCAAGAAGGACATTGGCGGCTAGCAAGGAAACAAACAACAATATCCAAGGTATACACCAGTCGGCAATCTTGGGCGTCGCCTTTAGGAACACGCCAATCACATAAAGCGCTACGGCAAGCGGAATCAGTGTCATATCTATCTGAGCGATGATTTCAAAATCCATCACTTCACCTCTTTCGTTTCGGTTTGGGACAGCGATTCTATTTGATTCATGCACGCAACAATGCGGTCAACAGCCTTAGATTGGATTCGCTTTAGCGTTCGTTCAGAACGTCCATTCATGATGCCCCACATCCTTTCATGCTCCACAATAGTCTTGGCCCAATCCAAGCCTTGTATCAAATGAGTCCGCACCAGAAAGAGTTCCTCGGTTGTCAGCAATTGCAGCCAGCTTTCAACTGTTTCCTTCTTCAAAAGCAACTCGTCAGAATGACGTTCCAGCACGGCGCGGTTATACCTCATATGAGGCGAATCGTTTTGCATTTTGTGTAGAACGTTTTCAATCATGGTGATCTCCGCGCATACCTGGCGATGATTACGCAGGTCGTTGATCACATCTGTGGTCGATAACATATAGTTTCCTCCTTTTGTCAATCATAGCAACGAGCAATGGGTAAAAACAGTGACAGTTCGGTTCCATTGACATCGCTGATTGAAAAAGGCGTATTTTGTTTGGAAACAACTTCAGTACTGTTTCACGATAAAGTGCGATATATTCCAGCCTGCCATTACTAAATCATTAGCATTACTTCCATCACTTCGAAAAAAGCCCATAAGCATAAATATTGCGTATTAATTACGCATTGCACATCGTTTGATAAATTGCTTTGTTCTGCCAAACTATAACTTAAGAGGTGAATGATAATGCGCGATGAATGTGTAGAATCGAGCAAACGACTGCGGGACTTGCGCGAAGCACATAAATTAACTCAATCCGATATGGCAAGCGCGGCTGAATGCAGCCTGCGCAACTACCAGAATTACGAGTACGGAAAATCACAGCCAAGTTATAGCATCTTGAGCCATATCGTCCGTAACCTTCCTTCTGATGAAACATATTTCATTCCACCGTCGAGAACTAATGCTCCATAGGGTTGAAATCCGTCATCTTCTGCCAGCGTCGGAGCCATGAACAGCATCATCATACACGCGACTAAAATAGTGGATACGGTTTTCTTCATAAGTAACTTTCCTCCTAAAAAAAATCGCACAAGTGCGGCTAATATATATACGCATAACCCATACCCTAAAGGGACACGAAAATGCATTTTTCACAAAAAAATATTATATACACCTCTATAAGGCTCCTAATTACTATCCACCTACAAATTGGCATGAATATGACACGGAAATGACACTGCAAAGAGCAGCGCGGATGGGGATACACTAATCATGACGAAATCCCACGAATCATGGCGAGCGTGTAGAAAAAAGCATCGAATCAGGCATTTTCTTAAAAACAGGCCATTTTCTGGCCACCGCGCGACTCTGTTATTCTGACGCAAAAAAATGGAAGGAGAGAGGCTTGATCGCGCCTCGAAAAAGCAAATGAAACGTGTAGCAAAATATGTTGTCAGTATCCTGCTGGCTATTGTGTGTCTGTTCAGCTATACGCTGTGGGACACGGCATATGCATTGTCCAGCGAACTTCAATATAGAGACTATATCCGGCATGTTGCGAATAATATCGCGGAAATGCCGGTGGAAACTTTGCCGGACAGCCCGTTGCTATAGCTCACACCCATTTGCCTCTATCGTGTATGTGAATTCGACCGGCCTTGAAAACACCTGGACGTATCACAGCCAGAGTGTAGGCCGGGCAGGTACGGTATCCGTGAACGACTATAACGGGAACCTGGTGCTGACACATGGTGACGTGAGCATCGCGAGCGGCGTTATGCCCATCACGCTCAACCATGTGTTTAATACGCATGACAAGGATACCGATCTTGGCTACGGTTACGGCTGGCGCCTAAATTACGCGCAGACAGCGACTCCCGTTACGATCAGTGGCACGAATTATTACAAGCATATCGATGGGGATGGAACAGCGCACTATTACAGGCAGTCTGCGAGCAACAGCGCGCTGTACGAAAATGAGCTGGATAAGGAAACGACGCTCACCGTCAGTGGAAGCACGAAGACGATTCAGGATAAACTCGGCAACCAGCTTATTTTCAATAGTTCTGGTCGCCTGTACCAGTTGAAGGACAGCAATGGCAACACACTGAGCGTCAATTATAACAGCGATGGTCAAGTTACAAGCATTGTGGATGGTGCAAACCGCACGACTACACTCAGCTATTCGGGAGGAAGACTGGCTTCTATTGACGCACCGGATGGGCTGGACGTAAGCTATTCTTACAATTCGGCAGGCAGGCTTACCGGCATTACATATGCCGATAACAAGACGAGCTCCTACGGCTACGACGCGAATGGCAACCTTACGACGGTGCAGAACCACGACGGCTATAAGGTGGAGTATGGCTACACGGATGCAGCGCCGTTCCGCGTAGTCAGCATTTCTGAATACGCGGGATCCACAGCAGGAGGCAGCCTTACCATTTCGCATGGTTGGAACAGCACGACGTTCACCGACAACGTGGGTCGCAAGAGCATCTATCAGTTCAATAACGCAGGGCAGACGGTTGCGATCCGGGATGTGGATGGCAGCGCGCAATTCTGCTCGTTCAACAGCGGGGACCGTACCGTTACGCAGCTCAAAACCGTATCCAAGCTGCAAAAAACGTCCATCAACCTGCTTGCAAACCACAATATGGAAAGCAGCGCTTCCTGGACGATGGGCACCGGCGCTTCATACAGCACGGCGGAAAAATTCATGGGCAGCAGGAGCGTGAAGCTCACTGGTGCAAGTGCGGCGGCTTCACAGACGGTGACGCTCACGCCGGGCAAAACATATACGCTTTCCGCTTATTTCAAGGGCGTGGACGGGGCGTGTCTCTCCGTCGCATATGGCGGCATGACCGTGGAAAGCACGGGCGTGCATGACGCATCGCTTGCATGGCAGCGCGAGAGCCTGACGTTTACTTTGCCCTCCACCGCAAGTTCGTCCGTTACGGTGCAGGTCAAGCTCCCGGACACTGTGAGCGGGACGGCATATGCGGACTGCGTCATGCTTGAGCAGGCGGACGCCATGAACCGCTATAATCTGTTGGAGAACGGTGACCTTGACAGCACCGCCAACTGGACGCGCGGCAGCGATTTGACGTCGAGCGACGCGCTTGTGACGGTTTCCGGTTCACTGCACCCCGAAGCTTTTACGGACAGCGCATATAAGCTCATTGGCAGCAGCACGGCGGATAAGACTGTCTCCCAGACGATCCCAGTCTCCGGTTCTACAGGCGATTGCTACACCTTCGGCGGGTGGGCGCAGATGAATACCATCCCTGCCTTTACGAAGAATGCGGGCACGAGCACCGAGGTGAATTACGGTCAGCGCAAGCTGCGGCTGGGATTCGTCGGCGCAAGTGAGACGAAATATTACGAGGTCAGTTTCAATCCGGACAGCACCGAATGGCAGTATATCTGCGGCGCTGCAGTGGCTCCGTTTGACTACAGCTCCATCGTGTTCAGCTTTGAATATAACTTCAACTGCAACGAAGCCTACTTTGACGGCATGCAGGTGTTTAAAGAGGAATTCTGCCAGAGCTATACATATGATGACGACGGCAATGTGGTGAGCGTGCAGGGGCTTGCAGAGCAGAACAGCGCGTTTGAGTACAACGGCACGAACGACCTCGTGAAGGCTACGGACGCGAAGGGCAACAAGTTCAACTACACTTACGACAACAATCACAATCTGCTCACGGCCACGAGCGACTCCGGGATGAAGTACACCTTCACCTATGATAGCAAAGGAAACGCCCTTACCTCTAAAGTTGGTAGCGATACCGAATATATCCAAACTTCCGCGAGCTACACGGATGTGGGGAGCTTCACTTCCTCCATGACGGATGCGCGGGGCAAATCGGTGAGCTATGGTTACGACACGAACAAGGGTCTTCGCACAAGCGTGACCGACGCAAAGGGCAACGTCGCCACCTATTCCTACGATTCCATGAACCGGCTTTCTGGGCTGACGCAGGGCAGCGCACAGGTGGGATATACCTACGCTGACGACAACCTGACGGAGATCTCCCACAACGGCTTCACCTACGGCATGACCTACGACCTGTTCGGCCATACGCTTGCAACAAAGGTGAATTCCACCGCGCTTTCGCAGAACACCTACGATAACAGCCGCGGCCTGCTGACGCGCACGGAATACGGCAACGGGCTTACGATCCACTACACCTACGACGTGCTTGATCGGGTGACGGAAGTGAAGTTCGGCTCCACCCTGATGTACAGTTATTCGTATGACGGAGAGGGAAATCTCCAGCGGATGGTGGACCACCAAAGGGACGTCACGACTGTCTATTATTACGACCTGACGGGCAGGCTGATCCGTTCGGCATCCGACAACGGCAGCGAATACCTGTATGAATACGACCTGAACAACAACCTGACGAAGCTGCACCAGTCTGCGGGCGGAAGCGACTGGACGACGGAGTATACCTACGACAAGGACAACCGCCCTGTGACGGTGACGGTGAACGGCAAGACAATCACCGACAGCTACAACGCCACGGGCACGCGTGCCAGCCGGGTCTATGGGTTCAGCACGCCGTATACCGTTGCCCTCACATACCTTGCGGGGGCGAATGGCTCAAAGACTGCCATGCTGCAAAGCTACAAGAACGGCAGCGAGGATGCATACACCTACGCCTACGACGACAATGGCAACGTGACCTCGATCACAAAAGGCAGTGCAAACGCAAGCTACACCTACGATTCGCTGAACCAGCTTACGCGGGTGAACGACGGCTTCACGAACAAGACGACGACCTACACCTACGACAACGCAGGCAACATTCTGGAGCGTAAGGAATACGCCTACACCACGGGTGAATTGGGAACGCCAACGGACACCGTAAGCTACACTTACGATTCCGCCTGGAAGGACAAGCTCGTCAGCTACGATGGGCAGACCATCACCTACGACGAGATCGGCAACCCGCTCAGCTACCGGGGCTACACGCTGACCTGGCAGGGCAAGCGTTTGCAGAGCCTGAGCGGCAACAATACAACCGCCAGTTACACCTACGACGAGCAGGGTGTGCGCAGCAGCAAAATTGTAAACGGCGTTACGACCACCTTCAGCTACAACGGCAGCCTGCTCATGGCGCAGGTACAGGGCAGCGGCACGAGCCAGGTGAAGCAGCTGTTCAGCTATGATGCGAATGGCGATGTAGTCAGCGTCAATTACAACGGGACAGAGTACTTCTACCTCAGAAACGGCCAAAACGACGTAGTCGGCCTTATGGACGGCAGCGGGAACCGTGTGGTAGAATATACTTACGATACGTGGGGCAAGCTGATCTCCACTACCGGCACCTTGGCAAGCACGTTGGGTGCAGATAACCCCTTCCGTTACAGAGGCTACTACTACGACACCGAAACCGGGCTCTATTACCTGATGACAAGGTACTACGACCCCGAGGTTTGCAGGTTTATTTCTGCGGACGTTTACATGTCCACCGGGCAGGGTGTGCTTGGCGGGAATATGTTCGCATATTGCCTGAATAATCCTCTTATTTATGATGACGATCTAGGTGGATTAGGAGTTCTTGGAACGTTATTAGCAGGTGCGGCGATAGGCGCGGTTATCGGAGTTATGGGAAATGGAATCTCAAACTTGATTGCAGGTGAAAACTTTTTCGATGGTTGTGTCACTGCTGCAATATCCGGAGCAGCAAGTGGGCTACTTGCTGCTACTGGCGCAGGTGTTGTTGTTCAAACTATAGGCAACGCTGTGATCAGCGCGACTTCTAATGCATACCAACAAAGCCAGTCCGATAAACCTTTTGACTGGTTGGAATTTGGAGTTGAAACCGCCGCTGGCGCTCTTGGAGGATTTTTAGGTGGATCGGGGGCGCGTTCACCCGTTAAAGGCAGTGGCATTACAAATGCTGTTTATGGCATGACAACGGATTTGAACTTTGCGCCCAATGCAGCAAAGGTTACAAGCCGACTTCTATCATCTGCAAAAACAACGGGCATTGTGGTAGGAATAAAATCCGTTATAACTGGTATATATAAAAGAGCTAAACAGGGAAACAGCAAAAAGTCTTATGGGCTTGGCGGTGGAATTAATTATATGAGCATGATGGTTTAATTTCGGTAGCGGCTACGATTTTTAGGATATATTTAAAAGGGAAGCCAGCTAATGCCTGGCCATAGAAGCTGGCTTCCTTGTAGTCTACTTGGAGGACTATATGGAATATTATGCGGAACAAAGCCTGTTTATAAAAATTGTAATATTTATGACTGCATGGTTTATAATTGCAATTTTAGGAAAAATATCTGTCCCGCAAATACCGGTTCCTAAATGGCTAAAAATACTTTTCTGTGGATGGTTTAAAGGAAATTCATTCGGATTGCCTTGGTTGTTTTTGCAAGTCGGAAATTATTTGTTATTTCTCATCTATATTCCGGGGGATATATTTCATTATACCTCCCGTTTACCAGAAGCATTACCCGATTGGATTTGGCTTATTTTTGCATCTTTATTTACAATTGGCGCAATCATTTCGGCTATAATGATTGCAATCGAAGACGCGACAATTTCCATAAGAGGAAGAAAAAAGGCAAAAAAGATAAACCAATACGGGAGCTTAAAGCGGAAGCGTAATAAGCGGAGTATTTACAGGGATAAATACTAAAAGCATCTATAATCACCCACGATGATACCATTATATAGTCAGCGTCAATTACAACGGGACAGAGTATTTCTACCTCAGAAACGGCCAAAATGACGTGGTTGGCCTAATGGATGTAGAACCCCGTGGGTATTTTTGAGTATGTTGCCTCACATAAAAAGCTGACGGTGAGGAGAAGCGAAAACAAGCGGACTGCTGGGGAATCAATGGGATATCTTGGAAAAGCCGCTATGGCTTACTAAAAGAAAGCGAGGGCAAAATGGTTTTTATTTCTAATCTTCTCTTCTTTTGGGGCGGTGGAGTGTTAATGTCGGTGGCTAGTTTATTTTTAATTTGGCTAGCGATTTGGGGACTCCAACATGATCCAGATACAGGCGCTCGGATAGGAATTGCTGGAATAGGCGTTGCCTATTTTCTGCTCATGATCCCCCTGTGGCGGTCGTTCTATACGTATCTCCGTTTTGACAAAAACGGGGTAACGGAAAAGTGCCCGCTGCGCAAACCGGTAGAATATCCGTTTTCGGAATTTGAAGATTGGACAGTGTGAACCTTTTTCTGTAAATAGCTATTAGGTATAGGTCTTCTATGATAAAATCTAAATCATAGGAGGCCTATTATTATGGCG
>ERZ1643251.2957-NODE-2957-length-16417-cov-7.061301_pt1 | contig 16417 bp, 11 predicted proteins | sample MGYA00579261_ERZ1643251 | MGnify/ENA primary metagenome ERZ1643251 (study PRJEB29033, sample SAMEA4952267) | chicken gut metagenome | biome: Broiler Chicken; feature: Gastrointestinal Tract; material: Caecum | place: Ireland | collected 2018 | study: Broiler...
AAGATCGTGCATTTGCTAACGTTTACGTTGATTTATATGAAGGAAATTATCAAGATTTTAAAATGGATCCTAATGAAGTATCTGGGCTTGTTTTAGTAAATGCTAAAGAAGCTTTAGATTTATTTAAAAAAGAAAATGGTCAAATTAAAGGAAAAGAAATAACTTTAGATAATCAAATAGTAGAAAGAAATATTGAATTTACAGAATTTTTAGTAAATGAAGGCGAAACAGCACTTGAAAAATATGGTGATGTTTTAAAGAAAGTTATTGAAATTACAGAATGAAAAAATTTGTTACAGACATTTATAATGGCAAATATTTTCAAGAAGAAGATATTGCATTACGAATTCCAGATTGTTATTGGGAATGGAGTTTAATTACTTTAGAGCCAGATATTGAAAAGCAAACATGGCTAGGTTTAGGTGGAGCTTTTACAGAATCATCAAATTTTAACTATTTTAAATTACCAAAAATAAAACAACAAGAATTTATTGATTCATATTTTAGAGAAAATGGTCTAAATTATCAATTTGGTCGAATTCCAATCGGAAGTTGTGACTTTTCCTTAAATGAATATAGTTATTTAGATGAAGCCAATTTAAATAAATTTACTATTGAAAAAGATCATCAAACAATTTTACCTTTAATTAATGATGCTTTGAAAAAGAAAAAAATATCCTTTTTAGCTAGCCCTTGGAGTCCACCTAAATTTATGAAAGATAATAATAGTTTGACAAATGGGGGAATTTTAAAAAAAGAATACTATAAACTTTATGCTGATTATTTAATTAAATATTTAAAAGCATATCAAAAAGAAAAAATTAACATTGATTATATAACAATTCAAAATGAACCATTTGCTAAGCAAATTTGGGAATCTTGTTATTATAGTTTACAAGGTCAACAAGAATTTATTTATAACTTTTTAATTCCCAGTTTAAAAAAGGAAAATTTAAAAACAAAAATTTTTTTATGGGATCATAATAAAGATCGGTTATTTAAAAATGTAAAAGAAATATATCAAGAAAAAAGTGAATATATAAAAGGTGTTGCTTTTCATTGGTATAGTGGAACTTATTTTGAAAATTTAGAATTAGTACATAATACATACCCAGAACTTTTAATGTTTGAAACGGAATGCTGTACTAGCTTTAGTGAATACGATGAAAAAGCGTGGATTATTGATGCTTGTCTTTATATGAATGAGATTTTAGGAAATATTAATCATGGGATGAATGCTTTTATAGATTGGAATTTATTATTAGATTTTAATGGTGGCCCTAATCATGCTAACAACTTTTGTAAAAGTCCAATAATATTGAATCAAAAAGAAGATGATTTTATTAGAACACCAATTTATTATTTTTTAAAACATCTTTCTTTAATTCCACCTGGTTCAAAAGTTATTTTTTCAAGTATATATACAAATGAATTAATTACAGCAAGTTTTAAAAGTAAAGAAGGAAAGATATATACTATTGTTTTAAATCCAACAAATAATCAAAAAGAAATATGTTTTATGAAAGATGATTATTTAATGCAAGATATGATAAGAAAGTTAAGTATACATACCTATGTGTATTAGATTAATTAAATCTTACAAAGAAGTAATATTGTAAGATTTTTTTTATGCTATAATATTTTTAAAGAGGGATATAAAATGGATTATTCAAATGTTTATGAAAACAATATAATTATATTATCTAAAATTGAAAATGGTATATTGTCTGATCAAGAAGAAATAAAACAAATATTTGGCTTTATAAAAATGCAAATAATTTATTTAGAAAATAATATTTTAAAAAGCATTAGTTTATATTTACATTCATATTTTGATTTAAGCTTAAAAGGTATTATTAATACTTTTTACCAAAAACCAGAATTTAATAATTATAAAAAATCATTAATTAATAATATTAAAAATTTATTTTTTTTAGAAAAAAAATTAGTATTTTTAAAAAAAGAAAAAAATAAAAAAGAAAAAAATAAAAATTATCAAAATTTAATTTTTTTATATACAATTTTATATTATATTATTTATTCTAAAGAAATAAAAACTCTGAAATCAAATGATAAAACAGCAAAATTACAAGCTTTTATTAAAGGCTATTCTTTAACAACTTACAAAAATATTCCTGATGATAGTACTTATGATGAAAATATCAAAGAATGTATTTTAAAATACAAAAGGGAAAGGAAAAAATATAAATGAAAAAAATTTTAATTATTGAAGATGAAACTTCAATTAGAGATGAGTTAAAAAACTTATTAGAAAATGCTAACTATCAAGTTATAATAATAGATTGTTCTAACAATGTTTTAGAACAAATTTTAAAAATTGATTGTGATTTAATTTTGTTAGATATAAATATACCAAACATAAATGGCGAATTAATTTTAAAAGAATATAGAAAATTAAAAGAAACACCAATTATAATGGTAACTAGTAGAAGTAGTGAATCAGATGAAGTTTTATCGATTTCGTATGGAGCTGATGATTATATTACTAAACCATATAATCCAACAATTTTGCTTTTAAGAGTAGGAGCAGTTTTAAAAAGAGCTGAAAAAACATATGAACACTTATCTTACCATGATTGGTTAGTGTATCCCACAAAAGGAATTTTAAAAAAAGATAAAGAAGAAATTATTTTAACTAAAAATGAAATGATAATTTTTTTGAATTTATTAAATAATCTAGAAAATATAGTTACAAGAGATGATTTAATGACTGATTTATGGAATAATAATGAATACATTAACGATAATGCTCTTACAGTAAATATAAGTCGTTTAAGAAGAAAATTAGAAGAGATAGGTTTTAATGAGGCAATTATTACTAGAAAGGGCGAAGGTTATATTTTAAAATGAAATTTAAAGACTATTTAAAAGATCATTTAATAGATTTAATTTTATTTTTTATTCTTTTAATATTTTTAATTTCTATTTTTTTTCTTTTAAAAATAGAAATAAATATAATAATTTTTATTTTAATTATAATTACAGTGTTTAATTTTTCTATATTTATATTTAATTATCAAAAAAGAAATAAGTTTTTTAAAGAATTTATTTCAATTTTAAATAATCTTGATCAAAAATATTTTATAACAGAAATGGTTCCCACAACTAATTTTTTAGAAGGAAAACTTTTTTTACAATCTTTATATGAAATAGATAAATCAATGAAAGAAAAAGTTAATTATACTGAAAAAAATATTAAAGAATTTAAAGAATATTTAGAACTATGGATTCATGAAATAAAGTTACCGATAGCAAGCTTGATTTTAAGAAATCATAATAAAAAAGAAAAAGATTTAAAAGAACTAGAACAAATTAAAAAAATTGAAGAATATGTAGAACAAGTTTTATATTTTGTAAGAAGTGAGAATAGTGAAAATGATTATTTAATTCATGAATGTAATTTAAATACAATGGTTAAAAATGTTTTGTTAAGAAATAAAGATGATTTTTTGACATTAAATATAAGTATTGAAACAAAGAATTTAAATAAAGAAATTTTAACTGATTCTAAATGGTTAGAATATATATTAAATCAAATTGTATCAAACGCGAAAAAATATCGAAAAAAAGAAAATGCTCGCATTAGTTTTATTGGAGAAGAAACTAAAAAAGAAGTAATTTTAAAAATAATAGATAACGGAATAGGTATAAAAGAACAAGATTTAAAAAGAGTTTTTGATAAAGGTTTTACTGGCGAAAATGGTCGAGTTGAAAAAAAGTCGACAGGAATGGGTTTATATTTAGCTAAAAAAATGTGTAATAAATTAAATCATCAAATAAAAATAGAATCAAAATATAGGGAATATACAAAGGTTACAATAATTTTTTCAAAAGATTTATTTTACAATGTATTAAAATAGTAATTGTTAAAAAAGCAAAAAAAGTTTATAATATTTGTAGAATAGGTGAGTAACATGAAATTAAAATATAAAATAATGTTAGCAATAATAACTGTCGGAATAGGAATATGTTTAATGACATATCAAAGTTATGCTTTGTGGGTGGCAAGTTATACAGGAGGAGAGAATATTGTTGAAGTTGGATGTTTCAGTGTTGAATTTGAAGAACTTTCATCTTCAATAGAACTACATAACACTTATCCTGTAAGTGATGAAAAAGGATTATCAGCCACACCATATACATTTAAAATAACAAATACATGTACAAATGATGCAGCATATAATGTAACATTAAATACATTAACAACTAATACAATGCAAAAAAACTGGTTAAAATATGCTATATATAAAAATACAGAAAGTAAACCAACAACAGGAACAAATTTAGGAACAATAAGTAATTTTAATACAGCAACAGAAGAATTACAAATAACTAATTTAGATGAATCAATAATAATAGCAAGTGGAAATTTAAAACAAAATGAAAGTGAAACATATAATTTTTATTTATGGATGGATGAGGCAACAGGAAATGAAGCCATGAATACAAAATTTGAAGGAAGTATAAATGTTATATCAACAGCAACCAAAACAAATAATTATCAAGAAACCATATTAAATGGAGCGGACCCAGTATTAAAAGATCCATTAATCGCTGTAACAATAGATAATGATGGAACTGTAAAAAGAGCAGATTTAGAAAATGAATGGTATAACTATGAAAACAAAGAGTGGGCCAATGCAATCATTTTAAAAGATGAAAGTTCAATAACTAATTACAGTGTAGGATCAATAATACCAGAGGATGCAATCGAAAGTTATTTTGTCTGGATACCAAAATACCGTTATCAATTATGGGATTTAGGTGAGTATCAAGATTTAACCAAAATAGATGAAAGTAAAGTTCATGAAATTCCAATTATATTTGGAGATTATAATACAAGTGATAGTAAAGAAAATGAATGTACAACCCCAATGGAAAGTGGAGCGACAGGAAACTGTCAAGTAGGAGACTACATGACTCATCCAGCATTTTTAAGTATCCCAAGTACAGGATTTTGGGTGGGTAAATTTGAAACAGGGACAATATTAACATCAGATTATAATGTTAGAAATGGCGAAGCCATCCAAATTAAACCAAATGTAGTATCATGGCGAAATATTCAAGTAGCCAATGCTTTTTATACAAGTTATGATTACAAAAGAAATTTAGACAGTCATATGATGAAGAATACAGAGTGGGGAGCCGTAGCCTATTTACAGCATAGTGCCTATGGAAGTGCCATAAGTGTCCGAATCAATAATAATTCTAATTTTATAACAGGCTATGCAGCGAATAATGAACCAACTTGTGGTTGGACAGGAACAAATGAAGAATGTAACAGAACTTGTAATGATGGCACATGTAATACAGCTTATCCAAATAGTGTTTTAGCAAGTACAACAAATAATATAACAGGTATATATGATATGGGCGGTAATGCTTTTGAATATGTCATGGGAGTCATGATGAATCAAAATGGCAAACTTATAAGTGGGCGAAATAGCATATATAATTCTGGATTTAATGGAATATTTAGTTGCCCAACATGTGATAATGATAAATCAGGCTTAACAGAATTAACAAGCGGATACAATTTTCCAGAAAAAAAATATTATGATATATATTCATATTTTACAACAGATGAGCAGTATCAGCGAAGAATCTTAGGAGATGCAACTGGTGAAACAGGGCCTTTTGATAGTATAACTTATCTAAACCAACCTAGACAAGTTAATAGTTTACATACTAATGCAGCTTGGTTTATATATTCAGACAGTCCCTGGTTTATTAGAGGTAGTGCGTTTGATGATGGATTGCATGCTGGGGTATTTGCTTTTGGAAATGCTTACGGTCGAGAAGAGGTAGGGGGAAGTTTCCGACTTGTTCTAACACCATAATTTAAATTATGTAATTTATTTAATAAAAATATAATAAAAAACATATTATAAACTTGTCACAAAATTTTGTAACAAGTTTATTTTATTTTAAAATAGTAATTGTAAAAAAAATAAAAAAAGTTTATAATATTTGTAGAATAGGTGAGTAAAATGAAACTAAAATATAAAATATTGTTAGCAATAATAACGGTTGGAATAGGAATATGTTTAATGGCCTATCAAAGTTATGCTTTATGGGTAGCAAGTTATACAGGAGGAGAAAATATCGTTGAAGTGGGATGCTTTAGTGTTGAATTTGAAGAACTTTCTTCTTCAGTAGAATTACATAATACTTATCCTGTAAGTGATCAAAAAGGATTATTGTTAACACCATATACATTTAAAATCACTAATACTTGCACAAATGATGCAGCATATAATGTAACTTTAAATACATTAACAACAAACACAATGCAAAAAAATTGGCTAAAATATGCTATATATAAAAGTACAGAAAGTAAACCAGCAACCGGAACAAATTTAGGAACAGTAAGTAATTTTAATATAGTAACAGAAGAATTACAAATAACTAATTTAGATGAATCAATAATAATAGCAAGTGGAAATTTAAAACAAAATGAAAGTGAAACATATAATTTTTATTTATGGATGGATGAGGCAACAGGAAATGAAGCCATGAATACAAAATTTGAAGGAAGTATAAATATTATATCATCGGCAACAAAATTATTATCAGCTACAGAAACAATCTTGACCAAAGGTGAGACAGAAGAACTAAAGTTTGATAACACAGTCGATAATAATTTAAGGTATGTCGGAGCTAATCCAAATAACTATGTATCATTTAATAATGAATTATGGCGAATAATTGGAGTATTTAACAATATTGATGATGGAACCGGCAAAAAAGAAACAAGATTAAAAATAATAAGAGATGAACCAATAGGGGAATATAGTTGGGATAATAAAGGAGTTTATGGTGAAAATGACTGGACAAACAGTGCTATTCAACAAGTATTAAATGAAGGAGCTTATTGGAATCGAACTACTGGAGAATGTCCATATGGAAATAATGGAGCAACAAAAGCATGTGATTTTAGCACAAATGGTTTAACAGAAGAAGCTAAAGAAATGATTGGGAACACATTATGGAATCTGGGCGGAACTGCAAGTATTATAACTGCTTTAGCAAGTGATTATTATATGTATGAAAGAGGAACGGACGTATATAATGAACATGCAACAGAATGGATAGGAAAAATAGGATTAATGTATCCAAGTGACTATGGTTATGCAACAAGTGGAGGATCTAAAACAAATAGAGAAATATGTTTAAATAACGAATTATCTAGTTGGAATTATTCAAGTTTAAACGATTGTAAAAATAATGATTGGATATATAAAAATTCATATATTCAATGGATGATAATGCCACGTAGCAGTGATTCGATCGGCATGATTTTTGTTAATACTAAAGGGATGGTAATTTTTGCCAGTAGTTGCAGCGGCTATCGTTCACTTTCACCCGCCTTATATCTAAGGTCTAATGTAAAAATAAGTGGAGGAGAAGGAACTAGTGATAATCCGTATATACTAAGTCTTTAGAAAAATTAAGGATGGAGATCAGCTGCGTTTATGCGAGGCAAGGATACAGAGACAATTATTTGCAATATTATTAATAGGGGGTAATATCTTTAAAATATATAAAGTTATTATAAGGCAAATTTGTTTTAAAAAGCTTTTTACACTCTACTAAAAAATCACCTAACTCAAACAAGGCAAATAGCTAGTTGGTACGCTGACTCTGCATGGTTAGTTTGGGCTTACTATCCTTGGATTGTCCGCGGTGGCGTTTGGGATCATGGAACAGACGCTGGTATATTTGCATTCAATCACGTGAATGGTCACGAACATGGTTATGTCAGTTTCAGAGTTGTATTGATGCCATAAATATAAAAATTTAAGTAAAATTAATCATAAATGTTTTAAAATAATATTTATGATTTTTTATGTAACAAAATTGTAATATTTAAAAATAATAAAATTAAGATTTTTGAATTTATTTAAAGTATAATGTTTTTGAAAGGAAAAAGTTTTTATGGAAAAAATATTAGAAATTTTGGATGTTGAAAAATATTATGGAAATAAATCTAGTTTAACTAAGGCGATAGATCATATTTCTTTTGATGTTTCAAAAGGTGAATTTATATCAATTATGGGTGCAAGTGGTAGTGGTAAAACAACTCTTTTAAATTGCATTTCTACAATTGATAGAGTTACTAGTGGGCACATTTATTTAGAAGGTCAAGATATTACTAAATTAAAAGGAAATGCTTTAAATAAATTTCGAAGAGAAGAATTAGGTTTTATTTTTCAAGATTTTAATTTATTAGATACTTTAACAAGTTATGAAAATATTGCTTTAGCTTTATCTATTCAAAATGTTAAATTTAAAGAAATTGATAAAAAAATTAAAGATATTTCTGAAAAGTTAGGAATTAAAGATATTTTAAATAAATATCCATATCAATTAAGTGGTGGTCAAAAACAAAGAGTAGCTGCCGCAAGAGCAATAATTACAAATCCTAAACTAATTTTAGCAGATGAACCAACGGGAGCACTTGATTCGAAATCAGCAAAAATGTTATTAGAAAGTTTAGAAAATTTAAATAAAGAATTACAAGCAACTATTTTAATGGTAACACATGATGCTTTTACATCTTCTTATGCTAGTCGAGTAATTTTTATAAAAGATGGCAAAATATTTCATGAACTTATCAAAGGTAATGATTCAAGAAAAGAATTTTTTGATAAAATAATTGATGTTGTGACACTTCTAGGGGGCAATTTAAATGATGCTTTATAAATTGTCTTTAGGAAATATCAAAAAAAGTTTTAAAGATTATGCTATTTATTTTTTTACTTTAATTTTAGGTGTTGCAGTTTTTTATATTTTTAATGCAATTGATAGTCAAACAATTATGTTGGAAGTAACTTCATCAACAAGAGCAATAATTGATTTAATGATTAGTATGTTATCAGGAGTAAGTGTTTTTGTTTCCTTTATTTTAGGTTTTTTAATTATTTATGCTAGTCGATTTTTAATGAAAAGAAGACACTTAGAATTTGGAATTTATATGACTTTAGGAATGAGTAAAGGTAGTATTTCTAAAATTTTATTAATTGAAACTATTTTAATTGGTTTAATTTCTTTAATTGTTGGGTTATTTTTAGGAATTATAATTTCACAAACAATGAGTATATTTGTGGCAAATATGTTTGAAGCTTCATTAACTAAATTTGCTTTTGTTCTTTCTTATCCAGCTATTTTAAAAACTATTGGCTATTTTAGTATAATGTATTTAATTGTAATGATTTTTAATACTATAAATATTTCTAAATGTAAATTAATTGATTTGATAAATGCTAGTAAGAAATCAGAAAAAGTTAAATTAAAAAATCCAATAATTTGTTTAATTTTATTTATTTTATCTTGTATTTCTTTAGCTTATGCTTATTATTTGGTTTTAGGAAGTGATGAATCTTTACAAGAAGCAAGTGAAATATTATTACCAATTTTTATAGGATGCGTTGCTACTTTTGTTCTTTTTTGGTCAATGTCCGGGATGATTTTAAGATTTGTTAAAAAGATAAAAAGTTTTTATTATAAAGATTTAAATAGTTTTACTTTTAGACAAATAAGTAGCAAGATAAATACTACTGTTATGTCAATGAGTGTTATTTGTATTATGCTTTTTTTGACTATTTGTATTTTATCTAGTGCATTATCACTTAAAAATAGTTTAAATGCTAATTTAAAAGAATTAGCACCAGTGGATATTCAGTTTTATAAAACGTTAAATATCGATGAAAGTTATTTGAATAATGGGTATACTTTAGAACAAATAGAAGATTCAAAAATAACTTTAAAAGAAAATTTAGAAAATTTAAGGTTAGATTATAAGAAATATTTTAAAGATATTGTGGATTTAAATACTTATACAAGTAATGATTTGACTTTAGAAAAGACTTTGGGAAGTTTATATTCGAAATTTCATGAAAAGTATCCATTTATGACGTTTGATACAGCAGAAGAGTTAATTAAGTTAAGTGATTACAATAAATTAGCAAGGTTGTTTAATAAAGAAGAATTGGCTTTAGGAAACAATGAATATATAATTGTTGCTGATTATGATACGGTAGTTGATATAAGGAATGAGGCTTTAAAAGAAAATACGGCTATTGTTATTGATAATCAAAAATATTTTCCTAAAATAAAAGAGTGTGTTGATGGTTTTGTTTATATTTCTTCAAATCATATTAATACAGGAATAATAGTTGTGCCAGATGAAGCTTTAGAAAATGCACATCCAGAAAAAAATGTATTAACTGCTAATTACAATGCAAGTAATGAAGAAGAAAAAGAAAAGATAGAAGAAAAAGTTTTAGCTTTAAATGAAAATGAAGATGCTTTAAAAACAAATCTTTCAGGATCAACAAAAATACAAATAAAAGAAGCCAGTGTTGGATTAGGAGCAATGATAACATTTATTGGCATATATTTAGGAATAATTTTTTTAATTACAAGTGCAGCATTGTTATCTTTAAAAGAATTAAGTGAAAGTACAGATAATAAAAATCGTTATCAGATGTTAAGAAAAATTGGCGTTGACGAGAAAATGATTCATAAATCGTTATTTATGCAAATTTTAATTTTCTTTTTGGCTCCACTTTTAGTAGCTTTATTTCATTCAATTTTTGGAATTAAATTTTGTAATAAAATATTAATTACAATGGGAACAGATCAACTTTTAACTTCAATTTTAATAACAGCTTTAATATTAGTGCTTATTTATGGTGGTTATTTTTTAATAACTTATTATTCTAGTAAATGGATAATTGATGAAAAATGATTCTTAATTTAGAATCATTTTTTTGTCAGGAATGTATGTAAATAATTCGTTTGGTGTACAGTTTAAATAATAACAAAATTCTTCAATGTATTTAAAAGAAATACTAGTAGTTTCGCCTCTGATAATTCTATTTAAATTACGGGAAGTTATGTTCATTTTTTGACAAATCCAATACTTGCTTTTGTTATTCTTTTTTAATAAATATTCAATATTAATTCGTATCATATATTTTCCTTTCTTTAAATTTGATTGTATAAGATATGTTCTTTGAAAATAAGATACTTGTATTACCTATGTGATATTTGATATAATTTGTTATATAAGAAAGAATAAAAATATTTTAAAAGTTCAGAATATTATAGGAAGTGAAGATATGGCAAATAATAAGAAAATAATTTTGACTATCTTAATATTATTGCTTGGGGTATTTATAATTAATTTAAATAAAAATGAATATTTAAAAGAAATAAATCAAGCAGAAAATATAGAATTAGCAATATATTTAGGTGAAGAAAAAACAAAAAATATCCCATCAAAAGATAGTGGTTATTACTATGACTTAGGAAAAAGTAGTTGTACAAATGGAGCATATATAAATTGGGATAGTATAAGCTGGAGTCCAGTAGTCAAAAATGTAACAACATACCCAACCAGATGTGATATCCATTTTACTAAGACATATACTGAAGGAATATTAAATGGAGCAGATCCAGTAATTAAAGATGAATTAATACCAGTAACAATAGATAGTGATGGCACAGTAAAAAAAGCAGATTTAGAAACACCATGGTATAGTTATGCTGATAAAAATTGGGCAAATGCCGTTATAACAAGAAACAGTTATGATGTATTAAACGCAGAAGGAAAAGTACATGGAGCTACAAAAGAAGATGGATATGTATCATTTGATGGGGTAGATGATTATATAGATTTAGGATTAGAAAATTATGATTTTGGTAATCAAGTAACAATATCACTAAAATTTTCTTTAAATACTGATGGATATTATGAATTTTTTAATAATGTAGAAGCAGCTGGAGTAGGTATTTTTTATAATAATAAAATTGCTTTTGAAATTTACAATGAAATTACTAATAAGTATGAATTTGTAGTGGGGCCTAGTTTAGAAATAGGAAAAGTATATACCATTACTGGAATATATGATGGAACAGAAATGAAATTAATTATAAATGGTGAAACCGTCGGAAATTTAAGTATATCAGGGAATATAAAACCTTCACTTATGCCATTTTTAATTGGCGCAAATTCACAACCTGTTGATAATATAAATTTTTCAAATATAAATGTATATCAGGCTACAATTTATAATCGAGCAGTAACAGAAGAAGAAATTTCTTCTTTAACTGAAGGAAAAATAACAAATAGTGAAGGGTTATTAAAATATGTAGATTTTACAAATAAAACAAATTATGAAGCAAATGAAGTAATACCAGAAGAAATAATAGAAAGTTATTTTGTATGGATTCCAAAATACCGTTATCAATTGTGGGATTTAGGTGAATATGAGGGATTAACCGAAATAGATACAAACAAAGTCCATGAAATACCAGTCATTTTTGGTGATTACAATACTAGTGATGAAAAAATTGGTGAATGTACAACGCCAATGGAAAGTGGTGCAACAGGGTCCTGTCAAATAGGAGACTACATGACCCATCCAGTCTTCCTAAGTATACCAAGTACAGGATTTTGGGTTGGTAAATTTGAAACAGGCTATGATGGAGCAAGTAGTGCTAATGAAGCAATAATAAATACAAAAAATGAAAGTAAAATAGTAATAAAACCGAATGTTTATAGCTGGAGAAATATCCAAGTAGCTAATGCTTTTTATACTTCATATGATTATAAAAGAAATTTAGACAGTCATATGATGAAGAATACCGAATGGGGAGCAGTAGCTTACTTGCAACATAGTAAATATGGAAGTGCAGTAAGTGTAAGAATAAATAATAATGATTCTCATAAAACTGGTTATCAAGCAAATGATGAACCAACATGTGGTTATACAGGAACAAATGAAGAATGTAATCGTCATTGTTCTGATGGCAGCTGTAATACAGCCTATCCAAATAGTGTATTAGCAAGCACAACCAATAACATAACAAGAATATATGATATGAGTGGTGGCATTTGGGAATATACAATGGGAGTCATGCTAAATCAAAATTCCATTCCGATGAGTGGACGAAACAGTATTTATAACTCTGGATTCAATGGCCCATTTGGCTGTTCAACATGTGATGGAGATACATCAGGATTAATAGAATTAATTAATGGCTATGATTTTCCGGATAGAAAATATTATGATATATATTCTTATTCATCATTAGAACTAGATCAATATAAGATAAGAATACTTGGAGATGCAACAGGCGAAATGGGTCCATTTAATACAAAAATAAATTTAACTCAAACAAGGCAAATTGGCAGCTGGCATGACGATGAAGGATGGAGTTTAGATATATCAAATCCTTGGTATCATAGAGGTGGGTCTTGGGTTAACAGTAGTGGATCTGGTGTCTTTGCAGCTGGTGGTGAGCCGGGACGTAATAACTCTGGTGTTGGATTTAGAATAGTATTAACTCCATAAAATTAATTTTATTATAACTTTTAAAAATAATAAAAGTGTTAAATTAATTAAAAAAGCAAACGATTAGCACTCTATATTGACAAGTGCTAATTTTTATAGTATAATGTTTGCGGTTTAAAGGAGGGGATTAAAATGTATCCAGAAAACAATGAAGAATTAAAAAACGTTTTAGAAAAATATGGACGTGATATAACAAAAAATGTTAAAGACAATAAAGTTGATCCGGTTATTGGACGTGATGAAGAAGTAAGAAATGTTATAAGAATTTTATCGCGAAAAAGCAAGAATAACCCAGTTTTAATCGGTGAACCTGGTGTTGGTAAAACAGCGATTGTGGAAGGTTTAGCTCAAAGAATTGTTAAAGGCGATGTTCCAAATTCACTAAAAAATCATACGATTTGGGAACTTGATTTGGGTGCTTTAGTTGCTGGTGCTAAATATCGTGGTGAATTTGAAGAGAGATTAAAAGCAGTTTTAAAGGAAATTAAAGATTCTGATGGCGAAATTATAATGTTTATTGATGAAATTCATATGATTGTTGGAAGCAGTGCAGAAGGTGCAATGGATGTATCTAATATGTTAAAACCAATGCTTGCTCGTGGTGAAATTCACGTAATAGGCGCAACTACATTGAATGAATATCGTAAATACATTGAAAAAGATGGTGCCTTAGAAAGAAGATTTCAAAAAGTTTTAGTTAGTGAGCCAACAGTTGAAGATACAATTACTATTTTACGTGGTTTAAAAGAACGTTTTGAAATATTTCATGGAGTAACAATTAAAGATAATGCTTTAGTTGCAGCAGCAACTTTATCAGATCGATATATTACAGATCGTTACTTACCAGATAAAGCAATAGATTTAGTTGATGAAGCCTGTGCAACAATAAAAATGCAACTTGATTCTGTACCAGTTGAACTTGATACTCTTACTAGAAAGATCATGAGTTTAGAAATTGAACGTCAAGCATTGAAAAAAGAAAAAGATGATTTATCTATTCATCGTTTAGAAAAAATAAATGAAGAATTAAGTTCTTTGAAAGAAAAAGAAAGTGAAATGCGTTCTAAATGGGAAAATGAAAAAAAAGATAAAGAAATTATTAATAAGAAGAAAGAAGAATTAGAACGTGCTCGTTTTGAACTTTCTACAGCGGAAAACAATTATGATTTAGAGCAAAGCGCTAAGTTACGTCATGGTACTATTCCTCGTTTAGAGAAAGAATTACAAGAATTAAAAAGTAATCAAAAAAATAGTATTTTGTCTGATGTTGTAGATGATGAAGATATAGCATTAATAATTTCTCGTTGGACAAATATACCTGTTGCTAAATTGGTAAGTAGTGAAAAAGATAAATTATTACATTTGTTTGAAAGACTACAAAAAAGAGTAATTGGTCAAGATGAAGCACTACATTTAGTAAGTGAAGCAATTATCAGAGCAAGAAGCGGTATAAAAGATCCTAATAGACCTATTGGTTCATTTATCTTTTTAGGACCAACTGGTGTTGGTAAAACAGAAGTTGCGAGAAGTCTAGCTTATGAATTATTTGATGATGAACGTCATATGATTAGAATTGATTGCTCTGAATATATGGAAGCATTTAATGTTTCTCGTTTGATTGGTGCGCCTCCAGGATATGTTGGTTATGATGAAGGTGGAGTTTTAACTGAAGCTGTCAGACGTAATCCATATAGTATAGTTTTATTTGATGAAATTGAAAAAGCTCATAAAGATGTATTTAATATATTACTTCAAATATTAGATGATGGTAGACTTACTGATAGTCAAGGAAGAACTGTTGACTTTAAAAATACTATCATTATAATGACAAGTAATTTGGGTAGTGAATATATTCTAGAAGATGAAGTAAATGCTAAAGAAAAAGTATTAAATGAACTAAGAATGACTTTTAGACCAGAGTTAATTAATCGTATTGATGAAATAATAGTGTTTAATCCATTGCATAAAAAGGATGTTGGCGCTATTCTTGATAAGATTTTAAGAGAAATGGCTAGTCGTTTGGAAAATCGTCAAATATCTTTAGAGTCAACTAAAGAAGCTAAGGATAAAATAATAGATGAAAGTTTTGAACCACAATATGGGGCAAGACCAATTAAAAGATATGTTACTAAAAATATTGAAACTTTGATTGCTCATGAAATAATAGGTAGTGATTTAAAGGTAGGTACAACTTTAGTAATAGATGTAGAAAATAATAATTTTGTTATTAGAAAAAAGTAAAACAAGTTAGCAAACAGTAAAATGTTTGCTTTTTTTATTTAAAAAAAACAAACAATTTGTTATAATTATTTAAGAATAAAGGTGAGTCTTATGAAAGAGAACTTAAGTTTTAAAAATATATTTAAAAGAGAAACGAAACTAGCAAGTTATATAATAATATGTTTAACAGTAGTTGTGTTAAGTTTATCATATGCCATGTTTTTTAAAATAGATGGAAATAGTAAAAATCAAGTAGTAGAAGCAGGAGATTTAGTATTTACTTATGAAAATTCTTCAGGGACAATAACAAGCAGTGAAAAAAGTATTTGTTTTACCCCAATGACAGTAGAAGAAAATAGTTTATATTTAGGAGAATGTGATTATAAGTTAAGTGTTAGAAATACAGGAAGTTTAAAAGGAAGTTACACAATAAGACTAATAGCCAATGAAGACAATACAATAGAAGATAGTAAAGTAAAAGTGGTACTAAGAAAACAAGTAGGCGAAACATTAGAAGTAGTAAGTGGTTATGAAAATGGAAAAATATTAAGTGAACTAACAAATGGAACACTTATAAGCGAAGAAGAAATGGAAGTAAAAAGTACAGAAGTATATAGTATAAGTATCATAATAGATGAAAATTTAGTAACAGATGAAGATACAAATAAAGTAGTATCATATAAAATAGAAGGAACAGGATTAGTTCATGAAGATCAAAACATCAATACAAATCAATATCAAGAAACCATCTTAAATGGAGCAGATCCTATAATCAAAGATGAATTAATTGCAGTAACAATAGATAGTGATGG
>ERZ1643251.2958-NODE-2958-length-16405-cov-10.681529_pt1 | contig 16405 bp, 24 predicted proteins | sample MGYA00579261_ERZ1643251 | MGnify/ENA primary metagenome ERZ1643251 (study PRJEB29033, sample SAMEA4952267) | chicken gut metagenome | biome: Broiler Chicken; feature: Gastrointestinal Tract; material: Caecum | place: Ireland | collected 2018 | study: Broiler...
GTTCTCATTCTTCCCGATATGTGCACGTTAAAGGAGAGCCAGCATTATGCCAGCTCTCCTTATTGAAATACATTACGTCCACTGTGCTGTGCAAATCATGCACTGGATATAAATGTAATGTGTATTCGTGAGCGGAATCGGAGTCATAATCCTACCGTCACTAGTAAGAGTAAGCGATGTTGTGACAACAGCCCCGTTAGCATCAGAAAACATGAGCGCCGCATGAATCGTCCGATCCTGCGTAAGTTTTCCGATTTTGTTCATTATACTCTGGGGCAGAGTTGCGAGCGTAGTTGCTGACGGCACTGTTGTACTTGCTGTCACCTCTATCTGACCGTAGACATTCAGAAGTTTGCTAAACTCGTTATAGTTAGCATTAAAGTCTCCGGTTGCATAGTTGGTTATCCCTTTGTTACCTATTCCAGATGCTGCTGTCCAGATATTCTTATTTACAATGCCTGACACGGCATTTTCAGCCGTCTGAGCTTTAGTCAAGGCTGAGCTGGCATTCCCGGCGGCACCTGTTGCTGTTGTCTGGGCTGACTGTGCTATTTCTTTTGCACTATCAGCTGTCTCCTGTGCAGCGTCAGCAGATGCTGCGGCTTCTCCTGCTGTAGCCTGAGCCGCTTCTGCTTTACTTTCTGCCGATGCCGCTGTTGACGTTGCTGTGCTTCCGGCGTCCTTCGCCTCTTTAATAGCCGTGTCAATCTTCTGCATGTCACTGTTGTAGTCTCCGAGATAGGTCGGCTTATCAGTGCCGATATACTGTGATAACTGATAGTTTGTTGTTTTATTTGTTGAACTCATAATATATACCTCCTTATGCTGTTGTTACCCATAAATGTCCTTCTGTGTCTATACGTGTAGCATTCCAGTTTAATGCGTCTAACGCCGAACATATCGCATTAGATGCACCGTCAAATTCTGATGCTGTAAACGGGTCGTTCCTGTGATAATCATAAAGCTGATTAATCACGTCCTGATAAAACGACCACTTTCCGGTCATTGGATTACTCATATAGAAAAGACTATTCTTCCCCAGTTTAAGGTCTGAATACAAGTCAAATTCATATGCCGTAAGTCCGATATCCTCAAACTTCTCACATGTTAACTGCAAAGAGTCAAAATCATCTGCCCTAATTCCATAATACCGTAAAGCCTGATAGATATTTTGCATAACAGTGTTAACGCTGGAATATTTTCCAGTAGTAGGGTCATACACCATAATGTTATTAACTACATATTCCTTAATATACTCTTTCAAACGTCTTTCTAACGACTGCATTGAGTCGTAGATATTTGAGACGTCCGCTTCTTCTTGTTCACGCAAATCATTAATGATACTAGTTAATGAAGATTCAACCTCGTCAATTAACGTTGTCAATTTTTCTTCTAGTTTGGCATTATCAGACTTAGCATCATTTTCGGCTTTTGTGAACTTCTCATTGACATATGCACGCGTCTCTGCAATAGCGTTGTCAACGTATGACTTCCACTCTTCGCCATAATCATTAAGTGCGTTTATACACTCGTTAATCTTGTACCCCAAATAGCATAAGCATTCATAATATGACTGCTTATTACTATAAACCGTTGGTATATCACAGCAAGCCAGTTTCAAAACAGGCTTAATAGTTGACATTTTTTCACCTCCTTACCATACACCGAGAAACAATGTCCGACAGCTTTCAATTATATCTCGATTAATATTAACTATTTGCTGTCGATATCTGTCAATCAGTTCGGCTCTGCTCTTACCTTGCAAACCATATGCATGACTCTTCACCCCCTTCTGTGAACTACTACTGTCGTTGCTTTTCTGAGTTGACTCAGATTCACTGTTTCCACTGCTGACTTCCTCATCTCTACTCATAGTAGAAGCATAGTCGTTAGTGTTAACTGTTACCTGCGGATTATCAGAGTTGATACCCTGACTATCCGTTTTGTTACTAGCACTCCGGTTCTCCGAACTGTTAAAGTAACCTTCTGAACTTGTCACAGTGTTTTCACCCGTGTCATAGTTCATGTCATGTGTGATAAAAGGAGAATCCCCTTCCATCACAGCCGAATATAGTTTGGAATAATATGGCATTGACACGTTCATCTTAGCGATAAAGTAGGTCTTCCACATGCCGAGAGTTTCGAACCCAATGTATTCATTCCAATATCTGAGAAGGAAGTCCCTCTCAAATATATTTTTTGAATCTCCGTCACCGTACCATTCGTAGTCAAAGTTAAAAATCTTATCTTTGACTCGATTGATAATATCGGTGACAGGAAGGTCAGCATGTAACTCATCAGGTGTAAGGAATGACTCACCTATTTCTTTAAGTGTTGTCGTGTATTTACTCATTCCCCTCGCCTCCCTCTCTTACTTGTGTAGAAGTTGTAAATGTATCAGGAATAAAACCATTAACCATTGACGGAAGGTTCGACCTAAATTTAACGTTTACATTAAGACCCCATATTCTATTCATTGCATCAGCGCACCTCTGTCTCATTACAAGTCCAGAGTTTCGCATAGCTTCGGTTTCACCGTTGTTGCCCTGCGTTTCACCAACTACAAGGCGTTCACGTTTTTCTATCGGATTTGATTCATAACCTAAGTCAGTGAGTACTTGACTCTTAAGGTCACGTAATTCAAGCTCACATTTATCGACGATATATGGAGCATCAAGAGTGATTGCCTTAATCTTTTCCAGATTAATGCTATCTTTCAGCCTTATAATAGGCGTAAAGTTTTCATATTCTTCGCCTATTATTTCAAACGTCAGCTTTTCTTCATCGGTTGTCACCAACGACACTGGAGTTCTCTGTGCAAACATATTAAGGTCTTTCGTTCGCCATGTTGTCGCCATTGCATGAGCGTACATCCTTGCGGAAATGCAGTATGGCAACCTAGACGGAGAATCCCAGCAAATAACTGAGTTATCCTTACCGTAGCTGTCAATATAGCCGTTAGAAGTGTACGCTTCTCTGATATCTGGAATGTCATAGATATCAGGCATACCTGTCAGATTACCTCTCATGAATGCATATTTATTTACAATATCGTCATAAATGAATACGCCCATACCACGCCAGAAAAGAACTTCTTCTACGAACATAGGCGGAATTTCCTTAGGTAAACCCTCCCATTCAAACCTTATACAAAACAGATTCTTTATCTTGTAAAAGAAATGCGTTTCGTATATGTTAGAAAACTCAAATGTTCCTTTGTCCTTATCAAGGTTTTCGAATTTTCTGAACGGATTCTTGCTACCCACTGTTATCACCTCCTTAATTGTTATTTAAACCGTAGTTACCCACATCGTCAGTATGCCATAAAGTGACACCTTTGTCGAATATAGCTCTCAACTTTGATAGCTGGCTCATTTCAACACGACCTGTCAAGCAACATTGCTGTGTTTTAACAAAGTTCCACGTTGACCTGCTTCTTAAGTTTGGCGTTGTAACCTCATTGATAGGATAGCCAAACATTGTGAAGTAATCATCCGCTAACTTAGCAAACTCTGCTCTTGCGGACATGGTATAAAACCATATCCCCGTCAGATTACGGGCGGCATTAAGGTTATCGGTCATTACCTTCCCATGCACGTTAGGAGGTAAAATAGCTTTGTCTCTAGCCTGAGCATCTAACGCTTTAATCTGGTAATACCCATTAATTGCCATTCCTGCTCCGGCTGTCATTTGACTAGTGCCTTGAGCCATTTGGTCTCCCCCTAGTACACCCATGCTTGCCCACGATGCCGTAGCGCCGAGTGCAGTGTTAACGGCTCCCTGTCCTGCTGTTATCACACCCGCTACCATACTTACGCCAGCCTTTTCCCTTTGTAGTGCAAGAGTGTTTTTGTTCTGAGCTTGCCATGCTCTGTAGACATCAGAATTAAAAGCGCACTGCGGAAACGCTGTTATTGTCAAGCTGTCCTGATATCCGATAAAGTAACCATTGTAGTCAGTAGGGAATGCAAGTATCTGCGGTGAAGTACATAAGCAACCCTGGAAATGAAATTGAATTCTTCCATTCTGTCCGTATTCAAATTTATACTGATTCACAGTACCTTCATTGTTGTCTGCTAATAAGTATACCCATGGATATGAATATAACTTATTATTCTTAGGTACATAACCTTGAAACACTTTTGATCTATCAAGAGTTATGTCAATCTGCTGTTCTTCATTTCCGGGAGATATTTCAGCATTAAGACAAATGTCCGGTGCCATGAATAACGAAACAATTGCATCTTCTTTTCCGTTACTGTTCATTTCTCTTATCTTAGAGTTAATGCTTTCAACGGTTTTACTGTGTATGAGCTTTGCGGCTCTATACACATTGTTGACAATCTCGCCGTTTACGCCGAATAAATCTTCGGCTGTTGTATCTTCTGTAATATACATACATATATTATCAGGAGAAAATGATACCATTGTATCATCACAGCAGTAACTTTCGCCCGTCTCTAAATCAACAGGCTTTAAGTTACCGCCTATTACATCCGCAGATTTTGGAATGTGGTGCTGTTCCACATAGCACGGTTTCATACTGCATTTATAGAAATTGTTCTGGAATATGTCCAGTTCAAACTTCATTGCAGTTGTGTAAGGAGACTTATATACCACATCTGTAACAAAGCAAAATGTCCATTCCGATGAATATGGTAAATTCCTAAAAGCTAGATAATTAATATCCATTGCTGTCATCTCATTAAACGGTACTTTTACTTCATACTCCCCCACCCTAATTGGAGTAAGTTCATCCAGCTGTGTAGATGGATAAACTCTCCATTGCTCAAGGTGTGATAACAGGTCTGACGTTGAGTTATAAAGTCTGACATGCTGATAACTGTTATCCCACGGCACACCACTATACAACCTTAACTCTGTTTGTGGCGGCACTGAATTTACAGCTCCCTGATTGGGAAAATTAATCATTTCTGTCGGGGCGGTTCGACCCGCCCCATCACCTCCTTAAGCACCTGCTTTAGTGTAGTTAGCGGATTTCTTTGACTTCCCATTGAACAACCTGTACACTGCGTTGATAGCAAGTGTTCCGGTTTCATCAGCTCCGGTTTTCAGTATATTCGTGCCGGGAATAATAAGCGTGTCTTTGGACGTTGCTCCACCCGTAATTTCAAAATCGATAAGGTCAGGAACATAAGTTTTTCCTGAGACTGCGACACTGGCAGTAAGCTCCTGCTCGGTTCCCGGCGTATATGTGCCAGCGTTGAATGTGATTGTTGCGCTGTCACTCTCACCCGGAACCGTCTCTGTCGTGAAAACACGAATCGGATAGAACGGGGAAGGACTCACCTGCTCAACCATGGTATAGAAATAGTTCCACGACAGGATATTAGCAAGTTTCTGGTCAGAGATTTCTCTGAACTGGTCTCTTACACGGAAGAAACGAATATCCGCAAGGACACCCTGAATTGCACTGTTCTTGAATTTGTCCACGATTACGGTCTGAACTTTAACGTCCGCTTCATCCATATTGAAAGCGTATGCCAGAGCATTCACACTGACACGGGCATTTTCCTTCGGTGTGGTAATCCACACAAGGTTCAGCTTCTCGCTTGCGCTTGTGGCTCCAGCGATGTTGTTCTCAGGGTTCGGGAATGTGAACTCGTCAGCCGCCGCCTTAATCTGTGCCAGCAGTTCTTTGGCTGATTCTTCATCAGTGACAGCCGGGACATGCACGGCAGGGAGAAGCTTCTCAGCGTACCCTGTATCGATAAGCCCTTTCATTGCAAGGTATTCGTTCCAGTTGGCGGCTGTTACAGCGGACTGGAATTTTCCAGCAATCAGGTCACGGATACCCGTTTCTGTCAGGAATGCGTTCCTCATATTCTGGTAGGTAATCGTTACAGGGAACTGCACCTGAACATTGATTTTATGAAATGCTGACATAACATAACTCTCGTACATCTGAAACGCAGCCTCATACCCCTCTCTCGGGTCATATGCTTTTGCTTTACACATATTGATAAACGTCTCTTCATCGGTGGAGCCGTACCGCATAGGGTTCTTCTTATACCGGGCAAGCGGATTTTTCCATGCCAGCGTGTCCACGGTCTGCATACCGATTCTTTCGATAAGTGCTGGTACGATAACGTTCCTTGCACTCTGGTAGTTCATGATTGCATTGTACACGTCATTGAGATTGTTCTGTGTAGGTTCGGGAATGGCGTTCTGCATTTCAGCCGACAACATGCTTCTAGCGGCTGACAACAGGTTCGCGTTTGTAGCTGATACTTTTTTGCTCATATAAACCTCCTTATTCTGTGCTACCATCAAACATCTGAATGTCATCAAATGTCAATGAGTTTACCTCCGGCAACACTGTTTCTTCGCCGGACGTGGTTTCCTTGTTACTGCCTGTGACTAAATCCACAAAGCGTTCTTTGTACTTTCCGAGCAAATCCTCATATTTACTCTTCCAGTCCTCCGTGTCCTCCACGGACTCTTTCATGCAGGCTTCTCTGATTACGCCTAAAGGTTCATCGAGTTCAGCCACCGAATCCCCCAAAGCGTCAAGAATCATCTGCAAAGCTGTTGATAAATCCATAAATTAACCTCCTTCTAAAATGTTAGATACATCCATAGTGGCATTCGCTTTTTTGGTGCGTTTGGTGTAGGCGGAAACGGTGTCATATTCTGTAGATATTCATACCATTTTCTAGCATTCTCTCGTCTCTCTTCTTCATATTCAGCACCCGCTCTTTCAAAGTTCTTTAGAAAAGCTGACGCCAAATACTCAGGAGATTCTGTTGAGATTTTAAACTCATCCCAATTCATATTATATTGAGAGGTTGCTATCCACTGACCACTTACTACTGTCATAGTGTCAAGCCATACACATTGTCCGTCACCGTCTCCTATTTCATAGCCATTAGCCGTTGCCCAGTCAGTATAATTAGTAGCAGGCGTCCATTGAACAAGTCCGAAACCTAGTGAATAGTTTCCTGCATCTAAATTTTGCCAGACACCGGGATTGATAGTTGACTCCCTCTCCATATTCCCCAACATACCTGCGATAGCATTAAGGGTATAGCCCTTATTAGACATTACAGAATAAAACACATATGCATTGTTTTGCATGTCTGTTTCTGATAAGTAGGCGTTGGATGATATCCATTCAACAGGAACCGCTGGATTGCTACCATATCTATATAGATATTCATAGTAACTAGGAGACGTTGGCGAACTGTTAATACTAACTTGTTCATCAAGAGGAACACCGTCTGTGTGTGCTCCCATTGTAACTCCGCCTTCTCCGACTGCTCCGCCTGTGTAGCACATTTCTGTGTGCCCACCTGATACGGTTAGCAGAATATCACCCGGTATCCATGCCACCTCACTAGGATTATACTCCACAAACCCTGCTTGTGTCAAGTAGTTTCTCATACTAGCTGTCGTAAACCAAGGGTTCGTGGTGTAAAAACCTGCTATCGTGAGAGCTTGACTGATAAACGATGAACAGTCATAATATGTAACACCGTTTACAGTCTGCCCTCTACGGTAAGTCTGAGAGTAGCCAATGTTAGGAGCATTACATGCATTAATACACCACTGATAAGCTGTATTAATACTAGGCAATCCGTAACACCTGCCCCGGATAGATTATGTACGGTGAATAGATACCGTTAGCACGTGCAATGCTACCCCATGGTACACCAAACCTCTGCGCGATAGTGCTGAGACAATCGCCTGACCGTACAGTGTAAGTCTTACTCTGAACCACATTTCCTGAGCCGCCGGGAATGTTAAGCACCTGTCCGGGATAGATGGTGTACGGTGAATAGATACCATTAGCACTTGCAATGCTACCCCATGATACACCGAATCTCTGAGCGATAGTACTGAGACAATCACCTGACCGCACGGTGTAAGTCTTACTCTGAACTACATTTCCTGAGCTACCGGGAATGTTAAGCACCTGTCCGGGGTAGATGGTGTACGGTGAATAGATACCGTTAGCAGTTGCGATACTACCCCACGATACGCCAAACCTCTGAGCGATAGTGCTGAGACAATCACCTGACCGCACTGTGTAAGTCTGATTATAGGTGCTTCCAGCTGAACCACCTGTTTCTGGAACGTCAACTGTTCCGCTACCGCCTGCATATGCATCCCACTGCGACTCGTCTCCGTAGAATATGTCAAGGTCAAGATAACCTGAATATCCTGAAAGTCTGCCGTGTGAAGTGTACTGGAAGATAGCCGCTGAATCCCAATAACCTAGATTGCCATAAGATAGGTCATTTCTAAACCCTGTGACGGTATCACCTAGCGGATATCTCGCTACCCATAATGCGTAATCATTATTAATTACGCTCGTCCAGTCGTGTGAAGCCGCCACACTCTGACTCATGTAAATCATAGGTTTAACACCTGTCAGATTTTCTACTGTCTGCAAAAATTCCAGCGCAAAAGAAACACCCTTATTCACAGCTGTGCTTTCAAAGTCCAGAACAAGCACTGCTTTGTTTAAATACGGTTTAACTGTGTCAACAAAGTGTTTCGCCTGCTGTTTAGCTGGTGTCATGTATGACATGTAGTGGTAAAGCCCCAACTTCTTCCCACTGTTTAACGTGTCATTTGCCTGCCTTGTAAATGACGGGCTTGTGTAACCTGAACCTTCTGTTGCTTTTACTATAACAAAATCCACGTTCATGGCATTGATATTAATACCTGACTGCCAGTTAGAAACATCAATCCCGTTCATCTGTGCTGATACCGTTACAGGTGTAGCAATAAGAAGCATCGCAATGCACATGGCTATAAGCCGTTTAAACTTCCTCATCTTTCTCACCTCCTTTATCAAGCTCATCAACAAGTTTCTGTAAAGCCAGCGTGTTATTGTTTAAAGCTGTCTTTACGCTGTCCATTTCTTCGGCGTGCTGTGTCTGCATTTCAGTACGCTCTTCTCTGGACTTGTCCTCTGTGTACTTAACGTAAGCTCCCATAGCTATACACATAGCAATAGGGAAACCAACGCTCTGCACAATCTGAACAATTGTTTCTACCATTTTCTCACCTCCTTGATTAATATAATATACCTCCTTGTAAATATTGTCAATACATTTTAGCAAAAAAAAGAGACGGATAAACCGTCTCTCTTCTTGTCCGTGACCGGAAATAAGAACGTGAAGGGGTCACAACTCCACGCAATCCCGCAAGCTACCTGCTTATGTGTGAACCGAGATTGTCCAGCAGTTCATTAAATCCGGGGAACAATTGTATTATAACGCCTAACAATAAGAATGTCAATAGGAAAGTAAATCTAATGTCATATTTTTGCAATTGAGGTTTTGGAACCTTATAACACCTCTGTTGAAATAATCTCTCAATAATATGACTATGTAGTTTCCAGCAGTAACTCTAATAGCTCTGTCGTCTGTAACGTCATTAACGTTAAAGCATATCCTTGTAGGGTATGTCTGGTCTGCTCCCTCTGAAACATATACGCATGAGTCATATTTACGAACATTATACCACTCTCCATTATACTTAACAGAAAGCATATACTGTGAGTATCCATTTGGTCTTTCTATCAGACTTGTGTTATCATTAAGATACACATTCTGACTAGCATATCCAAAATATGAGCTTTTAGAGAAAGCCCTATTGAACCCTGCTGACTGAAATGCTTTCTTTGCATTTTCGTTATATGTTCTCTCGAATACCCACCCGTCACCTCGTAAAATCTTTGTGTTACGTTTCAGTTTCTTTGCGATCCCTAAAGCTGAATAGTAGGGATTTAGCATTGATACAGTATTTGACGCCATATACATAGGAACTCTTCGGCTCTGTTGTCCGTCTCCCCTTGCTATTGTCGTGTGAATAGACATTAACTTCCCAATCTCGTTCGGAAGATAGTCGTTATCTTCTGACTGATATTCATCAAAGAAACCATGTCGGACTTTAATGAAAAGTGCTGACGCTCTCTTTATCTTTGATGCCATACTTAATGGTAAGGCAAACCCGCAAGGTGCTTGGTCAAGAAAAAGCTGTATGATTGCTCCGTCAAAAAGTTTCTTTTCAGTCATAACATGTCCTTTATAGAATAGCCTTCCTATGTCGTTGAAGAAAGCTTCACTGACATTCTGCATATCTGTCTTGTATCTGTAAAGGTAGAAAAATTGATTTACGTCTTTCACCTTAAAGAAGTCGTCTACTAACTTCTTTTTCCACGACACGGATTTTCCTGCTGTTCTGTTCCCGTCTGAAATGTAGATATCAGGTCTATTACCATTAGCATCCTTTAGCGTTAAAAGATACTGACATGAGTAATATCCGTCCCCCATATTACCACCTCCTGTGTGTATTAAGCACATCAGTCACAATGCGCTCATTAGGAGTTTCGCTGAACTTTGGTACATATAATGTATATTTCTTACCTGCTGTGTCTTTAGCAGTGTATCTGTATAACATCTTATGTAATCCAACGCACACACAGCTAACGACATTATCGTCATTTATGACATGTGACAATGTCTCTCTTGTTATAACTGACCTGTTTAATGCTTTCAAATTAATCATATAGCACCTCCAATAAAAAAGCCGGATGAATTAACACCCGGCTTATAGTTATTCTGTTAGCGGCTTAAACAATCACGCAGGTAAGGAAGTCTTTACCCTTGTAGTTAGCGGATTCCTTGCGAATAACTTTGATACCCCACTCTTCCTCTTCGCCTTCCATGTCTTCTGCAATATCACAGTACTGACGATAGAGCGGCTCTGAACCGGAAATGTACATCGTACCGTCCTTATCAACGTATACATATTTGATGTAATCCTGATTATCTGCCTTCTCATTATGCACGGAAACCTGAGCCGTCCACGCCACCTGAATGAGTACTCCTGCGTCTGTCTCCTTTGTAGCTTCATCAAGCTGGATCATGTCTGCGAAATTCTTAAGTGCAACTTTCTCTTTTCCTGTGAGTTCCTTTGATGCCTCAATAACCTGTGCTTTGTAGTTTGCTTTGTTTGCCATTGTTTTATTCTCCTTTTCCTTTTATATTATTTTCTTCTCTTTCTTGACTCGGCTTTCGCCGCCAGCTCTTCTTCGAACACCTCTACCGTCTTAATGACATCCGAGTATTCGATGAATGTCAGCTCACTCATTCCTCTCGTCTCCTGAATGAACTTGATATCAAGCACGGAGACAAGCGAACCTTTGAACTCCTTCTGGAGCATAATCTCCGCTTTTTCTCTGGTATCGCACTTGTCAAGTACGGTATCATCGTAGTCAGTCTGAACCTTTCCCTGTTCATCCTTATACACCCTCTCATATGAGACGAGTGCCTTTGTAATTGTTCTTGTTACATTTGCCATTTTACATTCTCCTTTCTGTTTGGCTTTTATATATTACACTGTATATTATACACAGGTGTAATCTTTTTGTCAAGCCCTTCTCGTGGAATAAATGCTTTTTCTCTCAATATTATTCCACCCGGGACTCTGGTAGCTTTAAGGTTGCAGTCGTCAAGATGCAAACCTACTGTTAGCTGTGTAATATCATAACCTTCATCAATAAATTTCCTCTTAGCACTAGGAGACATTCCAGCGGCTTTTATTTGTAAGTCAGGCTCACATGGCTTATGATTCTTTTCAACCATACGCTCACAATACATTTTTTGACGCTCATAAAACGCAATGTCAAACTTGCCTTCACACTTCCACTTACACAATGCAGTGGGGTGTTCTTCTATCATGTTAGGAGCATCAATGCCTATAAGGTGAATACTGTCTGTATCCGCATACATGAACCTGTCGTAATTAGCCATAGCATGTCGGATTGTAAAGTTACGTGCATAAGACGTAATAGCGGCTCCTACTGGAATATAGCCTACCTTCTTTTCATGTTCTTCCACTAACTCAAAGTGGACAACATTATCATCCCCTAAATAGGGTACTTTGTATGAGCTATTGTCGCTAGTTGCAAACTTGCCGTAAAGATTGTTTAGGAACAACTTTGCAAGCTCTCTCATAAACCCGGTACTATTCATCTTTATTTCTGCGTACTTATTGATATATTCGTCAAATATTCCTGTTACAGCGTTGAACCACATGTAATCTAAATACTCAACGTCATATAAATCATAAGTATCTAATAACAATAAATAGTCTACCATAGTCAATGTAAGCTCTTGTATTGTGTCTAGCACTTCGCCGTCTTTATTAATATGATATCGATAATACTTACCCTTCCATCGTACATCTGACGTATAGAGATTCTCATTACCTTTATAGTAAATTGAGCCTCTTATATGTAACCACGGAAAGCATTTATCTTTCAGCTTGAACCTGCATCTTAGACGAATGAACGAATATTTCTTCTCATCATATAATATACTGTCCGGTATCTTGCCATAACAATATGTTCCATGTCCTACAGGATATCGTGAACCACTAATACTATGCATAACTGACGGGTACAATGAGTTTACATCATAAACAAGCCCCAACTGTATAAACCTGCGTCTATACTTAGGATTAACATAGCACCATCCACCTTGATAAGCCCTATGAACGTAGTCCCAGTGATTCCAGACTCCCGTATAACTACCGTCTGCATCATCCTCCCTAATGTCAGGAAAGTAAGTCTCCCACTCTTGTTTGGAGAAGAAAGACTTATACTCACTAATACAGCACGACCCTATTGTAAGCTTATCATGTTTCTGGTCAAACATCATTTCAAGAGCTTCTTTTAATACTAGCACATCATTTTTTATGTATTGCTCTTCTTCCGGTGTTATCTCACAGTAAGCACGCCTGTCGCCCTCATAATTCATTTCAAGCTTCTGATGCTTTGTGTGAAAGCTTTTGCCTATGCGGGCAAGACTAGAGGGCATTAACTTTAATGAGTTTCGTATCTCTAGGACAACTTTATTGTATTTCAATTTAATCCAATACCATTGCCCCATGTCAGAGATACTAGCGTTGAATGTCTTAGAGCGCATGTCCTTTTCTTTGTTTCGTGTGAATGACCATCCTTCATTTAATAAGAAGTCTACAATGAAACTCCCGTCAAATGATAGATTATGGAAATACAGGACATTGTGTCCGTCCATACGTAAGAACCGATAGATAAAGTCTCTAATACTATGCGTAATAGTCACGGTTTCGGTGTTATCATATAGCGCTACATCTGCACCTGACCATACTTCTGTCTTATCCTGTAAACGCCCTCTTTCCTGTTCTAGTTTATGTCCCCATACAGTAGTTTCAAAGTCGCAAGCCCAGTAGGTAACCTGCTTACGCCTACTCATTTTCGACTATTCCATATGAGTCCATAAACCCTTGCAATTCTCCAGATGAGCGGCTCCAGTCCATGACATCAGAAATTGCATTAAAAGCGGCACTAATGATTTCACCTTTGTACTCGGTGGTAGCAGGAAGCAATCCTCCGTGATTCTCAATAACATTTGCAAATGCTATCCTATCACGACGTATTAACTCGTCTGTGCGTTCACGTAACTGTGCTTGCACCTTTGGGTTAAAATCCTCAATAGTTTCATACCACTTTTCTATTAAGGCGTCAATTTCGTCCGCAGGTTCATCAGGAGTTTCCACTGTATTGCTTGCTATTACGTCTTTATCTAATGACTTAATAGCTAGAGCTATTTCCTGCTCAAACGGTGACAACTTTAAAAAGACTTCATTATCTTTTAACGCTTTACCTCTTCCCGACTCTCCCGGTCTTAGATATCTGTCATTAACTATGTCATATATTTCAGACTTTGCCCTGATTTCTTTAGCTGCCATTGACTTTATACGCCTTATACTTGCTTCTGTTGGATTCTTTACTTTTGGTATTGTAGGTACAATGTAACCTTTTTTCGTCTGGGTAGACACTCTGCGCATATAATTGCGGTAAGCTTTGTTATACTCTTGCCTTAACTTGTAAGACTTTGTATTCTTATTAACACGCTTTCTAGTTTTCTTCCTCATACTTTATAACCTTGAAACCTCCTTCTACGGGGATATATTTGACTCTATCCCCGGGATGAATGTTAAGGTCACGCAACATTGTTGCCGGAACTGTTAGTCTAGGAGTGAATGACCCGGACTTCTGTCGGACGAACATGACCTTATATACACGGTTCTCATTTTCCAGTCTGCTCACGTTTTACCTCCTTACATTGTTAAATTTTAGGGCAATAGCCCGACACGCCTTACGGCGTGTTTCGTCTTAATTCTCAAAGACTCGTCAGGGGCTTTCCATCCTCTTTGTAAAACAAATATGGTATAGTTTCATGTTTTGACTCAAACTCCTGACATTCATTCCAATACGGGCAACCGTGTACTTCGCAGGGGTGTGAGTTGCAGTATTTCATCATTTCAATCGTGTTTTCGTCAGCGTCAATTGTAATGCTATAATCACGTACTAACATTTTTTCACCTCCTTACACTGTTATGCTTTTCATAATATGTATTATATACTCTGTTTAGTTCTTCCTTTCTCTCATTGTAAGTCTTTTCCGAAATCTCATCTCTTTCGTACAATGTGTCTAAAATACCGAGAAGCCGTGCAAGCTGTATTATTACTGTTGAAAACTGCCACCCTGATATGAATATATCAGTCATAGCCTTGTCCAGTTCATGAGCATACCATAATAGGACATTGTTATCTGTCATTCGTTTCACCTCCATTACACTGCTTATAGCCTGTCCAGTTTGCACAATAGTTACGCGATGGAGTGACTTTAATCACATATCTCTCACCGTTAATAGTAACCATACCGGAAAGTCTAAAGGATTGTTTAGAATACGAATCTATCGTTAAAAAGTCACTACAACTTTCGCTACAATAACTGAACCCCTCAATCCAGTCATTGTAAATTGCCTCTTTCAGCTTTGAAGGTTTCTTATATACATCGGACAAAGACCGACGCGTATGAATCCCGGGTGTGTATAAATAATTGTATTCCTCAAATTCTTTACCGCCTAAAGCTACCATTTTCTTTCTGCTCATTGTTTTCTCCTTTCATTTATTCAGTTCCCTTGACTCTGTATTTGCACGGGCTTGTCACCGTCCTAGGCTACATTAAGGAGAGGGCTTATTTAGCCCTCTTTCTGTGTTCGCTTTTTTCAAGCAATGTCTTTTCGTCAAGCTCTTCTGTTTTCCAAACTGTTGCATACTTCCGGTAGATTTCCTCCGGCAGTGTAAGCGTCTCGCTGTAAAAGCGACAGTGTGTCAGCATAACAAGAGAGCCTTTATTTTCCTTCTCGAGTACTGATTCCACCTTTGCCCGGGTATCAGCTTCTATACGGTCACGTGCAAGCCCGGTCAGATTCTCCAAACCCTTGCTTGACTTTGTCACCATGTCATAAGTTGCGTCACAATAGATTGTTGTTCTAGTAATGTTTGCCATAATTCATTTCTCCTTTTCACTTTAAATATTATATTGTATGTTATCCTTGACTCTGTATTTGCACGGGCTTGTCACCGTCCTAGGCTACATTAAGGAGAGGACTATTAGTCCTCATAGAATGCTTTCTGTGCGCATGATTGATATAATTCAACTATTGCGTCAATCGTGCCCTGAAATGCTTCTTTACGCCATTTGTAAGCTTCTTTCTTATTCATGCCGAAATACCACATGATAGCCTCTACTTCTAGTTTCATGTTCACACCTCCATTAATTAAACATAACGCCATGTAAACCTTTTTTCACAGCTCCAGTAGCCTCTGCAATAGTCTCTGTCAAATTTGGTTACATGCTGTGCTGAAGTGCTTGTGTACCCGTATTCATGCCTTAGCATATCATATAGAGTATCAGTTCTTTTTGAAATGCATGCTATAAACGTATTATAAGAACGTAATACATAAAAGTGAGTAGTTTCGTAAACATATGCCTGACATGTGCGTAACCGTGTACACTCTTTCACACTATCATTCATTTCTTTCATGGCTGTGCTGAATACTTTCTCGCATTCCTTGTTTACTTTAATTTGTTCTTCTTTTTTCATGCTTATTTACTCCTTTCCACATTTCATTGACGTTCACGGACACTGAATCTAATGCGAACCATAAATAATCTTTTTCACTAAATGTTATAACGTCAAGTGTAAGCATTAATGTTAATACATTGTACATTGACACCTCACATTCTAACCTCCTTGAAAACTGATTTTTAGGTATTGATAAGTAGTATAAAAATTCATCGTCCCAGCATACGCCAAAAATTTCCTTTTCAGTCATATTATCACTCCTTTATATGCATAATCATAACACAATTCACTTGTGCTATCATTTATACATATAAGGAGACGGGTGCAGGGTCGCAACTGCCTGTTTATCCATAAGCTAGGCTCTATCCCGGGTGCGTAACGTTATGCTTGTCCACGTGTGTATAAGGGCACAACCCCTGCACTCTTAATGCATGTTATAGGATAT
>ERZ1643251.2960-NODE-2960-length-16397-cov-5.603109_pt1 | contig 16397 bp, 14 predicted proteins | sample MGYA00579261_ERZ1643251 | MGnify/ENA primary metagenome ERZ1643251 (study PRJEB29033, sample SAMEA4952267) | chicken gut metagenome | biome: Broiler Chicken; feature: Gastrointestinal Tract; material: Caecum | place: Ireland | collected 2018 | study: Broiler...
GTTCGCGCCATGATTGACGACGATTATATCGCAGGACGGATAGGTCACAGGCGAGCCCTCGAAGTTATACGGATATGCGAGCGCGGCTTTCGGCACTCCGCCGCAGCCCGATTTCGTCGTACCGACCGCGCCATAACCCATGATATACGGACGCAGACCCAGCGCCTCGGCGGTCAGGAACGCGTAGGTTCCGGTAGCGTCGTCCATCCACGGGCGGTCATACTGGTCGTCGGTATGCTGACGGCGGCTGGCGTCGATGAGCACGCCCTCGGTAATCGAGTCGCCTACAAACTCAATCGTCCTCCGATTGTCCGGCTCGAGCGTCTCGGCGCGGTCGGCTTCATAGCCGAGGAACGCGAGCTTGCCGACGAGCGGCTGATGCCAGCGGTGCTGCTGCTCGACCGAGGATTTGTAGATGACCTTGACGGTGTGCCGGCTGTCACTGTCGGTGTGGATGCGCACAAAGCGGCTGATTGTCACCTCGACGCGCGCGCCGCCGTCGACCGAAAGCCAGATGTGACCGAAGGTCTCGGTCGAAAATTCAGTGCAGAAATTGAGCACGCAGTCGCGTCCGCCAAACGCCAGCTCAAAGTAGGAGCCACAGGCGGTCGCGGCTATGGAATCATTGTGCCAGGTGCGGAATTGCCCGAAGCGACCGGTGTAGCGGATGGATTGGTCGTCGTATTTGATAAACATGATATTCTCCGGTTTCTGTCAATATTCGTAGTCGACCGTGACGCTTGTTTCCACAGCCGCGTGTATATAGGTCTTGACGATCTTGCAATGATAAGGGTCCATCGCGTATGCGTCGAGTGCGTCGCGGTCGTCGACGTCGACGAGCAGCACTACATCATACGAGCGGCCCGAATGCAGAAAATCGCAGCCGGCTTCGATATGGCGTATCGTAGGCACGTTGCCGACCATAGACAACAGAATTTCACGCGCGCGCAGTGCTTTCGCTTCGTCCGAGTCGCGCAGCTTAAAGCATACAATGTGTTTTACCATGACAAATTTTCCTTTCTGATTAAAACGGCGGTCTGCCGTTAATAATAATCCGATATGACGGTAATGAATGATAGCCGAACCGAATGAAGCTATTTTGAGAGCATAAAGGATATTAGAGGTTACATATAATTATATCACCCGCGGTATATAAAATCAAGTGCGGTGAAATAATTTTCGATATATTTGAAAAAATTTCTTGACAAACGGGGCAAATAATGATATTATATTATAGTAAAGCTTCGGTCGCCTTAAGGCTGCCGGTCGACGATTTACATCGGCTCATGTCCGAGATTTTCTGCCTGAAAGGAATTGATAACCATGGCTGACGAAATTTTTGATACCGACGATATATTCACACTGACCGATGAGGACGGCGAGGAGAAACGCTTTCAGCTGCTCGGCAGCTGCGAGGTCGACGGCTCCGAATACCTTGCGCTGATCCCGATTGACGACGAGGACGTGTCAAGTGAGGAATATGTCATCTTAAAGCGCGAAATTGACGACGACGGCGAGGACATCCTCGTTACGATTGACGATGACGACGAATTCGACCGCATTGCGGATATCTTCGAGGATGAGCTATTCGGTGAGGTCGACTACGACAACGATGATAATGACGAAAACTGACAGCACTGTAAAATAAAATCTCAAAATACTATTGCATTATTTCAAATAATGTGGTATACTATTAGTACAAAGCAATCGGCCTGCTTAGTGCGTGATAATTCAAGTATTTAAACCCACAATAGAAAAAATGGAGTCCGGCTTCCGCTGATGGGAATGCAGACCTCCCGACCGTATCCTGAATAACAGGCGAGTTTCCCGCCGGCACGAACGGCCCGGATGTTGGGAGCACGAAACAGTGGAGAGGACACCAGCCTTGCGAGAGCAGGGTTTTCTAATCTTGGATTCACACGGCTCGGCGGGTTTTTGTATTTATAAAATAATAACATATAAAGGAACGTTTGTCAAAATGAAACAGATTAAGCTTGGCAATACCGACCTTGAAGTGTCGGAGATCTGTCTCGGCGCAGACGGCATCGGCTCGATGCTGCCGCGCGAGCTCGCGTTTCAAGTCCTCGATCGGTTCAGAGAGGGTGGCGGCCATTTCATCGATACCGCGAACATATATGTGCGCGATTTTGCGGCGGGATACAGCCTGAGCGAGCGCATACTCGGCGAATATCTTAAATCGCGCGGTAAAGATTCGCTGATAATCGCGACCAAGGGCGCACATCCGAATCCTAAAACCATGCACACGCCGCGCATATCCCATGACGAGCTTTCGCGCGATATCGACGAGAGTCTCGACTCGCTCGGGCTCGACGCGCTCGACTTCTACTGGCTGCACCGCGACAATCCTGAAATGCCGATAGGCGAGATAATCGAGCTGATGGAGGACTTTGTCCGCGACGGCAAGATACGCTATTATGGCGGCTCGAACTATTCGGTTGACCGCGTTTCCGAGGGGATGCGCTACGCGGTTGAAAAGGGTCTGCGCGGCTTCTCCGCGATATCGAATATGTGGTCTCCGGCAGTGCAGAACGCCGGATGTCCGCTGTCGGCTGACGATACGCTCGTCTGCTTCGACGATAGCAAGCTTGATGTATTCCGCGGCAGCTCTGTCGCGTTTGTGCCGTATAACTCGACCGCCAAAGGCTGGTTCGCGAAGCGCGCCAATAGAATCAGAAACGAACGGCTCGACAGTGTGTTCGAAAACGCGACCAACCTCGCTCTGCTTTCAAAGCTCGAGGCTGACGCAAAGGACGCGGGAATTTCGGTGCAGACCGCGTTGCTGCGTCACATTGGCAAATATCCGGTGCAGATTGTGCCGGTGACGTCGGTGAGCAAAATTGAGCAGCTCGACGACCTGCTTTCAATATAAAAATGCGGCTGTAAAATAAAAATGCGGCTGTAAAATAAATTTTCGGCTATAAATTTGCGGGCTGCCGTATGAAGCGGCAGCCCTATTCAATGTTTGGAATTGTTGGCATTGGAGTGAAACAATTGGTTAAAATCGCCTTGCTCGCGCTGAATTCCTCGTATATACACACCAACCTCGCGGTACGCAGTATCAGGGACAGCCTTACTAGCGCGGGGTACGGCGCGGACATATTTGAATATAATATCAAAGATCGCCGCGGCGCGATATTGTCCGCGCTTTATCGCGAGGCGGCGGATATATACGGCTTTTCATCGTGCATTTGGAATATCAGTCAGATGCTGTCAATAGCTGACGACCTTAAAAAACTGCGTCCCGAAAGTACTATTGTATTCGGAGGACCGGAGGTTTCGTATAACGCGGAGGAGCTGCTCGCAAAGTATAGCTTCATTGACCATATAATCACCGGCGAGGGGGAATACGCGTTCATCCGGCTCGCCGAAGCGGCGGGGAAGTCGAAACTGCCGCCGGTCATTGATGGAGGTATGTGCGACTCGTTCGAGTCGTCGGGCATACACTATGACGCCGACGGTCGCAGACTGACAGGGCGTATACTCTATTACGAGTCGTCGCGCGGCTGCCCGTACAAGTGCGCCTACTGCCTGTCGTCGCTGACCCAGCGCATACGCGCGAAGCCGGCTGAAAAGACTCTGCGCGACCTGCTAAAATTCGAATCTCTGCCGTATGAGGTCAACATAGTTAAATTTGTCGACCGTACATTCAACTTCAACCGTATGCGCGCAAAAGAGATCTGGCGCGGTCTACTGTCGCCCGAATATACAAAGCGCTACCATTTCGAAATCTGCGCCGAGCTGCTCGACGAGGAGAGCTTCGAGCTGCTCGCGTCGTTTCCGCGCGGCAAAATACAGCTCGAGATCGGCGTCCAGTCGACAAATCCGGAGACCTTGCGGCGAATCCACCGCTCACTCGACACCGAAGGACTGCTTGGCGCGATTTCAAGGCTGCACTCATTTGGAAATATGAGGATTCACGCCGACCTTATCGCCGGTCTGCCGGGCGAGGATCTGAATAGCTTTGCACGTTCATTTGATTCTCTGTATGGTCGCTGCGATATATTGCAGCTGGGATTCCTCAAGCTGCTGCATGGAACCGAGCTGCGGCGCGAGGCCGAGGCGTTTGGCTGCGTATACTCGAATGAGCCGCCATACACAGTACTCGCGACTGACTGCCTTAGTTTTGACGAGCTTGAACTATTGCATCAGGTGGATGATCTGCTCGAAAGATATGTGAACAGCCATGTATTCGACCGTTCTGTCGAGCTTGTGACGAGTCGTGTCGACTCGCCGTTCGCGCTGCTCGCGGAATTTGCCGAAAAATCCGCCGAATATGAATTGCCGCTGCGGCAGATATCGCAGACCGACGCGTTCAAGCGTTTTTATGAATGTCTCCATGACGGCGAGGACGTCGAGCTTGCTATACGACTGATACTCGATTTTCTGACGTCGCAGAACGCGTCTCCGCCGCCGATTGGCGGGCTTGATTGTCTGCGTTTGTCTGACAATGACAAAAAGCACGCTTTTTTCGACTGGTGTGCCGGGATGAATATCGATTATTTCGCGCCGTCGGTCGAGGTTTGGCAGGTCGGCGGCAGCGAGTATTACATTGACCGCAGAAATCATTCGGCGTATGAAAAGACGAATAACACTTTCGTAAAAATTTGATAAAAAGGATTTTAACTTCATTTCGTTAATATGGTGAGTTGCATATTGATAATTTTTTGAAAATATGATATAATATTTCATACGGCGAGCTGTTCCGATTGCTTCGGACTGCTCGCCGTATGATTAAATGAAAGGATACGAATCAACCCATGAAAATTGCATTTTCGACATTGGGCTGCCCGGATTTCTCGTGGACCGACATATATTCGGTCGCGAAGGACTTTGGGTTCGACGGAATTGAAATCCGCGGACTCGGCGACGATATCTTCGCCGTCAAGGCAAGCCCATTTACCGACAGTCAGATCGACAGAACCACGGCTACTCTCAACCGACTCGGGCTGGAAATTCCCTGCCTGACATCGGGTTGCTGCCTAAAGTTTGCCGACAAGCTTGATGAAGCCATTGACGAGATCAACGCCTATATCGAGCTTGCAAAGAAGCTAAACACTTCTTACATACGCGTTCTTGCCGATCTTGATCCTGCTCCTGCCGGTGAGATCGACGACGACTTCATGGTGAAAGCTATAAAACGCGCCGCTGAATGTGCAAAAGGAACCGGAGTCACGCTGCTTATCGAGTCGAACGGCGTGTATTCGGACACCAAGCGGCTGAAAAAGCTGCTCGATGGCGTCAATATGCGCGAGGTCGCCGCGCTCTGGGATATACATCACCCGTATCGCTTCGCGAACGAGTCGCCCGAAGAAACGGTCGCGAACCTCGGCAGCTATATAAAATACGTTCATGTCAAGGATTCGGTCATGACTGTCGGCGACGACGGCAAGCCGGTTATCAAATACAAGATGATGGGCTACGGCGATATGCCGATCCCCGAAATGCTCCGCGCACTCCGTTCGATAGGCTACGAGGGTTACATCTCACTCGAATGGGTAAAACGCTGGGCGCGTGAAATCGAGGACTGCGGCATCGTGTTCCCGCAGTTCGCGTCGTATATGCGCGAGCACATCGACGAGGTCAGACCTCCGCTCCAGACCAGTCTCCGCGGCGTCGGAAAATATATCTGGAAGAAGGAGCACCTGATTGATTACACGTTCCCGCAGCTGCTCGACCGCATCTGCGAGGAATTCCCGGATCAGTACGCGTTCCGCTACACCACCTGTGATTACACTCGCACCTACCCCGAGTTCCGCCGCGATGTCGACAATTTCGCGCGCGCGCTGATCGCTATGGGCGTCAGCAAGGGCGACCATGTCGCAATCTGGGCGACGAATGTTCCGGCTTGGTACATCACCTTCTGGGCTACCGTCAAGATCGGAGCTGTACTGGTCACGGTCAATACCGCGTACAAGATTCACGAGGCGCAGTATCTGCTCAGCCAGTCGGACACGCACACGCTGGTCATGATCGACGGCTACAAGGATTCGAACTACGTCGAAATTATCAAGGAAATCTGCCCCGAGCTCGCGACAAGCGCGCCCGGACAGCTCAAGTCAAAGCGGCTGCCGGTGCTGAAAAACGTCATCACCGTCGATTCGAAGGTGGACGGCTGCTACACATGGGATGAGGCGTTCAAGCTTGGCGAGAGTGTACCGGTGTCCGAAGTATACGCGCTCGCGCGTTCGGTTCGCAAGGACGACGTCTGCAATATGCAGTATACATCCGGCACGACCGGATTCCCGAAGGGCGTCATGCTGACTCACTACAATGTAGTCAACAACGGCAAGGCGATCGGCGACTGCATGGATCTGTCGACCGAGGACAGAATGATGATTCAGGTGCCGATGTTCCACTGCTTCGGCATGGTGCTGGCTATGACCGCGTCTGTGACTCACGGCACGACGATGTCGCCGATTCCGGCGTTCTCGCCGAGACTCGGACTCGAATGTATCAACAAAGAGAAGATCACCTGCTTCCACGGCGTTCCGACGATGTTCATCGCAATGCTTAACCACGAGAACTTCCCGAAAACCGACTTCTCGCATATGCGCACCGGCATCATGGCCGGCTCTCCCTGCCCGATCAAGGTCATGGAGGAGGTCATCGAGAAGATGCATATGCCCGAGATCTGCATAACCTACGGTCAGACCGAGGCATCTCCGGCGACCACTATGTCAAAGACGACCGACTCGGTCGAGCTGAGAGTCAACACGGTCGGCTCTGCGATGTTCGCGGTCGAGTGCAAGATAGTCGACCCCGAGACCGGCGAAGAAGTGCCGAACAATGTGGACGGCGAGTTCTGCGCGCGCGGCTACAACATCATGCGCGGCTATTACAAGATGCCCGAGGCAACCGCGGCGGCGATTGATAAAGAGGGCTGGCTGCACAGCGGCGACCTCGCGCGTCGTCTCGACAACGGCTACTTCAAGATCACCGGTCGTATCAAGGATATGATCATCCGCGGCGGTGAGAATATCTACCCGAAGGAGATAGAGGACTTCCTCTACACGAATCCGAAGGTCAAGGACGTGCAGGTTATCGGCGTGCCGGACAAGCAGTACGGCGAGGAGATCATGGCGTGCGTCATCCTCAACGAGGGCGCGGAGGCTACCGAGGACGAGATCAAGGACTTCTGCCGCACGCACATGGCAAAGCACAAGACCCCGAGATACGTGCGTTTCGTCAAGGAATTCCCGATGAACGCGGCCGGAAAGATACTGAAATACAAGATGCGCGAGGAAGCGGTCGAGTATCTGAATCTCCAGTCGGATGCAAGCATTGTGACGGCGTGAATATATCGGTCGTTTGTAGAAGACACAGACAACGTAACTAAATACAAAGACAGGCTCTTATCGGAAAGGTAAGAGCCTGTTTTGATATTAGATTAATCAGGTACGCGTTTATATATTTTCAGATATCAGCATATTCCGCTGCCGTCGAATTTGCAGCTGAATGAGCTGCTCTCAAGCCCGAGCGTCAGCTCGCGGAAGCCGCCATCGCGCGGTGAGATATTCGAGAGGCTGTCTGTTTTGTCAAGCGATATCGTGTAGTCGCTTTCGGTTCCGGCCAGTATCAGAGTGACCATTGCGTCGACAGCGTCAATGTTTGTCTTGATCGAATCAGCAGACAGCGTTAAAAATCCAGATTCAATCTCGGCGTCAAGCGTATTTGTGGTCAGCGACGACAGACTGAATGTACAGTCGGACGCGGTGATTCGAGTGTCGCTTATCAATGTTAGCCCGGACGCGTTAAAGGTTGTCGAGCTTATCGTAAGGTCAAGACTTTCGCCGCTCAGCTTGTCAAGCCTTATTGTTGAATTGCTCGCGGTAAATTTGATCTTATCCGAAGCATTAAGGTTGTTTAGTGTAACCGCTGTACTCTCGCAGTCGAGGGTGAGCTTGCCGGTTTCGACCGAATTGAGCTTAAGGCTCGCGCCGTCGGAGGTGATGTCGACTTCATCCGTGCGTATACCGAAAAGCGAAAGCACGGTTCCGTTTGAGTTCAATTTCAGCTTTGTAAATTCAAGCTCCTGAATATCGACCGCTGCACCGCTTGCAATAAGCTCGCATTCGGTCAGCTTATCCCGCGGGATATACAGCTTTATGTCGGGCGTGTCGTCGAAAAAGTCGAATCGGATTACGATGCCCTTGCGCGTCGTTTTGATGATTTTGAGCTGACCGTCGGTTTCGGATATGTCGTATTCGTCGTCCTTGCCCGACTGATAGTCGACCTTGAAGGCGCCGTCGGTCGGGATGATGTCGATATTGGCGCCGTCAATGTCAAGATATATCCGGTCGATTTCAGTTTGCACGGAATAGCTGTGATTATCTAATTCTGTGGAATAAATACGGTCGAGGTCAAAGCCGGCGGCGCAGAGCGAAGCGAATATGAGTATCAGTCCGACCGCGAGGACTATTGTGCCGATTATTAATAATTTTTTGTACATAATCTATATCACTTCTTTCTGAATTTGCCGAACGGAGAGACGATTTTGCGCGACAGCCACGCCGCGCCGCGTACGCATTTGCCCGTGAGGGGGACTAATATAAGTGAAATGCCGAATATCGACAGTCCGCAGCCGAGTGTAAACAGCGCGCGCAGCGGCGACGGCGAGAAGAACAGCCCCACGCCGTACCCGATAGACGCGACGCCGGAGATGAGGAGCGAAGCTACTATTGCAATCAACGAAACGACCAGCGACCAGATTATTCCAAACAATGCAAACACCAGCGAGATGATTATCGCGAGCGCGGTGATCCAAATGGGGAAGGTTATGAAGATAATTAGGATTTTAAGCAGCCGGTTCTCGCTCTTTATCCGATCGGAGTCGCGGCGCGATTGGCTTTGAGCGCGGGACTGATTATCTGTATCGCTGCTCGTATTATTGGCGGCATCGTTTCCCGCGTGGCTTTTTGTATAGTCGGATTCGGACTCACCGGCAGAATTTTTGTTAGATGTATTATTTTTGTCTATTTTCGCGGAGGCGGCAGGGACTCCGGCATTGGCGGCTTCGGTTGACAGGCTGCCGTACTGCGACAGGATTTCGCGCGCCAGCTTGTCGATATCTCCGAGCGCGGCGACGGCGGCTTCCTCAGTCATGCCGTCCTCAATCCGGTCGCAGATCATCTCGTCGTAGAAATCGAGCGTCTTCGTGCTCTCGGACATCGGCAAGGTCAGCAGCCGCGCCGACAGAGCGTTTCTGAATTCGTTTCGGGTCATTCTGATAATCTCCTTAACAATCAAATGAGTCGGATGTTATGGCTGACATTTCATTCTGATTTTTTCTTTTGACTTTCGATAAAATTAAAGACCTTCTGCATTTCGCGCTGTTCATTGACAAAGTCGTCGACCCGTGCGCGTCCGAGCGGCGTCAGCGCGTAATATTTGCGCAGCCTGCCGTTATGCTCGCGTGAAGTGACCGTGACGTACGACGCGCTCTCCAGCCGCTTTAATATCGGGTAGAGCGTCGACTCTGATATCTCGACATATTCGGAGATTTCCTTGATCAGCGCCCAGCCGTAAGACTCACCGCCAAGCAGTGCCGCGAGCACACAGATTTCAATGAGTCCGCGCTTCAATTGTATATCCATGGCTGCCTCCAATCCTGTGTTACGTACTATATTATACAACGCATAGTATTATATGTCAAGAGGTATGCGGCAATATTGTATACAAAAACAAAAACGCAGACGTATATGCGCCTGCGTTTGTAGATTATATGATATGCGATATAAACCGGATCAATCAGTCGTCGTACTCTTTATCGAAATCGATGATTTTACCGAAGACACTGACTTCATAGTCATATTCAAAATTGTTATACTTGAAGCTGATTTCGTATTTACCATCGTCGTATTCGTAATCTCTGTCATAAGTCTGAGATTCGGTAATGCCGAGCGAGTCGAAGACTATCTGTTTTGCTTCGTCGAGCGTAATAAAGGAGGTAGTCGTGGTAGTAGTCGGCTTGCTTGTAGTCGTAGTCGTCGGAGCGGTGAAGAGCTGCTTTGATTCAGCCTTTACTATCTGACCCGAATACGCGCCGACCTCGTAGTCGTATTTGGTGTTATTGTAGGTGAATTCGATTTCGTACTTGCCGTCGTCGAGCTCACACTTGGTCAGCACGACCTGCGACTCTGTGACGCCGATTTTGTCAAATACAATCTGCTTTGCCTCGTCGAGTGTGATCGCGGTCGCGACATTGTTCTGCTTCTTTTCAGACTTGACTATGCTGCCGGTGTATGCGCCGACCTCGTAGTCGTATTCGGTGTTGTTGTAGTAGAATTCGATTTCATACTTGCCGTCGTCAAGCTCGCACTTTGTAAATACCACATCCGATTCGGCGATACCGAGCGAATCGAACACAGTCTTTTTCGCGGTGTCGAGCGAAATCATCGTAGTCTTGCCATTCTGACCGTGATTGTATACGACTCTGTCGTAGTCGTTCTCGACCTTGACGATTTCGCCGGTGTACGCGCTTACCTCGTACTCGTATTCGACTCCGTTGTACACGAATTCGAGCTCGTATTTACCGTCGTCCAGCTTGAACTGCTTTTTGTAAGCGTCTTCCTCGTCGATGCCGAGAGAGCCGAACACGATGTCCTTAGCGTCGCTGAGCGTGTATGCGTAGTTGTAGCTGTAACGGTTGTTTACTGCGAAGAGCGAGACTCCGAATACCGAAGCGGCTGCGATCAGTGAGATGGCGATGATGCGTTTTTTCATTTTTATTTCTCCTTATTCTGTGCTTATGTTAAGCGTTTGCTTTTTGCTGCTTACATTAACAGTATACGGATCAGATTTTCTAAAAGTGGGGTCGCGGGAAAATTTTTTTATGTATTTTTTGCCCGTATTCTGTATTTATGTTAAGCGTTTGCTTTTTACTGCTTACATTAACAGTATACGGATCAGATTTTCTAAAAGTGGGGTCGCGGGAAAAAAATATTTATTTTTTTGCCCGTGCAAAACGGTCGTCACAGCCTTATATATTATTCGGCGTTTGTATCGGTCGAGACGGTAGTATCGACCGCGCTGCTCGTATCCTCCGCGACGGTAGTGTCAGCCGTATCGGCGGCGTCGCTCGTTTCGGCAGCTCCGGCGATTATGTCGTCAACCGTAACGTCCGAGCTGCCGATTACGACCGAGACGCCGTGCTTCGAGTGCTCGCTCAGCTTATCGAGCAGCCGGTTTTCGGTATTTGCTTTCCAGCTGTCGCTGTCTGACGTGACATTCAGCAGTATTGTTCCGCCGTCGTCAAGGTAGTCGAGCAGATACGCGCGTTCAACCAGATCGTCGGCGAACTCCTCGGCGCGTCGGAACAATGTTGACTCTTCATCAACGAGCCGGCGACCGTCATCATTCAGTCCGTCGGCGGAAAGCACATAGAACAGCCGATTGACCGTAATCGTGACCTTGGGATTGACTGCAAGGCTGATTGTACCCGCCGGCGCGAGCGCGTAATACCAGACCGCGAGGGCGGCCAGCGCGGCGCAGAGCAGCGCGGCTATCAATATAAACAGCCAGTGAAGTCTGTTTTTCGGCTTTGAGTCCATTATAATAATGTCCGAAACCGTTTCGCCCACGTCATAATTCAGATTTGCGGTTTTGATGAAGCGTCCGTCCTGACTTAAGACGACCGCGTATCCGGGGTGACATTCCATTACTAAATATTTCATTTTCGTCCTCCCCTCGCCGCGAACACCTGATTGAGGTGACCACGGATGATATCAAAGCCGTTAGTGTAGGCGAGCAGCATCGCGACAATGTATCTGCGATGTCGTTCGATCGTCTTGCGCTCGACGCCTGACGCGTCGGCGAGCTCCTTTACCGGCAGCTTACCGGTATCGGTCAGCATATCGATAAGCCGCGAATGGGTGCGCGCCGTCGTCAGCACCCGTCGGCAGGCTTCGAGCGTGCGCTCCTGACGCGGGCAGTTGTCGGCGACGTCGGTTATTGAGATGTCGTATCGAGCGAGCGTGAGCGCGAAATCCTCGATTTCCTGCTTTGCCGCCGACTTTGCGCTGTGCTCGGCGACATTGTCGTAGCTGACGCCGACCGTCTCGATAATCGGCGGCTCGTCGTCCTCGTCGTCACGCGTTTCATCGAGCGGTACGACCTGCTGATGCCGCTTCTCGCGGCGGTAGTAGTCAATAAGCCGGCTATGTATGAGCTTCGACGCGTACGGCAGAAACGCGCCCTTTTGTTCCTGATATGAAGTTACCGCCTCATGAAACGCGAACAGCGCGATTGACAACTCATCATCTTGTCCCTCTTGGGGTATCCTGTGCAGGAATTTTGCGGTTTCGGACTTGATGAACGGCATATACTGGCGAATCAGCGTATCCTCGCACTGGCTGTCGCTCTTGGCTTTGCTGACAAGGGCGGATAAATCACTGTCTATTGTACTCAATCCTTTCTTGCAAAGGTTATCGTTAATACGCTTGTATGACTATATCGATTTATTTTAACAAAAAACTGCGACGTGGGTATTATCTGAAGGGAAAATTATTGTAAATTATATTCTACTGCTATAAATCAATTGCCGAGCTGCATGAAGACTATTTATTACACAATTGAAAATAAAAGCCCCCAATTATGGGGGCTTCAGTGTGTCGAAAAAGTCGGATAAAAGGCAATAAAGTTCGCACAAGCAAAGCCGCTGCTCGGGAAAGGGACCCGAGTAAAGCGGCGCACCTCTGTTGCTCTAACAACATTGTACATATTTCACCTTGGCACGCAGATGTAAAACTAATAATATGCACAATTATTAAAGTTTTCGCGGTGGGGGTCTGGGGGAGGTGCCTTTTTCAAAAGGCACCTCCCCCAGATATAGCTAACAGTATCGCACTTTTGCAACAGTCTGAAGCCCCCAATTATGGGGGCTGTATGACAGCTTTTATTTCTGATTGTCGAGCGCGGTCTTGATGAAGTCGCGGAAGAGCGGGTGAGGGAGATTCGGACGGCTGCGGAATTCGGGGTGGAACTGCACGCCGACAAACCAGTGTTTGTTCGGATACTCGGCGATTTCGCAGAGTCTGCCGTCGGGCGACAGTCCGCTGAATACGACACCGGCTTCCTCGAGACGCTTGCGGTAATCATTGTTGACCTCGAAGCGGTGGCGGTGACGCTCGAGTATCGAGTCTTCGCCATACGCGGCGTGCGCCTTCGTACCGGCTTTGATGTAGCAGGGATAGAGTCCGAGCCGCATAGTGCCGCCCTTTTTGTCGATCAGCTTCTGCTCGGGCATGATGTCGATGACCGGATATTCGGTCGTCTCCGAAAATTCAGCCGAGTTCGCGCCGCACATTCCGGCAAGACTGCGCGCCGCTTCGACTACGAGCATCTGCATACCGAGGCAGATACCGAACAGCGGAATGTCATTCTCGCGTGCGTATTTAATTGCTGATATCATACCCTCGATTCCGCGGTCGCCGAAGCCGCCGGGGACGATGATTCCGTCGTAATCCTTCAGAGCCGCAGCCGCGTTTTCGTCAGTGATGTCCTCCGACTGTACCCAGCCGATCTCAACTTCAGCCGAGTTGGCGTAGCCGCCGTGTGTGAGAGCTTCAGCTACCGACAGATACGCGTCGTGCAGCTCGACATATTTACCGACCAGCGCGATTTTTACCTTCTTCGCCGGATGCTTTACCTTGTCAAGCATTTCGGTCCACTCGGTGAGGTCGGGCTTGTCCTCAATGCCGAAGCGCTCGCATACGCATTTGCCGAGTCCCTCGCGCTCGAGCAGAATCGGCACCTCATATATGCTGTCGGCGGTGAGGTTCTGGATAACGCATTCTTTCTTGACATTGCAGAAGAGCGCGAGCTTTTGCTTCATGTCGTTGGGCAGCTCCATCTCGGTGCGGCAGACGAGGATGTCCGGCTGAATGCCTATAGACAAGAGTTCCTTTACGCTGTGCTGCGTCGGCTTCGACTTCAGCTCGCGAGAGCCCGAGATGAAGGGTATCAGCGTCACATGGATGAACAGGCAGTTCTCATGTCCAACCTCGTTCTCAACCTGACGGATTGCTTCAAGGAAGGGCTGCGACTCGATGTCGCCGACCGTACCGCCGATTTCGGTGATCAGAACGTCGCAGCTGGGGTCGGTCTTGCCGACGATATATACATTGCTCTTGATTTCGTTTGTGATGTGCGGGATTACCTGTACGGTGCCGCCGAGGTAGTCTCCGCGGCGCTCCTTGTTAAGTACCGACCAGTAAATCTTTCCGGTCGTGACGTTCGAGTGACGGGACATGGACTCGCCGGTAAAACGCTCGTAGTGACCGATGTCGAGGTCGGTTTCGGCTCCGTCGTCGGTCACGAAAACCTCGCCGTGCTGATACGGACTCATCGTGCCCGGGTCGATGTTCAGATAGGGATCGAACTTCTGAATTTTGACATGAACGCCCCGCGCTTTCAGCATACGTCCGAGCGACGCGGCGGTGATGCCTTTGCCGAGTCCGCTGACAACTCCGCCGGTTATAAAGATGTATTTCATTTACATGACCTTTCCTTTCGCAATTCTGACAGACCCAAAACTGCGGTATTAAAATTACAGTTATCTATATTATTATACATTTATTTTCCGCGCTTGTCAACCGTATATTGATATAAATATTTACAAAATTCGCTTTTATCGGACCGCAGCGTGTGATACAATAATAATGTATGAAAATTCACGGCTCCGCCGGTAAGGATTATTGAATGTTTAGTTTGTTTATGCCCGATCGGGTGTATAATGATATATATGAAATAACACCCGAGGTACTGACCTCTCAGGGGATACGCGCGCTTATACTTGATATTGACAACACTCTCGTGACCTACGACGACCCAAAGCCGACCGAACGGGTAGCAAATTGGCTCGAAGCTATGAAAAACGCCGGCATTGCGGTCGCGTTCGTATCGAACAACCACGCGCCGCGCGTCTCGGTATTCTGCGATGGACTCGGATATTACAGTCACGCCGACGCGAAAAAGCCGTCAAGACGGTATCTATACGAGGCGATGAGCCATATGAACAGCGATACGACAAATACCGCGTCGATCGGCGATCAGGTGTTTACCGATATCTGGGCGGCGAAGCGCTGCGGTATGCGCGCGTTTCTCGTCAGCCCGATCAAGGATAAAAAAACTCCGTTTTTCCGCTTCAAGCGGCTGCTCGAACGTCCGGTTTTATACGAGTACCGACGGCGAGCGGCAAAAATGATAAACAAGTAAAGGATGTATTACAATGGACAACCAAGAGAAGCAAGTGAACCCGCTGCGGAATATGACCATGTTTTTAGCGAAAGCTCTGTTCAAGAAGGATTCGCCGATTATTCCGGACGGGGCGTTTCCGGCAAATAGCGAGCCGGGAATTGTGCTCGCGAGAATACGCCAGCTGCTCGATGAGGGGAATATAAACACGGCGGAGAATCTGCTGTTCGATTCATTCGACAAGAAAAAACCATATTTCGTCGCAATCGGACTCGAGCTGTATGCCCGCATATCCGAGCTTACGCCGGAGGAACTCGAGGCGGCAGACTTCTCGCGCGAGGAGATTCAGCAGGGAATCGGCGATATGCTTAAATTCTACGGCATCAAAATCGCGATCAAGCGCCAACCGGCTCCGAATCAGGGGGCGGCAAATACACAGCAGAATCCTAATGTCGCGCCGAACGTCCTCGCCGACCCACCAAAGAAGCTGTGAGCATGATGAATAGCTTGAAACTCGCGGTGCTCGGCTCACCGATCGCGCATAGCCGTACACCCGGATTGCAGGAGTCGTTCGCGCGCGACGCGGGGATCTGCAAGTTTTCCTGCGAGCGTATCGAGACCGACTGCTCGAACCTTGAAGCCACTGTCGCGCGGCTGGTACGAGAGGGCTACGACGGGTTCAACTGCACAATGCCGCTCAAGGGCGATATGTCTCTGCTGGCAAACGAGATCGACCGCGAAGCGTCGCTGCTCCGTTCGGTCAATACCGTCGCGGTACGCGGCGTCAGGCTGTCGGCTATCACCACCGACGGCGGCGGTATACTTTTGACGCTGCGCCGTGCGCTTGCCGCCGAACCGCTTGAAGGAAAGAAGGTGCTGCTGCTCGGCGCGGGCGGAGCGGCTCGCTCGACCGCGCTGTCGCTCGCTATCTCGGGCGCGGAGCTGACTGTGTGCAACCGCACGCTGTCGTCCGCCGAGTCGCTCGCGGCTATGCTCAAAAAAATCGCGGACGAGAATCCCGACCTGTCGCGGCAGCTCGCAAATGTCAAGTGCCGTGGATTTGACGCCGATACTCTGTGCGACGCCTCCAAGTCCGCGGACATTCTGATCAACTGCACCGCGGCGGGTATGCGGGGCAGTCAGGAATTCGATTCGCTCGGTTTTGTCGATTCATTGCCGAAGTC
>ERZ1643251.2961-NODE-2961-length-16396-cov-8.152928_pt1 | contig 16396 bp, 13 predicted proteins | sample MGYA00579261_ERZ1643251 | MGnify/ENA primary metagenome ERZ1643251 (study PRJEB29033, sample SAMEA4952267) | chicken gut metagenome | biome: Broiler Chicken; feature: Gastrointestinal Tract; material: Caecum | place: Ireland | collected 2018 | study: Broiler...
GGCAGGGCCTCTGGTCGCGCCGCGCACGGCGCGAAACCCCCGCCCGTCGCAACGGGCGAAACCCCGCGCCGCGCACGGCGCGAAATCCCCAATCGTCCATAGCGCCATCCGCAGATGGCGCAATTCCCGGCAAAGCCGAAGGCCGCCGTCCCCACCCCATCACGGGGTGGCGGACGGCGGCCTTATGTCGTACCGTGTCCGATGACGTCCCAGGCTCATAAACTATGCGGGGCAGTTCGTCCATATTCACCGGGCGGCACATGCAGATGCAGCCCTGTGAACGTGACGGCGCTTCCTGCGGGCGTGGGTGGGCTACATATCGTCCGGCTGCCCGATGGATGTTCTCCGCCGTCCACCCCGCAGGGGCGGCGGCGGGGACCATGGCCTACGGCCGGGGATTGCGCCATCTGCGGATGGCGCTTTGGGACGCTGGGGTGTTTCGCGCCGTGCGCGGCGCGGGTATTTCGCCCGTTGCGACGGGCGACCGGGGCTCTGCCCCTGGACCCTGCGATTTTTTGAAAAAAATCGAGTAAAACTTTTATCTGTCTGGCGTCTGATGCTGTGCAAAAAAACGGCGCCGCTGCTGCGGCGCCGTCTGGATACGTTATCCGATTCCGTAATGCTCTTTATTATAGCGGGCAATCTCATCGTCAATGATGGGGTCGGAGTGGGGGAAGATGGTACCCTTGAGACCATAGGTGATGCAGGGGATAAAGTGGCCGCCGGGGGCGTAGGCGTCGCAGGCGCGGCGCACATCGGCACGAATCTCCTCCTCCGTGGAATCGGCCCGGTCCACCACAGAGGCTTCCAGACCGCCCATGAGAGCCATCCGGCCGTCCAGCTGCTTTTGCAGCTTGGGGATATCGTTCTGGGGCAGCACGCCCTGCCAGATATCCACGCCGATTTCCACCATGTCTTCCACAATAGGCTCACAGAAGGAGTCGGCATGGTGCATGACAATGACGCCATGCTCCTTCATATAGCCGTAAATGCGCTTGTAATGCTCCTTGAAATACTCGCGCCAGACGTCGGGCTTCATAAACAGACTGTCCTTGGCGCCCCAGTCGTCGTGGGACAAAATCACATCGGGTTTCAGATTGTCCACCAGCAGTTTGGCGTACTGGAACCGATATTCCGCGATGGCATCCACCAGATCATGCATGTCATCGGGCTCCAGCAGCAGATTTACCAGCGTATCCTCAAAGCCCATCAGGTAATGGCACTGTTCAAAAATGCCCGTGCCCATAAAGCCCATGGTCAAATACTGGTCATGATCCACGGCGGCGGCAGAGGCCTGGCACTCCTCCCAGCCCTCGGAGCAGTTGGCCACCAGATCGGGCACCTTCACTGTATCCCGCCAGCAGGTGATATCGGGGCAGACCTTGTTCTCGTCGGTCACATGGGGCATGGGGCCGGGGGCGTCCTCGGGGAACAAAATCTGCGTACCCCACTTGTCCACCGACGTCATGCCGCGCTTGCGGTTGCCGCGGGTGTACTTTTGCAGGGGGTCGTTCATAATGGGGACAAAGGGTTCATACTGACGAATGAGCCGGTCGGGCTTTCCGTCACGTTTCAGGGTCTCCAGCAGTAATTCCTTGGGTGTCATCATGGTTCTGTGTCCTCCAATGCAAATGGTGTTGTGCATTTCTGATAGCAGCAGTATACCATGGGAAGGTTGGATTGGACAATTCTACAAACGGTTTTACGGTGCGGTCTTCATATCAGACGCTTTGCCGGATGGGCAAACGAAAGATATTGTGGTATAATATTTTGATAAAAACAACGAAAATCCGTGAATTTCTCAGAAATTCACGGATTTTTTACGGGTTATTTTCCACAATGGGCCGTTGCTTCCTGTGCAATCACACAGCTGTCGGTAAACGGACAGTGGAAAAAGGAACAGTCACAGTCGGACAGTTTGCGGCCTGCTTCCGTCACTTCGTAGGAAAAGAACACCCGGCGGGTCTGGTCCTGTTGACGGCAGAAGCCGCTGAACAGCTGTTCCTCCTCCATCTTCCTCACGCCTCCTTTCCAACCACCTGCCACGCTTCCACCAGACGGGGCAGCTGCCAGGCGGCATTGGCCGGACTGGTGGAGGGCAGCAGCCGGGCTTCCAGACCCGTGCGGGATTGCTGGTGCTTTCGATACAGCCGGTAGGCTGTGGAGCCGTTGCAGAAGATGGCTTCAATGGGGGCATGGTTTAGAATCCGGGACAGGTCCGTGGGGACCGCGTCCCGGATGGAGGCATCCGAGGACCCGACAATCTCGCACCGCTCGATGACGTCCCACAGGGCCAGTCCGTGGTCCAGAATCAGGCGGCGCTTTTCCTCGATGGTCTCCGGTACGGGACAGCCAAAGACGGCGGCCAGGACTTTCCAGAAGCGGTTCTGGGGATGGTGATAGAAAAACATCCCCTCCCGGGATTTCACCGAGGGAAAGCTGCCCAGAATCAACACCCTGGACCGCTCGTTGAACAGCGGCGGCAGGGGATGCTGGACCGTCACCGCCGCAGCGCCGCCAGCAGGGCGTCCACAGCCTCGGGCTTGGTGGCCCAGGAGGTGACGAAACGGACGGCGGTATGGGTGTCGCTGACGGCGGCCCAATGCTCAAAGCTGAACTCCTGCTCCAGCCGGGCAATCTGGCTGTTTTCCAGAATGGGGAACAGCTGATTGGTGGGGGAGTCCACCACCATATCGTAGCCCAATTCTTTGAGACTGGCGCTGAGCCGTGCGGCCTGCTCGTTGGCATGGGCGCCGGCCTGAAGCCACAAATCATCGTCGAGAATGGTGGAGAATTGCAGGCCCAGCAGACGGCCCTTGGCCAGCATGCCGCCCCGCTGCTTGATGGCGTGGCGGAAGCCGCCCTTGAGACTGTCCCGTGTGATGACCAGGGCTTCACCAAACAGCAGACCGTTCTTGGTGCCGCCGATGTAGAAGGCGTCGCACAGGTCGGCCAAATCCTCCGGCGTCACCTTGTTGCCGGGGCTGGTCAAAGCCGGGGCCAGACGGGCGCCGTCCAAAAAGAGATAGAGACCCAGCTCCCGGCAGGTATGAGAGATGTCCTCCAGCTCCTTTTTGGTGTAGACCGTGCCCAGCTCCGTGGCGTTGGAGATGTATACCAGCTTGGGGGCCACCATGTGCTCGTCTTTGCCGTTGCCGTGGGCGGCGAAGACGGTGCGGATGGCGTCCGCCGTCAGCTTGCCGTTCACATGGGGGGCGGTGCAGACCTTGTGGCCCGTGGCCTCAATGGCCCCGGTTTCATGGACATTGATGTGGCCCGTGTCGGCGGCAATGGCCGCTTCCCAGGGCCGCAGGGCTGCGGCAATGACCGTTTGATTGGTCTGGGTGCCGCCCACCAGAAAATGCACGTCGGCGTCGGGACATTGGAACCGGTGGCGAATCTTCTCAGCGGCCTCCCGGCAATAGGGGTCCAGCCCATAGCCCACGGTGGAGCAGAGATTGGTACGGTTCAGCGCCTCCATGACCTGGGGCAGCGCGCCCTCGGAGTAGTCGTTGCGAAAAAAATACATGGAAAGTCCGTCCTTTTTTCTCAAAATTTTGCCTGTTTATTATACGTCCACCGTGGGAGAACGTCAATGGAGACTTCGGCAGCCGGTGACGGACCGCAGCCAGTGGGTATCGGGAGCCGTCCAGGCGGCAGTGGAGAGCAGCAGGACGCCGAAGACCACGCCGAAGACGGCCAGGGCCAGCAGACAGGCCAACAGGGACGGCAAAGCCAGGGCGGCGGTGGTTCCGGCGGCCAGAGCCGCGGCCACCGTGCAAAGCAGGACCTTACAGATATAGGAAAACCGGGGCGTATAGCCGGTGACCGTCAGCAGATGGGCCAGACTGAGATAGAAGTTGAGAAAATGGGTCAGGGTAAAGGTGAAGAAATATCCGGCGATGCCGAACCGGGGCAGCAGCAGGAAGAGGAACACCACGTCCAGCAGATTGGTCAGAGTATTGACCCGGACACAGTAAACCTGTTCGCCCAGACCCTTGTGCATGCCGTCCACCAGAGTGTCCATAAACAGGACCACCACCAGGGGCGAAAAGAGCCGCAGATACAGCCCCGCCGTCTCGCTGTGGTACAGCAGCTCGCAGAGGGGGCCGGACAGGGCGTAGCACAGCCCGGCCACGGCGGCGGAAAACAGCAGGCCCATGCGCAGGCACCGGTCTGTCAGATGGTGAATGCGCCGCTGGTCCAACGCCGCCCGGCAGCGGGCCAGCTCCGGCACCAGCAAATCGGCCAGGGCCAGAAAGACAATGGCCGGGAACATCATCACCGGAAACACCATACCATGGATGGTACCATAGTCGGCCATGGCCTGTTCCGAGGAGCCGCCGGAGCGGGACAGACCACGGGGAATCAGCAAGTGCTCCGTGGTGGACAGGGCCGAGCGCAGCGTGTCGTTGGCTGCCAGGGGCACACACAGGCGGAAGAGCCGCCGCCACATGGACAGCCCGGCGGGAATGGGTCCGGTCCGATGGCCCAGGGCCAGACCCAGCAGCACCACCAGGGTAATGCCTGTGGCGGCGCTGTTGCCCAGATGGATGCTGATACAGGCCCGTTCCACATCGCTGCCGGCCCACAGGCCCAGCAGCGCCACAGTGGCGGCAATGGATAAAAGCTGTTCCAGCAGCTCCACCCACACCAGGGGCTTGAGACGGCCGCAGGCCGTAAAATATCCGGCCATGACGGACCAGAGACAGTTGACCGGCATGGCCCAGGCCAGGACCCGGAGACTGGAGGCGGCCCGGATATCCCGAATCCAGGAGACGGCAATCCAATCGGCGGCCCGATAGAGAATCATCCCGCCCAGGACGCTGGCGACCAGTCCATAGAGCAGACAGCACAGCAGGGCCTTGCGCATGCCGCCGGGACGGCGGGCGCCGTATTCCTCCGCCGTCAGATACATGGCCGCCACCCGGACCCCGGCGGTGCTGATGGTCATGGCCAGAAAGCTCACCGACAGAATCAGCTGTAACAGGCCGATTCCGGCGGCGCCGATGCGGTTGGAAAGATAGACTTGAAAACACATGGCGCTGCCCCGCAGGCCCAGATTGGCCGCCGTCAGCAGCAGCGTGCCGCGAAAAAGAGAATGGCGCTTCAAAAAAATCACCCCTGTCCAAGGATATTGGACAGGGGCGGGAATTAGACATCCGATTGTTTATGCCAGCTTCACCGTGTAGTAGACGGCGGCCGCCAGCTCGAAGGCGGCAACGGCAAAGAGACAATAGTAGGCGAAGACGGAGCCCAGGACGGCGGACACGACCAGGCACAGGAGCCACACCACACAGCTGAGGTAGACCGGCAGGGGAGAGGTGTTGGCTGTGGCGATGGCAATGGAGCGCTTGCCCAGCTTGAGCATGCCGTCATCGGTCTTGCGGGCCTTGAAGACCACCAGGGCCACCACGGCGATGATAACCACCAGCAGCGCATAGAGGGCCATGGCAAAGAGACGGCCGTTGTAGAGACGGCTCAGGGCGTAGAACACGCCGCCGGCGGTGATGTTGACGCAGGACAGCAGGAAGAATTCCGGCTGATAGAGCATGGCAATCATATAAAGGACCGTCGCAGCAATATAAACCGCGTACAGATAGGGGATATAGCTGACCCAGGTGACATACAGCACCCAGCAGCTCAGAGCGACAACCAGGAAAAAGATGCCCAGTATCCAGGAGAAGGAGTGGAGCAGGGGCCGCACCCGGCGGCTGTAGAACCACAGGCCCACGGAGCCGAGAAACAGCACCGCCGAAGCGATGCCCACACCCAGCAAAACGGATTGGGTGGTAAACATGGTGCCCACCACCGAATAGTAACGGCTGGTAAACTGGAGACCAACCAGCAGCACGCAGAGCATAACCAGCGCTGCCATGATTTTATAGATGACGGAGTCATCGTCGCGGTTGGATTTCTTTTGCGGCACGGGCCGCTGATTCATAGCCATTTGATCACACATTCCTTTTCTGATAGAGTCAGTCCAGCTCGCCACAGGCGAACAGCAGTGCCGTCAAGGCACAGAGCGGCGCTGTCTCACAGCGCAGAATCCGCGGACCCAGGGTACACACCGCCAGTCCGGCGGCGGCGGCTTCCTCCACCTCCGACGGCTCAAAGCCGCCCTCGGGGCCGGTGAGAATGGCGGCGGTGGAAAAGGGTCCCTGTTCCACACGGCTGCGGAAGGTCACGGACCGCTCATTCTCATAGAGCAGAGCGGCGCAGTCGCAGGCTGCCGCCTCTGTCACAGCCGCGGCAAAGGAGGAAACGGTCCGGACGGTGGGAATCCGGCCGCGGCCGCTCTGTTCCGCCGCCGATGCGGCGATTTTCTGCCATCGCTCCAGCTTTTTGACCAGGCTCCGGTCATCGGGCCGGGAGACACAGCGAGCGGAGGGAAAGGCCACAATCTCCCAGGCGCCCAGTTCCGTCGCTTTCTGAATCACATGTTCCAGCTTGTCGGACTTGGCGAAGGCCATGTAGACCGAGGTCCGCAGACGGGGTTCCGAAGCAGAGGGGGCGCAGCCCCGGACAATCAGCACCAGACGGTCGGATGTCAGCTCCGCCACGGTGCAGTCGTAATCGGTACCGGCGCCGTCACAGACTGCCACGGCATCGCCGGGGCGCAGCCGCAGCGCGCGGGCATGGGACGCCTGCTGTCCCGTCAGGACAATGGCGCCGTCCACGGGACCGCCGTCCGAAAGAAAAAATCTCGGCAAGGGAAAACCTCCGTATCTCTGCAATTTACAACAAAATTCATTATATCAGAAACATACCCGATACGCAAGCCGAAAAAGCGTCCATTTTTTCCATTTGACAAAAAATTCTGTTGACAAATCCCGTATATGCCGTTATAATAATCGACGCATAAAACAATATGCCAGCTGCGAGAGTGCTGGAACCGGTAGACAGGCACGTTTGAGGTGCGTGTGACAACAGTCGTGGGAGTTCAAGTCTCCTCTCTCGCACCACGTCGGAGCAAAGTTCGCTTTGCTCCGACGTCTTTTTTGTCTTTGGACAAAAAAGACGCCATCCGCCCGCTTCCTTGCTCCTCCTTTCCAAATCGCAACCGCTATCGCTGGGTTGCGATTTGGGTGACGGCAAATGGACCGCCTGCTTTCGCGTTTTTTCCATGCCGGTGCAAAGTCCGCTTTGCTCCGGCATGTTTTATGCCCGGAACCATACACCCTGACCAAATAATTTGGCCGGTCTCGCCTGGCTCTTATTATGTTTTCCCCGTTTTGGCCGAAATCATAAGTAGAGAAACCTCTGTCGTTTTTGTCCATCCGTTTCGATTGCCCCGCTGGGGCGGGAAACGGGTATCGCGTTTCTTTTTGCGCAGCAAAAAACGGACCGAAGGGAGGCTGTCCATATGAAATTAGGTCAAGCGCAAAAAATCGCCAACACACAGCTGGACTGGCTTCGTCAGAGAAAACAGGAATTGACCCAGCTGTTGAAGGAGGGGCCCGCCGCCGGCAGCAGTTATGACCGGGTGGAGCTGTCCAAGGCCCTGTCTGCCGTGGAAGAGGAGTACGAACAGACCAGCGCCATCGCCCAACAGCTGTCGGCCTGGAGCATGAACATCCAAAACGCCGAAGCCGCCCGGCAGCAGGGTGAGGCCATCGCGGAGCAAGCGGAACAGTTTATGAAGATTCTCGAGGTGTTCCGCCGGATTGCCAAGGGGGACCATGTACCGCCTGTGGATGAAAACAAGCTGATGGAATACAGCATGGAGATGTACATGGCCGCCAAAAACATGGCCCTGATGAACCGCAACGCTGAGGCCGAGGACCACGATTCCCTCTGGGGCGACGAGGAGCCGGAGGAAACGCCGGTGGACCCGGCAGAACTGGCCAACAATACGGAGGTGGGAAACCCGGTCCCGCCGGTACGGTCGTCGGACCTGCCTGAGCTGTCCGCCGACGGCGGCTGACACGCCCCGACAATTCCACAACGCAGCGCCCCACGCGCCGGAGCAAGTCGCTTCGGCGCGTGGGCTTTTTTGTGCAAACTGCCATTGACAGATGGACTTGCCGTTGCCTATAATAATGATAACATGTAAATAATTATATGATTTGCAAAGGAGATGTACCACTTTGGAGAAAGTGAAGCGGTATCTGGTGTTTTTGGTGGGATTGTTCGTCAACTCCCTGGGGTCAGTCTGATTACCCGGGCGGATTTGGGCACGTCGCCCATTTCGTCCATCCCCTATGTGCTGAGTCTGAATTTCCCCCCTGACGTTGGGAGAGTTTACCATTGCATTCAGTCTGCTGCTGATCGCATTGCAGCTGTTGATTCTGCGGAAAAACTTCAAGCTGGAACACTGGCTGCAAATCCCCATTTCTGTGGCCTTCGGCTATTTTATCGATTTGACCACGGGCCATGCTGGGGGACTTCCAGCTTGCCAGCTATCCGGCACAGTTCGCGTTTCTGCTGTTCGGCTGTGTGGTTTTGGGTGTGGGCGTCTATCTGGAGGTGCTGCCCAATGTGGCCATGCTGCCCGGTGAGTCCTTCGTCCGTGCCGTCTGCACCACCTGGAAGCGGGAGTTCGGCGCGTCGAAAATCGCCTTTGATGTGTCCATGACGGTACTGGCCGCCGTCCTGTCCGTGGGGCTGGCCGGTGGTCTGGCCGGTGTCCGGGAGGGTGCCGTGGTGGCCGCCCTGCTGGTGGGCTTTATCGCCCGGCAGCTGAACAAGCGCCTCAGCGGTTTGCCCAGCCGTCTCTTTGCCGCGGCTCCGGCCCACAGCTGATTTTTGAAGAATCCCGCAAAAAAAGACGCCCCGGCGGGCGTCTTTTTTCTGTTTACAGGGTATAGGCTGGGCGGATATACCGGGCGGAGGAGTCGGGGGCTGGCCGCATCCGGATGCCGGAGACAATGCCCACAGCGGCGAAGGTGGTCACCAGCGAGGAGCCGCCGTAAGAGATAAAGGGCAGCGTCAGGCCGATGACGGGGAAGACGCCCATGCACATGCCGGTGTTGACGATAATCTGGAACATAAACGTCGCGGCGATACCGATGCAGATGAGCCGGTTCATATAGCTGCCGGATTTGACGCCCACATAGATGCAGCGCAGGACGATGGCCGTCAGCAGCAGCAGCACCAGCAGACAGCCCACCATACCCAGCTCCTCACCGATGGCGGAGAAGACGAAGTCCGTATGCTGGGCAAAGAGCAGGCCGCCGGTCTGGGTCCGGGAGCCGTGGAACAACCCCTGGCCCGTCATACCGCCGCCCTGGAGGGAGGCCAGACTGTTGAGGGTGTGCCAGCGGACGGAGGCGCCCTGGGGGTCAATGGTGGGGTCGAAAATCATCAGAATCCGGTTTTTCTGGTAGTCCTGCATAAAGCGGGTCCAGATGATGGGGGTTGCCACGGCCAGACCCGCACCGGCGGCGGCGAACCAGCCCAGGTTGACGCCGCCCACATAGGCCATGAAAATAAACGCGATGATATAGGGCAGGGCCACGCCGGCGTCGCTGGAAGCCGCCAGAATCAGCGCCACATTGATGCCCAGAATGGCCACCATCTGTCCAACAGAGCGGAACGAGGAAACCTTGTTCCGATAGATGCTCATGGTTTTGGCCAATACAATAATAAAAGAAATCTTACAGATTTCGCCGGGCTGGATGTTGAAGGGCAGCCAGGAAAAGGCCAGCCAGCTGCGGTTGCCGGTGCCGCCGTCGGTGCCCCAGATAAACAGGGTACTGAGAAACAGGATATTGAAAATCATCAGGATTTCCCGTCGCTCGGCCAGAATATCGATATCAATAAAGGAAAAGATCACATAAAGGCCGATGCCGATGATCATGGCAAGGGTCTGCACCAGTACGAAACGGGTGGAGCCCATATAGGCGGTGGTACTGGCTACGATGATAATACCGAAAAGACTGGCCGCCAGACACAGACCCAACAGCAGCAGATCGGCCTTTCGGATAAATTCCCGGGAGAGGGTCAGGAGCTTGTGCAAATTGGAATGCTCCTCCTTTCTGTGGGTTGCTATCTTAATATTATATCAGTATGTCCGGCGGATGTAAACAAAAACCGCCGGGATTTTTGTTGTGGTTGCACGGACCGTCAAATGGTGGTATGATAACAAAGATAACGCGGCGGTCTGGAGACGGCCGCCAGGAAATCCGGGAAGGAGATCACCATGGTGCAACGGAATGCGCCCGTCGGGGTATTTGACTCCGGTCACGGCGGCATCAGCGTCCTGCGGGAGCTGGTGCGCCGGATGCCCTGTGAGGACTTTTTATATTTTGGAGATTCCGCCAACGCCCCCTATGGTCCGCGGACCACGGAATCGGTGCAACAATTGACCTTTGCGGCGGCGGAACGGCTGCTGGATGCCGGATGCAAGGCGCTGGTGGTGGCCTGCAATACGGCCACGGCGGCGGCCATCGACCTGCTGCGGCAGCGGTACGACCAGATTCCCGTGGTGGGCATCGAGCCGGCGCTGAAACCGGCGGTACTGGAAAACGACCATCCCCATGTGCTGGTCATGGCTACGGAAATGACCCTGCGGGAAGAAAAATTCCACCGGCAGATGGAATCCTATCAGGAACGGGCGGAAATCTACCGGCTCCCGGCCCCCGGCATCGTGGAGAGCGTGGAGCAGGGGAGAGTGGACGGTCCGGAGCTGGAAGCGTATCTGCGGGACATTCTGCGGCCCTATGAGACGGTGCCCATTACGGCGGTGGTCCTGGGCTGTACGCATTTTCCCTTTGTCCGGGGGGCCATCGAGCGGTGTATGGGCCATCCGGTCACCATCTACGACGGCGGCCCCGGCACGGCACGGGAGACCCGGCGGCGGCTGGAGCGGGCGGACCTGCTGACGGACCGGACCACGCCGGGCCGGGTGGAGCTGACCAACAGCCGTCCCGAGGCTGTGGCACTGTCCAGACGGCTGCTGGAGCTTTGAGCCATCCCGCCGGTCTGGAAAAATTGTGAGAGGAATTGGAAAGGAAGGTGTGGGATATGAGCAGTACGAGCGTTGTGGACAAATTGCTGTCCGTCCTGCTTCACAATGGCACCATGGCGGCGTTTGTGGTGCTGTTTGCCGGGTCCGTGATTACCATGGTGTTTGAGCGGAAGCGTCTGTCCGCCGGTCGGAAGAAGCTCCTGCTTGTCGTTCTTGGCATTTCCGTCGTCTATCTGCTGTTTGTGGCAGTTTGCGTAATTGGGTTTGGAAGATCCGGAACTCCTCCAATCCCGGTGGAACCGTAACACGGCATAAAAGGAACAGGGCGCCGTCCCCACCCCGCAGCGGGTGGGGACGGCGCCCTGTTTCGTCCATAAAACACAAAAAACAGCCGCAAATTGCGCCTGTTTTTTCTCCACATCCTGTTGACACCAGGTTTCGGACATGTTAGAATAGATATCCATAATGCCTGATTATGCCCAGTGCCCCAATCTTTTGCTTTGCGTGGGTAGTATACCACAGCGTGGCGGCGGAATCAAGGCACGTTGGGATAAATTCAACAACGCATCCGGGCGTATCAAAAACGGACGGAAACTACCACCGGCCCGCGGGCCGAGAGAAAGGCTGTGATGATTCATAATGGAGATGGTCAAGGACGTATACTTTGGCAAAACTCTGCGTAAGAGCTACTCCAAGCACAAGGACATCCTGGAGATCCCCAACCTGTTGAAGATCCAGAAGGATTCCTTTGAGTGGTTCCTCAAGGAAGGGTTGCGGGAGGTCTTCAAGGACATCGACACCATTACCGACTACTCCGGCAACCTGGAGCTGTCCTTTCTGGACTACAGCATGGACGAAAAGCCCAAGTATACCGTGGAGGAGTGCAAGGAGCGGGACGCCACCTACGCCAAGCCCATCAAAATCCGGGTGCGCCTGCGCAACAAGGCCGCCAACACCATCAAGGAACAGGAAATCTTTATGGGTGATTTCCCCCTGATGACCAACGGCGGTACCTTCGTGATCAACGGCGCCGAGCGCGTCATTGTCTCCCAGATCGTCCGCAGCCCCGGTATGTACTACGGCGATATCGTGGACAAGGCCGACATCCACAGCTACACCGCCACGGTCATTCCGTACCGCGGCGCCTGGCTGGAGTATGAGACCGACGCCAACGATGTGTTCTATGTCCGCATCGACAAGAACCGCAAAATCCCCATCACCTGCCTGATCCGCGCCCTGGGCATCGAGAGCGAGGGCCAGATCAAGGAGCTTTTTGGTGAGGACCCCCGCATCATCGCCACCCTGGAGAAGGACGCCTGCCACACCCGGGAGGAGTCCCTGCTGGAGATCTACCGCAAGCTGCGCCCCGGCGAACCCCCCACGGTGGAGAACGCCGAGTCCTACATGGACGCCCTGTTCTTTGACGCCCGCCGCTACGACGTGTCCAAGGTGGGCCGCTACAAGTTCAACAAGAAGATGGACATCTGGAGCCGTCTGGCCGGTCAGACCTTGGCCGCGCCTGTGGCCGACCCCATGACCGGTGAGATTCTGTTTATGGACGGCAAGACCCTGACCCGCGAGGAGGCCCAGCAGATCTCCGCCCGCGGCGTCAACGAGGCACTGCTGAACATCGATGGCCGCATTGTCAAGGTCTTCTCCAACGGCATGGTGGATATGAAGAACTTTGTGGACTTCGATCCCGCCGAGTACGGCATCCGGGAAAAGGTCTGCTTCCGCGTCCTCAAGGAGATGCTGGAGACCGTCCCCGCCAACGGCTGGAAGGCCGCCATTGAAGAGCGCCAGGACGACTTGATTCCCAAGCACATCACCAAGGACGACATCCTCGCTTCCATCAACTACCTCAACTGCATGGTCTACGGCGCCGGTACCACCGACGACATCGATCACCTGGGCAACCGCCGTTTGCGCTGCGTGGGCGAGCTGCTCCAGAACCAGTTCCGTGTGGGCTTTACCCGTCTGGAGCGCGTCATTCGCGAGCGTATGACCACCCAGGAGCAGGACAAGACCACGCCCCAGCTGCTTATCAACATCCGCCCCGTGACGGCGGTTATCAAGGAGTTCTTCGGCTCCTCCCCCCTGAGCCAGTTCATGGACCAGAACAACCCCCTGGCCGAGCTGACCCACAAGCGCCGTCTCTCCGCTCTGGGCCCCGGCGGTCTGAGCCGGGAACGCGCTTCCTTCGACGTCCGCGATATCCACTACAGCCACTACGGCCGTATGTGCCCCATTGAGACGCCCGAAGGTCCCAACATCGGCCTGATCAACTATCTGGCCTCCTTCGCCAAAATCAACGAGTACGGCTTCATTGAAGCCCCCTACCGTAAGGTGGTCAAGAACGAAAACGGCTGCTTCGTCACCGACGAGGTGGACTATATGACCGCCGACGTGGAAGACGATTTCTATATTGCCCAGGCCAATGAGCCTCTGGATGAGAACGGCTGCCTGGCCAACAAGCGCATCATCTGCCGTCACCGCGACGAGATTACCGCCGTGGACCGGGAAGTTATCGACTATATCGACGTTTCCCCCAGAATGATGACCTCCGTGGCTACCGCCTTTATCCCGTTCCTCCAGAACGACGACGCCAACCGCGCCCTGATGGGCGCCAACATGCAGCGCCAGGCCGTGCCCCTGCTGGTCACCGAGGCCCCCGTGGTCGCCACCGGCATCGAGCACAAGTGCGCCGTGGACTCCGAAGTGTGCCTCAAGGCCAAGGGCCCCGGTACCGTCACCAAGGTGTCCGCCGACGAAATCACCATCCGTTATGACAACGGCAATGTGGCCACCCAGCGGCTCACCAAGTTTGCCCGGTCCAACGCCGGTACCTGTGTCAATCAACGCCCCATCGTCTCCGTAGGCGACCGGGTGGACACCGAGCAGATCATTGCCGACGGTCCTTCCTGCTCCCAGGGTGAGATTGCCCTGGGTAAGAACGTCCTCATCGGCTTCCTGACCTGGGAAGGCTACAACTACGAGGACGCCATCCTCCTCAACGAGCGCCTGGTCCGCGAGGACGTCTTTACCTCCATCCACATCGAGGAGTACGAGACCGAGTCCCGTGACACCAAGCTGGGCCCCGAGGAGATCACCCGCGACATCCCCAACGTGGGCGAAGACACGTTGAAGGATTTGGACGAAAACGGCGTCATCCGCATCGGCGCCGAGGTCACCTCCGGTGACTATCTGGTTGGTAAGGTCACCCCCAAGGGCGAGACCGAGCTGACCGCCGAGGAGCGGCTGCTCCGCGCCATCTTCGGTGAGAAGGCCCGCGAGGTCCGTGACTCCTCCCTGAAGGTGCCCCACGGCGAGAGCGGCATCATCGTCGATGTGAAGGTCTTCACCCGTGAAAACGGCGATGAAATGTCCCCCGGCGTCAACAAGGTGGTCCGCGTCTATATCGCCCAGAAGCGTAAGATCTCCGTGGGCGACAAGATGGCCGGCCGCCACGGCAACAAGGGCGTGGTCTCCCGCATCCTGCCCCAGGAGGATATGCCCTTCCTGCCCGACGGCACCCCTCTGGATATCGTGCTGAACCCCCTGGGCGTGCCGTCCCGTATGAACATCGGTCAGGTGTTGGAGGTCCATCTGGGCTACGCCGCCCGGACCCTGGGCTGGAAGATTGCCACGCCCATTTTCTCCGGCGCCACCGAAAACGACATCCACGAGACCCTCAAGATGGCCGGTCTGGCCCGCGAGGTGGGCGTGGACGAGACCCTGACCGGCAAGGAGCTGTATCTGGCCGGCGAGGGTGAAATCCCCGAGGGCGGTCTGGCCAAGGAGCCTCTGCGTCCCCTGACCGCCGAGGAGAAGGCCGACATGGCCCAGCTGAAAGCCTGGCAGCAGGAGGGACGTCTCCGCGTGGCCGACGGCAAGAGCATCCTCTACGACGGACGCACCGGCGACGCCTTCGACAACCGCGTCACCGTCGGTTACGTCTACTTCCTCAAGCTCCACCATCTGGTTGACGATAAGATTCACGCCCGTTCCACCGGTCCCTACTCCCTGGTCACCCAGCAGCCCCTGGGCGGCAAGGCCCAGTTCGGCGGCCAGCGCTTCGGCGAGATGGAAGTGTGGGCCCTGGAGGCCTATGGTGCGGCGTACACGCTGCAGGAAATCCTCACGGTCAAGTCCGACGACGTGACGGGCCGTGTCAAGACCTATGAAGCCATCGTCAAGGGCCACAATGTGCCTAAGCCCGGCGTGCCCGAATCCTTCAAGGTTCTGGTCAAGGAGCTCCAGTCCTTGTGTCTGGATATCCGCGTTCTGGACGAGGAGGGCAACGAGATCGAGCTGAAGGACGAGGACGAGGATGAGATCAGCTACGGCGGCCACGAGACGTATGTGGCCGACGAGAACGAAGCCGCCGGCGCCGGTTACGAAGTCGCTGACGCCGAGGACGCCCTGGGCGCCGGTCAGGCTGCCGCGGGTCTCTTTGACAGCGTCGATGACGGCGAGGAGGATGACGACCTGGCCGGGGACGTTGACGACCTGTATGCTGACGAGGACATCCCCTTCGACAGCATGGATGATGAGATGTAAGGAGGAGTGATACGATGAGCTACGCAACCTTTGACGCCATTAAAATCGGTATTGCTTCACCGGAACAGATCCGTCAGTGGTCCTTCGGCGAGGTGAGAAAGCCGGAGACCATCAACTACCGGACCCTCAAGCCCGAGCGGGACGGCCTGTTCTGTGAAAAGATCTTTGGCCCCACCAAGGACTGGGAGTGCCACTGCGGCAAGTACAAGAAAATCCGCTATAAGGGCAAGATCTGCGACCGCTGCGGCGTCGAGGTCACCAAGAGCAAGGTGCGCCGTGAGCGCATGGGCCACATCGAGCTGGCCGCCCCCTGCTCCCACATCTGGTATTTCAAGGGCATTCCCTCCCGGATGGGTCTGCTGCTGGATATCAGCCCCCGGATTCTGGAGAAAGTTCTGTACTTTGCCTCCTATATTGTCACCGATCCCGGCGACTGCCCCTTGACCAAGTATCAGATTCTCAGCGAAAAAGAGTACCGCGACATGCGGGAAAAGTACGAGGATGACTTTAAGGCCGCCATGGGCGCCGAGGCCATCAAGGAACTGCTGGAGGAAATGGATCTGGAGCAGCTGTCTGAGCAGCTGCGGGGTGAACTGAAAAACGCCGCCGGTCAGAAAAAGCTGAAAATCATCAAGCGTCTGGAAGTGGTGGAGTCCTTCCGCATGTCCGACAACAAGCCGTCCTGGATGATTATGGACGTGCTGCCGGTCATCCCTCCCGAGCTGCGCCCCATGGTGCAGCTGGACGGCGGCCGTTTCGCCACCTCCGACCTCAACGACCTGTACCGCCGGGTCATCAACCGAAACAACCGTCTGAGACGGCTGATTCAGCTCAACGCCCCGGATATCATCATCCGCAACGAAAAGCGGATGCTCCAGGAGGCTGTGGACGCCCTCATTGACAACGGCCGCCGCGGCCGTGCCG
>ERZ1643251.2962-NODE-2962-length-16391-cov-4.814826_pt1 | contig 16391 bp, 17 predicted proteins | sample MGYA00579261_ERZ1643251 | MGnify/ENA primary metagenome ERZ1643251 (study PRJEB29033, sample SAMEA4952267) | chicken gut metagenome | biome: Broiler Chicken; feature: Gastrointestinal Tract; material: Caecum | place: Ireland | collected 2018 | study: Broiler...
AGAAGCATTGCCGTGTGGCCGTCATGCCCGCAGGCATGCATCACGCCCGGGCGGGCGGATGCATAGGGAAGGCCGCTTTCTTCCGTGATCGGAAGCGCGTCAATATCGCCGCGCACGCCAAGCACGGTGCCAGGTCCGTCCTTTTCACCCTGTATGCTGGCAACAAGCCCCGTCTTTGTGGGGCGGGCAAGCGAAACGCCCGGCATGGCTGAAAGGATGCGCGCGAGGTAGTCGGTGGTTTCAAATTCTTCAAAGGAAAGCTCCGGATTGCGGTGCAGATGTTCCTGCCAGGCGCGCAGCTCCGGGATGAGGCGGGCAACACGATCATCAAACGGCATGGTGCAACCTCCCTAGTTGGATTGATTTGAAAAGGCAGCTTTATTTCTTGGGCAGCGCCTTATAAAACGCTTCGGGCAGGAGCGATGCATCGGCTGTTTCGCGGGTGAGCTCCAGGCAATCCGCTAAGGGGAGCATCGCTTCATGCAATGCGTCAACGGCTGCTTCAATCGCATCTCCATCGAGGGGCACATCGGTGGAGACGCCCGCCGGGCGCTCGATGAGCGCAGGCAGGGGCTCGATTGCAGCCTGCACGCGCTCGATGCAAAACTCGATGTCCGTTGCCCAAACCAAAGATGGGGTGAGATACATGTTCCTGTCCGCAAGCTCTAGCAGGTATTGCGCACCGCTTAGGTATTGCCGGGCGATCGCAGCCTGCTTTTCGCCTTCCACGTGCGCCGCATCCGCGCGCGGATCCGGTTCGATGGTAATGCCGAAGATCTGCTTTATGAGCGAAACGAGCTTATCGTTATAAAGCACATAATAGCTTGCATTGTTGTAAGAGGTATTGTCGATGTATGTGCCGGAAAGGGTGTGGCGGTTGAGCGTATCCTCGTTGAGCTGCATGCCGAATACGCCGAGCGCGGCAATCTGCTCTGCGGTGAGGTTGGTTTTCACATAGCCTTTCACGGAATTGTAGATGTTGAGGATATTTGCGAGCTGGCCGCGGGATTTAAGCTGGTTGAATACCGCAAAAAGCATGCGCTGCTGCCGGTCATTGCGGCCGACATCGGTGCTAATGCCCTTGCGCGCGCGGCAGTAATCGAGCACCTGCTGGCCATCGAGGTGCTGATAACCGGGTTCAAGCACGCGGCCATTGAGCTCAATGCGCACATCCACTTCGTAATCCACGCCGCCCATTGCATCCACCACGGCCTTTAGGCCCGTCATGTCCACGCCGGCATAATAATCGATCGGGATGCCGCCCAGGAGTTTGGATACGGTCTGCATGGCATAGGCAAAGCCTTTACCCTCTGCGCTGCCGCCTTTTGCAAAGGCTGCATTGATCTTCCAATGGGCAGTTTCGCTGTATTTTTCGCCTTTGTCGGTATAAAGCGTGGCAAAGGTGTCCCGCGGCACGGAAATGAGATCCGCGCGGCCGCTTTCAAAATTCACCGTCAAAAGCATGATTACGTCGCTGCGGTAATTGTTGTCCTCATCTCGGTAAACGTCGCTGCCCTCCTCGCCGCGCTCCGGGCTTTGATCCCAGCCGAGCATCAAAATGTTCACGCGGTTTTTCATAAAGGAAAGATCGGCGAGTTCCTTGGGGGAATAGGTCGGCGCAGGCGTTGGCGTCGGCGTTGGCTCCGGGGTCGGCGAAGCCGTGGGTGCTGCGGACTGCGTTGGCGTCTGCGTGGGCGTTGGGGTTGGAGCCAGCGTAGGCGTAGGCGCCTCAGTGGGCGCCTCGGTCGGCGCGGGCGTGGGGTTTCCGCCGAACGCGCTCATCGGGTCGATGAACATGACGTAGGCAAAGCGTGCTCCAACGGCAAGCACCGCTGCAAGCGCCGCAAACAACACGATCTTCAAAACCAGTTTTACCCGGGAACCGGGTTTTTTTTCTTTTTTATTTTCCATAGCGACAGTATACCACAATTGTGCGAAACATCGACTGGAAATTCCGTGGGAAAGGGTGCACAGGCAAAGGCCGCTTCATTCGCTGCGCTTGCCGGTGATGGACGCAAGCTCCACGCAATAAACGGCGGTTTCGGCGCCGGCCTTGGCAGCACAGGCTTCGCGGTGCGGGTTTGTGGATGCGAATTTTTCGCAGATGGCCATGAGCGCTTCATAACGCTCTTTGGGATCCGTCACAAGCCGTGCCGTGCCAAAGGCGATGGCGGAAGAATATTCCGTGGTAAAGCGCTTGGGGATGGCGTGCACATCCGCAACAGCAACGAGGCACACGCGCGGGTTGGCGGCGAGCAGCTCTGCCTTGTACCCCTGTGGGCTGGAATGGAAATAAACGCGCATGCCCATGCGCGCATGCGAAATCGGCACGCAATAGGGTAGCGCGCCGTCCACAAGGCTTAGGCATGCATATTCGCAGCGGTCGAGCAGTTCAAGCGCCCATTCTGCGGAGCGCGCCTTTTTCTGATTTCTCATTTCGCGCATCAAAATTCCCTCCTGTATTTGGTGGCAACAGCATACCAGATAGAGCGGCAAACGGCAACCGGAAAACGATGCGCAAATGGAAAAGCCGCAAAAACGAATTTGAAACGTTTTGCGCCTCGTGGTGTACCTTTATACCGCGCACGAAGGAGCATATACGCCGAGAAACGGTTGAGAAAAGTGCGGCCGCGGCCTTGTACCCGTTGCTGCCGGAGAATGCGCCCAAACCAAATGCGCGCAGAGAAGCAAGGCCTGGCCTTTTGCATGTTGCCTCCTCTTCGAAAATGCGCATGCACCTGCCGTATCACAGCGATCCTTTGTTCCAAGGGATTTCCACCTTCTCAGCCTCCGGATGCGCCGGCGTTTAAGGCAAGCCGGAAAAAGGGGCAGCAACATAGGCAAACACTGGCCAAGTTTGGCTCCGTTCGCCCCGGCGCTGTGTTGGCCGCCTTGCATCAGAACAAATGGGGCCGGACTTGACGCTGCGCCCTTGAAACGGGCAGATGTGCGAAAGAGGAGGGAGGCTACCCGCTGTGGTATGCTTCTCAACGATGGCAATGCAGCGGCCCGAAGATGCTCCTTGCATGGCGATGCGGCTATAGCTTGGATTCCGATGGGATGCGCTTAAAACCATATTCTGACGATCCGCCGGTGGCTGTGCGCCGGCGTTTCTCTTGGAATGGCTTTTGCGGTAACGCTTTTCGCCGGCTTTCAAACTGCCGGTTTTTCTTCTTCGCCTCCTCCATCCCGGCAGTCAATCCATCGCGGGTTTCTTCTTCGGTTTGTGATGGCCGGCCGCCCTTTTCTGCCCGCCGGCATAAAAAAGCGACAGCCGATTTCCCGGCTGTCGCTTGTGGGTGGCTATTGTAGCCTTTTATGAATAATTGATTGGGAAGTTTGTAATAATTTCTGTTTCTTCAACAGAAATGCTGGAACCATCTCCATTCGTCACAAAATCGAACATATAACCATATTCTGGGTTGCCTCTAAAAAGAGATAGATCGCTTTCCGTAAAATAGCCCACAACAACAGTGTAGTATAGCTTTTCTCCTTCCCCTTGATAAGTCCAGCATTCTGCTGTGTAAAGTTCATATCCCAGCGAAACGAGCCGTTGATACTCCTCGATCCGTTCTTCTTCTGAAAGTTCTGCAGTTTTCTCTCCGTTATCTTTGAAGATGGAAAAAGTCAGCAGAAAACGAACATCTTTTCCTTCATATTTCTCGCGGGCTTCTTTTACTGCGCTTGCAAAGTTTACCTCGCCTGGAGAGGGGGCAGCATAACTGCCAGACGAATTGGTATGATATTTGCTAATTACACGCCTACCATCGTGCGTTGTTGGGTGGTTTAGCCCGCTACTGATTTCCGGTGCAGGATTAATTACATGCCTACCATCGTGCGTTGTTGGGCCCCAAAAAACAACCCCAACAATCAGTATTAGGCAAGCTGCCATAGCGCCCCACTTAATCCAACTGGGCATGTTTGCCTTTTTTTTATAGTTAAGAGCTTCATCAATGTATTTGGTGTCAAGCTCGCTCATAGCGTCAGAAAACTTCTTTGCGTTCATACGAACACCCCTCTTTCGATCAAGTATTGCTTCATCTTCTCGCGAATGCGGGTCAGCCGGACGGAGATATTTTTCTCGGAAAGCCCAATGCGTTCGGCTATGTCCTTGTAGCTGTCAGCAAACCAATAGCGGCGCATGAAAATAACGCGGTTTTCGAGGGACAGCGTGCCCAAAAAACTTTCGATCATCCGGGCCAACTCGCTGGCTTCCATTTCATCTTCAACGGCTTTCTGGCCTGCGATACAGGCTTCGATTTCTTCTAAGGCAATCGTATAGCGCCCGCTTCGCTTTGCCGCTTCCTTCTTCCAATAGGCTTTGAGTGAAGTATTCCGAACAATTTTCACGATGTAAGGGAGCAAGGGGTTAGGCTCCGCCGGGGGGATGGCGTTCCATGCGCCTAAGTAGGCGTCGTTCAAGCATTCCTCCGCATCCTGCTTGCTGTTTAGGATGCTGTATGAAATTTTGCGGAAGAGTTTTCCATATTTCATATCCAACTCCCGTATGGCCTGTTCAGAACGCTCAAAAAACAGTTCTATGATTTTTGCATCGTCCATCATCGCATCGCCTCCCTTCCCGCTTCGTTGATATACTACGGTTTGAATGCTCAATACTACATCTATCTTAGGATATTATCCTATTTTTATAAACCTGCCGGAGGCAGCCTTCGCTGCTTTACGAACAACCCTACGCCAACGCCTTGCGTTTTGGCTTTGCGATGGGTGAATCCTTTGTGCGCATGGACAGCGCCATCTTAGCGAAAGCGGCGTCTCTTTTCGGTTGCTTTTTGAATTTTACAAAGCTGGACTTTATACCGATGTAATGAGAACAAAATGAAGGAAACGGCTTGAACCACCATACCAGAAGCGCGCTTCCATTTGGCTGCTGCGTTGTTCCTTCTGAGTACATACTCGTGTATAAACTTTCTGGAAATAAAAATAGAAGCTGAAATAAAACATGTGCAACGGCACATGCGCGCAAAAATCTTTGCCGAATTCAAAATAAAATCGCTAAATTGCAACGGCGTTTGCATGGGAGCACCGCAATTGCTGCAACGCCGCAAGATTTTGCATAAAGGGAAGATTTCCCGCATGATCTGGATTGGTTTGGCAAGCCCCGCAGCCAATATCCAAGTAGCTTGTGGGAAAATCTCCTTGGCTTGGGATTGCTGCTATAGAATTTGGCATCACCGGGTGAATTGCCCAAATCCTCTCTGGAAGCTGCGATAAAGCCGGGGAAGCCTTGCTATGCAAGGCTTCCCCGGCCGTTCCCTGTGGCTGCGTAGCAATCCCGCAAAAACGGTGCAGCGTTTTCCGGCAGCGCGCCCAATGGCATGCGTTCAACAGCCGAATTCCGGCCAAGACGCCTAAGCGGGCGGCCTGGAATGAAACGCAAGCTTTTGCCAAACCCGGATTTAAGGGAATGCTGTTTAAGCGGATTATCTGCCCGAATGCGCTATCAAGCGTACGGCACAACCGCAGCGCGCGCGATATACCCTATGCTGCACGCGAAAATACCGGCCTCGTCATGCATGCTTATTGGAGCTCGGTCCGCTCGTACCACGCAACCTGTGCCAGATCGAGCAGATTGCCACTTTGGTCATAAACATCGAAGCCATTGCTTGGCATTACAAGAACAAATGGCATATTGGGATCAACTACATAGCGCGTCCCATCATGGCACACGATGGCAGCTATGTGCAACGCGTTCATCGATAGAAAAGCCGTTGCTTCCTCAAATTCAAACACCCGTATGCTGCGTTCGATTGAAGTGGATTTTCCGCCATATCGGAACACATAATTGGTTCTTGCCGGGTCGTCGTTCTCATAAATTGAAAATGCGTGCTCGCTGCTTTGCGCGTCATACGCTAGAACAGCAGCAATGCGATCATTGAGCGCTACTTCAATCTTCCAGTCATCGCGGATGCTTTGAGAATTGCGGATATCCTTTTCAATATCGCTTACGGTGGAAAGCCGTTTCATGCTGGGGAGCATCGTTATGGCAAAGCAAACGCCCACTATAACAAACACAAGTACGAGCGCCACCAAAATTTTATAAGGCGGGACCAATTTCATGTGTTTCGCTTCCGGCGCTGCAAACGCTTTGTTGATATGCCGTTTATAAAGAAAAAAGTAAACCGCGCAAATGAGCGAAAGAACGCATAGAACGGCAAGCAAACTTAGAAAAATAAAAGAAATATCCATGGTCTCCCCTCCTATCCTATATTCCAAAAAATTCTTTGAAAATATAATAATAGCTTCGCGTTACATCCACCTTTTTCCCATTTTGCAGGGTCAAGATAAACTTCATGGAAAGCGTCGGCGAAATGGATTCGGGATCAAGCAGGCTTTCGATTTTGTATAGGCGCTCCTTTGCCTGGTAGACCTTGTCCTCAGTATAGACTTCAACGGTGTGCCCAAAAGATTCAATTGAGACAATCTCATGTACGGGAAGGCAAATGCGCTCGTTTGTATCCACGTCTTTTACCAGGAGGCTGTCAATAGAATGGACTGCATCGCTTAATACCAAATCGGCGTTTTCATCAATCTCTATGCCATGCTCCAAAAGCGCCTGTTGGATTTCTTGATAACGCGCCTGGCGAACAGACAGTTTGATTTTCAAGCCGGCCCCTCCTTCCTTTGCTGCAAACTTGATTTTCATAGTATATCCAGCAGGAGGATCGCTTGCAATCCGTAAGGAACACTTTGCAGATAGAGCCGCATGGGTTGCACTGCTTTGCGCGGTAAACGCGGGGGTAATTTCCTCATTGTACCCATTTTAGGATATTTCCCCTGGAAAACCGCCGCGCTGTTTTTACGGGGTGCGCAGCGGCAGGCAGAAGCCATGCAGCGCTTCAAACGAGGGCTGTTTCATGGTCAACACAAGAAAACGGGAATGCGGCAGAAAGACCGCATTCCCGTTGTTTTTTGTTCTCTCTTCTGGGCGGTATCATGATCCCAGCGTTTCAAATTGCTTCCTTTGGACCATTCGCCCAAACTGCAGGCGCCGGTTTAAGCGTAGGCCGCGCGCTTGAGCACGCCGATATACGGCAGGTTGCGGTAGTAGCCTGCATAGTCCAGTCCGTAGCCCACAACGAATGCGTCCGGGATGCGGAACCCGCAGAGGTCTGCGGCGATGTGGGGATCGTGGCGCTCGTGCTTGTCCAGCAGGCATACGGTTTTGATGGAAGCCGGCTTGCGTGCGGAGAGCAGCTCGCGCAGGTGCTTGAGCGTGAGCCCGGAATCGATGATATCCTCCACGATGATCACGTGCCTGCCTGTGATGCTGGTATCAAGATCCTTGAGAATGCGCACCACGCCGGAGGATTGCGACCCTGCGCCATAGCTGGAAACGGCGATGAAATCCATGGAGATATGGCATTGCATCATCCTGCAGAGGTCTGCATAAAAGAAGGAAGCCCCTTTGAGGATGCATACGACGATGGGGTGCTTGTCCGCATATTCCGCGGTGAGCTGCGCGCCCAGTTCCGCCACGCGGCTGCGAAGCTGGGTTTCGCTGAACAGGATGGATTCAATATCGTTTTGTGCGTTTGTGATGTGCATGGGGATTAACCTCATCTCCTTTGCGTCTTTGCTAAAGCCAGCCTCTATTATCCTCGATTCCGCGGCAAAAAGCAAATGTTCTCTTGCAAAAAAAGGGGCCATTTTTTATTGGCGTGGAAAGAGATTCCCTGTTTTCTTTGCACAAAAAGCGTACTATAATGATGAAATGATGGAAAAATGGAAAAAAGCAATGCAGATTTTGTTGTTTTTCTGCAAGATCGGCTGCTTCACATTTGGAGGCGGCTGGAGCATCGTTGCACAGATGCAGCAGGAATTCGTGGAGAAACGCAATTGGATCAACGAGGAGGAGCTTCTGGACTTTACCTCCGTTGCGCGCTCGCTGCCGGGCATCATGATCGCCAATACGAGCCTTATTTTCGGCTATCACATGGCGGGGATCCCGGGCGCGCTTGCCGCGGTGGTGGGCATTACGATCCCTTCCGTGGTGATCATTGCGCTCGTGACGCTTGTGTATGATGCATTCCGGAGCAACCCCTATGTGCTGCGTGCGCTTACGGGCGTGCGCGCGGCGGTGATCCCGATCATCCTTTCCGCTGCGCTGCGGCTCAGAAAGGGCGCGCTCAAGGACTGGATCGGCTATGTGCTGGCAGCGCTTGCGGCGGGACTCTCAATCCTTGGTGTAAACAATTTCATCATCATCCTGCTTGGTGTAGCGGCTGGGCTGCTCATCGGGGAAGCGAAGGAGCGCATGCGCAAAAAGGAGGGCGATGAAAAATGATCTTCCTTGAGCTGTTTTTTTCGTTCCTAAAGGTTGGGTTTTCCAGTTTCGGCGGGCTTTCCATGGTGCCCGTGATCAATGCGGAGATGCTTTCGCACGGCTGGATGACGCAGGAACAGGTCATTGATATCATCGCCATCGCAGAGATGACGCCCGGCCCGTTGGGCATGAACTGCGCCACGTTTGCCGGCATGCGCGTTGCAGGTATTGCGGGCGCGCTTATGGCGAACCTCGGCGTGCTTGCGCCAACGCTTACGCTGACGCTTGTGGCTGCCATATGCTTTGAGCGTTTCCGCAACAGCCGCGGGCTTACAAATATCCTGTATGGCGTGCGTCCGGTATGCATGGGGCTTATTTTTGCAGTCATGCTGACGCTCCTCGATGGGACTGTGATCCAGGCTGGGGCGCTGCATTGGCAGAGCCTTGTGATCGCGGTAGTGGGCGGTGCGCTTATGCTGAAATGGAACTGGAGCGTGCCCAAGGTGATCGCGGTTTCCGCCGTGCTCGGGCTGGTTTTGGTACGCTAGGAGGGCATGCAGCGATCATCCGCTGAACGCTGCAAAGAGGAAGCGGCGGGGCTGCACCAGCCTTTTGAAATATGGGCTATTTTGTAAATAAAAGAATGAATCTCGATACGGTTCGACATTTCATGCAAACGGAAGAAAAACGTTGAAACAACGGAAAATCAACTAAAGAAATCGCATCAAACGAATGAAATATTGAAAATAAAAGAATAAATACAAAATGAAATTTACAGAACAGAGCTACGCCGTGTATGCATTTTGGAACGGGACTGTGCTGGTGGGGCAACCATACTCCCCGCATGCAACTTGCGGGGAGCACAACGCAAAAAAGATAAAAAATACGGAAGTAAACCGATACGATAAATTAATTTACCGTAAACCGGCAGGCGCATGTTGCGCGGCTCCGTCCGCCGCGCCTGCGGCATAAAATGTACCCGAAGCGGTAACAACAAGCTTGCCTGGCGCACCTTCCACCCATCCTTCTGCCAGGATGTTGTTGATTGCACGCCCGGCATGCGCTGCACGCGCGCGTATATGCAGCCGCGTTCCGACAGGAATCGGCAGCAGGTAGGAAACCTCCATAGCAACGGTGGGCGTGATCCCTTCGCCGCGCGCAAAGCAACGCGAGAGGATGCCCATGGTGCTGTCGAGTAACATGGCGGCAAGGCCGCCGTGAAGGATGTCTTTCGGGTTGCGCATCCAGTGTTGGATCTCAAAGGCCAGCTCGAGCGTTCGGGCTTCATAATCGCATGCAATCACCTGCGGCTTTGCCAGGCTCTGCATGGCTTCCGGCAATGTGCGCGCGAGGAAGGCAAACGATGTCTCTACGCTTTCTTGCATCTGGACGCTGTTGTGGATTTCGGGCATGATTTTGTGCTAACTCCTGTGTTTTTCTTTGGTCTCCGCTCCGGCAAACGGCCGGAACCGTTTTAGTATACCACAAATTGCGCAGCTGTGGGAAACGGATGCGCTTTTGCATTTTATCCTTTGGAAGGCGTGCGCCTTCAGCGGCTTGAAAAGGGCAAACGAAGCGCACCAATGCAATAGGCGCTTGCAAGGGGCTGCTTTGGCATTTTTGCATGGGGCGCGCCCGCTGCGGTGCGCGCATGTTTAAGGTGCCTGGAAAGATTTGGGGTGGATTTTAGCGCTGTTGCGCGCACTAGGACGCGCTTGCTTGAAACGCGGAACAGGTGGAAGGAGAAAGCCGGCCGGCTGTGGATGATGCCGCATTTGCGCAGGTGCATTCAATGCTGCAATGCCGCCTGCGGCAGAGCGCGCGATATTGAATTTAACCCGTTTCCGTTGCAATTGAAAAGATCGAGCGGCGCGCAGGGAATGCGCGCCGCTTGCATGCAATGAACCTTTCAATTTTAAAAAAGAAGAAGTACTGCGCCTAGGCTTGCGCTATTGCAGCCCAAGCCCCTTGGTGAGCGTAACGATGAAGTCCTGCACGTTGGTTACAATTCCACGCGCCGCCAGACTGCCACGGTCGGTCAGCTTGTTGACCACGAACTCTGCGATGTCAACGCAGTAGAAATACACCTGGCGCACGGTACCATCGGCCAGTACGCGGTAGGTTGGAGTCATGTTGCCGGTAGCAATGGAGTGCAGCATGCTGGCCATGCAAATCACCGTTGTAGCCTCGCGCACCTGCGCGCGCATGTGGTCTTGCGCCACATAGGTATCGCGGATCACGCCGGGGAGCGGCCCATCATCCCGAATGGAACCTGCGAGCACATAGGGAACGCCGTGTTTTTCGCATTGGTACATAATGCCGTCCGAGAGGCCCTCGCGCTCAATAAACGCGGCGATGCTGCCGTGATACTGCGCGCGGTTGATCGTATCAAGGTGATTGTAATGGCCGTTGGGGCGGGATTCCTGCGTGTAAATATCCTGGCCGAGCGCGGTTTTGAGATACGCCGCTTCAAGGTCATGCGTTGCGAGCGCGTTGCCTGCCAGCAAGGCATGCACATAGCCATTTGCAATCAGCAGCGAAAACGCGTTGCGTGCGTCGTAATCAAACGCAAAAGCCGGGCCCATTACCCAAACGATTTTCCCATGTTCCCGCTCATGCCTAAGCAGACCGTAAAGCTCATCGTAGTCCCGGGAGAAAGCGGTTTCGCGGGAGCGGCCCTGCCGGAAGGAAAACACTTCATTGTGGGCGCGGGTTTCTTGAAAACCGTTCGGGTGGACAAAAATGCCATCTTCCCCGTTTTCCGTGCGCCCAACGGCAACAAGATCCCCGCGGCGCAGCGTACGGATTTCCCGTACAGCGATTTCGCCATATTCAAACACGGGCACGCAGTCCATCCTGCTTTCGCGGGCCAGCATCCAGGTGCCGCCAATTTTGAAGTATTCCGGATAGATGCTCATCGCGTGGAACCCTTCCGGGGCAACTTGATCTGCTGGGGCAGGCATCCAAACGGATTCCGGCGCATCCACAAACTGTTTTTTGGAAAAATCTGGAGCAGCATAGGCGCGCAGCGTAAAACTCATCAAAACTCCCCCTGTTTTGGCAAAATCATATTTTTTGCGGATTGAATACGTTCCATAGCATACCATATTGAAAAAACAGGCGCAACACCTTCACGCAAGCGCGTTCGATTGCACGGTGCGTATGATGGTATACTGCGCGCTGCGTTGGGAATACTAACCGCAGAAAAGAGCCGGCGCACGCCGGAATCAACAAGGAGGCACAGTATGAAACAACATGGTATGATTTTGGCCGTATTGCTCTGCGCGTTGCTTTTGCTCGGCGCCGGCTGCAACAGCGGCGACGTTACGCCTACGCCCACGGTGAAACCGAGCACTACCGTGAAGCCGACGGCAAGCCCCGTGGTAGATCCCACGATTGCTATTTCCCCAACGATGGGACCGGAGACAACCGATGGAGCGGACAACACCATCGAAGGCTTTAAAGAAGGCGAGACCGTGGAGGTCAGCAGCCTGCCGGAAAAGGTTACCAACGCAGTAAAGGAGAAATATCCCGAGGCAACCATCAAAAGTGCAGTATATGCAACTTATATGGATAAGCAGATGTACCATCTGATGCTGGAAGGCGCGGGCGATAACACCACGGAAGTCTACGCACAGGCGGATGGCACACTTCTGCCGTTCAACGCGCAGAGCACGCCGGAAGGCACCACGGCGGGAACAGAAAACGGTTGAAAAGGCTCCAAGTGGAGCTGAAACGCTGGGAACAGAAGCTGCGGGCAAATCTCGCCCGCAGCTTTTATGCGCCGAAAAAAGGGTTGCGCACTGCTGCGAAATGGAGCGGATCTGCCCATGTGCGCCGGTTTGCGGCGAATCTGCGCTTACCCCGGCTTAAGGGAATTTAAGAATTCCCAACTGCTGGCAAGGCTTGTTCGCGGCGTTGCGCTTGTTGCAGAATCCTTTGAGGTTCGAGAGGGTGCAGCCCCTAAAAGATGGCATTGGATTTTGCGGCACGAGGTTAAAGGGCGAGGGAAGATTTAAGGGAAATATGCTGCAAATTCGCAAAAAAACTTGCTGGCAAGGTTTTCCCGAAATGGCATCCCGGCCGGGCCGCAGGCGTAAGGCGGGCATGAAATTTCAAAAAAGCGGCGCGGCTGTGTTTCGAACCATAGCGGCAGGGCTTGTCCATCGCTTTTTCCTGTTTTAAAATGGTTTTGTAAAATAGTTTTGGAAAACGTTGCCTTTTCGGAAAGGAGTCCTTATGGAACCCCCCCTGCCCCTCCATGTGATCGCGCGCATGCAGAGCGATTTTACAACCAAGTTTGGTATCCCGCGGCAGAGCGGCCTTGTGCCGGAACAAACGGGGACGATCGTGTTCGAACCCGAATACCGCGATGCAAACGCGCTGCGCGGCATTGAAGAATTTTCGCATCTCTGGCTGATCTGGGGCTTTTCCGAGGTGCGGCAGGAGCGTTGGTCGCCCATGGTGAAGCCCCCGCGCCTGGGAGGGAACCGGCGCATGGGCGTGTTTGCAACGCGCTCACCGTTTCGCCCCAACCCGCTGGGCCTCTCCTCCGTGCGGCTCGAGGGCGTGGAGATACGAAAGGGCCTTGGACGGGTGCTGCATGTTTCCGGCGCCGATTTGATGGATGGAACGCCCATTTATGACATTAAACCATACCTGTCGTTTACGGACAGCCACCCGGATGCGCAGGATGGGTTTGCAGGCGAACGGTATTCCTATGCACTTGCAGTGGAATTCCCGGAGAAATGGCTCCGTTGCATTCCTTCGGAAAAGCGGGCGGCGCTTTTGGCTTCCCTTGCGCAGGACCCACGGCCGGCTTACCAGGATGACCCCGAGCAGCGCTATGGCTTTGAATACGCCGGGTTTGATGTGCGCTTCCGGGTGCGGGAAGGCGTTTTGACGGTGTGCGAGGTGGTGCCGCTTGCAGCGCTCAGCCGTTGAGTAGCCAGACGCCGCAGTTTAGGTACGCCGCAAAGCAGACCCAGAGCAAATAGGGAAGCTGCAACCAGGCTGCGGCGTGGCTGACGCGGCGGAATGCGAGCACCATGGCGATCACGAGTCCAAGCAGTGCCAACAGCCAGATGAAAGCGGCGAGGTAGGCCTGGAATTTGAAAAACAGGATCGGCCAAACAAAATTAAAGAAAAGCTGGAGGATATACAGCACGGCGGCACGTTTTCGCAGCGCAAGCGGCGCAGGTGCGTCGCAAACGAGGTAGGAGGAAATGCCCATCAAGAGGTAGAGCGCAGTCCAGGCGATTGGGAACACAATCCCAGGCGGGGAAAAAGGCGGCTGGGCAAGCTCCGAATAGCTCTGCATGCTTTCTCCGGTGAGAAGTGCGGCCAGCCCGCCCACGGCGAGCGGCAGGACAAGGCAGAGGATGAGGCGCTTCCAATCCACCCGCTTTGCGGCATCTTTTTTTGAAACTGACTTCATAGCGAACAGAAACCTTTCATCTTTTGCCTTATTTTATGCGGCGCAGCTTTTTTCGATTCCCAGACTGCGCCGCATTCTATTAAATACACAATGGGTTGAAAAGAAAGCATAAAAAGCCTGCCGAGTTTTATGCGGTGCTGCGTGTTTAAACAGCGGCACTTAGGCCAATGTGCCAGGATTTTGCGCTTTGCTTCCCCTGCAAAGCGCCTGCGTGATTGGCCAAGCCCAACCGGGCATGCTGCATGCGCTTCAACTTGCAGCTGAGCGCGCAAAGACGTTTTGCGCCTCTATTTCGTTTTTGCGCGTGCTGCGGAAATCAGCGCGAGCTGATCGCCGATCGCGGTGTAAAGTGCGGCGGCCACGTCGAGCGCATCGCCGGAAAGCCCCTTGGCGATTTCCAACGCAAGCGCCGCGCCGAGCAACACATATTCATCTGCCTGCATGGGATTCCCTCCTTTCTAAAAGCATATGCACCCGGCGTGAAAAGCGCCAACCCGTAGAACGATGGCGCAAAACATGATATGATAGACAAAGCAAATCAACTGGCCTGCTGGCAGGAGGCGAACGCGGTGAAACAATATGTGCTTGGGGAAATGCTGCATAAGGTAGATCCATCTCACACGGGCTGGGAGGAAAACGGCGCGAAAATCGTAACGTTGCTTACCGTAGAAGAGTTCAGCCATGCCATAGCGGGCGCTGCGCACCACAAGGCGGCGCTGCGCTTTTTTGAACGTTCCGAATATACGCGCGTGGAGCTTTTAGGAAGTTGCATCCTTGGTATAGTCTGCATCCCGGAAAAGGGCGGCACGCGGGCAAAACCAAGCAGGATAGGCTTTTGCCTAATCGGAAACGGGCTGTATCTAATTGGGGAAGAGAAACTTAGGGAGCGGTTGTTCGGGCGCATTCGGGAAAATCAGTTTCCCTTGGAAACCACGCTTTGCGGCCTGCTTTGCCGCATGCTGAACCTCTGGATCGATGAGGATGCGCCCTATCTGCAAACAACCGAGGATGCGCTTTCTGCGCTGGAGGATGCTTTGACGCAAAAACTTCCCCGGGATTTTATCCAGCGGCTTATCCCCTATCGGCGCGGGCTTATGGCGCTTCAATCCTATTATTACCAGCTGATGAGCCTTGGCACGGCGCTGCGCTCCAACATCAATGGAATGCTTACCACAGAAGATTGCAGGAGCTTTGATTATTTTGTGAATCGGGTCGCGCTGCTGCACAGCCACGTGGAAACGTTGCGCGAATACCTCCTGCAGATCCGCGAAATGTATCAAACGCAGATTTCGCTGCAGCAAAACGCCGCCATGAAGCTGCTTACTGTAGTTTCCACAGTCTTCCTTCCCCTCACGCTTTTAACCGGCTGGTATGGCATGAACTTTCACAATATGCCGGAGTTGGCCTGGAAGTTTGGATATCCTGCAATCTGCATTGTGGGCGTGCTGATCGTTGTGGTAGAGATCCTCTATTTCAAGAAAAAGAACCTTCTCTGAATTTAAGAAACGGGGGCATATAGAACGGATGCCATGCAACGGCCCCCATGAGGGGACTTCGGCTGTTCGCCCGTGCTCTTAAGGCGCCCAATTTGTTAGGCAGAAGAAATAAACGCGGAAAGCGCTGCATCAGAAATGCATGAAGGGAAGATTTCCATATTTAAGGAATTACGCCCTAATTTCCTTATAGCAGCTTCACCTTCCTTAATTTACGCAGCGGATCCATACTGTTTTACCACGCTGCCGAGAAAGTGAGCGTGCGCCGCTTTTTCAAGAACTTCATAGCGCCTTTGGCGCAAAGGCGCGTCGGGTAGCCACGGAAGGGAACCCGTGTTTGTTATGCAAGGTTTTTGCGGATTTACCACACACCTAGGGAACCCTTTTTTGCCCCTTTAGGCAATTTAGCTTGCACTGCAAATCCGAATTGGAGCCTCCGGGGACTGTGCCTCCCGGATCCCCAGGGAGCCTTTGCCAAGCTGGTTTTTCCAACGGATGCTAGCGATTGATACCAATAACTTCAATACCCAGTGCGCACAAAAGGATGCAACTCGATTTTCGATATGGATTAAATAAAAGGCCCAAATAAAGGGAGTGGGACATAGGGAAACACCGGTCACTTTCGATTCCATTCGCCCTGGCGCTGTGTTGGCTCGCCTTGAAAGGGGAGGTCACCCTGCCTGTAGCCGGCTGCCATGCGCCGGAACAAATACATACGGCCGAACTTGACGCTGCGCCCTTGAAACGGGCAGCTGGCGGCAGAGGCGCGAAAGAAGCGGGAGGCATACCCGCTGTGGTATGCCTCCCGACGATACCAATGCAGCTGCTACGATATGTCCCCTTCATGACGATGCTTTCCCAGGATCCCCTAAAACAAAAGCTCTTAATCGCTAATTTTGTGGATCGAATAAGAATGCATCAGTGGATGTTGCGTATGGTCTCAGCAGTCCATTCGCTGGAAAATCCATCTATGTTTTCGGCGGTGATTCGGAGCGGCCTTTCAATTAGGTAGGCCTCGCAAATGAAGCGGATGCTTCCCGCCCGATAGGATCATCCGAAAGCGACGCTCCGCGATTGTAATCTAGTCCTCAATCCGCTTGCCGCAATGCTGGCAATAGGCGCCTTCATTCAATCCAAGCTGTTTTTTGCAATGCGGGCATCTGTTATAGATCAAATG
>ERZ1643251.2963-NODE-2963-length-16389-cov-5.239868_pt1 | contig 16389 bp, 21 predicted proteins | sample MGYA00579261_ERZ1643251 | MGnify/ENA primary metagenome ERZ1643251 (study PRJEB29033, sample SAMEA4952267) | chicken gut metagenome | biome: Broiler Chicken; feature: Gastrointestinal Tract; material: Caecum | place: Ireland | collected 2018 | study: Broiler...
TTCTTCCTGCTTTTACTCTGAGCTTTATGTCCTTTGCCAATATCGCCCTGCACACCCGTCAGAAGCTGGCAGACGTGATGAACAGCGAATACGTTTTGTTCGCCCGGGCCAGAGGGGAAGGTGAGTGGACAATCCTTCGCCGCCACGGACTGCGCAACATTTTGCTTCCCGCTCTGACTTTGCAGTTTGCATCCTTTGCAGAGCTGTTCGGCGGCTCCGTGATGGCGGAAAACGTGTTCAGCTATCCCGGACTGGGCAGCGCGATGTCTGCCGCCGGGTTGAATTCGGACGTCCCTCTTCTTTTGGGTGTAACTTTGTTTTCCGCCCTGTTTGTCTGCACAGGAAACATGATCGCAAATTTACTTTATGGAATCGTCGATCCTCAAATCATTCAGGTAAAATCATAACAAGAAATAACCGTTGGAGTCGGCTGAGAGGAATATCAGAATGAAAAAATTTAACCGCCGCACTAAGGTTGTCCTACTGACTGCAATGATGACTGTGATTCTGTCCGTTATATACGCTGTGGGTATTCTCATTCCTGAGGATGCCGTGGCAAGCAGTTTTCTCAACGCCCAAAAACCGCCATCCATGGAGCATCCATTCGGTACTGATGCTCTGGGACGGGATCTTCTGCTGCGAACGCTCAAGGGCATGGCCGTTAGCATGTCAGTGGGCCTTACCGCATCTTTGGTCAGCGCAGGGATTGCCGTACTTGCAGGCATTGCCGCCGCTACGGGTTCCAAATATATAGATGCCTCCATCAATTGGCTCATTGACCTTGTAATGAGCGTCCCTCATACAATACTCGTTATCCTGATCTCCTTTTCCATGGGACGGGGACTGAAGGGACTTCTCATAGGCATTGCCGCCACGCATTGGTGCAGCCTTGCACGACTAATAAGAGGAGAAGTCCTTCAACTCCGCTCACAGCAGTATGTTCTCATATCTCGCAAGCTGGGAAAATCCGGCAGATGGATTCTGGTGCACCATATGCTCCCCCATCTGGCGCCTCAATTCCTTGTAGGGCTGGTACTTTTGTTTCCACACGCCATTCTTCACGAGGCGTCCGTCTCCTTTTTAGGATTCGGGCTGTCGCCGGAGCAGCCTGCAATCGGCATCATTTTGTCTGAAAGCATGCGGTATATCTCAACGGGAATATGGTGGTCCGCAGTATTTCCCGGACTTTCACTGGCTCTGATGGTATTGCTGGTTGACAAATTGGCAGATTGTCTGCGGATAATCATAGATCCCTGCAGTGCGCAGGAATAAGGTGACCCCCATGAATCAAAAAAATGAAACACTATTGGAAATACATGATTTGTCCATTTCTTTCCGTATGTACAGCCACGGCTTAGAGCAGAGAGATTTACAGGTTATTTCTGATTTGTATCTGACAGTATATCCTGGAGAGATCGTGGCTATTGCTGGTTCCTCCGGTTCTGGCAAAAGTCTTCTGGCTTCTGCCATTCTTGGTATCCTTCCTGAAAACGCTGCCGTACACGGCCATCTACACTACAAGGGACAGGAGCTGACTCCAGAGCTACAAAAGCAGCTTCGGGGTAAAGAAATCGCTCTGGCGCCTCAGTCCGTGACCTTTCTTGATCCTCTGATGAAAACCGGTCCTCAAGTGGACGGACATCGCCGGCCAAAACCCATTGATAAGCGTAAGCAGCTTTTTCAGCGTTTCGGACTTCCAGATACAACGCAGCATCTCTATCCATTTCAGCTTTCCGGAGGCATGGCAAGGCGCGTTTTGGTATCTGCCGCTTTGATAACCGGCGCAGAGCTCATCATTGCCGACGAGCCCACGCCAGGAATGAGTCTGGAACAGGCACTGGAAGCTCTGCGAATGCTTCGTGAAATGACTAATGAGGGCAAGTCTGTCATTCTTATAACCCACGATATTGATCTGGCGTTTGAATTCTCAGACAGAGTTGCCGTATTCTATGCAGGAACCACCGTAGAGACGGCGCCTGCTTCGGATTTTAAAACAGGCCCCGAGGCTCTGCGGCATCCTTATTCCAAAGCCTTGTGGCGCGCGCTGCCTCAAAACGGATTCCAACCGATTGAGGGCTTTCAGCCATATGCCGGAGATTTGCCTAAGGGCTGTCTATTCGCGCCGCGCTGCCCTTATAGAACCTCCCGGTGCATCAGTAATGTTCCGCCGGTCCGTGAAGTGAGAGGAGGAGAAGTGAGGTGTTATCATGGCGCTTGAGGCACAAAATATATATTTCCGTTATCACAATAAACAGCCCTGGATTCTTGAAAATCACAGTTTAAGAATTGATAAAGGGGAGAATCTGGCAGTGCTTGCGCCAAGCGGCTATGGCAAGACAACCCTCGCCATGCTTTTGGCAGGTTATCTGACACCGAACAGTGGGCGGATTCTGCTGGATGGCAAACCTCTGCCCTCCAGGGGGATATGTCCCGTTCAGCTGATCTGGCAGCATCCTGAAAAGGCTATCAACCCGCGCTGGAAGCTGAAGCATATGCTGGAGGAAAGCGGCTCTCTACACGAAGATATGCTGGCCGCGTTGGGTATCGAACCCCCATGGCTTGACCGCTTCCCGCGAGAGCTGTCCGGCGGTGAGCTGCAGCGCTTCTGCGTGGCAAGAGCATTGCAAAGCGGCGCTGATTATCTTATTTGTGATGAAATCAGCACTATGCTTGATGTAATTACGCAGGCACAGATCTGGAATGTTGTTCTGGATATGGCAGAAAAGCGCGGCATGGGAATCATTGCGATTACACATAACAGACATCTGGCCCGGAAGATCACAGCACGAATCCTTGATCTTTCTGCGCGATAGAAGCAATGCCGCACTTTTAGAAGCGGCTCCTTCTGTGTCCCCTATATTTTACAACGTTTCAGAAGATAAATACAGGTACGGACTCACTGCTTTACGGCGGCGTCTACCCTATACAAGAAGCCCTGCAAGGACCACGCTTGCAGCCGTTCCCGCCAAAGTGGCAAGCAGAGCGCCGGCAAGAGTGTGCCGGGTCTTTGTTACCCTGGCAGCCAGAAAATAAACACTCATAGTATAAAAAACCGTTTCCGTACAACTCATGAGAATGGATGTTACCATTCCCGCATAGGAATCCGGCCCGGCGCTTTTAAAAATATCCAGCACCAATCCCGTTGCCGCCGAGGACGAAAAGAGCTTTACAATCAGGAGGGGAATCATCTGCGCAGGAATCCCAAGCGCATCCGTAAAGGGCGAAAGAAGGCTCCCCAGCATATCAAAAAATCCTGAGGCACGCAGCACGCCCACCGCTACCATAAGGCCGATCAGGGTGGGCATAATTTCCCCCACCACCTTCAGCCCTTCCCCGGCTCCCTTTAAGAAGGTCTCGTAAACTTTAATGCCCGACACCATCCCATAGCCTACCACAAAGAAGATAATCATTGGAATGATAATATCCGACATATGTGTCAATATTCCCATATAAGCCTCCCTATCTGTCCTTTATCTTACAATAGACGACAGCCGTCAGAGTGCTGATTAAAGTTGCAGCAATGGCCGGAGCAATGATTTTTGCCGGATCGGCGCTGCCGTACTGGCTGCGGTAGGCTATCATATTCACGGGAATCAGCTGTAGGGAAGAAATATTGATAATCAAAAAAGTACACATTTCATTGCTTGCGGGTCGGTTTCCGGCTTTTTTTTCGGTATACGAGGGATTTCCCCTCTCCTCCTCCAGCCGGGCCAAAGCCTCCATGGCTTTCAAACCTGCAGGTGTGCAGGCCCAGCCCAGCCCCAAAACGTTTGCAATGATATTTGTGGCTATGTATTCCCTGGAAGGGTGATTTTTGGGAATTTTAGGAAACATGAAATTCAGAAACGGGCCGATGCCTCCGGTCATTTTTTCGATGATCCCGGCCTTCTGAGCAATTTCCATAAGCCCCATCCACAGGGCCATTACGCCCGCCATGGTAATGCACAGGGAAATTGCCTCTCCGGCGCTGTCCAGCGCAGCATTGGTCACAGCGCTCATCTGTCCGGTGAAAGCAGCGTAAATCACTCCCAGAAGTATCATAAACGCCCAGATATAATTTAACATAGAAGAGCACCCTCTGTTACCGCATCTTACTGTCAATATATGCGGTTTTGCGGATGCAGAGAACCTTTTTCTACCACTCCAGAAGGGCGCTGCCCCAGGACAAGCCGCCGCCAAAGCCGGACAGCACGATCCTCTCTCCTTTTTTCAGCTTCCCATTTCTGTTCATTTCATCCAAAAGAATGGGAACGCTGGCAGCGGAAATATTTCCGCAGTGGTCAAGATTAACGGGGAATTTCTCCTCAGACACCTTCAGCCGCTTTGCAACGGCCTGGAGTATTCTAACATTGGCCTGATGCAGCACAAACCAAGAAACATCATCGGGTGTGATTCCAGCCTGCTCCAGCACCTTCCCTATGGAACCGGGAACTGTGCTCACCGCAAACTTATAAACCTCCTGTCCTGCCATATGCACGAAATCCAAGGATATGGGATTTGAAACCAGAGGATTATTATTAAGCCTGTTTTTACAGGAAAGCGCCTGTCCTCTGGAGCCATCACAGCCCAGATCAAAGGCCACCAGCCCTGTTACATCTCTTTTCAGAATCGCTGCCCCCGCTCCATCTCCAAAGAGAACACAGGTGCTTCTATCGCTCCAATCCATAATTTTTGACAGCGTCTCCGCCCCCAGAATCAGAGCATTTTGATATATTCCCGCCTGAAGATAGGCATGGGCCATATGCAAGGCAAACAAAAAACCTGAGCAGGCGGCATTCACGTCAAATGCCGCCGCTCTGGAGGCTCCGATTCCCGCCTGTACCTGGCAGGCCGTAGAGGGAGTCACATAATCCCCCGTCAGGGTTCCTACAATGATCAGTTCAATTTCCTCTCCCGTCATTCCCGCATTCTCCAGGGCTCTTAAGGCGGCCTTTTCGCATAAAGAAGCAGTAGTCTCCTCCTTTACCAGCCGACGTTCTCTAATGCCTGTGCGCGTGCGGATCCACTCATCCGATGTATCCATGATTTTAGCCAAATCGTCATTTGTCACCACAGTCTCAGGCAGACAGCTTCCCGTTCCGATGATTCTGGTTGTCATATCTATTTCCTCTTCTATTGAAACTCTTTCATTATATCGCTTACATGCTCAAGTCCTGTGGCTCTCCATGCATTCGTCCCGCAAAACAAAAGCGCGTGGTCTGTGTCTCCCTTTGCCGCATTTACGAGAGCATCCGTAATGCAATAAGGGGTAGTGGCCGGGTCGCAGGTGCTTACGCACAAATGACATTTTCCGTGGGGCACCGGCCCTTCCTTTGTCCTTTCAATAAAGGCATTGCGGATGGCTCTGCCCGGCATTCCCACAGGACTTTTTACCAGCACAATGTCCTCACGTCCTGCGTTAATGTATGCCCTTTTGTATTCTATGGGGGCATCGCACTCATAGGTAGTGACGAATCTGGTAGCCATCTGCACGCCGTCCGCTCCCAGCGAAAAGGCCTTCTCCGCATCCTGAGCTGTGTAGATTCCTCCTGCTACCGCAACTGGGATTTCCTGCCCTCTTGTGCGTCCGCACTCCTTTACATGATCTATAATGGCTGTGATTTCCCTATCATAGTCCAATCCTTCACAGTTTTCAAGCTGCTCATAAGAGAATCCCAGATGCCCCCCTGCATCCGGACCTTCGATCACTACCAGATCCGGAAGCCTGTCGTATTTTTTAAGCCAATAGCGAAAAATGACCTGTGATGACTTGAGGCTGGACACAATTGGCGCTATTTTGGTCTTTGTACCCCGCACAAGCTCCGGAAGCGTCATAGGAAGTCCCGCTCCCGATATAATCAGATCTGCTCCTGCCGCCGCGGCAGCTCTTACATATTCCTCATATTTTTTGGTGGCCACCATAATATTTACGCCTACGATCCCACCCTTGGCGAGCTCTCTGGCCTTTGCCAGCTCCTTCCCTATGGCCCTCAGATTTGTTCCGATGGGGTCTCTGTCAAAGGTTTCCTCCCGAAAACCGATCTGCGCGGTGGAAATGACACCCACTCCCCCTGAAGCCGCCACGGCTCCCGCCAGTCCGGCCAGGCTGATACCTACTCCCATCCCCCCCTGAATCACAGGGATTCGGGCAGTTAAATCTCCTATTTTTAAAGGCTTAAATTTCATATGCTCCTCCTGAACCAGTAATCGCATCCGGCGCACAGTGCGAATACTTCAGGCCTTGCCGATTGCAAAGGTCAGCTCCGCCTGTACCGCAAGCTTCTCTCCCACATAGGCCTTTGCCGCTCCGATTCCTATGGGACCTTTTACCTTGATAATCTCCGTTTCCAGCAAAAGCACATCCCCGGGCACCACCTTCCGGCGGAATTTTGCAGAATTTATTGCCGCAAAGTAAGCGGTTTTGCCGTGAAATTCCGTCTGGCTTAAGATAGCCGCCGCCCCAACCTGGGCCAGAGCCTCCACAATCAGCACCCCGGGCATTACCGGTTCCTCCGGAAAATGCCCCGCAAAATAAGGTTCATTATAGGACACACATTTTTTTCCCACAGCTCTTTTTCCCGGCTCCAGCTCTTCAATGGTATCAATCAGTAAAAAGGGCTGTCTGTGAGGAATCAATTCCATAATTTCTTTTATATTTAATACAGACATTTCTTTTCCTTTACACATACTTTTTTATTAAAATGCTGGCATTATGACCGCCAAAGCCCAGAGAATTGGACAGCGCATATGAAAATTCACCTGTCACCGCCTCCCTGCAGTAATCAAGATCCAGCTCTTCATCCGGAATGCGGTAACCCACAGTGGGATGCAAGTATCCCTCCTCCAGCTCCTTTACGCAGGTAATGAATTCCACGGCTCCCGCCGCCCCAAGAAGATGGCCTACCATGGATTTTGTAGAATTGATTTTGATTTTCCGAGCATGATCCCCAAAGCATAGTTTAATGGCTCTGGTTTCAAACAAGTCATTATGGTGCGTGCTTGTGCCGTGGGCGTTAATATAGGTGATCTCTTCTTTTGCAGCGCCTGCGTCAGCCACTGCATATTCCATTGCCTTAGCCGCCCCGGATCCATCTTCCACAGGAGAGGTGATATGATAGGCGTCACTGGTGCTTCCATAGCCTACAAGCTCCGCATATATTTTTGCCCCCCGTCCCAGAGCATGCTCCAATTCCTCCAATATGACAATTCCGGCTCCTTCTCCCATAATAAAACCACTTCTCTCCTTGTCAAAAGGAATAGAGCATCTCTCAGGATCCTCACTGGTGGAAAGGGCTGTCAAAGCGCTGAATCCCGCAATACCAATTGGCGTAATGCTGCTTTCGGTGCCTCCCGCCACCATAACTTCCGCTTCGCCGTACTGTATGGAGCGGAACGCCTCCCCGATAGAATGAGTTCCCGTTGCGCAGGCCGTGACCACGTTAATGCTTTTTCCTTTTAAGCCAAACTGTATGGAAACATTGCCGGCAGCCATATTAGAAATCATCAGAGGCACCATGAGGGGATTCACCCTTGAAGGTCCTTTTTCCAGCAATTTTGTGTGCTCCCGTTCCAACGCCTGCAAAGAGCCGATTCCCGATCCCACCGAAACTCCCAGCCGGAAAGGATCCTCCTTGTCCAAGTTAAGCCCTGCATCCTCAATGGCTTCCCTGGATGCCGCCACTGCATACTGGCAGAAAAGCTCCATACGCTTTGCTGCCTTAGGATCCATATGATTTTTGGCGTCAAAACCCTTCACTTCCGCCGCCAACCTGCATTTATAGCCCGAAGCGTCAAATTTGGTAATGGGGCCGAACCCGGTTTTTCCCTGACGAACGCCGTTCCAAAATTCCTGCATGCCAAGACCGATGGGCGTAATGGCGCCCAGCCCGGTGATCACTACTCTTCTCCTCATTTTTTCCTCACTTCCGCGCTTTGCTGCGCATTCCTTTTACTTTTTGCCAAATCAATTTGTCCGCCGACGCGGGCATATCCCCCATTACATATGCATTCCGCCGTCCACGGATATTACCTGTCCGGTAATATACGATGCCCTGTCACTTGCCAGAAAGGCCACCGCCTCAGCCACGTCCTTCGGCGTTCCCATTCTCTTTTGGGGGATCTGTGCAAGCACAGCCTCTTTTGCCGACTCCGTCATAGCTTTTGTCATATCCGTATCAATATAGCCCGGCGCCACAGCATTTACCGTAACTCCCCTTGAGGCCAGCTCCCTGGCAATGCTCTTTGTAAGGCCGATGACTCCCGCCTTGCTTGCGGCGTAATTTGCCTGTCCCGGATTTCCCAGAAGCCCGCTTACAGAAGCCAGATTGATGATCCTTCCGCCTCTTTGCTTTAAAAATGCACGGTACATGTGCTTTATGGTATAAAAAGTCCCCTTCAAATTGGTATCCAATACTGCGTCAAAATCCTCTTGACTGATCTTCATTGCCAGATTATCCCTTGTAATGCCCGCATTGTTTACCAATATATCAATGTGTCCGTATTTATCAAGAGCATTTCGGATCATTGCTTCACAGGCCTCGCAGTCCGAAACGGAACACTGAGCCGCCTCCGCTGTTCCTCCAGCTTTTCTGATCTCCTCTACAACCTTTTCCGCCTGCTCCCTGGAACCGTTATAATTTACAATGACCGACGCGCCGTATTCTGCCAGCGTAAGTGCGATTTCCCTGCCTATGCCTCTGCTGGCTCCGGTTACAAGGGCTACCTTTCCTTTCAGCATGATAATTTCTCCAAATCCTCAATTTTTTCTATATTCAGGACTCTAACGTTCCTGCTTATTTTCCGCATAAAGCCCGACAGCGTTTTTCCCGGGCCGATTTCCACAAAGGTATCCACCCCGTCATTTATCATTCGTTCCACGCTCTGCTGCCATTTAACGGGGGAGGCCACTTGTTTTTCCAAAAGCTCCTTAATTTGGGATTTATCCTTCACATAATCTGCCGTCACATTGGAAAGATAAGGAACTCCAATATCATAAACCTCCACAGAAGCAAGCTGCTGGCCAAGCTTCCTGGCAGCCTCTCTCAGCATGGGCGAATGGAAGGGGCCGCTGACCTTTAAGGGCACCAGACGTTTGGCTCCGGCCTCCGTCAGCTTTTCCGACGCCAGGGATACTGCCTCTTCCTCGCCTGTAATCACAATCTGCCCCGGACAGTTGTAATTCGCCACGGACACCTGCCCCGGCGTATTTTTACAGATCTCTTCAATCACGACTGCATCCAGCCCCAGCACGGCAGTCATGGCGCCTCCCACAGGGACAGCCTCCTGCATGAAAATCCCCCGCTTTCTCACGGTCGCAAAAATATCCTCCAGACTCATTGCACCGCTCAATGCCAGGGCGCCGTACTCACCCAGACTCAGACCGGCAGCCACATCGGCCTGAAAGCCCTTTTCCTCCACAGCCTTCCACATGGCGATTTCAGCAGCCAGCATGGCGATCTGTGTATATTCCGTAATATTCAGTCTGTCGTTCTCCGTAAAGCAAAGCTCGGCAACGTCCAGCCCGCCGGCCTGAGACGCCAGCTCAAACACCTGTCTGCAGACAGAAAAAGTATCATAAAAATCCTTGGCCATTCCCGGGTACTGGGCTCCCTGACCCGGAAAAATAAATGCTGTCTTACTCATCTTTTTTACCTTTCACTCCAGAATGTCGCAAAATCCGGCTTACAGCTTTTCCAGCAGCCTGCCGCCCTCTGTAATTATTTCCTGAATGATTTCCTCACAGGATTGTACATTATGTATCAGTCCCGCTATCTGGCCGGCCATCACTGTGCCATTTACTGTATCGCCCTCCATAACCGCTTTTCGCAGAGACCCCAGAGTAAGATGCTCAAGCTCCTCCAGACCTGCCCCTTCCTTTTCCAAACGCAGATATTCCCTTGTCATATTGTTGCGAATGCAGCGGATGGGATGTCCATGTGACATTCCCGTCACTTCTGAGTCAATATCCTTGGCCTTAATGATACGTTCCTTATATTTATCATGGGTGATGGCTTCCTTTGCCACACAAAATCGGGTTCCCATTTGAACCCCTTCCGCCCCCAGCATAAAGGCCGCTGCGAAGCCTCTTCCATCGCCTATCCCTCCGGCCGCAATTACAGGAATGGATACTGCGTCCGCCACCTGGGGCACCAGCGTCATAGTTGTGGCCGAACCGATATGTCCGCCTGACTCCATACCTTCTGCAACCACCGCATCCGCTCCCGCTCTTTCCATCAGCTTCGCCATGGCAACACTGGCAACCACAGGAATCACCTTAACTCCCGCTTCCTTCCAAAGAGGCATAAACTGTGCGGGATTACCCGCTCCGGTGGTAACTGCCTTCACGCCCTCCTGAGCAACAATTTCCGCCACTTGAGCCGCGTTTGGGTTCATCAGCATCACATTCACCCCAAAGGGCTTATCCGTGAGCCTTTTAGCCTCTCTGATCTGTTCCCTCACTACCTCGGGAGGCGCGCTTGCCGCGCCAATAATGCCGAAGCCTCCGGCGTTGGATACCGCCGCCGCCAAATGGTATTCCGCTACCCAGGCCATGCCTCCCTGAATAATGGGATATTCGATTCCAAGTAATTCGGTGATTCGTGTCTTCACAATCTGCCTCCTGCTCTTACTGCCTCCTGCCCTTCCGCCTGGCAATAATTCTATTCTACGCCCTTGCTTTTCATATATTCCATAATATCGCCTACAGTGGTGATATTTTCCAGATCCTCAGAAGGAATCTCAATGCCGTATTCCTCCTCAAAAGCCATAACCAGCTCAAATAAATCCAGAGAATCCGCTCCGAGGTCATCCTTGAAAGAAGAACTCTCCGTGATCTCCACACCCTCCAGATTTAACTGCTCCTCAATGATTGCTTTCACTCTTTCAAACATTTGTATTCTCCTTTATTCTATCTTTCAAATTATTTGATATTCAAAGTATATGGGCTGGAAATTGATTTGTCAAGAAGAATCTCTCACTCTTTCACAAAAATATGCCAGTCAGGCTTTCATTGTCTGCTTTGAAAGGTATATTCATATTATTTCAGGTGAACAGTTCCTTAAATCAAACGTAAGAAAGCCGGACTGGCATTAAATTATTTTTCAATTTCCGTTTACAATCTGTTCCAGAGCCTTTACCTGCTCTTCAATCAGTCTGCTGGTCTGAGAGCTCTCCCCTGCAATGGAGGAATTCTCCTGCACCACATTGGCTATCTGTCCGAGCCCCTCATTTATCTGTTCAATGCTGGATGCCTGAGAGGTCATCTCCTCGTTTATGGCGTCAATATTGTTTCTGACCTCATCCATAAGCCCCACAATGCCCTGCAGATTTTTTGCGGTCTCTCCTGTGATCTCATTTCCATTATGTACTGCCTGAAGCGTTGTCTCAATCAATTCTCTGGTATCCTTTGCAGCCTCAGAGCTCTGAGCCGCCAGCTTCCCGATCTGGTCCGCCACCACGGCAAAGCCTCTCCCGGCTTCTCCCGCCCTGGCCGCCTCAATGGAGGCGTTCAGAGCCAGGAGATTCGTCTGTTCAGCAATCTCTTCGATTGTAGATATGATACGGTTTACCTCCTGTGAGGTCTCATTAATCTTCTCCATTGCCTGAATAAGCTTATCCATCTGACGGCTTCCTGCTTTCAGGTTATTGTCCGCTTCTATAGTCTGCCCTGTTGTCATCTGAAGGCTTTCGGCATTCATTTTTGTGTGGCTGGCTATTTCTCCCACAGTGGCTACAAGCTCTTCCACTGCAGCGGTCTGTTCATTTGCTCCGTCAGACAGCTTATACGCCCTCTCAGCAGACTCTGCCGCATACTCCACAAGCTTTCTGCAGGCGTCCTCCGCATGTTCTATCAGCTCCTGCTGTCTGTGCATTACCTCCTCCAGAGAGGTAATGTCCTGCACCACTTCTTAACATAATACCTTTCTCCTCTCCTGCCTTAGACATATTTTAGTACAATTTTCCGGCTGTTTCAATATTTTCCGAGCGTCTCCGCATATTTATTGTAACAGCTTCATTTGTGCCATCAAAATACGCCCTGAACAGGCAATTCCTTCCCGTTCAGGACGTAGGCCAAAGGCGTGTTATCAGAGCGTTCCCTGTGTAAACAGGCTTCTCACATGCGCCACTTCTTCCTGTGTGGCTTTTTCGGCTGGAACATAATATGCCTTTTCCCTTGCAATCTGAAACAGCTCCTCCTGGGACTGCTCACAGGCGTTGCGCATCTGCTTCAGCGTCTGCTTCAATTCCTTATTTTCAGACTGTGCAATCATTTCCGCATAGCGGATCAGTTCTCCATTGATACCAGCAAGGGTATCCGCCACCATTGTCTTTTCCTGCATCTGCATATTTTCCTCTCATTTCCGGTAATGCCCTTACATACGGGCACATCCTTTTACTGCAAAAATTTCATAAGCTGCTGTTTGTTGTCCATCGCCGATCTGGCGCCCTTTTCAAAAAATTGCTTTACCTGAGTATCAGTGGCTTCCTTGGCATATTCCTGCATTTTACAATGAGTCGTGTCAAAGCCGCCGATCAGATGACGCAGATTCTGCAGATCCAGTTCTGAAATATTGCTCATATCAATAACCTCCTGATTTGTTTTACAAGGTTATTGTTGGCGTCACGGGAAAAAAGTATGCAGTTTTTTTTCACACAAAATTCAGATAAAATTAGAAAACACAGAAACACCAAATACGGTCATAATACCCGCTATGACGATGGAAAGGCTGCTCATGGCTCCTTCCACATCGCCCAGCTCCAAAGCCTTGGCGGTTCCTACGGCGTGGGCCGAGGTGCCTATGGCCAAACCTATGGCAATAGGCTCTTTAATTTTAAGGATCCTGCAAATGGTATCGGCAATTATGCTTCCCAAAATACCGGTGATACAGATTGACACTGCTGTAATTGTGACAATTCCTCCCATTTTTTCCGATATTCCCATTCCTATGGCGGTAGTAATTGATTTGGGAAGAAGCGTCACATATTGCTCATGGCTCAGGCCAAAGGCTACACTTAAAACAAAAATGCTTACCATAGCCGTCATCACCCCGGCTCCAACACCGGCAATGATTGCCTTGGGATATTTTTTCAAAAGCTCCAGCTGTCTGTAAAGAGGTACTGCCAGGCTAATGGTGGCAGGGGTCAGAAAAAAGCTGATATGTTCCGCCCCCCTGTTGTAATCCTCAAAATCAATGTGAAACAAAAGCAACACCGCCGCCACAAGCAGCACCGCCACAAGCAGCGGATTAGCCAGGGAGGATTTTGTTTTTATCTTTATGAATCGTCCGATTTCATAACAGATCAGGCTGAGCGCAGCACCGAAAAATACTGACTGCGTGAACATTTCCTTCATTCCCCTTCCTCCTTTTCTGCTTTTCTTGGCCGCTTCCCTGATTTTTCCCTGCGCAGAATGCATTGGGCCGTTCTTCCCGTCACTCCCATGATCAGTACAGTGGAAACCACAGTGATCACCGTCAAAGGGATCAGCATTTCCCGGAGCGTCTCCCAGCTGGTTATAATCCCCACCATTGCAGGAATAAACATAACAGGCATCATCTCCACCAGAAAGTCCGCCGCCCCTTCCACTGCCCTAAGCGGTATGATTTTCAAAATCAGCCCTGCAAGCAGCAGTACCAGACCATAAATGCCGGCTGCAATGGGAAGCGGAATCAGATACTCCAAAAGCTCCCCCATAAACGAAATGCTTAAAATAACTGTAAATTGTCTCAAGTGCCTCATTTTATACCCCTGGTCCGCCTCGGCAGACATTTCATCAGTCTTTAGAAAAAGCTTCTTATATCTGGCGCCTAACCACGCCATACTCATCGTCCATTCGGAAATAAGGACATTCTCTCAACCTTCCCGACAGAAAACGGTACATTTCATCCTCATCCAGATTCACAAGGCAGGTAAAGCACTCATCATCTTCATCATATACATAATTCACACATAAATCACAGCTGCTCTTGGACATGGAAATCCTCCTTATCAGTCTTCCTCTGTCAGGGACGCCGCATACAGTTCTGTCCAGGCCGGCACAAAGCCCGCCTTCAGGGCGACTGTTTGAGAAACCGTATGAGACTCGCTGGTTCCATAAAAAGGTATCTTTCCCCTGCGCAGAACCTCTTCCTTTAAAGCTCTCACCAGCCTCGCTCCCAGGCCCCTTCCTTCATACTCTTCAGCCACATCAATCCCAATCTGCCACAGATAAGCGCCATCCTCACTGGCGCCCGCCATTCCTGCCATAGAGCTTTGATCATGGTATTCTGTACGATCCCCGTATGCTCCCGTTACCTCTTTTTCCATGGCGCTCTCAGAGAAGAATTTTTTTATTGCGGCCACTGCCAGCACGTCCGGCTGTGTGGGAGAAAAACAAAGAGCTCTGGCAAATCGGTTCCGACGGCGAAACAAGAGCAGTTCCTCCTTCTCGTACCATTGGCAGGAGAGTCCCTCATCCCACTGCCCAAGACTTATCTCCCTTTTCTCCTTTCGTGGAAGAAAATAAATATGAGTATCCGTCAGTTTGCGCCCGTGCTCTCTTAGCTTTTCGTCTATTTTCCGCAGGGTCCCAAATTCACAGATCCATTCTGGTTTACACTTTCCAAAACTTTCCACCGCCCAGTCATATATCTTATCATCCACAGCAAGAAACAGCTGCCCCATACACACAATTGCTTTAAAAAAGGAATCATTTTTCCAATATTTTCTTGCCCCGCAAAAGGCCGAAAAACGGCTGCCCGGTTCATAAACGGTTCTCTGAATATACCTTTTCTTTTCCGGACTTTCCTGGTATCTGTCCCACTCCAGACAAGTATCAAGGCAAAACTGCCTCCTTGCCCTCTCCAATGCTTCAGAATCTATCTGAAAATCACTTTTCATTATAATCTCCCTGTTTAAAAGCTCCCTTTACTCTTTATGCAGATACGCATATATCTCTCGCTTTCCCACTCCTCTGTCCTTCGCGACCTGTTTCATGGCAGCCTTATTGTCCATGCCCTGCGCCTCATAGTACCGCATATGCTCCCCAATATCCATACTCTCCCACTCCGCAATCTGACAGCGCCTTTTCTGCTCCGGACTCAATCCTTCCAGCACCAGCACATACTCTCCCCGCGGCTCTTGTGTTTTATAGTATTCCAAAGCCCCTTCAAGGGTGGTAGGAAAAACCGTTTCAAATTTCTTGGTTAGCTCCCGGCACAGAGTGATTCTCCGGTTCCCCAGCGCCGTATAAAGCTCCTCCAGAGTTCGAATTAAACGATGGGGCGCCTCATAAATAATTATAGTACGGCTCTCCTGTGAAAGCTCCTCCAGCACAGCTTTTTTCTCCTTTTTCTCCGCGGGCAGAAAGCCTTCAAAACAAAATCTCCTGGTACTCAATCCCGATAATGTAAGAGCTGTGACACATGCCGCAGGCCCAGGAAGAGAAGTCACGGGAATTCCTTTTTCCTGGCACATGCGCACCAAAATTTCCGCAGGATCAGAAATGGCTGGAGTTCCCGCATCCGTGATCAAGGCAATATTCTGTCCTCTCAAAAGCTGCTCCGTGAGCTGCCTTCCTTTTTCCACCTTGTTGTACTCATGATAGCTGGTCATTGGAGTGCGGACATCAAAATGATTCAGCAGTCTGATGCTGTTTCTGGTATCCTCCGCGGCAATCAAGTCCACCATCCGCAGCGTCTCCACCGCCCGTGGGCTCATATCTCCCAGATTCCCTATGGGCGTTGCGCACAAAAAAAGAGTTCCCGCCATACTTTCCTCTCATTCCAAAACACATTCTCAGTTATTTTTATCAAATATTTTTCATCCAAGGCAGAGCCTGAATCAAATTCATTCGCACTCAGTACCCGTATACATCATATATCTCAGCGGTATAGACCCCCGGCCTTTCATAGACAATCAGCGGCTTTTCCACTGTCATTCTGGGCCGTCCTCCTCTTGCAGCCTCCAAAAGCACCATATTCGGCTCCTTGTCAACATAGGGATACACCAGACGCATCCTTTTGGGCTCCAGTCTATATTGCGACAATGTTGTCATGATTTCCGCCAGTCGGAAGGGCCTGTGCACCATAAAAAAGCGGCCGCCGGGCCTCAAAAGCTTTGCCGTCTGCCTGACCACATCCTCCAGCGTACACAAAATCTCATGACGGGCAATAGCTCTGGGCGCGTCAGTATTCACAAGGCCATGACTGTCAATCATATAAGGAGGATTACAGGTAATACAGTCAAAAGAAGCAGACGGGAAAATCTTGTCTGCTTCTTTGATGTCTCCGGTTATTATGTCGATCTTTTGAGCCAGGCCGTTCAAGGCGACACTTCTTCTCGCCATGTCGGCGCTTTCCTCCTGTATCTCAAGTCCGGTCAAATGCGCGCATTGGGTTTTTGCTTCCAAAAGGATAGGAATGATTCCGGTTC
>ERZ1643251.2965-NODE-2965-length-16379-cov-10.496998_pt1 | contig 16379 bp, 15 predicted proteins | sample MGYA00579261_ERZ1643251 | MGnify/ENA primary metagenome ERZ1643251 (study PRJEB29033, sample SAMEA4952267) | chicken gut metagenome | biome: Broiler Chicken; feature: Gastrointestinal Tract; material: Caecum | place: Ireland | collected 2018 | study: Broiler...
AATAGAAAGTTAAAATCTTTTAGCTTGTTGCGAATCTTGTCGTTGGGGTCGCAGGCTTCAATCTTCGGCTTACGATAAGCATTATATAAGATTATAAAACTTTTCCAACTATACGCCGTCAAGTTTTGCTTGGCGGCACGTTTGCAATATCTGCGCCAACAGAGCCTGATTGAAGAACGATGTTTACACATTTGAAACTCTTCCCACTTAAAGTCGGGAATCAGATATCCCTCCCCTGCTTTCGCCCTTTCGGGGAATAATAAGGAAGAAATTTCTTCTTCGCTCATATCATTCAGCACGTAAACTTCAATTCCTAACGCCTTTATCCGTTGAAAAACCCTCCAAACAGTCATTCGGGAACAACTGCAAAGGGTAGCGATTTGGCTGTTATTGTTGCCTTTTTGGTAATATTCAATGATTAATTTGTATTTTGACATAATTTTCTCCTTTTTATCGCCCTTATTTACCCATAGCGGTAGATACAGAAAAGTGTAACATTTGAGGAACCACCCCGTTTTTTCGACCGATTTTTAACCTGGCAAGAGATTTTTAAGAGAAAAAAAGTAGTCACTCTCCGAAAAGAATGACTACTAAAACGTTGTTTTTTAATTAAAAATTGAATTTTTACCGCTTTTTGGCGCTAAATCTTAGCCCCTCGGATTGCGGATATTAGCCTGCGCGGCTGCGAGGCGCGCGATGGGAACACGGTAAGGAGAGCAGGAAACATAATCCAGCCCGATCTTATGGCAGAACTCGATGGACGAAGGATCGCCGCCGTGCTCGCCGCAGATGCCGCAGTGCAGAGTGGGACGGGTAGACTTGCCGAGTTTGACAGCCATATCCATCAGTTTGCCCACACCGACCTGGTCCAGCTTTGCAAACGGATCGAATTCGTAGATCTTGTTATCATAGTAGGCCTTCAGGAACTTGCCCGCATCGTCACGGGAGAAACCGAACGTCATCTGCGTCAGATCGTTGGTGCCGAAGCAGAAGAACTCCGCTTCTTTTGCGATCTCGTCCGCAGTAAGAGCCGCGCGGGGGATCTCGATCATCGTGCCGACTTCATATTTGAGATCGCTTCCGCTTTCCTTGATCAGCTTGTCAGCCGTTTCCACGACGAACTTCTTGACGAAGGTGAACTCCTTCACTTCGCCGGTGAGCGGGATCATGATCTCGGGAACGATGTTCCAATCGGGGTGCTTTTTCTTGACGTTGATGGCAGCCTTGATGATGGCAGCCGTCTGCATCTTTGCGATTTCAGGATAGGTGACCGTCAGACGGCAGCCGCGGTGACCCATCATCGGGTTGAACTCGTGCAGGTCTGCGATGATCTGCTTGATCTGTGCGACCGTCTTGCCCTGAGCCTTTGCGAGAGCCTTGATGTCCGCCTCTTCGGTGGGAACGAACTCATGCAGAGGAGGATCGAGGAAGCGGATGGTGACAGGATGGCCGCCGAGAGCTTCGTACAGTTTTTCAAAGTCGCTCTGCTGCATGGGCTCGATCTTGGCGAGAGCAGCTTCGCGCTCTTCCACGGTGTCCGAGCAGATCATTTCGCGGAATGCCGCGATACGGGCGGGATCGAAGAACATATGCTCTGTACGGCAGAGGCCGATGCCCTGTGCGCCGAATGCGGCAGCCTGTTTTGCGTCCTTGGGGGTATCCGCGTTGGTGCGGACGTCGAGCGCCTTGTATTTATCCGCCATCTCCATGATGCGGCCGAAGTAACCGCTGTTGGGATCTGCGGGAACGGTCGGGATCAGGCAATCGTAAATGTTACCGGTGGAACCGTCGAGGGAAAGGACGTCGCCTTCCTTATACAGCTTGCCCTTGAGGGTGAACTGTTTGTTTTCCTCGTCCATCTTGATGTCGCCGCAGCCGGAGACGCAGCAAGTACCCATGCCGCGCGCGACGACTGCCGCGTGAGAGGTCTGTCCGCCGCGCACGGTCAGGATGCCCTGCGCGTATTTCATGCCCTCGATGTCTTCGGGGGAGGTTTCCAATCTTACCAGGATGACCTTCTCGCCCTTCTTGCCCTCTTTGACGGCGTCTTCTGCCGTGAACACGATCTTACCTGCGGCAGCGCCGGGGGAAGCGGCAATACCTTTGCCGACGACGTTGTTCTTGTCCGCCTCTTTGAGAGCCTTGGGATCGAACTGCGGGTGCAGAAGCATATCCAGCGATTTCGCATCGATCTGCATGAGAGCTTCCTGCTCGGTGATCATGCCCTCGTCGATGAGGTCGCACGCGATCTTGATAGCGGCGGCAGCGGTACGCTTGCCGTTACGCGTCTGCAGCATATAGAGTTTGCCGTTTTCGATGGTAAACTCCATGTCCTGCATATCGCGGTAATGCTCTTCGAGGATCTTGCAGACTTTCTGGAATTCGTTATAAGCTTCGGGGAACACGTCCTTCATCTGGGAGATGGGCATCGGGGTACGGATACCTGCGACGACGTCTTCGCCCTGTGCGTTGGTCAGGAATTCGCCCATCAGGCCCTTTTCGCCGGTGGCGGGGTTACGGGTGAATGCGACGCCCGTACCGGAGGTTTCGCCCATGTTGCCGAACGCCATCATCTGCACGTTGACTGCGGTACCCCAGCTGTAAGGGATGTCGTGGTCCATACGATAGACGTTTGCGCGGGGGTTGTCCCAGGAACGGAACACGGCCTTGATGGCCTCGAACAGCTGTTCCTTCGGGTCGGTGGGGAAGTCTTTGCCCAGCTGTTTTTTGTACTCTGCCTTGAACTGATTGGCGAGCTCTTTGAGGTCTTCCGCCGTCAGATCGACGTCCTGCGTGACGCCCTTTTTCTTCTTCATCTGGTCGATGAGCTGTTCAAAGTATTTTTTGCCGACTTCCATGACGACGTCCGAGAACATCTGGATGAAGCGGCGATAGCAGTCGTACGCCCAACGGGGGTTGCCGGATTTTTTGGCGATGACTTCCACCACTTCCTCGTTGAGACCGAGGTTGAGGATGGTATCCATCATGCCGGGCATGGAAGCGCGTGCGCCCGAACGGACGGAAACGAGCAAGGGGTTTTCCTTGTCGCCGAACTTCTTGCCGCAGATATTTTCCATTTTGGAGATATAGTCCATGATCTCCGCCTGGATTTCGGGATTGATCTGTCTGCCGTCTTCATAGTACTGCGTGCAGGCTTCCGTGGAAATGGTGAAGCCCTGAGGCACGGGCAGGCCCATGCCTGTCATTTCTGCAAGGTTTGCGCCCTTACCGCCGAGAAGCTCGCGCATCTTTGCGTTGCCTTCCGAGAAAAGGTAGCAATATTTCTTTGCCATAAAAGTTTCTCCTCCTGATAAGATTGGATTATGTTGGCTTTTCTAACGTATCTATTTTAATATACTTTGCAACAAATTTCAAGTGAAAAGCCGATAATTTTAAAATTTTTTACGCGGATTTTACACCGTTCGCGCCAAAAAGCGGAAAAGCGCAAAAAAACGCGCGGCGGAACAAGTCCGCGCGCGTGTGCGTCACAGAAAATCTATGTACTGGGAAAGCGCCTTTACCTGCGTTTCCGTCTTGCGCGTGAAATACAGATACAGCAGTCTGAGCGCCCGTTTGCCCGCTTCGGGCAGGATGTAGGCGGGGTCGTACTCCATTCCCGCGCACTTTTTGAGGAGCTGGAAGGTGCTTTCCCGCACGCGCGAGCCGCGCGCGCAGTTTTCGCAGGTGAAGCACCCGCCCGCGAAATCGAAATAGGGCTTGCCCGTGAGCGGCGCGCCGCAATCGGCGCAGGCCGAGAGATCGATCATGTACCCCGACAGCGTGAGCAGCCGCAAAAAGAAAGAGATCAGCGCTTCCGTCTCCTCCTTTTCGCACATTTCCCCCAGCGCCGTCACGGCGAGCAGGAACAGTTCCTCGTTGACCAGCCCTTCGGGCAGGACGGCGTCGCACAGCCCCGCCAGCGACGCCGCGGCGTACAGCTTTCCGACGTCCATGCGCAAGCCGTAAAAGGCGTCCGTCGCGAAGGCGGAGATCACGGTGTAGCGCTCCCCTTTCTGCGCCAGCACGTATTCGCCGAAACAGAAGGGCTGTGCCGCAAAGTTGAGGCGCGCCTTTGCCTTGCGCACCCCCTTCGCCGCCGCGGAAAGCTTTCCGTTTTGCAGCGTGAACAGGGTGAGCATCCTGTCCGATTCCCCGTAATCCGCCGTGCGCAGGACGAGTGCGTCCACCTTGATCTCCATACCGACCCTCTCTACTTTTTCAGCTGCCTGTACAGCATATAATAGGACAGGCTGCCCGTTTTCTGAAACATTTTCCAGGCGAGTTCCGCCGTTTCGTCATCCTTTACAAACCGTGCCATTTCTTTCCCCTCCGCACGCAGTATGTGCAGAAAACAGGGATACGTTACACGGAAATTTTTACTATTTGCTCAATCGTGCTCGGTCAGCTCGCGCTGGAACGCGGCGAGATCGGTGCGCTTTTCGCGCACGAAAGCGATGGCCGCCGAGGGGTGCATATTCAGCCTGCCCGTCAGAAGATAGGGCACGTCGTACCCCCATACCGTCCCTGCCTCGCGCAGGGGGAGCATATAATCGGACAAAAATTGCAGGACGGGTTCGAGATCGAACTTGGGATTTTTGAGAAATCCCAAAAGAAGCTCGAGCGAACAGTTGCCCGCGCCCCTGCCCATGCCGTTCATGGTGGCGTCCAGATAGGAAGCGCCCCAGCTGGCCGCCTCGATGGTGTTGCCGAACGCCAGCTGCTGGTTGTTGTGCGCGTGCACGCCGATGATCTTTTTGTACTTTTCGCCCGCTTCGAGGTAGCGCAGCGTCAGCTTTGCCACCTGTTCGGGGTACAGCGAACCGTACGAATCGACCAGATAAATGCAGTCCACCCCGCTTTCGCCCAGCATACGCAGGGCGTCGTCGATGTCCTCGTCCTTGGCTTTGGACACCGCCATGAGGTTGGCGCACGTCTCGTAACCCAGCTTTTTGCAGTGCTCGATCGCGCGGATGGCGGTGGGGATCTCGTTGAGATAGCAGGCGACGCGCACCATGTCGAACACGCTCTCCTTGCGGGGCAGGAAGCTTTCAAACTCCGTTCTGCCCACGTCCGCCATGACGCAAAGCTTCATGTCCGACTTGTTTTCGCCCACGACGGCGCGCATGGCGTCCTCGTCGCAGAATTTGAATTTGCCGAATTTGTCCTCGTCGAACAGCTTTTTGGAAGCCTTGTAGCCCAGCTCCATAAAGTCCACGCCCGCCGCGACGTTGGCGGCATACAGAGCGCGGGCAAACTCGTCCGTAAAACGGAAATCGTTGCACAGCCCGCCGTCCCGCAAGGTCGCATCCAGCACCTTGATGTCCGGACGGAAAGAGAGCAGCGAGCCCTTTCTCTTGGTTTCTGCCATAACGTTGCCTCAGTGTCTGTTTTTGAGTTCGGTGCAGACGTCCGAAAGTTTTACGCCCGCATTTGCCAGCAAAACGAGGGTATGATAGAAGAGGTCGGCGCACTCGCCCACGATCTCCTCTTTGTCCCCGTTTTTGGCGGCGATGACCAGTTCCACCGCCTCTTCGCCCGCCTTTTTGGCGATCTTGTCCACACCTTTGTCAAAGAGATAGTTGGTATAGCTCCCCTCCTCGGGGTTTTCTTTCCTGTCCTCGACGATGCGCTGCAGCTGCCCGAGCATCTCCGCACCGACGCCGCATTCGCGCACGGGGGTGAAAAAGCAGGTATAATTGCCCGTGTGGCAGGCCGCGCCCGTCTGCTGCACTTTGAGGAGGACGCAGTCGGAATCGCAGTCCAGATACACGCCGATCACCTTTTGCAGGTGTCCGCTCTCCTCCCCTTTTTTCCAGAGTTTCTGCCGCGAACGGCTCCAATAATGGGCGTACCCCGTTTCCAGCGTCTTGTCGAACGCCTCCCGGTTCATGTACGCCTGCATGAGCACTTCTCCGCTCTCGTAGTCCTGCGCGATGGCGCAGATCAGCCCGTTGCCGTCAAATTTGAGTTGCATTTTATACCTTCCTTACGGGGATGCCCCGCTCTGCGAGATAATTTTTGAGTTCGCGCATATCCAGTTCCGCGAAATGGAAGAGGGAAGCCGCCAGCGCCGCATCCGCCTTGCCCGCGGTGAGCACGTCGGCAAAGTCCTCTTTCTTTCCCGCGCCGCCCGACGCGATGACGGGAATGTTGACCGCCTCCGCCGCCTGCCGCGTGAGTTCGAGGTCGTACCCCGATTTTGTGCCGTCTTTGTCCATGGAGGTGAGCAGAACTTCGCCCGCGCCCAGCTTTTCCGCGACGCGGATCCAGGTAATGGCGTCCAGACCCGTGTTCACCCTGCCGCCGTTGAGATAGACGTCCCAGCCGCCGCGCGCGTTTGCCTTGGCGTCCACCGCCAGCACCACGCACTGCGAACCGAAGCGCAGCGCCGCCTCCGTGATGAGGGAGGGGTTGAGGATGGCCGCCGAATTGACGGCGATCTTGTCCGCCCCCGCCGCGAGCAGGGTGCGGAAATCCTCCACCGAGCGGATGCCGCCGCCCACCGTGAGGGGCAGGAACACCTGTTCGCTGGCGCGGGACAAAACGTCCAGCGCCGTCTTTCTGCCGTCGCTGGACGCCGTGATGTCCAGAAATACGATCTCGTCCGCGCCGATCTTGTCGTAAGCGCGGGCAATCTCCACGGGGTCGCCCGCGTCGATGAGATTGACGAAGTTTACGCCCTTGACGACCCTGCCCTTGTCGATGTCCAGGCAGGGAATGATCCTCTTTGCTAACATAGTTACTCCCGATGTGCCGCGGCGAGCGCCTCTTTCAGGTCGATCGCCCCCGTGTACAGAGCCTTGCCCAGCACCGCGCCGTAAACGTCGCTGTCGCGCAGGTTGACGACGTCCTGCAAGGAGGAAACGCCGCCCGAGGCGATGACGGAGAGCTCCGTCTCTTTCTGCATACGGATGGTTTCGCACACGTTGACGCCTTCCATGGCGCCGTCCTTGGAAATGTCCGTGAAAAGGGCATACCGTATGCCCATTTTTTTGCATTTTTTGCCGAAATAGACGGCGGTCATGTCCGTCTGTTCCGTCCAGCCCTTGACGGCAAACATTCCGCCGCGCGCGTCGATGCCCGCGACGATCTTGCCCGAAAACCTGAACGCCGCCAACGCGAACGCGTCGGGATCGTACGCCGCCATCGTGCCGATGACGGCGCGGTCGGCACCCGCGTCCAGACGGCGCTCCACATCCTCCACGGTGCGGAGTCCGCCGCCGCTCTGAACGTTGATTTTAAACCTCTTTTTGATTTCCGAAATGGTCTTGTCTATGCCGCTCTTGCCCGAAAAGGCGCCCGAAAGGTCGACGATGTGCAGCCACTGTGCGCCCGCTTCCGCCCACTTTTCGGCAAATTCCAGCGGATCGCCGTAATCGGTCACCGCGTTGCGGTCCCCTTTGTACAGGCGTACCGCCCTGCCTTCTAAAATGTCGATTGCCGGAAATAAGATCATACGTTCCCCCTTTTTTAAGACATTTCGCAAAAATTTTTCAAAAGCCGCAAGCCTGCCTCGCCGCTCTTTTCCGGATGGAATTGCACGCCGTACGCGTTGCCCGCGTACACCGCCGAAGGGTAATCCCCGTAATAACCTGTCTTGGCGGCGACGTATTTTTCCGCGCAGACCGCGCGGTATCCGTGCACAAAATAGAAGTACGTACCCTCCTCTATGCCTGCAAACAGCGCCGTCTTTAAGCCGTGAACGCTGTTCCAGCCGATCTGCGGGATCTTGCCCTGCGTGAACCGCTCCACGCTCCCTTCCACGAGGGAAAGCCCCTCAAATTCGCCGTCCTCATAGCTCTTTTCCAGCAAAAACTGCATTCCCAGGCAGATGCCGAGAAGTTTTGTGCTCCTGACACGCTCTTTGAGGTATGCGTCCAGGCCGCGCGCTTTCAGCTGCGCCATGCCCGCGCCGAAGGAACCCACGCCCGGCAAGATCAGCCGTTCGCAGCCGTCCAGCTCGCGCACGTCCCCCGAAATGAGGGCGCGCCTGCCCAGCGCTTCCAGCGCCTTTTGCACGGAACGCAGATTGCCCGCGCCGTAATCGACAATGCCGATCATTTACAATACTCCTTTGGAGGACGGGATCTTGTCCGAAGTGACCTTCACCGCGTCCTGCACGCACTTTGCAAATGCCTTGAACAGCGCCTCCGCCTCGTGGTGCAGATTGCCGCCGCGCAACAGCGCCATGTACAGATTGACGCCCGCGTTGGTGGAAAAGGCGCGGAAAAATTCTTCCACGAGTTCCGCGTCGAAGGTGCCGATCTTGCCTTCCAGCTTGCAGCAAAAGCTGAGATACGGCCTGCCGCTGATGTCCAGCGCCACCTGCGCCGCACATTCGTCCATGGGGATGACGCGGTCGGCAAAGCGCGCGATGCCCCGCTTTTCGCCCAGCGCCTGACGGAACGCCTGCCCTAAACAGATGCCCACGTCCTCCACGCTGTGATGGTAGTCCACCTGCGTGTCCCCCACGCATTTCACTTCCAGATCCGCGCCCGAATGCACGGAAAAAAGTTCGAGCATATGGTTTAAAAATCCCACGCCCGTATCGATGCCGTTTTTGCCCGTCCCGTCCAGATTCAGGGACAGGCGGATGTCCGTTTCGCGCGTTTTGCGCACAATTTCCGCCGTTCTCATTTTTCTCCCTCCAGTCTGACGCGCACCGCGTTGGCGTGCGCGGAAAGTCCTTCGCTCTCGGCAAGGCGCACGATGTCCGCGCCGTCCTCCAGGATCGCCTCTTTGGAGTAGCGGATGACGCTCATCTTGCGCAGGAAAATGTCCGCGTTGAGCACCTCGAAAAAGCGCGCCGTTCCGCCCGTGGGCAGAATGTGATCGGGGCCTGCAAAGTAATCGCCGACGGGTTCGGGCGTATAGCTGCCCAGAAACACCGCGCCCGCGTTTCTGATCTCTTTGAGAAGTTCCTCGCAGTCGGCCGTTGCGATTTCCAGGTGTTCGGGCGCGATCTCGTTGGCGAGGGCGCACGCCTCTTTGCCGTCTTTGACGAGAATGATCCCGCCCGCGCTGTCCAGCGCGCACCGCGCGATGTCGCTGCGGGGCAGCAGAGAAAGCTGACGCTCCGCCTCGGCGGCGACCTTCTGCGCGAATTCCTCGTCAAAGGTGAGCAGAATGGCGCGCGCGAGCTTGTCGTGCTCCGCCTGCGAGAGCATATCCGCCGCGACGTACACGGGGTTTTGCATACTGTCCGCAATGATGAGAATTTCCGAAGGGCCTGCGAGCATATCGATGCCCACTTCCCCGTACACCTCTTTTTTGGCGAGGGTGACGTAAATGTTGCCGGGGCCGGCGATGACGTCCACTTTGGGGATGCTCTGCGTGCCGTAGGCGAGCGCGGCGATCGCCTGCGCGCCGCCCGCTTTGAAGAGCTTTGTCACCCCGCACTCCGCGGCGGCGACGATGACGGCGGGCGAAACTTTGCCGTTTTTGGCGGGGGTGCAGACGTAAATTTCCGCAACGCCCGCCGCTTTTGCGGGCAGAACGCCCATCAGCACCGAGCTGACCAGCGGCGCCGTGCCGCCGGGAACGTAGATGCCCGCGCGCTGCACGGGGCGCACGGCGTAGCCCGTCGTCCGTCCGTTTACCGTGCGCACGTCCTCTTTCATGAGGGAGCGCGCGTGGTATTCGTACACGTTTTTGACCGCTTTTTTGAGGGACGTAAGCAGTTTTTCGTCCACTTCTTTGTACGCGGCGGCAATTTCTTCCGCACTGACGGCGACCGTCTGCGCGTTAAGAGCGCTGCCGTCAAACTTTTCGCAATAGGCAAACAGAGCCTCGTCTCCGCGCACTTTCACCGCCTGCACGATCTCGCGCACGGCGGCGGCGCGGGACGCGTCGTCAAACCTGCCCCTCTTTAAAATGTCTGCCGCGGACGCGGCGTCCTTGAATATCCTCATGTTATTCACCGATGTATTTTTTCATTTCGGAGATGAGCGGCAAAATCTGCGCCGCCTTCGTCTTTAAGCTGACCTTGTTTGCCACCAGCCGCGCGGAGATATCGAAGATCTCTTCCAGCACGACGAGGCCGTTGGCGCGCAGGGTGCCGCCCGACTGCACGATGTCGAAAATGACGTCCGAAAGTCCCGTGAGCGGCGCCAGCTCGATGGAGCCGTTGAGTTTGATGATCTCCACGTCCTCCCCGCGCGACAAAAACAGCTTTTTCGCCGTGTTGACGTACTTTGTGGCCACCCGCAGGTGGGGCGCGGAAAGGGAGTTTCTGTCTGGGAATCCCGCCAGGCACAGCTTGCATTTTTCAAATTTTAAATCCAGCATCTCGTAGAGATCGGCGCCCGCTTCCAGCAGGGTGTCCTTGCCGACGATGCCGATGTCCGCAATGCCGTATTCGACGTACGTGGGCACGTCCGAAGGCTTTACGAAAAAGAAACGGAACTTTTTGTCCGGCGTTTCGAGCACGAGTTTGCGCGTTTCTTCCTTTAACACTTCCGCGCGGATGCCGCAGCGGATGAACAGATCGGCGCAGGATTCCGCCAGCCTGCCCTTGGCAAGAGCTACGTTGAGCATCAGTCTTTCACCTCCCCGTACGCCTGTGCGCGCAGCACGCGCACCAATCCGACGGCGAACCCGACGGCGGAAAGACTGCGCCCGAACTGTGCGCACAATCCGTCGTACCTGCCGCCCGAAAGCACGGGAGCGCCCACCCCTTCCGCAAGGCCCGTAAAGACCATGCCCGAATAGTAGGAAAGGCTTTTGACCGTGCCGAGGTCGAAGGAGACGTATTTCCCCGCGCCCTGTCTGCACAAAAGCGCGTACACTTCCTGCAAATGCGCGAGCGCCGCCAGCGCGGCGGGATTTTCCGTGAGCGTCTTTGCCCGCTCCAGCACCTCGGCGCCGCCGAACAGCGACGGCAGGGCGAGAATGGCCGACTGCGCCTTTTCGCTGGCGCCGTAACGGCGCAGGGCGATCTCCGTGTTCAGCGCGTCCTTGGCGTTGATGTAGCCGCGGATCTCCTCCGCCGCCTCCGCCGAAAGTCCGCTGTCTTCGAGAAGTCCCTTATAAAAGCCGACGTGGCCGATGTCCACGATGAAGTTTTTCAGTCCGACGGATTTCAAGCACTCCACGGCAAACGCCACGGTGTCCGCGTCCGACTGCGCCCCCTCTTCGCCGAAAATTTCCACGCCCGCCTGCGCCACTTCGCGGTCGGAATTGCCGCCCGCGGCGAAGTTGTAGATGTTGGAAAAGTAGCAGAGCCGCGCGCGGTCCTCGTGCAGCTTGGTCGCCGCAATGCGCGCGCAAGAGAGTGTCATATCCGGGCGCAGGACGATGAGGTTGCCGTCCTTGTCCGTCATTTTAAACATATTTGCCTGCGGCACGGGGCTCTGGATGCAGGCGAACGTGTCGTAATATTCCAGCCCCGCCGTGCGCACCGAGCGAAAGCCCTTCTGCGCAAATTTTTTGCGGAGGGTGTCCTCTATTTTGTCCAGCCGCGCGCTCTCTTCGGGCAGGATGTCCCGCACGCCCGCGGGAAGTTTGAAGTAGTTCATGGGTGTTCCTTTGCGCGGCTGTCCGCGCCGTTTTGCTTTGTTTACAGAGGTTTTCTTACTAAGATTTTAACACGGCAAGGCGCTTTCTGTCAATGAAAACGCGCAGAAAAAGCGCTTGGAGGTGCTTTCCTGCGCGGATTTCATCAATTCAGCACAACGTCTTGCAGACTTTCGTATTTTTTGAGGGCGAGTTCGCGCAACAGGGAAATGTCCGCGCAGCCCACCGCCTCGTCCGCAAGCTGTTTTGCGGCAAAGATCACTTTGGGAGGATATTGCAGATTTTTCAGTTCGGACAGCATTCTGCCGCTCTGGCGCGTGCCCATAAAATCGCCGCCGCCCCGCATTTTCAGGTCGTATTCGGCAATTTTGAACCCGTCCGTGTTGTTTTTGATGACGGACAGCCGCTCGCGCGCCTGCGGGGAATCGCTGCCCATCAGCAGGAAGCAGTAGCTCTTTTTGCTGCCCCTGCCCACCCTGCCGCGCAGCTGGTGCAGCTGGGAAAGGCCGAACCGTTCGGCATTGTAGACGACCATGATGGTGGCGTCGGGGACGTCCACCCCCACTTCGATGACGGTGGTGGAGACGAGGCAATCGTACTTCTTATCCTTGAACGCCTGCATGATCTCCGTCTTTTCCTTGTCCTTCATCTTGCCGTGCAGGAGGGCGAACCGCACGCGCGGGAGGCGGTTTTTCAGCTCGTCGAAAAGCTCGGTGACGCTGATGAGCGAACCCTCCTCGTCCCCCTCGATCTTGGGGCAGACGAAGTAGCTCTGGTTGCCCAGCTTTGCCTGTTCGCCGATGTATTCAAGCATATCGTCGTACTTGCGCGGCGGCACGATGCCCGTGACGATCTCCGAACGCGCCTTGGGCTTGTCCTTGATCTCGGAAATGTCCAGATCGCCGTAAAAGATGAGGGAGAGGGTGCGCGGAATGGGGGTGGCGGACATGACCAGCATATCGGCGCCCGCACCCTTTTCCCCCAGCGCGCTGCGCTGGGCAACGCCGAAGCGGTGCTGTTCGTCGCACACGCACAGCGCGAGGTTTTTGGGCTGCACGTCCGCCTGCAACACGGCGTGCGTGCCGCAGACGATGTCGATCTCCCCCGATGCCAGCCCCTTTTTGACGGCCGTCTTTTCCCTTGCGGGCGTGCTGCCCGCAAGAAACGCGACGCGGTATTCGGGGAAATATTTCTGCAGGAGCGCGAAGTTCTGCGCGGCGAGCACCTCGGTGGGCGCCAGAAAGGCGCCCTGGTACCCGCTTTTGACCGCCATGTACAGCGCGCACAGCGCCACCGCCGTCTTGCCGCTGCCCACGTCCCCCTGCAACAGCCTGTTCATGCGGGTGGGAGCCTTCAGGTTGGCGTACACGTCGTCCACCGCCTTTTTCTGGCCCTCGGTGAACTCGAAGGGAAAGCGCATGGCGAAGTGCGCCACGTCCGACGCCGTGCAGGAATAGGTGCGCAGGCGGACGTCCTCCTTGCCCCCCTTGATGAAACGGAAGGCGGAAATGAGGATAAAGTACTCCTCCAGCGCGATGCGCGAGCCCCCTTCCTCCCGCTCGGCAAGCGTCTGCGGGGCGTGCACCTTGCGGTACGCCTCCGCCAGAGAGGGAAGGGCGTACTTTCTGACGAGCTCGGGCGGGATTGCCGTGACGATGGGGACCTTTTTCAGCGCGTCCGCCACCGCGTCGCGCACCGCCCTCTGCGTGAGCGTGCCGCGCAGCGAATACACGGGAACAATGCCTTTAAGGCGGTAATTTTTTTCGCGCAGCTCGAAAGAGGGGTTGACCATGGAGGGCGTTCCCATGCCGTAACGGTTCTGCACCCTGCCGTAAAAGAGGTATTCCTCCCCCGCTTTCAGGTTTTTCTGCACGTACGGCGCATTGAACCAGATGGCGGAAAAGCGTTCGCCGCCCTGGTCGCACCATACCTTGATAAAGGGCCGGCGGCCCGCATACACCGCCTGCGGCGGAGACGCCACGCGGCAGGCGAGCAGCACCACGTCGTTGTGATAGCACTGCGAGATCTTTACCGTCTGCGTGAGGTCGAGATAGTCGCGCGGGAAAAAGCGCACGAGGTCTTCCGCAGTGAAAATATTCAGTTTGTTGAGGTCCTTTTCCCGCTTTTCGGAAATGCCCCGTATCTGCGTAAGTTTCATATCGGCCGACCTTTAAAAGAAAACGGCGGGTAGTTTTGCCCGCCGAAATTTTTTTCCGAAGTTATTCCAGAGAAACGATATAATAATAGATGGGCTGACCGCCGAAATGCACGTCTACGTCGCAGTCGGGGAACTTTTCCGCCACGCGCTCGGCAAGCGCCTGCGCGTCCTCTTCCTTGACGTCCTTGCCGTAATAGAGAGTGATGATCTCGTGGGAACTGTCTTTGAGGCGGTCGATGAGCGCGAGCATGGTGTCGTCCACGTTGCCGCCCTTGGCGAGGATCTTTTTGTCGTCCAGGCCGATGATGTCCCCCTCTTTCAGATTGAATCCGTTGACGCTGGTGGCGCGGACAGCGTATGTAACCTGACCTGCGCGCACGTTGTCGATGGAATGGATCATGTCCGTCTTGTTTTCTTCCGCACTGCATTCGCTGTTGAAGGCGAGCGCCGCCGCAAAGCCCTGCGGCACGTTTTTGGTGGGAATGACGTGTATGGTGCGGTTGTGCACCAGCGCCTTTGCCTGTTCCGCCGCCAGAATGATGTTCTTGTTGTTGGGGAACACAAAGACGTGTTCTGCATTGATCTTCTGCACGGCGTCGGCAATGTCCTCCGCGCTGGGGTTCATTGTCTGACCGCCCTCGATGACGCGGTCGACGAGCAGATCCTTGAAAATGGCGGCAATGCCCTCGCCCGTGCAGATGGCGAGCATTCCCATTTCCTTTTTCTCCGCCTCGCGCTTTGCGCGCAGGGCGCGGTTCTGTTCGAGCATATTTTCGATCTTCACGCGGTCCAGTTCGCCCAGGTCCACCGCATAGGTGAGCGCAAGCCCCGGCGTGTTGGTGTGGACGTGGACTTTGACCAGCTCCAGGTCGCCGATGCAGATGACTGAATCGCCGATCTGCATGAGCTTTTCTTTGAGCTTGTCGATGTCCGCAAGCGTGGTGGATTTTTTCAGATTGATGATGAAAAATTCGGTGCAGTAGGCAAATTCGATTTCGCCGAGGTCGAGGTTGATGATGTCCGAATTGTCGCCGAACACGTCCTCGTCGCTCTTGCCCGCCTCGGGCGCGACGTATTCTTCCACCTCTTCGCCGTTGAGTACGGCCAGAAATCCCTTATAAATGCACAAAAGCCCCATGCCGCCCGAATCGACCACGCCCGCTTTTTTGAGGACGGGCAGAAGTTCGGGGGTCTGCGCCAGCGCTTCTTCCCCTTTTTTGATGACGTCCGTCAGAAAATCGGCAAAATCCTTGTACTTGGGCGCCGATTGTTTGGCAAATTCGCTCATCAGGCGCGCCACCGTGAGCATGGTGCCTTCCTTGGGTTTGGAGACCGCGGAATAGGCAACTTTGGTGCCGTTTTCCATCGCCTTGGCAAAGCCCTTGATGGTCACTTCTTCCCCGTTTTTGATCTGCGCGCAGATCCCGCGGAACAGCTGCGAAAGAATGACGCCGGAATTTCCGCGTGCACCCTTCAGCGCACCCTTGGAAACGGCGTCGCACAGTTCGGAAAGGCGGTTGGAGGGACACAGCCCCAGCTCCTTGACCGCCGACTGGATGGTGAGCGACATATTCGTGCCCGTATCGCCGTCCGGCACAGGGAACACGTTGAGTGAGTCGACTTTTGTTCTGTTTATTTCAAGCACCTTCGCGCCGGAGAGGATCATCTTCCGGAATTCGGTGCCGCCAATGGTTTTAGGCATGGAAATTTCTGCTCCTTTCAGGCGGGGACCTTACAGCTTGACCCCGATGATGTTCACGTTGACCGTATCCACGATCATGCCCGTAAACTTTTCTACTCTGTACTTCACGCTCTCTTTCAAAGATTCCGCAACGGCGTTGATGGAAACGCCGAACTTGATGATCACGTAAACGTCAATGTAGATGCGGTCGCCGTTTGTGGTCACTTTGACGCCCTTGCCCTGCGAAGGTTTTTTGAACAGCTCGGACAGGCTGTCCGTAAAACGGCGCGAAACGGTTTCGACGATGCCGTAACATTCCATCGCCGCCTGTGACGCAACCCTCGCGATCGCTATATCTGAAATTGTGATTTTGCCGTAGGCATTGCTCGTATTGACAGACATAAACGTATACTCCCGTATCGCCTATATTCTATACTATTTTCCCTGTTTTTGCAAGAGAAAATTTACTTTCCCCGATATTATTTTTAAAAATCATGAAAAAATGCTGAAAAAGAGGCAAAATCGATTGATTTTTTTTGCGCATTTTGGTATAGTATCTATGCTCGTTTTGAGCGGGGCGCTTTTTTCGCGCTCAATTTTTTGTCAGATTATGACCGTGGAGGTGTTAATATGTCGAGGGTTTGCAGCATTTGCAACAAGGGGCAGAATTCCGGCAACAACGTGAGCCACAGCAACCGCAGGACGAGAAGAACGTTTAAGGCGAATGTCCAGAAAGTGAAGATCGTCAAGGACGGAAAGGTGGAAGCCGCTTACGTTTGCGCACGTTGCCTGAAGAGCGACAAAGTAGAGCGCGCGTAATTGATACTAAAAAACGGGGACGCTGCCATACGGCAGCGCCCTTTTGTTTTGCCGCAAGGCGCCCTCTGCAGAGGGCGCCTTGCGGCTTTTTTCGTCCGAAAAAGTGCAAAAACTTCCCCGCAGGACTTTCCCGCAGGACTTTCCCGCAGGGTCTTTCCCGCAGGGTCTTTCCCGCAGGGTCTTTCCCGCAGGGTCTTTCCCGCAGGG
>ERZ1643251.2966-NODE-2966-length-16379-cov-5.409213_pt1 | contig 16379 bp, 16 predicted proteins | sample MGYA00579261_ERZ1643251 | MGnify/ENA primary metagenome ERZ1643251 (study PRJEB29033, sample SAMEA4952267) | chicken gut metagenome | biome: Broiler Chicken; feature: Gastrointestinal Tract; material: Caecum | place: Ireland | collected 2018 | study: Broiler...
GCTCGGAGAAGACGACTCCTTCGCAGAGGTAAGTAAATGACGGGGCACGATTCTGTTCTGTACGCCGCGCTCCTCGCGTGCGAAACGGAGGAAGACGTAAAGGCGCTTTTAGACGATCTGTGCACCTATCAGGAAAAAGAGCAGATGATCCAGCGCGCTTACGCCGCAAAAATGCTGATCGAGGGCAAAACGTATGCAGACATCATTGCGGAAACGGATATCTCCTCCGCAACGCTTTCGCGCGTTTCGCGCTCGCTTCGCCACGGCAGCGGCGGTTACGAAAAATTTATCCCCCGCGAAAGCGGAACGGCGGAACATAAAGAGCGGTAATTCGGCGCCGCTCTTTTTTCTTTTGCGGTTGACTTTTTGCCCCTGCGGGTATACAATATAAAAAAACGTTGTTGGGAGGATACGCGGCATGAAGATCGCGGCAACTTATTTTGACGGCGAGATTTTTCAGCATTTCGGGCATACCGAATATTTTAAGATTTACGAAACGGACGGTAAAACCGTTCAAAACAGCGAAGTGGTATCTGCGGAGGGCTTCGGCCACGGCGCGCTCGCGGGCTTTTTGAAGGGCAGGGGCGTAGACGCGCTCATATGCGGCGGCATCGGCGGCGGGGCGATCGCGGCGCTTGCGGAAGCGGGCATAAAGGTGTATGCGGGCGCTTCGGGCAGTGCGGACGACTGCGTTTCGGCGCTAATTGCGGGTACCCTGCAATTTTCCGATACCGCGAACTGCTCGCATCACGCGCACGGCGAACACGCCTGCGGCGGGCATGAGGAAGGCGGGAACTGTTCCTCACACGGCTGCAAAAATCACTGATTTTTGTTTGATTTCCGTAAAATCGGATAAAAATAAAGTATTATGTTAGGCAGAGAACTCATCTTTGCGCTCATCGGCACGGGCGCCACATGTCTCGCCACGGTGCTGGGCGCCGCGCTCGTTTTCTTTTTCAAAAAGGATATGTCCGCCGCGATGCAGCGCATCTTCCTCGGCTTTGCCGCCGGCGTGATGACGGCGGCTTCCGTCTTTTCCCTTCTCCTTCCCGCGATGGAACAGCTGGAGGGGGAGGGCAAAAGCGTCGTCCTGCCCGTCTGCGGCGGGTTTGCGATCGGCGCGCTCTTTCTGCTCCTGCTCGATAAACTGCTGCCGCATATGCACCTCGGCAGCGAAGAACCGGAAGGGCTCCCTTCGCATTTCAGAAAGTCGACCATGCTCGTGCTTGCCGTCACGCTGCACAACATCCCCGAGGGAATGGCGGTCGCGCTCGCCTTTGCGTCCGCGGCTGCGCAGCAGGGCGGGCTTGCCGCCGCCGTCGCGCTCGCCGTCGGCATGGCGTTGCAGAACTTTCCGGAGGGCGCCGCGGTCTCCCTCCCGCTCCGCTCGAACGGCGCGGGGAAGGGGAAGGCGTTTTTCATGGGCGCCCTGTCCGGCGTCGTGGAGCCTGTCGCAGGCATCCTCGCCGTGCTCGTCGCGGGGTCGGTGACGGGCGTCATGCCGTGGGTGCTCTCCTTTGCGGCGGGGGCGATGATCTATGTCGTCGTCGAAGAGCTGATCCCGGAGGCGCATCTGGGGGAGCATTCCCATGTGGGCACGGCGAGCGCATTGTTCGGATTCTTTGTCATGATGCTGCTGGATATAGCCATCGGATGAGGGTTTTCCCGCAAATTTCAAGTACTATGTCAGGCATAAGCAATAAATACGGCGATTTCGGAGGAGAAATATGTTTCCTTTTTACGGTTCGCTTTCGGAGGAAGGCAAAAAGCTGCTCTCCGCTTCCGTGTGCGAGCGCACGTTTATGCGCGGCGAGGAGGTCAGCCGCGGCGAATGTACGGGGCTGCTGCTCGTCCGCTCGGGGCGGCTGCGCGCCTATACCATGTCGGCGGAGGGCAGGGAGATCACGCTGTACCGCCTCGGGAAGGGCGACGTCTGCCTGTTCAGCGCGTCGTGCGCGCTGCACGGGATGCAGGCGGATATTTTCGTGCGGGCGGAGGAAGAGACCCGCGTCCTGCTCCTCCCCGCGGAGGTGTACCGCACCCTTTCGGAAAAGGAGCTGGCGGCGGCAGCCTTTACGGGAGAGATGACGGCGCGGCGGCTTTCGGAAGTGCTTTGGGTGCTCGACGAGGTGCTCAACAAAAAATTCGATGCGCGCCTCGCGGCGCTCCTTCTCGAAGAGGCGGCGTATGCGTGCAGCGACAGTATACATACCACGCACGAAAAGCTCGCCGCACACCTCGGCACGGTGCGCGAGGCGGTATCGCGGATGCTGCGCTATTTTGAAGAGGAGGGGCTGGTCTCCCTCTCCCGCGGCGGCATCCGTATAGAGGACAGGGCAGAGCTGGAACGCCTCTCCGCCGAACGCAAATAATTTTTTCGTCTGTGTAACATTGTTACGGAAAAATTCCCGCACAAGGTGTACAATGGCGGTACAAAATCACAAAAGGAGAACACCTGTCATGGTACACACGGTCACGGAAAATAATTTTGAACAGCTCGTAGAAAGCAGTGAAGGCACCGTCCTGCTCGATTTCTGGGCGGGCTGGTGCGGGCCCTGCCGCATGATGAGCCCCGTCGTAGAGCAGATCGCGCAGGAGCGCGGCGACGTGACGGTCGGCAAAGTCAACGTAGACGAAGAGGGCGGGCTTGCCCGCCGGTTCGGGATCATGTCCATCCCGTCCTTCCTCGTGTTCAGGGGCGGCAAGCTCGTGGCCCGCACGGCGGGCGCGCGGCCGAAGGCGGCGTTGGAGGAACTGTTATGAGCCTCTTTTCCCTTTTCCGCGATCCATTCGCGGAAGGCGCGGCGCGCGCAGCAAACACGCCGGGCGCGCGCGTCATCGACGTGCGCACCCCCGAAGAATACGCCGAAGGGCACCTTCCCGGGGCGGAAAACATCCCCCTCGACGCCATCCCCCGCGCGCACTTCGAACAGGGCGGCAGGCTGTTCGTCTACTGTCACAGCGGTGCGCGCAGCGGCAGGGCGGTCTCTTTTCTGAAAGGGAAGGGGCTCGACGCCGTAAATATGGGCGGCATCGCCGGCTATAAAGGCAAACTTGAAAAATAAAGGCGGATAATTCCGCGGGAGGGGCATATGAAAGTTGTCATCATCGGCGGCGTCGCCGGCGGCGCGACGGCCGCCGCGCGCCTGCGCAGGCTGAACGAGAGCGCGGAGATCGTCGTCCTCGAGCGCGGCGGTTACGTTTCGTACGCGAATTGCGGCCTGCCCTATTACATAGGCGGCGAAATTTCCGACAGGCGCAAACTCACGCTGCAGACGCCCGCAAGTTTCCGCAGCCGCTTCAACGTGGACGTCCGCATAAACAGCGAGGCGGTCGCGATAGACCGCGCCGGCAAGCGCGTGCGCGTCCGCACGAAAGAGGGCACGGAATATGAAGAGAGTTACGATAAGCTCGTCTACGCGCCGGGCGCGAAGGCGGTACTCCCTCCCTTTGCGGGGAGCGGAGACCGCATTTTCACCCTGCGCACGGTCGAGGATACCTTCCGCATCGACGATTTTCTGAACAGGAAAAAGCCGCGCGCCGTCCTCGTCATCGGCGGCGGGTTCATCGGGCTGGAAGCGGCGGAAAATCTGCTCCGCCGCGGCGTGCGCGTCACCCTCGTCCAGATGGAAGAGCAGGTCATGCTGCCCTTCGATTACGATATGGCGTGCATCCTCCATGCAAAGCTGCGCGAAAGCGGGGTTGAACTCCGCCTCCGCAGCAAGGTGACGGCGCTTTCGCAGGAGGGGGACGGCGTCACCGCCCGCACAGAGGGCGGGGAATGTATCGCGGCGGACGCGGCGCTCGTCGCCGTCGGCGTCGTGCCGGAAACGCACCTCGCGAAGGACGCGGGGCTTTTGCTGGGCATGCGCGGCGCCGTCGTCGTCGACGAGCATATGCGCACCTCCGACCCCGACATCTATGCGGCGGGGGATGCGGTGCTGGTCAGAAATTCGGTCACGGGTACCGAAGCGCTCGTCCCCCTCGCGGGGCCTGCCAACAAGCAGGGGAGGATCGCGGCAGACAATATCTGCGGCATTCCGAGCGTTTACCGCGGGGCGCAGGGCTCCTCGGTGCTCAAACTCTTCGACATGACGGCCGCATCTACAGGGCTTTCCGAGCGCGCCGCCCGCGCGGCTGGGTACGACTGCGCGAGCGTCCTTCTCTTCTCGCCCGATCACGCTACCTATTATCCCGGCGCCCGCAACATGACGCTGAAAGTGACCTATGAAAGGGATACCGGCCGCATCCTCGGCGCGCAGGGCGTGGGATTCGGCGGCGTGGATAAGCGCATCGACGTGCTCGCGGCGGCAGTCCGCGCGAAGATGACGGACGCAGACCTCGCAGACCTCGACCTCTGCTATGCGCCGCCCTATTCTTCGGCGAAGGATCCCGTCAACATGGCGGGCTACGTCATCGGGAACGTGCGCGGCGGCATCGTGAAGCAGCACGAATGGAAGGATGTGGAGGCGATCTCCGCCGACGGGAACACCCTCCTGCTCGACGTACAGACGGCGGGAGAATTTGCCGAGGCGCACCTGAAGGGCGCGGTCAATATCCCCGTCGACGAGCTGCGCTCCCGCATGGGCGAGCTGGATAAAACGAAAAAGATCTGCGTCAACTGTTACAGCGGGCTGCGCAGCTATATCGCCTGCCGCATGCTGTCGGCAGAAGGGTTCGACTGTTCCAACCTTTCGGGCGGCATCCGCTTTTATAAGGTCGTCGCCGAGGGCGGAAGCTACGATTCGGTGTCCCGCCATCTCTGCGGAATGAAAGGGGAATGAACTAAAAAACCAAATGAGAAGTTCATATAAAGACAGAGCCGCGCGGCTTTTGCCGCGCGGCTCTGTCTTTATCAGGTCATGCGAATTGGCTGTTGTACAGCGCGGCATAGGCGCCGCCCTTCGCGAGCAGTTGCGTATGTTCACGTTGTTCAGCAGCAGCTCGCCGTCCGTTATGTTTTCGAGAAGCACGGCGCTCATCCTGTCCGGCAGCTTCTGCAGTTTGCGGAAGAGCGGGGAGGCGCCGCGCATGATGAAGAGGGCGATGACCGTGATGACGGCGAGCACCGCCAGAAGGATCAGCCCCATGACCCAATCTTTCAGAAATGCGAGGATGCGGTTTCAGAAAGCGTAAGATAAGTCTCATACATACTCCTTTTCAAAAAAATTATTTATATGCGAACTGTTTCCGGAGAACATAAAAAGGGTGCGCCCGATTGTGCTCAACAATCGGGCGCACCCGTATCTTATCAACCGTTGCGGCTGCGGCCGCAAGTTCTCCGATAAACACTTTATTGTCTGTCAGAGGGGAAGCGCAGGGCGCCTTTCCTCATGACCATCGCGTATTATACAGCATATGATTTTCAATGTCAACGACAGAACGCAAAAAAATAAAAATTTTTTCAGAAATATTTTTGCGCGGATTTATCGAAAACCCCTTCTGTTTCCCGAAAAAAATCAGTTCTCATTCATATTGCCGCAGCAGCGCGCGGGCGCGCCGGGCAAGCTCCTGTGCCACGGGGGTAGGGGAAAGCACGCGCACGCCGCTGCCGAAGCCGAGCAGCTTTGCGTACAGCACCTCGCCGCCGGGCAGCTCCGCTTCCGCGAGGATGTCGCCGCCTTCCACGCGCACGTTGTCCATGCCCAGCCATTCTTCGATGTCGGGCAGGGCTTCCTTCTGCACTGCGAGGCGCAGGCGGATGAGTTCTTCGTCTTTGAAGTTGAATTTGAGCGGGAGGTTGGCGCGGTCGACCTCTCTCTTTTCAAACTTTTCTCCCGTTTCCCGCGCGCTGCGTATACGCCCCACGCGGAACAGGCGGAAATCCTTCCGCGCCCGGCACCAGGCGTACAGATACCAGATATTTTGTTTATAAATGAGCAGGTGCGGTTCGACGGTGCGCCTGCTCTCTTTTCCGCCGCGGTCGATGTACGAAAGGTCGAGGCAGGAGCATCCCTCCGTTGCGTCCTCCAGCAGTTTGAGTTTGTCGGAAAAGGAGTATGCGTCCCCCCAGGTGCCGCTGTCCACGAGGATATTCCCCGAAAGCGCGAGGTCGCGGCTGTCAGACTTCTGCTGCCGCAGCAGTTTTTCAAGGGCGTCTTTCACCGCCTCGTCGGGCAGCTGCTCGTAGAGCGCTGTCAGCGCGTTCACCGCCGCGGCAAATTCTTCGCGGGTGAAAAAATTGGCGGGCAGGCGGAACGTGTCGGGCAGGCATATCCCGCCGTTCCTGCCGCGTATAATATCTATCGGGACGCCCGATATGCTCAATTCTTCCGCGTAGCGGTAGATGCTGCGTTCGGAAACGCCGAAATCCCTCGCCATCTGCGCCGCGCTCGCCTTGCGCGCCTTCAGCAGGCGGAACAGTATTTTCAGCATGATCTGAAATTTCATGGCTCACTCCCCGAAAAATTTTTATAGTTTCCGGAAAATATTATAAGAATCCTGACAATATCTGTCAAGTTTTTTGCGTTATAATGGCAGTGTAAAAACAAGAAGGAGCGAAAAATCTATGTTTGGTTTCCGCAAAAAAGAAAAAAATACCGTATTCCTGCCCGAGGGCACCCTTCCCCGCGCCCGCCGCAGGGAGAACGCCTTCGCTTCCGCGCGTGCCGCGGAAGCCCGCATGGAACGCGCCCGCCGCCGTACGCCCTCCGAAGCGGAGGACGAGCTCTTCCGCCTCCGCGCATGGGCGGCTCTCTCCGCCGTCGTGCGTTTTTCGCAGGAGCGTTCTGCGCCCGCGCCCGTACAGAGGGGGCTGCGCACCCGCCGCCCGCTCATTGCCGCGCGCCCCGCGCTTTCCTGCTCCGACGCGCTCGACGAGGCGATCGCCTCGCTGTCCCGCCTGCGCGGGCTGAACAGGGGAGAATAAACTTCCCCCTATATTAACCTGTCTTTATAGCAGCTATAAAAATTACTAATATTTCGCGGGCGTTCCATCGTTTGCAAAAATTCCGTGTTCATGGTACAATACAATACGGAAAATAAAAAACAAAGGAGTTTTTTCATATGTCTTATGTCGAGAGCGTCCTCGCGCGCGTGAAAGAACAGAATCCCAACGAACCGGAATTCCATCAGGCGGTAACGGAGGTGCTGAACAGCCTCAAACCCGCCATCGAAGCGAACCCGAAGTATGAGGCGGCGGGGCTTCTCGAGCGCCTCGTCGAACCCGAACGCATCGTCATGTTCCGCGTTCCGTGGGTGGACGATGCAGGCAAAACGCAGGTCAACAAGGGCTACCGCGTGCAGTTCAACAGCGCCATCGGGCCTTATAAGGGCGGCCTGCGCTTCCATCCTTCCGTCAACCTGTCCATCATCAAGTTTCTGGGCTTTGAACAGATCTTCAAAAACAGCCTGACCGGCCTGCCCATCGGCGGCGGCAAGGGCGGCTCCAACTTCGACCCGAAGGGCAAGAGCGACAACGAGATCATGCGCTTCTGCCAGAGCTTCATGACCGAGCTGCAGCGCCACATCGGCGCGGATACCGACGTTCCCGCCGGCGACATCGGCGTCGGCGGCAGAGAGATCGGCTATCTGTTCGGGCAGTACAAGAGGATCCGCGACGAACACGTCGGCGTCCTCACCGGCAGGGGGCTGACCTACGGCGGCTCTCTCGTCCGCACCGAGGCTACCGGCTACGGCCTCGTCTATATCACCGAAGAGGCGCTGCGCAGCAAGGGCGACGATCTGAAGGGCAAGACGGTCGTCATCAGCGGCTCGGGCAACGTCGCCATCTACGCCTGCCAGAAGGCGCAGCAGCTGGGCGCGAAGGTCGTCACCATGAGCGACTCCAACGGCTATGTCTATGACCCGAACGGCATCGACCTTTCCGTCGTCAAGCAGATCAAAGAGGTGGAAAGGGGCCGCATCAAAGAGTACGCGGCGCGCGTCAAGGGCGCCGAGTATCACGAAGGCTGCAAGGGCGTGTGGACGGTGAAGTGCGACGTCGCCCTTCCCTGCGCGACGCAGAACGAACTCGACGAAGAGGCGGCAAAGACGCTCGTCAAAAACGGCGTGAAGCTGGTCGGCGAGGGCGCGAATATGCCCACCACGCTGGAAGGCACCGAAGTGTTCCTGAAAAACAAGGTGGTGTTCCTGCCCGGCAAGGCGGCGAACGCGGGCGGCGTGGCTACTTCCGCGCTCGAAATGGCGCAGTCCAGCGGCAGGCTGTTTTGGTCGTTCGACGAGGTCGACGCAAAGCTCAAAGGCATCATGGTCAATATTTTCCGGAACATCGACGCCGCCGCAAAGAAGTACGGCTTCGAGGGCAACTATGTCGTCGGCGCGAATATCGCGGGCTTTGAAAAGGTCGCCGAGGCGATGATGGCGCAGGGCGTGGTGTAAAACAATACGGTTTTGTCCGCGGTTTTCCGCGGGTGAAATAACGCCGCGGTAAGGGAAATTATCTCGCGGCGAAAGAGAACGGCGGAGGCAAAAAAGCCTCCGCCGTTTCCTTTTCACGGGTCGGTTTTTTCGCATACAGCGGTATCAGCACGTCGGACGAGGCGGAAACACTGCGCTCTTTGCCGTTTTCAAAGCGCACGAGGTAGGCGCCGCCCACAGCAGAGAGCACCTTTCCGGCGCCGAAGTAGGGGTGCCGCACGCCGTCGCCGACGGAGAATCGCTGCGCCTTGCCCGCAGGGGCGGCCGCTTTCCCGCAGCGCGCGCGCTGGTCGTCCGCGTCTTTTACGTCGCCCTGTATGTCGAGCAGCTCTCTCTCTATATCGAACACGAAGCGCGAAGTCTGCAAGCCGCCCTTGAGCTGCGCGTCGAACCCTTCCGCGTCGGAGAGGAACAGCCCGTCCTCCGCCCGCGTGAGCGCGACATACGCGACCCGCCTCTCTTCCTCCATTTCCTCCCTGCCGCGTATCTTGCGGGAGGGGAACAGCCCTTCGTTGAGGCAGCACACGAACACATAGGGGAATTCCAGCCCCTTCGCGGTGTGTACGGTCATCAGCTTCACGCAGTCGCCCCGTTCTTCTTCGTCGGCGGCGGTGAGCAGCGAGATGCCGTTGAGGTACCCTTCGATGTCCGTCTCTTCTCCCGCGCTCTCCACATATTCCCGCACGGCGGATTTCAGTTCGCTGAGGTTGTCGAGGCGGTCGCGGTCGCCGCAGAGCGCCAGAAAACTCTCCATGCCGCTCTTCTGCAACAAAAAGTCGAGCACGTCGGCAACGTCGTGCTCTTTCGCGAAGTCGCCCGCGCGGTCGATGAGCGAAACAAACTCCGCTCCGCCCGTGCCGCGCAGCTGTCTGCCCGCGGCGAGCGCGCGGAGCGCGGAGAACAGCGAACACCCCTTTTCGTCCGCATACTGCCGCAGCAGCGCGAGCCTCGTCTTCCCGATCCCGCGCGCGGGGACGGAGATCGCGCGGAGAAAGGAGAGGTCGTCGCCGAACACCAGCACGCGCAGGTAGGCGAGCGCGTCCTTTATCTCCTTTCTTCTGTAAAAGGCGACGCCGCCGTATACCCTGTACGGCACCTTTTTGCGCAGCAGCGCCTCCTCCACGGGGCGCGACATATAATTCCCGCGGTAGAGCACGGCGATGTCGCCGAGCGGAATGCCGCGCTGCCGCAGTCCGAGAATGTTCTGCGCGATCCATTCGCATTCTTCCCGCCGGGAACGCGCGTGGAAATGCACGGGCGCGCTCCCGCCCGTCTTTACGGCGACCAGTTTTTTTTCGAGGCGGTCGGCGTTATGGGCGATGAGGCTGTTGCAGGCGTCGAGAACGGGCGGCACGGAGCGGTAGTTTTTTATCCAGAACGACGGTGCGCGCCCCCTTGAACAGGGAGGGGAAGTTGAGGAAGAACCCCACGTCCGCGCCCCGCCACGAATAGATGGTCTGGTCGGGGTCTCCCACGATGAACAGGTTGCCGTGCAGCCCGGAAAGCAGCCGCGCGAGTTTGTATTGCTCGCCCGAAACGTCCTGAAACTCGTCTATCTGAATGTATTCGAAGTGTTTCTGCCACTTTTCCAGCACTTTCGGCTGCGTGTCGAAGAGGAAGAGGGTGAACTGTATGAGGTCGTTGAAGTCGAGGTAATAATTTTTGCGCTGCGCGAGGAGATACTGCAGGATGACGGCGTGCAGGCTCTTCGGCTTTTCCGCCTCGGGCAGGCGGGGCGCGGCGGCGCGGCGCAGCGGGTCGGTGAGGAAGGGGACGTAATCGTCTTCGCTCTTATAGTATTCGAGCGCGTCGAGGATGTCGCGGAAGGAAAAATCTTTCAGCGTCAGCCCGTTCTCGCGGAAGATCTTCTGCAAAAGCTCCTTCTGGTCTTCCTCGTCGATCACCATGAAGTTGGAGGGATAAGCGAGCTTTCCGATCTCTTCCCGCAGGATCTTATGGCAGGCGCTGTGAAAGGTCAGGATCCACCCGCCCTCCGCCTCGGGCAGCACGGCGCGGATGCGCCGCTTCATCTCCTGCGCCGCCTTGTTGGTGAAGGTGACGGAGAGGATATGGTCGGGGGATACGCCCAGCGCCTTTGCGATGAAGGCATAGCGCGCGGTGAGAACGCGCGTCTTGCCGCTGCCCGCGCCCGCCGCAACGCGCACATACCCTTCGGTCGCCGTCACCGCTTCCCTCTGTCTTTCGTTCAGCCCCGCGAGAAGTTCTTCCATGCCTCTCCCTCTTTTTCAAACGTTTGTTCGTATTTCTATTATAGCGGAGCGGGGGAGAAAAAGCAAGAGATTTGCGCGCAAAACCTCTCTTTCTTTTACAAAGCAGGGGAGCCGCCGGAAAAAATTTTCGGGAAAATGCGAAAAATTTTTCTCTCCGGGGTTGACAAAACGGGTTTCTGCGGGTATAATGGCAGAGTAAACAGAATACCCGGTAGGTAAGGCTACTACGGGGATACGGGCTGTTGCCGCAAAGCGATGGAGACATCGCGCGCAGGTTTGAACAGGCCGCGTCGAAAAACAAGGCGCGGCATAACACAGCTTCATCGCCCCGCGAAGTCAAAGCTCAAACGGTACACAGAAAGTGCGAGGTCAAAGCCCCGCGTGCCGTTTGCGGCGCGCGGGTTTTTGTTTGCAAAAAATCAAGGAGGTTCGGAAGATGGACGAAGGCAGCGGCAGTCAGAGCCGAAAAAAACCGGGCGCGGCAGGCACGTTCCGTCTTTCCGCACGCCCTCTTTAACAAACTCGGCTTGTGCTGCCGACTTCGGGTCAGACCGAAGGAGGTGTGCAATGGCAAAGATCAGAAAGATGCGGCTCTCCCGCATGGCGGAGAGCATCCTGCGCGCAGAGGAGGCGAAGGAGCGCCTCCGTGCATCCGCGGCGGCGGGCGAGGCGGAAGTCCGCGCCCTGCTCGGCGCAAAGGAGGGCGGGCTTTCCGCCGCAGAGGCAAAGGAACGGTGCGAACGTCTGGGCGCAAACGTGCTTCCCGCGGGCAAAAAGCGCGGCGCTTTCGGGCGCCTGTTTGCGGCGTTCGCCAACCCTTTCACGGCGGTTTTGTGCGCGCTGGCGCTGATTTCGGTGTTTACGGACATCGTATTCGCGGCGGAAGGAGAAAAGAATTATGTGACGGTCGCCGTCATCGCGGTCATGGTGCTCGTGTCGGGCGTCCTGCGCTTCGTGCAGGAGTCGCGCGGCAGTGCGGCGGCGGAAAAGCTCGCTTCCATGATACGCACGACCGCCACCGTGCTGCGCGGCGGCGAGGTGTGCGAAGTCCCCGTGTCCGAGCTTGCGGTGGGGGACGAAGTCCGCCTCTCCGCGGGCGACATGATCCCCGCGGATCTGCGCATCGTGCGCGCGAAAGATCTGTTCGTGTCGCAGTCCGCCCTGACGGGCGAAAGCGCTCCCGAAGAAAAGAACGCAGGCCCCTCGGAGGGCGATGCGTCGCCCGCCTGCGGCTGCCTCGCCTTTATGGGTACGAACGTGGTCAGCGGCAGCGGAACGGGCATCGTCGCGGTGACAGGCGCGGACACGTTTTTGGGCAGAACGGCGCGCTCGCTGGGCGGCCGGCGCGAAAAGACCGCCTTCGAAAAGGGCGTGAATTCGGTCTCGCACATCCTCATCGGCTTTATGCTCGCGATGGTGCCCGTCGTGTTCCTGCTCAACGGGCTGACGAAGGGCGACTGGATGGGCGCGCTGCTGTTCGCCGTGAGCATCGCCGTGGGACTCACGCCCGAAATGCTCCCCATGATCGTCACGGCGTGCCTCGCGCGCGGCGCCCTCGCGCTTTCGCGCAGAAAGGTCATCGTCAAAGACATGAACGCCGTGCAGAACTTCGGCGCGATGGATATCCTCTGCACGGACAAGACGGGCACGCTCACGCAGGACAAGGTGGTGCTCGAACTGCATCTGAACGTGGAGGGCGAAGAGGACGCGCGCGTCCTCCAGCGCGCGTTCCTCAACAGCAATTATCAGACGGGGCTCAAAAATCTCATGGACGTCGCCGTCATAGAGCGCACCCACGCGCTTATCTCGTCGGGCGAGATCGACGCGGCGCAGACGCAGGGATGGAGCAAGACGGACGAGATACCCTTCGATTTCGAGCGCCGCAGGATGAGCGTCGCCGTCAGCGACGGGTCGCAGACGCTGCTCATCACCAAAGGCGCGGTGGAGGAGATGCTCGCCGTATCTTCCCGCGCGCAGGTCGGCGGCGGGCTGTGCCCGCTGACGGGCGAGCTGAAAGCCGCCGTGCGCGCCCGCGCGGACGAACTGAACGGTCAGGGGATGCGCGTGCTCGCCGTGGCGCAGAAAGTTCTGCCGGAAGGGCGGGCGGTGAGCTGCGAAGACGAGGCAGACATGGTTCTCATCGGTTATCTCGCCTTCCTCGACCCGCCCAAAGAGACGACGGCCGAGGCGATCTCCCGCCTGCATTCGCTCGGCGTCGCCGTCAAGATACTGACGGGCGACAACGAAAAGGTCACGGCGTGCATCTGCCGCAAAGTCGGGCTTTCGGGCGGCAGCATCCTGCTCGGCAGCGATTTGGAAAATCTGAACGACGAACAGCTTGCCGCCGCCGCGCAGAAGGCCACGGTGTTCGCAAAGCTCTCGCCCGCGCAGAAGGAGCGCGTCGTGCGCGTCCTGCGCGAGAGGGGGCACGTCGTCGGGTTCATGGGCGACGGCATCAACGACGCCCCCGCCATGCGCGCGGCTGACGTGGGCATCTCCGTCGATACGGCGGCAGACATCGCCAAAGAATCGGCGGGCGTCATCCTGCTCGAAAAGGATCTGACCGTCGTCGCGGACGGCGTCGTCGAAGGGAGAAGGACGCACGCGAACATGATGAAATACATCAAGATCACCGCGTCGTCCAACTTCGGCAATATGCTCTCCGTGCTCGCGGCGAGCGCGTTTCTGCCCTTCCTCCCCATGCTGTCCGTCCAGCTGATCCTGCTGAACCTCGTCTATGACCTCTCCTGCACCGCCATCCCGTGGGACAACGCGGAGAAGGAGAGCCTGCAAAAGCCCGCGGTGTGGGAATCCCGCTCCATCGTGCGGTTCATGTTCACGTTCGGGCCGATCAGCTCTGTTTTGGACATCGCGACCTATCTGCTGCTGTACTTCGTATTCTGCCCCGCTTTTGCCGGCGCGGGATATGCCGCGGCGGATGCCGCGGCGCGCGCCCGCTTCGAGGCGCTGTTCAGGGCGGGCTGGTTCGTCGAATCCGTGTTCACGCAGTCGCTCGTCATCCACCTGCTGCGCTGCGAAAAGGCTCCCTTTATCCGTTCGCGCGCGTCCCTGCCCGTATGTGCGGCGACGGCGCTGGGCGTCGCGGCGCTCACCGCGTTTGTCTATACGCCTGCGGGCGCGGCCGTGGGGCTTGCCCCGCTGCCGGCAATTTATTATGCGCTGTTGGCGGCGGTCGTCGCGGCTTATATGGCGTTGGCGGCGCTCGCAAAGCGGCTCTATGTGCGCAGGTTCGGCTGTCTGCTGTAAAAAGAAGGGCTTCGGCGATTTTCCGGAAAAATCGCCGAAGCCCTTTACATATGTAAAGTTGTCTGTTATAATGTAATTATGGACAGAACCGTGAAAACGACGCTTGCCGCCGTGTTACCTATAGCGCTGTTTTTGCTCGCGATCCCCGTCGTGCTGACGGTCGTGCTGTTCGTTTCCTGCGAGCGGTCGGAACGCGAGCGGGCGGAAGAAAAGGCGCGCTATACAGAATTGCTGGGCGGGGCGCCCTCTGCCGTCGTGCTGTCGGGTTCCGACGTCACGCTGATGGACGGCAGCTTTTCCTATACGTCGCTGCTGCTCCCGGCTGCAAACGCGGCACGGGAAGACGGCGGCGCCTACGAATATATCGTTTGGGACAGCGAACATATCCTCGTCGGCGAGGAGTGCCTGTATCTCTCCGCGTACGCCTATTCCGTGACGGAAGAGGCGGTAAACGACAGCTATGTCTTCGTTATCGACCTTGCGGAAAGAGATGCTGAAGCCGTATATTCCGCCCCGCGCGCGGAGAGCGGCGGGATCACCCTCCTCTCCCTCTCGGAGGGCAGGCTTTTCTGGATCGAGGGGAACGAGGCCGTCCTGTTCGATACTTCTTCGGGAACGGAAGCTGACCGCGCCGTGTCCGCTGGGGGCGATCTGCTGCCCGCGGGAGACGGCTTTGCGTATTATGAAGTGACGGAAGAGGAAGGAGACGGGCGCATCGTGTTTCTGGAAGGCGGCGCGGAAGGGATCCTGTCCTATTCTTATGATAAGACGGAGCAGACCGGTTTCGTCTATGAGTTTACGCAGGTAGATCGCGGCGTCGCGCTGCTCTACCCTTCGGGCAGGTTCGGCGGCGACTGTTTCGGCGTCTACGTCCGCACCGGGGAGCAACTCGATGAGGCGCAGACGCAGCTGTTTCTGGAATATCGGCCCTTTGCCTACGGCTGGCAGTACAGGGGGCAGTGGAGCTCCGAGATCAGCAAAGACGGTAACGACGAGATATTGTCCGACGAGTGGATGGCCGAACGAAGCCCGCTCATCGCCGAACTTTCAGAGATGCAGTGGGCGCAGCTGGGAAGTGCGTACGCGCTGAAAACGGCGGACGGCACGCCCTGCATCTGTTACGAAGCGGGATGGCAGTACGGATGGGGACAATATTATTACGAAGATACGCTGTATTTTATGTGGACGGAGGAGGATACCCTCGTCTACCTCGGCAGCGTGCAGTACTCCGTGAACGGCGTCCTCTGCCTGCTTTCGGAGGCAGCATGAAAAAGCATCTCGAAGTCGTCGGCGCGGTCATCGTGCGGGAGGGGAAGGTGCTCGCCGCAAAGCGCGGCGAGAGCAAGTACCCGTATGTGGCGCATAAATACGAATTTGTCGGCGGAAAGATAGAGGCGGGCGAAAGCCCCGCGCAGGCGCTCGTGCGCGAAGTAAAGGAGGAGCTGCGCGCGGACATCCGCGTCTTGCGCCCCTTTCTGACGATGGAGCACGAATATCCCGATTTCACGATAACGCTGCACACGTTTTTGTGCGAGTTTCTTTCCGGTTTCAGCAATACCGAGCACGAGGCGCTCGAATGGATGCCTCTCTCCGCGCTGAACGCGGAGAGCTGGGCGCCCGCCGACGCCCCGGCAGTGGAAAAACTGAAAGCCATGCGATAAAGAACCGCGCCGCCCTTTCGGGCGGCGCGGCAGTTGCATTATTAAATTATTAATTTTTAACAATACTGTTGACAGATTAGCGCAATTATGCTAATATAATAGTACAAATAAAAAACGAGGTAAACAGTTATGAGCCAAGCGCGGAAGATGATACGCCCGGTATCCGATTTACGGAATAACTTTGCGGACATTTCAAGAACGGTACACGAAACGCAAAAGCCCGTATTTCTGACAAAGAACGGTTTCGGGGATATGGTTGTATTGAGCATGGAGGCATACGAAAATATGCGGCTGGAAAGCGAAATTTACGTTAAGCTGCGTGATGCCGAGAGAGAAGACGAGAACGGCGGAAAGCGTTACACCTTAGCGGAAGCGCGGGAAAAGACGCGTCAGGCAATAGACAATGTATAACATCGAGATTTTGCAAACCGCATCGGACAATATAGACGATATAGGTCGTTATATTGCAGCGGAATTAAAAAACAAGACAGCGGCGGAACGCTTAACGGATAAGATTTATTCAACTATCGAAACGCTTGCCGAGTTCCCCTATGCGCATACGGTACATCAAACGCCGCAGAACGAAGAGCCGTTAAAATACGAATACCGTAAAATTTTAGTCGATAATTATTTTATCTTTTACCGCGTGGATGAAACACGATCTCTTATAATCGTCGCTTCTGTGATTTATGCTCGGCGTCGATTGCCGGAACAATTAAAAAAGACGGAACAAACTGACTGAATCCTTGAGCCAAAGAATACAAGAAACAAGAAAAGAACTAAAAGATGCAGTAAATGCAAAGCTTGCAAGTGATGGCGTAATACAACAAGTAACACAAGA
>ERZ1643251.2967-NODE-2967-length-16378-cov-22.098328_pt1 | contig 16378 bp, 21 predicted proteins | sample MGYA00579261_ERZ1643251 | MGnify/ENA primary metagenome ERZ1643251 (study PRJEB29033, sample SAMEA4952267) | chicken gut metagenome | biome: Broiler Chicken; feature: Gastrointestinal Tract; material: Caecum | place: Ireland | collected 2018 | study: Broiler...
CTCACCTATTTGCACTTCACGCCCGCAACAGGTATGCACTGTTAATTACGAATATCGAGTGTATAAATATGTGTGCCTGGATATGCTCTGGATATGCTCTGGATGTGTGACTTACATAGACATACGATATGGCGGCACAAGCGTACCGCCATAAGTATTTTTCTATTGCCCAGAATAAGCGCCATTCTGGTATATGAATGTGATATGAATTGTTGCATATACTGTCCCACTTAATTCAGGAATATTGATAGTGCAATTTCCCGTAGTTGAATCAATAAACAGATACCCTACAGAATTAACTTTGTAAGATGCCGCTGACAGCCCACACATACCGTAAATAGGATTAGCTGGTCTACAGTTTTCAGGCAGAGTGAAAATTAACTTATCACCAGCCACCGTGTTATCAAGCTGTAGGTGTAATGATAATTCATAAGTTGACCCACATATTGTAGCAAAACCCTGTAAAGCTGAAACGTCCGTTGAATACGATGGCAGTAATGCTGCGATGAAATTTTCGTGTACGATGTCTGTAAACCCAATTAAAGTTAAACCTTCCGCACGCCCATAGAAGTTAGTATTGCAAAAATGGTCTGCGCCAACAGGTCCACCATAACCATGGCACCCATTCACATATACAGATTTTGTATTTTTTGGGTCAGAACAGTTAAAAATTTCAGGCGTTAAACCAGGGGTTCTCTCACTGTTAATAACATTGTTAGAAATAAAGAAGTATAGGTTATTAACAATTATAATAACTTCGCTGTTGAGCTGAAATGTGTAGTGATATGTATCACTTTCCACATTTGAAAAGGTGCAATAGTTGTCTACAACCTTAAATAGAACAGAATTCTGTACAGCTTCAGCCGGAACCGTGTCAGCGACCCAAAAATGGATGTGGTTAAAGTAATTTGAAGGGCCGGTTCTCGAAAAGCCGATATGTAAATTAACACCTGTAATGTTAAAAAAAACAGAATCACTTGTGTTAATTTCAAAACCTACGGCTGAAGAGCCAACACCCCATAATTCAGAGTTGCTAAACAATATTTCATATCCAGCAACTATTCGTACACCCAGAGTTGCAATATTAACAATCCTAATATTGTCTAATACAATATGCAGGCTGTCATTGATTAGCAATCCAACGCAATTTTTGGAATTGCAGTCAATTTGGATGTTGCTAATGAATCCACCATTAGCATGGCCGTTAATTATTACGCAAGCCACCATATCGACAGAAGCTTTAATTGTTGCGTTTCCAAAATCGACGGTATTAAGGATAGGAAACTTGTTGGTTATAGTTATGGGAGCAGAAATCAGGTATACTTTTCCGTTACTAGATTTCAGCGTTAAACCGTGCTCGTGACAATAGTTTACACTATTCTGAAGAGCCGCTGTATCATCTGTTACACCGTCACCCTTTGCGCCAAAATATTCCGGTGTTATGTAATCATTTTGCAAGATTTTTGTTTTTTCATTAGCAACTAATACGTTGTAATCCTCATTGTTACTATCCAGCATCGGTATAGAATCTAAAAAATTTGAAAATGCTGTTGGCTTAGAATAAGCAATTTTTGGTGTGTCAATTTTAAAAGTATTAGATTTAAAATTGAATGCCTTGGCAGTTTTAGTTGCTGTTTCTGTCGTGGTTTCAACTAGGGTTTGTGCTGTTTTAGTCGCTTTCCCCGATACTGATTCAGCTAATTCTTGGCACAACAACGTACACTTCCCGTAATAAGTATTGGTGTTGTGTTTTCCATAGAATTTCACTGAATTGTAAGTTCCGTTGTCGTCATAACCAGCGGAATTGAGCGACATAGCCTTGACAGCGTTCCTGTCCCCATTGATGATCAAGTTGGACGGGACAGTGTCGATAAAGTGCACATTTTCCAAAACACTGTCAGACGTATTAAGCACAATATACGCTACGCCATTCAGTGTGCTTAAGCTGTTGAAAAACACATTATTGCAATTGACTCTTCCGGTACCAGATAAAACGCACGAATGTACTACCGCAGAATCTATTATTACGTCTGACAACTGAAGGTTGTCATTAACTGTGACCTTCAAAACGTCATAACCGTCTGTAAGTACAACATTAGTGATAATTCCACTACCAACAGTAATATCAATCAAGTCAATATTATTAACCTGAATATCCATATTACCATCTAAGGTGATTCCACTAATGCTGATTTCATCAGCCGAACCGGAAAGTAATGGTGCGGTAGCCCCACCTCTAAGAACTACGCGTGTAGAATATCTGTCAAAACCAAATAGTGCCACACGGTTTTTGATGATGAGCGGCTGGGTAAGATAAGTCCCGGACGGAAAGTAGACACCCATTCCATTGTGCTCTGCCGCATAGTCAATGCAACCCTGGATAGCTTCTGTATCATCAGCACTTCCGTCACCAACAGCAGGCTTGATTCCCTCCGGAGGATACTTTACATTTAAAATGTAATTAGCCAGAATATCTCTTACAACCTCACCGATTGCACCGCTGTCAATATATTCCTTAATCATTTCAGCAATAAAGTCAGGAAGAATGTTGTTATTCTCAATCAACTGGTTAAGCTGATAGCAGAATTTGTCAAGTTGTTCGCCGTAGCTTAAAGCGTCTGAATAAACCGTAGGCAATACAAGCCATTTAGCGCAACAAGCCGGTTTTACATTGTTCCAATTTAAACTCATAGTTTTAACTCCTTTCTTACCATAGCCCAAAGAAAAGTTCTTCTAACTCGTTTATAACCATCATGTCAATGTTTATAAACGTTGAACGGAAATCATTCAAACGTTTACTGAAACTTTCACCACCATTTGAACCGATTACATGTTCAATATAATCTTCTGTATTACTTAATGTGGTATTACTGAACCCGTCCATTTTTGAGTTGAAATCAGTATCAGTAGTTCCGTCAATACTTCCGTCTTTTTCTGTTGTTCCAGTATTTTCAGTTGTTCTGTTATTTTGGGTATCTGTTTTTTGGTTAGCTGTTTCGTGTGAAGCACCACCAAAAGTGTTTGTAGCACTGTCAACAGTAGCATTAGTCAAATACTTTCCAGCTTGTAAATCAGTTATAGCACCTTGTGGCGTATCTGAATACATATTTGTGCCAGTACCGCTTGTATTTTGGTTTTGTGTGCCATCTGTTGTTCCATTAACTGTGCTACTATCAGCCCCAGTTTCTTCAATATTTATGTTATTATTTTGACTTTCGTTCGTATTCTGTGAATTTTCTGAACTTGTGTTACCACTTCTATTTTCTCCGTTTTCAGTGTCTTTAGTTCCTCTTCCTTCTATTGTTCTTTCTCTTATTAATTCTACATCATACAAAGGGTTAAACTCAATCAGTTCACTTTTGTAAAGCTGATTATAAAACGGCATAATCTCGTTAAGCTTAGTGTTAAGCTTTAATTTCCACAGGCCGACAGTTTCTAATCCTATTTCCCTTGTGTAGTAATGACGTAAGATTTTAGTTTCAAGAACTGTTCTGTAACTTTCATCAAATATAGGAAAGTTAAAATCAAACACTTTAGGTAGACAGTTCTTAATAACTTGTTCTACACCATCGTAGCCAACACTTTCACTCAATCCGGAAAAGTGTTCACAAATATAACGCACTTCTGTTGTGTATTTACTCATTATCACTTTCCCCCTTTCCATCTTCTGTATCAGTTTCGTTCACATATTTACCCATATCTTCATCAGTATAGGCTTGAATGTCTGCACGATACTCTACATCAATGTTAAGCCCAAACATAGCATTGATTTTCCTACAAGCTTCTTTTCTCATTTCCAGCCGTGTGTAACGTGACGCAACCGTAGAACCCATGTTTCTGCTTACTTCATCAGTAATCATACGTTCTTTCTTAATCATACTAACATTACTGATACCAAGATACGTCATAGCTTCATTCCATATCTGTGTTTTGGTTTCATACACCTTATCAGCAACGTATGGAGCACCAGTCACAATAGCTTGTATCTTTTTCATGTCAATATCTTTGCCACCAAAGATGAACGGTTCGTTTCCGTCATATTGTGCATAAAGATTTTTCATTGTCAACCTCTGGTTTTCATCACATGTTATCATAACAGGCGTTTTCTGTGCTTTAAGATTAGTAATCATAGTCCTGTCACATTCATACAACTTGTATGCAAACAATTCAACATCAGTTAAACAATTTGTATGCAACATATTGTTGAAAATGATAACAGAATTGCTTTCATCAAGTTTCATGTTATAACCATTAGCCGCATATGCTGTCCTTATTTTAGGGATTCTGTAAACATTAAGTTTTCCACTAATCATTGTTTGAAGCGCTAAATACTTGTCCATTACATCATCTTTAAAAAATACAGCCATGCCGTCACTGAATAAAGTTAATTCTAGAAATCTAGGGTCAATGCTGTCTGGTAAACCGCTCCACTCAAACATACTGATAGCCAATTCAGCAAGTCTGTTATAATAGTGTGTGTACGTCTTATTATTCAAGTCAAATGAAGCCCACTGTGTACGTTTTCTTTTAGACATCTATTCACCCCCCCCATATACTCTATTATCTAAATTATAGCTACCAATATCAGCACCATTCTTCCAGAAAGTAATACCGTTATTATAGCATGATTTTATTTTTGCTAAATCATCGGTCGGTACGTTACCTACGATATTAACACCTATCGTTTTAACGTAATTCCAATACCGCCTACTTGAAATATTAGGCTGTTTCACCCTATGAACAGGATAACCATAAACATTCCAGTATTCATCAATAATTCTAGCAAATTCCCCTCTTATGTGCATGTGGCAAAAAACAAAATCTTTAATCCCTAACGCTGTCATAGCTGAACTTCCCTGTGAGTTTTGCGCTTGCATGGGTAATGTGGCGTGCTGTATCACACCAGCAACAACACCAGCAACAGCGGCAACACCAGCAACGGCGGCAATCGGTATTCCCCCAACAGCTAAAGCTGTGCCACCAGCGGCTACCGTAGCCCCAGCTTTAGCTACACCCCCAGCAATAGCCGCTCCACCACCAGCAAGTGACACTAACTGTGAAGCACCAGTTTGTGCTAACCATGCTTTAAAACTGTCAATGTTATAAGAGCATTGAGGGAATCCGTCCAGTATCATTTTTTCGTTATAATTAGCTGGAATGCCTTTATAGTTTTCTGGATACAAAACCACTTGCGGATTGCATGACATATCACCAGCCAATCCAAATGTACAATTATCAGGGTCACTAAAATACTCATACGGGAAAGGTACACCTACGCCATTAAGGTTTGACACATACAAAAAATTGTATGGGTAAGTAAACAGCTTATTATTTTTAGGTGTATAACCGTCTATTTGACCAGTTACTTTTTTAGACTTATTTACCTCAAATATTTGTACACTTTCACCAATTTTCGCAACCATGTTTTTTGGCATCATGAATACTGAAACAATCCCAGACGCTTTGTTAGCGTTGGTAACGTCATTTATAAACTCATTCACGTCAGAATAGTTGTCAAACACATTGAAAAATAAGCCGGAATAAATTCCACTGTACATTCCTCCAGGGTTATCATCTAAATCTTTATTGAATGTTGCCGCAACTACAATACTTTTTTGGCCTAAAAGATTAGTACCATCAAAGTCATCCATTATATACTCACCTAATTCCAAATCATCTGGAACTAGATTGTCTCCAACGTTGTCAGTAGCTGAGTGTTCTCTTTCAACAAAGGACGGTCTAACAGTATAATCAAAATACCATGTTTGCATTACATCAATTTCAAAGCTGATATTTGAAGCTTCATTGTTGACGTATTCTACGTTGGTTATAAAAGCGTAAAACCACTTATTCCCAAAAGATGTATTCTGGAACATGAGGTAATTACAATCGTATAAGTTATCTGCTAAAATACCAACACGCAAAATTCTTTCTTTTCTCTGGTACGTGTAATTAGCAACAGTGTATTTGGCCCGTGATGAAAAATAAGCCACCTGGTCTTCTGTTCCATTGAAATAAATTGTGTGTTGGTATGTGTTGTCAATATTTACGTTTCTTACTATTTTTATTGTTGAATTAGGAGCTATATACATTATTCACCACCTGTATAATCAATAGTCTCAGCTTTTATTATAAGTTTTGTTCCTTGTGTTTCAATAAGCGGTGAAATTGCGTCAACACCGTTTTTTCCTTTTGGAATATCGAAATTTATTTTTATATTTTCATCCGTTCCGGCCAATGTTACATTAGCCGGAACGGAATTTTCTACGGTATTTACTGTGCCTATTGAAAAGTTAGGAACAATTTGTCCTAAATCTTTCTTTGCCATTATATTACCTTATCCTTCATACGGGTTATCATAGTCGGCATATAAATGCCCATTTTCAACGCTAAAGGTTGGCGATATGCCGTTTTCACCAGCCGGCCCCTGCGGCCCTCTTGGGCCAGTGTCACCAGCCGGCCCCTTCGGCCCCTGCGGGCCAGTGTCACCAGCCGGCCCCTTCGGCCCCTGCGGGCCAACAACTTGTCCTAAATCTACTTTAGCCATATTATCTCCTTCCATATATTCGGCTATAAGGTTGCCGTTTTCAATATAAACTTTTGTTAAGTTCACCCCATCACCCTCATTATATGTTACTATCAAATGCCCGTTTTCATCTAAATCAACGTTCTGTATTGATAGTAACTTTATTAGTTTGGGATTGAAATAGTGGCTGTTCCTTTCTTAGTGTTGTCATAAGTGCTTGTAGCTGTTACGGTGATACTAGTAGAAGCTGGGGCTGTTGAAAGAACAGTAACCTTACCGCTGTTATCCACCGTAGCGTACTCACTATCAACTTTCCATGTCACACTCTTAGGTGCAAAGTTGGTAGTAACAACGTTCGCTGACAACTGTATTGACTGTCCTGCCTCTACTGTAGCCGTTGCTGGTGTCACAGTGACAGAAGTTACTCCGGGCGCACCTGGAATAAACAGTGCGTTGTTTGCAAACGGTGAAACAGAGAACGTTTTCCAAACGTGATACCAGTAGTTCCAGTAAAGTCCCTCACCGTTGTACTGTTCAGTAAAGTTATAGAAGTTGTCAAAAATCATGAACCAATCTTTGTCAACTAGAATAGCCGGGATAGCGTCAAGGGTTTCTAACTCGTCAGAGCCGATTTCCTCATAAGTGCTGTCTCCTGCAAACAATTCAGCAAGTCTAGCCGTATCAAGTGAACCAAAGCTATCAACAAGGACACGTCTGCCGGAAAACTCTGCCTTATCCATGTTGAAAGCAGAAGCAAGAACCTCAACGTCCATAGTCGCGTCAAACTGTGAATTGATAAGCATATACTGGTCATTCTTAGCCGTGAAAGACTGTACACCTGCTAAATTGTAGTTCGGTGAAAGGAATGTAAACTTATTTGACACACCTTTTACAACAGAAACAATGGATTTCATGTTTGCTGTTTCAACAGTAGGAATTTCAACAGGGTACATATGCCCATCAAGAATGTGTCGTGCTAGCATATACTTCATCGTCTGAAACTCATCGTAGTTCGCTCCTGTGTACATAGCGTCCACAATCTTAGCGATAAGGCCACTAATACCCTGCCAGCTAAGGAAAGCCTGTCTAAGCTGGTCATTGCTGATAGTAGCCTTGTAATATTTCTGATAGTTCATAATGTGGAAAGCCGCTCTTACATCGGGAATTTCCCTCTTGAACACGTTAGTTTCAGCTACAGCCGGGTCAAACTGAAACGGTTTAGCAATATTTACAAAGATTTCCTCGACGCTTTCACCAAATTCCAGCAAGCCTTTCTTAAAGAACGCCCAAGGATTGTCGTACATTTTTGACGTAATCAGTACACGTCCGATACGGTTCACCAGTGCAGAAAGAAACTCATTCTGCAAAGCCGGATAGTCCATGATGATAGCGCCAATCTGTCTGATACTATCAGCGTCAGGTGTGGCTTTCGGAACGTAGTCACGATAGTTCTGTGTTGCGTTGTTTCTAATAGCGTTTAAAATGTCAACGCTTGAATTGGTTAGCGTAACAACTTTAGGTTTAGTAGCCATTTATTACCCCTCTCTTTCTGTGAATAACTCGTCAAAGGTTCTAGGTTCACTGTCATCTTTAATCTGTTCTTCCTGTTCGTCTTTGACTTCTTCACCTGTTTTGCCGGAAAACCTGTCCATGTACTTCTTACGCCAACTAGCGTCCATTTCATCATACTTAGCTTTCCAGTCTGTCTTGTCTGCTACTTTTGTTTCGTAGTCTGCAAAGGTGTCTGTCACATCTTCCAGTAATGAGATAGCTTCATCAGAAGTATCTTCACCGATACGTTTTCTGATAGCTTCCATGATTTCATCTCTAGTTTTAACAGCCATGTCATTTCACCTCCTTCCACTTTGTCGTGTCAAACAGTTCCGATAATCTCATGCTCATAGGGTGATTAGGTGATAACATAACCACGCCATTCTTAACCATTACCGTAAAACCGCTTGTGTGCTGGTAAGTTCCATCTTTAAACGGCATATTATAACCTCCTTTTTAAGTAAAACCATATAGGCATTTTTGAACTCCATTCTCCACCGTTTTGTGGTGGATTATCTGGTGGAACGTATGAATTTGTGTACCACTCATACCAGTATCTAGCATTACTCTGTCTAGCTGGTTGATTTCTGTTGTCCGCTCTTTCAAAATTGTTAAGAAAAGCGTATGCAAGATATTCCGGATCTTTTGTGCTTATCTTAAATTCGTCAAATGTCTCTGGATAATCGGTAGTAGGTATCCATTGTCTAGACGGCACTGTTTGATTAACTAGCCAATCAAGCTGTCCATAACCATCATCATGTTCATAACCATTAGCGTCAGCCCAATCGGTGTAATTTGTAGATGGCGACCATTGGAATAGTCCAAAACCTAATTGGGGGTTTGGTGTTAAGTTTTGCCATATTCCAGGATTGATAGAACTTTCACCTAACGTGTAAGGGCCGCCAGCATTACCCAATATTCCACAAATACTCTCAACAGTGAATCCATTACTAAGGAGATTATTGAAAACGATTGTTGCGTTGTTCTGCATTTCCCCTATAGTTAGCCACCTATTACCTTTTATCCACTCATTAACTGCACCATTTTCCCAGCGCCATAATTCAAGCCAATTTCCCCTACTGTCATTAGCATTGATAGAAACTTGTTCCGCTAATGGTGCTTTTGATGTATGCGCACCCATGGATCTTGTTTCATCAAAAGCCATTTCAGTGTGACCTGTTCTTATAAGAATGTCACCTTGTTTCCATGGTTCATCTGGGCTGTGTTTTACAAACCCAAGTACACGCAGGCAAGTGGCTTCTGTGGAGGTGGTAAACGGCCATGAACTACCTCCATTAGCTGACTTTACGTCAAACCCACCAGCGACTAAAGCATACCATACAAATGACGAGCAATCATAATAGGTAATGCCATTTACAGTTTGCTGATTTCTGTATTGCTGTGAATATCCAACATTATCAGCGGCACAAGTTTCCACAGCCCAATTATATGCATTTTGAATTGATGGCATATCATTCACCATACTTTTCAATAATAGGTAACAACTCATTTACGCATTTCTGTACCGTATTGTAGTTGTAACCGCTGTCAGTCAGTTTCTTTTTTCTTTCTTCACCGTTACCGAACACACCAGCAATCACTAACAGTGATACGGAAACGGTTTGCGGTAAGTTAATTGCTGTAACATACATTTTAATTATCCTTTTCAAATTTATCGGACAATTTAGTGAGGGCTATTGTGTTGTTATTTAATGCCTCGCTTAATTTGTCCATCTCTGCTTTGTACTGTTCATCAGATTTTAACATTCTCCAATACAAAGCACCGCACATAACAATAGGAAAACCTAAGCTACCAACAAGCTGAATAATCGTGTTAGCGTCCATAATCCAATCTCCTTTCTTTTTTAATATTATATCATTTTACTTGCAAAAAGTCAATATTTATGTTATAATTTAATAAGAAAGGATGTGTTTTTTTGAAGAGTGCATATTATGATGGTACTAAGATACTTAGCATGTTAGACATAAATGGAAACAAGCCTGAATTATATTTAGTTACAAGTAATAGGACAGGTGGAAAGACAACCTACTTTGGTAGATTGTGTGTAAATAGATTCAAGGAAAGGGGTGAAAAATTTGCGCTCATATATAGATACAATTATGAACTTGATGATTGTGCAGAAAAATTTTTTAAAGACTTATCAACATTATTTTTTAATGGCAGTATAATGACTAGCAAAAGAAAGGCTTCTGGTATATTCCATGAGTTATTCTTAGATGATGAACCTTGTGGTTATGCTATTTCATTAAATAGTGCAGACCAGTTAAAGAAATATTCTCACCTATTTAGTGACGTAGAGCGAATGATATTTGATGAATTTCAAAGTGAAACAAATCACTACTGTTCTGATGAAATAAGAAAGTTTATTTCAGTTCATACAAGTGTCGCCAGAGGGCAGGGAAAACATAGCAGATATGTTCCTGTTTTTATGCTTAGTAACCCGGTGTCAATTATAAACCCATACTTTGTCGAATTAGGAATAAGCGAAAGGTTAAAAGATGATACAAAATTTTTGCGCGGCGATGGTTTTATTTTGGAACAAGGTTTTATTGAAACCGCAAGTAGAGCGCAAAAAGATAGCGGTTTCAATAAAGCATTTTCTAAAAACAGCTATGTCGCTTATAGCAGTGAGTGCGTTTATCTTAATGATAACAAGGCTTTTATTGAAAAACCAAAAGGTGTTGGTAGATATTTATGCACAATTAAGTACAAAGGCGTTGAGTACGGTGTGCGTGAATTTGCTGATTCTGGTGTTATTTACATTGATGATAGAAGTGATAAAACTTTTAGGGTTAAAATAACAGTAACTACAGATGACCATGAAATTAACTATGTTATGTTAAAAAGGAATGACGTTTTTCTTGCTACACTTAGATTTTATTTTGAGAAAGGGTGTTTTAGATTTAAAGATTTAAGATGTAAAGAAGCGTTGTTGAAAAGTTTAAGTTATTAAGGTATCTGCTTTTGCTATATTCAATGTGACATTGTGGGACGCACAGGTGAAAGATACTGCCACAATTCATGTCGGTAGCGTACCGCATTGAATACCCAAAAGTTACAGATATAAAGAGAAGGCTTGCAGAACAAACTGCAAGCCTTCTCACTTATAAATATCTTTCCAATTCATTATAAATATCTTTAACCGTTTTTTTCATAATCATAGTTATTTCTCATTAAAAAATACACTATTTTAACTTGAAGGTAGAGTGCAAATAATCTGTTAATATAAAATCTTTTCATATCATTACCTCATTTTGTATGGTGTTTCTACTAATAGTATTCCACCCCTTATTCTTTTTGGCCTCAATTTCCCTGGAACACTCAATCCTATTGTGAAGTCCTCTAATTTTCTTTTATGACTTAAAAATTCTTTTTCTTCTTCTGTGTAGTCTGTAGCATTTTCATCTGGTGTAAAACCTAGCATAGATAATTCAAATAATTTTTTACACTTTTTTGGCATACCTGCACATTTTATATTATAATATGGGTTATCAATATCTTGTAAATCTTCTTGTACAATGTGTTCGATATACGTTTTCTGCCTAGTGAAAATCGCTACATCCCAACAGCTTTCTGGTTTCCAGCAACAAAAATTTTTATCATGTATTTTTACACCGGATACTGCGTTCCATGGTATATCACAATGTATGCTATCTGTATCAGCATATATAAATCCAGATTTATCCTTGCCATGAAAATTCTTTTGTGCGGCTCTTATTGTGAAATTTCTTGCATAACTTGTTATGGCTGAACCCACTGGAATATACCCAGGCTTTTTACCATTTTCCATGCAAGCCATGAACCCTAATGATTTATCGTCTTTTATATATGCCACTTTAAATGAACTGTCTGTACTACTCGCCATTTTTCCGTATAAATTATTTAGAAAAAGTTTTGCTAACTCTCTTAACGCCCCCTTGTTATTCATTTTCATGGTTTTGTACTTTTCCATATAAGAATCAAATAAACCTATTTCAGTATAAAACCAACACCCATCTAGTATTTCAAAATCAACTAATTCATAGTGTTCTTTTAGTAACTGAAAATCAGTCATTGTTAATACCAATTCAACTCTTGTATCCTTAACTTTTCCGTCAAAACCTATGTAAAATGGTGAGTATAAACATGTTTCTTTATTGTACACATCTGTTGTTTCTAAACACTCTGTTCCTTTGTATAAATGACTAGATTTTATCTGTATAAATGGTAACATATCTTTTTTAATATAAAATCTGGTCTTTATTCTAATGAAATAGTATCTATTAGGAACTAATGCTTCATCTGGTATTATATTACCAGTCCACATATGTGGTGTTCCTACTGGATAATAATTACCAGATTCACTACTCATCATTGATGGGTATAACGAGTTTACATCAAATGTACAGCCGTTTTTGTATATCTTTCCCTCTTTACCTTTTACTAGGTAGCACCAGCCACCTCTATATGATTTTCTTATGTATTCACCAACATTGTCGTAACCATGTTTTGATTTATCAATAGGCATATCGTAAAGGTTTGGGAAGAACATTTTATAATCTTCTTTACCAACTGTTCTTTTGTATTCTTTCAGACAACACGAACCTATTGTCAAATCAGTGTGCCCCTCATTGAACATTATTTCTAATGCTTCTTTTATAACAAGCACATCATTAGCTATGTAATGTTTTTCTTCATCTGTTATTTCACAGCCAGCATACCTAAATCCGGTGTATTCCATATCAAGTTTTTTGTGCTTCGTACCAAAACTTTCGCCTATTCGCTTTACGCTGAATGGTAACAATTTTAAAGAATCTCTAATTTCAATGAAATGTCCACCAACCTTTATTATAATAGTGTACCATTGTCCTCTGTCAGATATACTATATTTAAAGGTGTTATTCAACATTTCTTTTTCTTGCAACCACCTCACTTTAAACGGATTTTCAGCGTCTAATTGTTCGCTAGCTTGTTTGAAACCTAAGTCTACCATCAAATATGATAGCCAGAAAGCGCCGTCAAATTTAAGATTGTGATAGTACACTATTATGTTCTCTTTAAGAGATTTAAAGTATTCAAATTGTTCACCTATAGAATGAAATATTTTAACATCTTCTGTGAACAATTCAACACTAGCACTAGCCCAAACTTCCGTGTGCACCTGTCCTTTGTAAACCGTGGTTTCAAAGTCACCCATGAAATATCTGTATTTTTTAATTTTCATTTAATCGGGCATTTCCCAGTCTTCTTCATATTCCATAGCTTCCATTATGTCCATTTTATTTCCAGTAGACGCACCAGGTAATAAGTCAAGCATTTCTGAAAGCCTGTCTAAAAGCAAATCTTCGCGATATGCTATTGAATAATCAACACCTAAGCCCTGTGCGGCGGCGTTTTCTAGCATTTCTGCTACATCTTCTTTTGAATAATCTCTTAGCAACCTATCAAGCCACTGTGTTACAATAGGATATGCGACTTCTGGGAAACGTGTCATTTCAGCTCTAAAGTTTCCTATTATTATATCTGCACCGCTAGGAAAAGTTTCATATTGCGGTTCATAATATTCACTTTCGCCTTTTTCAGCATTATAACGCTTTTCTTTTCTTGTTTTTGCCGCTTTCTTAGCGGCTTCACTTCTTTCCTGTTTACGAGCTACTTCACCAGGAATCAATTCACCTGTTTCAAAGTCCAGCTTTTTAGATTTTGAGTAGATTTCGTTTGTGGTTATCTTCTTTAATCTTTCTACGGATTTTTTGGTTACCCTTTTTGGTTGTTTTGGAATAATGTTTTCCGGTACTATATAACCACGTTTTTCTGCTCTTCTAACGGCTTGTTTTAACCGTTTAACTTGTTTTTTATAATCTAATTGTAGTTGAGTTAATTTCTTAGCCATAGTTTACACCTTTCTGTGAAAAAAATAAAAGCCCCAGCCCACCGTTAAGTGGGGGGGCTGCTTTATTTTTAACAAATTGTGCAAGTAAGGAACTCTTTACCTTTGTAGTTGTTGGATTCACGCTTATAAGCGATGATAGCCCAGTCCTCATTTTCACCTTCCATCTCATCCCAGATTTCCTTGAAAGAACTGAAAAACGGCTGTGAGCCTGTGATGTACTTCTGCCCGTCTTTTCCGAAAATGATGAACTTTTCGTAGTCAACGTTATCGGACTTTTCATTGTGAACTTCTGCTACAGCGTAGCCGTCAACGTCAATGTGGAGCCGGGGCGAATCTGCTGTAATGGCTTCATCTAACTGAACCATGTCGTCAAAGTTTTTGAGTGCAATTCTTTCCCTAGCAGACAATTCCTTACTTGCGTCAATAATTTTTACTTCGTAACCTTTCATAGCTTATTCTCCTTTTTTGTTCTTGTTGTTTACTGCTCCTCTTCCTTTTTTGTTCTAGGTGGTAAAACCTTAGCCTTTTCGATAAACTCCTGTTCCGTCATGCCGTACAAGGTTTCAATTTCCTCGCTGTCCACGATATGTACCGCTTTTTCAGCGTCAGAATTGATAACCTTTTCAGCTGCTTTCATCATAGCTTTTTCGTCTTTAAACGTACCAGAAAGCGTCACAGTTTTGTTGAACGGTTCTGCTGTCTCAATATTGAGACAAAGTGCTGTTATTTTTGTTGCGGTGATTGTTCTTGTTACCATGGGTACTCTTGCCATAATTTTTCTCCTTTCATGGCTGTTATTGTTTTTTTGTTTTCCTAGTGCTATTTGCACTAATGCTAGGGTAAGGAATCGAACCCTACCTACACCTATCTAGCTAATTTAATGAGGGAAATTGAAGTAATTTCAAATAAGTTATAATGCACAAAATCTTCCATTGTTGAAAAACTAAAAGGTAAAGATGAATTTATTCGCACCATAACTCGATAAATGCTATTTTCATAAATGTATGCACCATCTAAAAACTTTTTTGTTTCCCAGCTATTTCCTAAAATAAGCTGTTCAAACATTTCTTTTAACAATCTTACACCACCTTTATTGAGTGAATTGGGGCGGTTTTACGCCGCCCCCCTTTTCGCTATGGCTAACGTATCTGTTTCTTAACTACAATTATATTGTAGTGTATAAATATGAACAAATTATGAACAAAGTGTAAATATTATTTGAAGAATTTTTTCTTTATGTGTAGCAAATAAGCATATATGATTTTATCAGCTATTTGTGTGCTTGTTATTCCGTTACTTATTTCAAACGGTGTGTATTTTTCTGTATAACGAAAAACGTTTCCGTTATTTATAATATCACATACTAATGTTGATGTACCTATGATGTAACAAGATACTGTTCCATTTACCTTTTTTGCAAGTTTTGATTTAACATTTTTTGCTATTATGTTTAACATTATTTTTTCACCCTTTCCATTTTTGGTTATGTTGCCGCTTATCTAGGCGGCAACACTTTTGCATATTTTAAAAAGTCTTGTTCAGTCATACCGTATAGAGTTTCTTCCTCTTTTACATTTTTGATTGCTACAGCTTTCCACATTTCGCCACACTCTTTTTCAAGCATAGCCTGTGAATTATTGAGCATGGTCTTTTCGTCTTTTACCATGTTATGTGTAAGTACAAAACTCTTTGTAGCTGTCTCTGCTGTCTCAATGTTAATAACCAAAACATCAACCATTGTAGTGACTACCGTCCTAGTAACCATTCTTTCTCTTGCCATAATTATTTCTCCTTTTCCTGTTAATATTCTGGCACATATGTGCCGAATGGTAGTGGCGGAATTGAACCGCCGTTCCCGGGCTACCTATTTAACCATATTAAGTATGAGTTATCTTTAGTTTCTACTAGCATTACATCCTCACCGTCTCTAGTTTCTAACCAACTTGCTGTGAAACCAAATGAATTTGCATTTCCTACACCAAAAGATGTACTATTTTCGCCTTTACAATATTTGTTCCAACACCTGTTAAAAGCTTGTTCCTTTGCGGTAGACCACTTTTCATATAAGTTGTGCAAACTAGGCCAGCAGCATCTACACCCCATGTCGTATAACTGTTTTCCTCTCGATGTACTTAATTTGTATTCTCTCATTTTCTTTTTCCTCTCTTTCTTTGTTTGTACCTTTATTATATCATGTTTTGTTAAGTTTGTCAAGAACTATTTGAACTAATTTTTATTTTTTATTTTGTTCTATCTTTTGTTCTTCCTTAACTCTGATCATATTATACAACGTGTACATGTAAATGTCAATAGTTTTCACAAAAATATTTTTTGTTATTTTTTTAACAAAGTGCACGCCGGCGGCGGCAGGGTGGGGGAAATGGGTGAGGGGGGTTGACGTTAAAGG
>ERZ1643251.2973-NODE-2973-length-16345-cov-5.602271_pt1 | contig 16345 bp, 14 predicted proteins | sample MGYA00579261_ERZ1643251 | MGnify/ENA primary metagenome ERZ1643251 (study PRJEB29033, sample SAMEA4952267) | chicken gut metagenome | biome: Broiler Chicken; feature: Gastrointestinal Tract; material: Caecum | place: Ireland | collected 2018 | study: Broiler...
CATCCGGGCCAGCTGTTCGGGTTCCAGCCGGGCCATGACCCGGGCAAAATAGGCATTGAGCGATGCCTTACACGCCTGTATGGCCTGCTGACCCGCCGGGGTGATCCGTACCAGCGTCTTGCGGCGGTCGTGGGGATCGGTCTGACGCTCGGCCATGCCGTCCTGCTCCAGCAGCCGCAGGGCCCGGGACACCGCCGGCAGCGGCTTTTTGGCGGCCCGCGCCAGATCGCTCACATAAATGGTCCCCTCTTTGCCATATTGCTCGATGGCGAACTGCAGCCGTTCCAGCATGCCGAACCGGCATTTGGGCGCATCGGCCAGCGCAGCCCGGACGCCCCTGGCCGATGCCTCCCGCAGGCGCCCTATATAATGGATCAGCCCACGCAGCTCAAAGGCAACTTCTTCTGCCACAGCATTTCCTCCTTTTAATACTTAACATATGACAACTATTAACGAATGACAATATTATACCCTCTTGCCGCACAGTGCAAGAGGGTATGCCCATTGTTTGCGAAAAATTCATAATTACTTCCGGAAAACACAAAAGCCCGCAGTTACCTGCGGGCTTTTGTGCATAGAGGGGTGGGAAAGTATATAAAGGTCAGAGAATGTCTTGATTGATAACGGTTATTATTATAGCTTTTTTTCTTAATTTGTCAAACGCCGCCCTTGTATTTTGTTTTTCAAAATATTATAATGTTTCCAGAAATGCTTAATTAAATTTAGTTTATGCCAAAAAAAAGCATACTTTTTCGCTTTTGGCAAACCGCACAACGGCACTTTTCTTCATTTTATTTTTTTGTGCGCATTATACAAAAAGAAAACGAGGTAAAACACTTCATGGATGATCTGGACCATAAAATTTTGCAGCTCCTGGGCGAAAATGCACGTATGCCCGTCAAAGATATTGCCCAACGCGTCAGCCTGACCAGTCCCGCCGTCTCCAGCCGCATCCATCGGCTGGAACAGGAGGGCATCATCGGCGGCTACACGGTGGTGCTGCGCAACCCCGGCGCTCCTGCCCGGGTGGAAGCGCTGATCTCGGTGCTGGTGGATGCAGCCACCCGGGCCAGTTTTCTGTCCATGATCGAGCAGGAGCCCCAGGTTTTGCAGTGCTTCCGGGTGACGGGCAGCTATAACTTTATTGTAAAGGTGAGTTGCACCGACATCGACGCCCTGGAACATCTGCTGACCAAGATGCAAAAGCTGGGCTCCACCAACACCCAAATCATACTCAACACCCAGTTGGACCGCAATCTGGCCCTGGACTGACGGAGGTATCCCCATGCGTTACTGCAAAAATTGCGGGCTGCTGGCGCCCTTGGATGCAGACCATTGTCCCCAGTGCGGCGCCCCACTGCCCGAGCCTTGTACACCGCAGAACCGCAAACCGACCGGTCCCCGGTACGAGGACCGCTGCCCCGCCGAGGTTCCGGCCCTGTCGGAAGGGGCCACGCTGGCCGCCCTGCTGCTCTTCGCCATTCCGGTGGCGGGCTTCATCCTGTCGCTGGCCTGGAGTTTCGGTTTTACCCGCAACCCGGCCCGACGCCGCCTGGCCCAGGCCTGGCTGATCCGCACACTGATCGTGGCGGTGCTGGTGGCCCTGGTCTGTCTGGTGCTGGCGCTGAATTCCGCCCTGGCCCTGGCCGCCCCCCACTACTATTACGCCTTCTGACGGACAAGGAGAAACGATGAAAGCCTCTGTAATCATCCCCAACCTCAACGGCGCCGGCTGGCTGCGGGATTCCATCGAATCCATCTGGGCCCAGACTGAGCAGGACTTTGAGCTGATCGTCATCGACAACGGATCCACCGACGAAAGCCGGGAGATCGCCCGCAGCTACCGTGGCCATGACCGCTACACCCTCATCGAAAACGACACCAACACCGGTTTTTCCCACGCCGTCAACCAGGGCATTGCCATCGCCCGGGGCGAGTATGTGGCGCTCTTCAACAACGACGCCTTTGCCGAACCGGACTGGCTGGCCGAACTGCTGAAAACCGCCGACGCCGACCCCCGCATCTTTGCGGTGAGCAGCCTGATGCTGCGCTATTACGAGCCGGAGCTGGCCGACGATGCCGGGGATTATGTGACGCTGCTGGGGTTTGCCTGCAAACGGGGCGACGGCCTCAAAGCCAGCCGGTATACCAAGCCCTGCCGGGTGTTCAGTGCCTGCGGCGGCGCGGCGCTCTACCGCAAATCCATTCTGGACGAGATCGGCGTCTTTGACGAGCTGTTCTTCGCCTACTACGAAGACGTGGACCTGTCCTGGCGGGCCAACAACTTCGGTTATAAAAACGTCTACTGCCCCACCGCCCGCTGCCGTCACATCTGCGGCGCCACCACCGGCGCCGTGCGCTACAACCCCTTCAAGAGCATTCAGAGCGGCCGCAACAGCATTCTGCTGCCCTACAAGAACCAGCCGCTGCTGATGCTGGTGCTGAACTTTATCCCCATGCTGCTGGGCTATCTGCTCAAAGTCGTCATGTTCCGCTTCCGGGGCTTTGGCGGCGACTACGCCAAGGGCTTTGCCGAAGCCAAAGTGGCCCTGCCCAAACTGCACAAACCGCCCTTCCGCTGGCGCAACCTGCCCAACTATGTGTGGGTGGAATGCAGCCTGATCGCAGGAGTGTTCCAGTACATTGTCTATCGCGTCCAGCGGGCGTTAAAAATCACCTGAAAGGAAAAATCCACCCCGATGGGGTGGATTTTTTGCGTTTATGTGGTTTTGCGGCGCAGCGCCCGCCAGACGGCCCGCAGCCAGCTGAGGGCCGCCGCCGCCAGCGCCGGGTAGAGCACCAGGCAGAAAGCCTGATACCAGGAGGGCACAAAGTACTGCCACGCAGCCGGCAGGCTGTCGGCCGCATTAAGCGTGATGGTTCCCGGGGCAAAGGTCATTTGCACCGTTTTGTTTTCGTCCGGGCTGCAGGGGTCCAGCCGCAGGGCCACGATGGTGGTGCGGGGCAGCGTGAAGAGATACCGCCCGTCCCCCAGGGCCTGGGGGAAGACCCGCCGGTCCTGGCTGTAATCCTCCCCCACTTTGGTGGTGTAGTACAGGCACATTTCGCGGGCGTCGCCCTCAAAGGTCACCGTATAGCTGAGCGTGCGCACCACCATGCCGGACACATCCTCCAGAATCAACTGGGGGTCACCGTCGGTGGTGGTGAGGACGGCACTTTCCGCGGTGCTGCCGGCATCGGTGAGCCCGGCCAGCTGCCATTCGGTCACGGGAATGTCTGCCTCGTACATGGTACCGGCGCTGCGGGCCAGGGCGTCACTGCCCCAGTGCACCGCGCCCAGCACCAACCAGAGTGCCACCGCCACCAGGTAACAGGTCAGCGGCAGGGCTCCCCGGCGGGAAAACCAGCGTTGCAGTGTCTTCATGAGGCGGTCACCTCCATCTGGATGGGCGCAAAGCCCGCATCGGTTACCCGGTAGAGCAGCGTCTGCCCCGAAAGGGCGGCTTCCAGTTTATCGGTGAAGAGATCGGCATAGCTTTGCACAAAAATATCGTCAATCGTCTGCAGATACAGCACCGTACAGCCGTTGCCCCGGACGATGTCGTCCAGTTCCTCCGCCGTAAAACCATGGTAATAGTAGTTTTTGGGACCTTCCTCCTCCGGTTTCAGCTCGGGGAGGCCCAGTTCCCCGCCGCCGCCGATCATCTCGGACACAATGCCCGAGTAATCCACCAGAATGGGGTAAAAATCAAATACCGCCGAGAACCAGGCTTCGCCGTTGTCCCCCTGGCTGACAAAGAAGACGCGGTCCTCCCGGGTCAGATAGCTGCAGACCAGGTCCGCCTCGGCCCGGACGGCTTTGCGGTCGGCAAATTCGCTGTCGGCAAAGCCCAACACGCTGAGCTGGGGCAGCACCAGCTGGCTTTGCCGGGCCAGCATGGCCACCGCCAGCAGCAGCACCACGCCCTGCCCGGCCAGACCCCAGCGGGAGGTGTACCGGGTGGAGACAAACACCGCCGTGGGGCCGTCTTTTTCCGCCAGCGTTTTCTGCCGGACGACGATCTGGGGCAGCAGCGCAGTGACCAGGCAGCCCAATGCCATGAGGAACCAGCCGATGTAATAGCTGTAGATGTACCGGTTGTAGTCGGTGAGTGCTTCGGCCTGGAAGGGCTTGAAGATAAACCCGTAGCTGAGGGCCAGCATCAGGTTGTAGCCCACAAAGCAGAGGGTGGACAGCACCGCCATGGCGGCAATGCGCCCGCGCAGCCGCCAGCCGGCAGCCACCGCAAACGCCACCACGAAGACCAGCAGAATCAGCACCACCACATTGCGGCCCTGGCCGATCATGCTGAGTTTGCCATCCGACGTCCAGAACTGGTGCCCCATATCGGCCATGGCCTGCAAAAACTGGGGACGCCGCTCTTCAAAAAAGCCTTCCACCGGCTGGCCCAGCAGGATTTTGACGCCGTTAACCACCACCTGCCCCAGCGAGGCGGTGGTTTCGCCCACGCCGCCGGAGTCGCTGTTGCGGGCTACCAGCCAGCCCACATACCGGGTATTCCACAGGTAATAGACGGCCATGGGCGCGGCAAAGCAGGCCGCCGCAAATCCGGTGCGGCGGGCAAGGCCCTGTCTGAACGGACCGTCGCAGAAAAACCAGGCATCCACGGCGACGAGTCCCGCCGCCGCCAGGCTCAGCACAAAGTCGTTGGCCTTGAGGTTGGCTGCCAGCGCCAGCACCGGCAGCACGGCCCAACGGGGACCATTGGTCTGGCGCAGCGCCATCCACAGAGCCACCGCCCCGCCAAACACCAGGCCCGCCGGCACGTCGCCGTAGGCGGTCAGGTAGGTATCGGCCAGATAGATCGTATGGTTGTAGATGGTAAAGAAGAAGGGGGTGCACCACAGCACGGCGGCCAGCGGCACCGCCACCCGCCATTTATGCCAGGGCAGGGCGCCGAGTACCGCCGCAAAGCAGGCAAAATAGAGCACGTCGTAGGCCAGGTAGATTTTCCAGTCGGCGTAGGAACCGAGGAACTGGAAGAAATAGCTGAGCAGCGGCAGCCCGGGGTTCTGGGTCACCGCCCAGGGGGTACCCAGGGTGGCGGTGGCATAGAGGCTGTTGTCCACCTTGGTGACCTTGACGGCGGTGGCCCAGAGGTTCAGTTCATCAAAGCCGGTGGCCATGGGCTGGCGGATGGAAAAATAGATGGCAAAAGCCACCGTCATCCCCCAGAAGAACACACTACCGGGGGTAAACAGCGCCTTCCAGTCCGGCTTCCGGCCTTTGCGGGGCCAGAAGGCCCCGACACACGCTACCACACCCAGCAGGTAGAGTGCCCAGGCCGCCAGGTAGAGCACCCCGGCCATACCTGCCAGCGTCAGCACCGCCACAACAATCGACAAGGCGGTCAAGGGTGCCAAAGCGGCCGGCACCCGGGCCTTGAGCGTCAGTGCCGCGCAGAAGAAAAACAGCACCACCACAGCTGTCAATACGCAGAGCAGGTCCATAGATTTCTCCTTCGTGTTTTGTCAGTCCTGAGGCTCCTCCTTGTCAAAGAAGGAAAGTATCAGCGCCGCGGCAGCCGCCGCCAGCGCTGGGACGAAGAGCAGCACCAGCCACTGTCCCCCGCTGGGCAGGAACCGGTCATACCAGGGGGTGGCGGGGTTCAGCTCGATGCCGGTGAACAGCGTGGGCACACCGCCCACACTGTCGGGGTCGATGCGCAGGCCGGTGACCCAGCGCCCGCCCAGATCAAAAGTATAAACCCCCGTATCGGTCACGTTGGCATAGACCTTTTGGGTTTCGCTGTAATCGGTCTGGCCGGGCAGCAGATAGTAGAGCGCCACCCCTCCGGGGGGCAGCCGGTGCCCGGCGTAAAGCCGCACTGTCTCGATATAGCCCTGCCCCTGCCAGTAGATATGGGGATCGCTGTCAGTGGAAAGATACCAGTCGGGATCGTCGTCGGGCGGGGTCCACCACTGGTTGGAGCTGTAGGGGGCAAAGCTTTCGGTCACCAGGTCGGCCGGGGCCACCGTTTGCCGGGGCATCTCCCCCTTGAGCTTATAATTGAGCATAATTGCGCTGCCCACCAGCCCCTGCACCAGCCACAGCACCAGGGCCAGCAGGTAGGCCAGCAGCAACAGCTGCCGGGGACGGAACAGCGGGCGCTTGATTTCCGGCAAGGGTTTTCCCATCATCACTGCACCTCCTGTTCGGTGGTGGCGGCGATGGTGAAGGGAACCTCCGCATCCTCGCCCTCAAAATGGTAGAGGGTGGCCGGCATATCATTGGTCAGGCCGCCCTCAAACAGCGGGCTGAACTCCCGCTGCAGATAATCGTCCGCCCGGTCGATGAGCAGGTAGTCACAGTCCTTTTCGGCCATATAGGCCACCAGGGTGGCCGGTACACAGACCGCCTTGTAGTCGTACAGGGTCCAGTTTTCACTCTCCACCAGATTCATGAAGTCGCTGTCCCACCGGTCCTGGGTCTCCCCCAGGCGGCCGTAGAAACCGCCGAATCCGTTGACCACCTGAGCAGTCAGTTCATACCGGTAATAATACCAGCGGGTGGCGTCGTCCCCCTGGCTGAGCACCAGCACCCGGTCGTTCCAATCCAGCACGGTGTTCATAACCGCCGCCCGCTGCTGCACGTCGGCACGCAGGGTGTACAGGCTGTCTGCCGCGGTCCAGAACCCGGCCCCCGGCACACCGCGCCAGCAGAAAATGGCCAGCACTGCCGCCGCCGCACCGCCCAGCGCCACACGGCCCAGTCTGCCCCGGGCCGCCCGACCCAGCTGGCAGAGCATGGCCAGCATCCAGGCCTGGTAGTAGGGTGTCAGGTAACGGTCATAATCCTTGAGAGCCAGTCCCTCTACGTCGGAAAAGTTGTAGTAATACAGAATCAGGTGGAAGGCATAGAGCGCCGCGAAGCAGAAGGCAAAGCCCAGGTGCAGCACCAGAATGCTGCGGCGGGTCGCACCTTTTTCGGCCGACAGCCAGGCGGCCGCCGCCACCAGCGTGATGGCCGCCACCGCCAGAATGCCGCCGCCCAGCAGACAGACCCGCCGGGTGAAGAAGGCATCCCCCATGGCAGCCATGATCTGGGCAAACTTATCGTCCCGGCCGATGCCCAGCAGCTGCTTGACGCCGCCGGTCAACACCGCGCCGTAGCTGAGCCCCGCGCTGCCCACACTGGCCGCCGTATCCACCGTGGGGGTCACGGCTGCGGTGTAGCGGCTCCAGCTGAGAAAGGCTGCCACCACCGCCACGGCCAGACCGCCGGCATGCAGCAGGGCAGCCCCCAGCCGTTTACGGAAGGGGCCTTCCCCTGCGGCCAACCAGTCCAGCCCGATGAGGAACGCCGCAATCAGGCCGTAGGCAAAACAGATATCCTTGGTCAGCGTCAGCAATGCCAGCGGCAGCGCCGTCAGCCAGAAGAACCCGCGGCGCCGTTCGGTGCCGAAATACAGGCAAAGGGTGCCCCCGAACAGCATGGCCATGGGCAGGTCCGCCATGGCATTCACATACTGGGTGGCGTAGGCCCCCGGCGCAGGATCCCGGAAGAAATAGGGCAGCACCACACCGGCCGCAAAGACTCCCACCGAAGCGAACCAGCGGGAACGCGGCAAAGCGGTGGCGGCCGCCACGCAGGCCAGGGCCAGGGTGTCCAAAGCCGCCAGGCAAGCCCACTCGGCCCAGCGCCCGAAGGGCTGGAACAAGAAGGTCACCAGGCTGGTGGCCGGATAGGTGAAGCTAGCTTTCAGGTTGACGGGGTCCGCCACATAGAAAGCTCCCCGTTCCACCACCATTTTGGGGGCCAGCCCCCAGGCGGTGAATTCATCCCACTGGGTGAACATGGGCTGCAACACAAAAAACAGAACCCAGAAAAAGGCCGCGCCCCCCACAAAAAGGGCCAGGCCCGGCGTCGAAACCGCCTCCCGGCAGGCTTTGACAAACCCCGCCGGGCGCAGCCGTACCAGCCCCGCCGCCCAGACAGCGGTCAACAATACCACCGCCAGCGCAGCACCGATGCGCAGTGCACCGGCCAGCCCAAATCCGTAGAGCAGCAGCGCCATGCCGGAAAGCAAGGGCAGCGGCAGCAGGGCTGCGTCCGCTTTGCCCCCCGAGGCGAGCACCGCGCAGGCACCGGCCAGAAGCACAATCAGAAACAGTCCCCAGACCAGCTGCAACATAGGGCGTCGCCTCCTTTATCCATTTTGTTGAAATTTTTATTTTAAATACACTGTGTACACAGGTCCGATGAAGTAATGCTGGAAGAGCAGCAGCGCTCCCACCAGGGCGTAGCCGCCGCAGAGCGGCAACGCCAGCGCTTCGGCCCGGGCCGCCGTCAGATGGGGCGCCAGAACCCGGCGAGCCAGAGCCGCCACGCCCAGCACCAGCAGCAGCCACAGCGGCAGGAAATACCGCGTCTGCAACCCCACAATGCGCACCATGCCCACCGGAGTGTAGGTGATATACATGGCGGTCATGGCCCCGATGCCGTACAGCGCAGCGAACAAACCCAAACCGCCCAGACGGCGGCGGCCCAGGGCCTCGGTGCGGGGCGTGCATAGCAGTGCCGCGCCCAGCAGCACCAGCGGTCCGGTCAGGCTGAGGAAGGCAACGGGCAGATCCTTCCAACCGAACAGCCCCAGCTGGCCGAGGAAACCGTCGTTCTCATAGAGTGTACCCAGCAGTACCGCCAGATAACGCAGCGGGTGGGACAAAATAAAGGCCAGCTGTTCGCCCCCGTTGACGGCCGCCCCGCCCTGCCGGGCGATGGTGCCGTAGTTGTGGCGCATGAGCACGCCGTACTGTTCCACCAAGATGGTCAGTGCCAGCGAACCGGCGGCACAGATGCCCACCCAGACCGGGCGGCTGCCTTTGGCCTTCCATTCCCGTTTGGCCGGCAGCAGCGGCAAAACCACCCACAACAGGTTCAGATAGGGTTTGGTTCCGTTGGCAAAGATGCAGGCTGCTGCATACAGCGCCGCCGTGCGGGTGGTCCACCGGGGGCGGGTCAGCAGCGCCAGCATCAGGTAGTAGCAAGCCAGCAGAGTGGCATCATAGCTCAGGGAAGCCCCCATGTAGAGCGACATGGGCAGTAGCATCAGGCACAGGAAAGCCGGGCGTGCCTTTTTGGCACAGCGCAGCCCCAGCCAGCAAAGTAGTGTGTAGGCCACAAGATTGCCCAACCGCCCGCCGTACAGGCAGCCCAGTGCCCCCAGCCCAAACAGCCGTGCCACCGCCATGCCCAGAGCACCGGGCACAAAGGGCAGAATCAGAAAGCTGATGGGCTCGGTGACAGGATCGGCGCCCCCCTCCCCTGTCAAATATTGGGCAAAGCTGTCGGCAATGCTTTCCACCCGGCCGTCTTTGCCGTATTGTTTGAGGGCATACCCGGCTGTATCGTAGGGCTGTTCTTCCTGGGTATCGGGGTCCACGCCCAGTCCCGCCGAGGTGTGGGCGTTGACCCAGGCGCCGGGGAACGCCCCCAGCAGCCGGGAGACATCCTCGGGGTAACCGCGTTCGGCGTCAAAGTCGAGTCGTCCCATCGAGATGGCGTAGGTACGCAGATAATGTTCGGTTTCATCGGGCGTTTGCAGAGGCGGATTGGCAAAAGCAAACAGGATGCCGCACAAAAGGATGCAGACCGCCCCCCGGGCGGCAAAGTCCTTCACGCGGCGCAGCACCAGCACGGCGACCCCTGCTGCCACTCCCATCCCCACACAGAGGGCCGTAGGCCAGAGGGGCGGTATACCCCGGGCGTCCAGCCCGTAAAAGACCCGCCAGTAATAGCTGAGCACCACGCCCAGCAGCGCACAGGCCGCCAACACGAAAGCCCACCGCGCGGCTTTGGGCCAGACGGTGGGTGCAATGCGGCGTCCTTTGGTTCCGTTACGGCCGCCCATATTACAGGATATACTGCCCGACCTTGTACTGGTCGAGGTTGCCGCGCAGGAACTCGATGGTCTCGGCCAGGCCCTGCTCAAAGGTGTACTGGGGCTTCCAGCCGGTGAGGTTGCGCAGCTTGGTGGCATCGCCCAGCAGGCGGTTGACCTCGCTCTTTTCGGGGCGCAGGCGCTCGGCCTCACAGACGATGGTGGCGTTGGGATTGATCTGGGCGATGAGCTCATGGGCCAGGTCGCCGATGGAATGCTCCACACCGGTGGCAATGTTCAGTTCCTGGCCGATGGCGGCGTCGCAGTCGGCGATGGTCATGAAACCGTTGGCCGTATCCTTGACGTAGTTGAAGTCGCGGGTGGGGGTAAGGCTGCCCAGTTTGATCTCGGTCTGGCCGGCCAGCAGTTGGGTGATGATGGTGGGAATGATGGCCCGGCCGCTCTGGCGGGGGCCATAGGTGTTGAAGGGCCGCACGATGGTGACCGGCAGATCAAAGCTGCGGTAGAAACTTTCGGCCAGGCGGTCGGCGCCGATCTTGGTGGCCGAGTAGGGGCTCTGGCCCTGGAAGGGATGCTTTTCGTCGATGGGCACATACTGGGCGGTACCGTAGACCTCGCTGGTGGAGGTGACCAGCACCCGCTGGGTGTCCAGTTCCCGGGCGGCGTTGAGGACATTCAGGGTGCCCTTGATGTTGGTGTCCACATAGCTGTCGGGGCTGTGGTAGGAGAACGGGATGGCGATGAGGGCCGCCAGGTGGAAGACCCGCTCCTGCCCGCGCATGGCGGTGCGCACACCGTTGGGGTCGCGCACATCGCCCATGAAAATATCGATTTCGTTGCGGATCTCGGGCGGGAGAGTATCGATCCAGCCCAGGGAGCCGAAGGAATTGTACAGGCAGAAGGCGCGGACCTTCTCGCCGCGTTTGACCAGTTCTTCTGTCAGATGGCTGCCAATAAAGCCGTCTGCGCCGGTGACCATTACGGTATGTGCCATGGTTTGCTCCTTTGTATACAGCGGGCTTACGCCCGAAATTCCACGATGATTACAAAATAGTATAACCGATTTTGCCAAACATTTCAACCTGCCGGACAGGAAAAGCGGGCGCAGACCCAGGGTCCGCGCCCGCTTATGGACAAATCCGAATCAGACGATCTCCACTTTTTCCATGACAACCGGCTCCAGCGGCTTGTCGTTCCAGTCGGTGGCCACGGCGGCAATCTCGTCCACCACATCCATGCCATTCACCACATGGCCGAAGGCCGCATACTGGCCGTCCAGATGGGGAGCATCCTGGTGCATGATGAAGAACTGGCTGCCGGCCGAGTTGGGGTCCATGGCACGGGCCATGCTGATGACACCGCGGGTGTGCTTGATGGGGTTGGCCACACCGTTCTGGATGAACTCACCCTTGATGTGCCAGCCCGGGCCGCCGGTGCCGTTGCCGATGGGGCAGCCGCCCTGGATCATGAAGCCGGAGATGACCCGGTGGAAGGTCAGGCCGTTGTAGAAGCCCTGCTTGACCAGCTTTTCAAAATTTTCGCAGGTGATGGGCGCCGCGGTGGGGTCCAGTTCAATGTCGATGGTCTTGCCGTTCTGCATGGTGATGCGGATCATAATTCATTCTCCTTTTGTGTCGTTTTCCTCTACCATAGGGGCCGCCGGGTCGCTTTCCGCCGTGGGCCGGCCCTGGGTGTAACTCATGCTGCCGATGGCGCGGCAGAACTCCTCGTCGGAGTATTTTTTCAGCCAGAAGAGCAGCGCCGCCCCCATGAATTCCTCGCTGCGACGCTTGGCCTTGGGCAGCAGGGCAAACAGACCGCCCTCGTGGGTCTGCCCGGTGAAGGGATCGGTCCAGGCATCGGGCAGTTTGTCGGACAGCTTGCGGGGGGACAGATGTCCCGTGATGAAACCCTTACCGCCGAAGAATCGCTCCACCACCGCAAACACCGCCTTGCGGATGCCGTGCCGGCTGGGGAACAGACTGCGCACCTTGTAGGTGTGGTAGAAAGCATCGGCCAGATATTCCACCGGGATGTCTTCACCGTAGACTTCCAGCAGGCAGGTATGCAGCAGCGCCGCGATGTCCGCCAGCTGTTCCCCCGTGGGCAGCGGGCTGGCGTCCGATGCCAGCACCCGGCCGTCGCCGGTATCTTCCTTGTGCAGCTCGGAATCCAGGGCGATTTCCAGGTAACCGTGCCCGCCCTTGCCCGCATAGGGCTGACCGGGTTCCAGCATGGCATAGACGAAGGGATGCACCACCGTGTCGGTGGCATAGTGGCACAAAAAGCCCAGAGCGTATTCCACCTGGGGCCGGGTCTTCACATGACGGCACAGGCTGTACAGAAAGGCGCCGGTTTTTTCCTCGTGCATGCGGTCGCCCAGACCAGGCAGGTCGTAATGACGCTTGGTACGGGATTTCCAGACCTCGTAGCAGAAAAAGCTGTCCGGGCCGTTGGCCCCTGCGGCAAAGGCTTCGGGGCACTGAATCTTATAGTGGATGGCGGCCGCCGCCTGACGGGCGGTGCGCACATGGGTATAGCCTTCCGGCATGAGGGGGGTCACTTCCTTACCTTGTAAAAGCGCAGATTATTGTACCCCGCCGGGGGCAAAAAGTCAAATTTTGCGTTCGTCACCTTTCAGGGTGCGGGGCAGCACAAAGAAGTAGAGCAGCGCACCGGCGATGATGATAAGAATCACCGACAGAATGCCGTAGGGGCCCGCAGCCTTGTTGATGGCATCCACCTGCTCGGCGGTGGCGGTGGCGGCGGTCAGGCCCTGGTCGGCCAGCATCCGGGAGGCAGCGGCAGCGCTGACCACACCCACCAGCGTGGGCCCGAGGATGGAAGAAAACTTGCCGAAGATGTCAAAGAACCCGAAGAACTCACCGCTGCGGTCCCTGTCGGGGATGAGCTTGCCGAACATCGAGCGGGACAGTGCCTGGATACCGCCCTGGCTGGTGGCGCACAGCACCGCCAGCATCCAGAACTGCCACAGGCTGTCCATGAAGAAGGCGAAGATGCAGATGAACATATAGACGCAGATGCCCACGCCCACCATGGTGCGGGCGCCGAATCTGGAAGCCAGCTTCATGTACAGCAGGCAGAAGGGCAGGCCCAGCACCTGGACCAGCAGCAGCGCCAGCAGCATACCGGCGGAGTCCAGACCCAGGTTGGTGCCGTAGCTGGTGGCCATGCTGATGATGGTGTGCACGCCGTCAATATAGAAGAAGTAAGCCACAATGTAGACGAGCATGGGTTTGTCGGCGATGATCTCCCGGATGGTGGTGAAGACGCCCCGGATGTTGCGGCCGATGTCCCCCTTCTCGTAGGGTTTGCCGGAAGTCTGCCGGCAGTTTTTCAGCAGCGGCAGGCTGAAGACCAGCCACCACACGGCGGTGATGGCAAAGATGATGCCCAGGCAGGTGAGCATGGGAATGCCCACGGCGTTCATGATCAGGAAGATCAGCAGCGGAATGGTGGAACCGCCGATATACCCCAGGCCGTAGCCCATGGTAGAGACGGAATCCATCCGATCCTCGGTGGTAATGTCGGTGAGGAAAGCGTCATAGTAGATGCAGGAGGCGTCAAAGCCGATGGTGCTGAGGATGTAGAGCACCAGCACGATGGCCGCCACCCGGCCCGCCGCCTCGGGGGAGGAGGTGAAGTCCATGCCCGGCGTGAAGGCCAGCCCGGCCACCGACACGACGCCCAGGACCAGGAAGGCGGTAAACAGCCGTTTGCGCATACCCCGGATGTCGCCGAAGACGCCCAGGAAAGGCGCCGACAACGCCACAATGGCCATGGCGATGCTGGTGGCGTAGCCCCAGGTGGACATGCTGGACACGCTGTCGGCGGTGTATTCGGCCACCGAATCAAAAAAAATGGGCAGGATGGTCACCACGATGACCGAATGGGCGCTGTTGGCCCAGTCGTACATCATCCAGCTCAATTCCTGCTTGGTGAATTTTTTCAGGAAACCCATGAACAGTTCCTCCCATTATGTCAAACATGGTTTCATTGTACCATTTTAAGGCGGGAAAAACAACCAAAAGCGCCCCGTTTTGCGTCAACGGGGCGTAAAAGTTTTGTCATGTTTTTGCGGCAGATTGCCAGTTTACCGGGCCCGCAGCTGCCAGAACGCCACCGCTGCCGCGGCGCCCACATTGAGGGAATCCACCCCGTGCTGCATGGGGATCATAACGGTGGCGTCACACCGGGCGATGGTTTCCGCCGCCAGACCGTCCCCCTCGGTGCCCAGCACGATGGCCAGTTTTTCCGCTGTTTGCAAAGTGGGATCATCCACCGGCAGCGCCCGGTCATCCAGCGCCATGGCCGCCGTGGTAAAGCCCAGGGCGTGCAGCCGGTCCAGACCGGCCTGGGGCCAGTCCTCCTTCCGGTCCCCCAACCGGGCCCAGGGCACCTGGAACACCGTGCCCATGCTCACCCGGATGGCCCGGCGGCACAGCGGGTCGCAACAGGACGGCGAAAGCAACACCGCATCCATGCCCAGGGCCGCCGCCGAGCGGAAGATGGCTCCGATGTTGGTGGAATCCACGATGCCCTCCAGCACGGCCACCCGGCGGGCACCCCGGCAGACCTCTTCCGCCGTGCGGGGCGCCGGGCGATGCATGGCGCACAGCACGCCCCGGGTGAGCACATAGCCGGTAAGCTGTTCCAGCACGGACCGGTCCGCCGTATAGACGGGAACCCCGGGGCAGCGGGCCAGCACCCCCGCTGCCGGGCCCTCCACCTGACGGCGTTCCATCAGGAAGGACAGCGGACGATGCCCGGCATCCAGGGCTGTGCCGATGACCTTGGGGCTTTCGGCAATGAACATCCCTTTTTCCGGTTCCAACTTGTTGCGCAGCTGGGTTTCGGTCAGCCGGGCGTAGACGTCCAGTTCAGGGGCGGACAGATCGGTGATTTCCACGAGATTGGGCATGGGCAGTTCCTCTTCCTGTATTGGTCTGGTTCCAGCATACCCCAAAACCGGCCAAATTGCAAACAAAAAGCCGCAGCGGCAACCGCTGCGGCAAAGAAGGTACAGGTCAGTCGGCAAACATGGGGGTGGACAGGTAGCGGTCGCCGGTATCGGGCAGCAGCACCACGATGGTCTTGCCCTCGTTTTCGGGACGCTTGGCCTGCTCAATGGCGGCGTGCAGCGCGGCGCCGGAGGAAATTCCCACCAGCACGCCCTCCTTGCGGCCCATCATGCGGCCGGCGGCAAAGGCCTCCTCCGTCGTAATCCGGGTGATTTCGTCATAGACGCTGGTATCCAGCACCTGGGGCACAAAGCCCGCACCGATGCCCTGAATCTTGTGGGGACCGGCCTTGCCGCCGCTGAGCACCGCCGAATCTGCCGGTTCCACGGCCACCACCTTGACGGCAGGGTTCTTCTCTTTCAGATAACCGCCCACGCCGGTGAGGGTGCCGCCGGTGCCGGCGCCCGCCACAAAGATGTCCACCTGGCCGTCGGTATCCTCCCAGATCTCGGGGCCGGTGGTGGCACGGTGGGCCGCCGGATTGGCGGGATTGACAAACTGCCCCGCCACAAAGCTGTTCGGGGTCTGGGCGGCCAGTTCGTCCGCCTTGGCAATGGCGCCGGCCATGCCCTTGGCGCCCTCGGTGAGGACCAGCTCGGCGCCATAGGCCTTCATCAGCTGACGGCGCTCCACGCTCATGGTCTCGGGCATGACGATGATGACCCGGTAGCCACGGGCTGCCGCCACCGACGCCAGACCGATGCCGGTGTTGCCGGAGGTGGGCTCGATGATCACCGAACCGGGCTTGAGTTTGCCGGTGGCCTCGGCATCATCGATCATCGCCTTGGCAACCCGGTCCTTGACGGACCCGGCGGGGTTGAGGTATTCCAGCTTGGCCAGCACGCGGGCCTTGAGCCCCTCGGCGGCTTCGATGTGGGTCAGTTCCAACAGGGGGGTGTGTCCGATCAGCTGTTCGGCGGATGTATAGATCTTGCTCATGGTGTTCGTCTCCTCTTTACGTATAAAATATGGAAAAAATGAATCAGAAACGCACGCCGGGGCAACATCGCCGGCGCGGCAGAGAGCGGATGCCCATGTTTATTCATACCTTTCTTGTAGGATAAAGAGATTGTACACCCTGCCGGGTTTTTTGTCAATACAGGCGGGCAAATTTGCCGTATTTTTTCTGGCAGCCGCCGGGGGACTCCCTTGCAAAAAGCGCCCGGTCCGGTATATAATATATTTGTTTTGTTTTTTCGCATAGATGTGGAGGGAATTATATGGCGACGAAGTATATCTTTGTGACCGGCGGCGTGGTCTCCGGTCTGGGCAAAGGCATTACGGCGGCCAGCCTGGGACGACTGTTGAAGACCCGTGGCCTGAAGGTGGCCAGCCAGAAGCTGGACCCGTATATCAATGTGGACCCCGGTACGATGAGCCCCTTGCAGCACGGCGAGGTGTTCGTCACCGACGACGGCACCGAGACCGACCTGGACC
>ERZ1643251.2974-NODE-2974-length-16338-cov-9.353927_pt1 | contig 16338 bp, 17 predicted proteins | sample MGYA00579261_ERZ1643251 | MGnify/ENA primary metagenome ERZ1643251 (study PRJEB29033, sample SAMEA4952267) | chicken gut metagenome | biome: Broiler Chicken; feature: Gastrointestinal Tract; material: Caecum | place: Ireland | collected 2018 | study: Broiler...
GAAAAAACAAAAATTTTATGGAGTGGAATAACCGGTAGAACAGGAGTATGTGCATTAGAGTTAGCAAAACAAAGTAATTCAGTAGAAATAGTCGCCGGCATATGTAGAAGTAATCCGTCTTATTATCATTATAATGAATTAGATAATATAAAAGAAGATTTTGATGTAATCGTGGACTTTTCACATAAAGATAGCTTCAATGAAATGTTAAAGTTTGCTCTAAAAGCGAAAAAGCCAATCATTGTTGGCACAGCAGGTTTAACCGAAAAGCAAATAAAAGATATGGAAGAAGCAGCAAATATAATACCAGTATTTCGGGGTGGAAATTTTAGATTTGAAGTAAAAGAATTCATTGATGATGTAGTAGAATACGCTAAAAAAAGTGATGAAGATATTATAGAATTAATAGAAACACATTATAAAACGAAAAAAATTCCTAGTGAAACAGCAAAAGTAATTGCAAAAAGAGTTTTAGAAGAAACAGGGAAAAAAGTAGAAATAAAATCGTTTTTAGAATATGATGAACTAATAAATGATTGGCGTGTTGGTCCCTTAAATTGTAGAGTAATAGGGTTTCAAGAACTTGCTAAAGATGTGCTGACAATCGCCAAGTTGATGAAAAATAAAAAGCCAAAAGGAATATACGATTTAGATAGACTTTTAAAAGAGAAAGCAAATGAAGAATTCTCAAAGTTTTTAATTGAAGCAAAAAAACAAACCTATGCAAATGAAAATATAAAAAAAGGACAGTCTTCAAGAGTAGGATCGCATGACTATGAATATAAAAATGAAAATATGATATATCATGATACATATTTTGGTGGAACAAATTTCATGGGAGAAGAAGTAGTATATGAAAGCAATAATAATACACCGATATGGGGAATGAATTATTATGGTGTCACTTTAGATGAGACATTAAGCGAAGAAGCAATTGATAAAGCATTAAGACCGGCATTAATGAAAGTTGGAGACGATGATATTTTACCTGTGAGAGGACCAAAAGAATATAAAAATAAAGAATACAAATATACATTTCACGTTACAGGAAATATAGAATACTTTGAAGGAGAAGAAATAATATATAAAAAAGATAAAAAGATTTATATATTAAAATGTTATGGTGGAAGAATAAAAAATTAGTTTAAAAAATATAGCAAAAATATATAAATCACAGGATTTGCGAAGTTATATTTGAAAAGTGGTGCCAAAAAGTTGCATTTTTTAAGAATGGTACTAGAATTTTAGCTTTTTTGCTTTCTTTTGATCTTATGATTACAAGAAAATATAATAGCTAGGTATAAGAATAAGACAATGGTTGAAGAACCACCATAACTAACAAATGGAAGAGGAATTCCAATAATAGGAATAAGCCCTAAATTCATACTAATATTCACAAGTTGACTCACGATAAAAATAGCGAGGAAAGAATATCCAAAAATTCGGTATTCTTTTCTTTTTATTTTTTTAATATATCCAATAAGATAAAAATCTAAAACAAGGAAAGAAAGTAAAATAACAATATTTCCTGTTAAACCAAAAACATTACTAGATAATGCGAATACAAAATCAGTAGGGCTCTCTGGAATATAAATACCAGTCTCTGTAAGAGAAAACTGCCATAACGGAGCAGACCCAATTGCAATCAAAGCATTTTCAATCTGCATACCAGTTCCAAAAGAGAATAGACGTTCAACCCGATAAAAAAATGTCGTGCCAATAATAGAGATCAAAAAATCTTTTTGAAAGAAATAACAATAAAAGAAACCACCAATAAAAGCTGCCGTTAAAATAAATGCAATAAGAAACCACCATTTATGAATTTTTGAATTCCATAATAATACCAAAGTAATAAGACAGTAAAATAGTATTGCTCCTGTATCAGGCTCTAAAAATACCAAAATACAAGGAAGGATTAAAAGAAGTAATACATACAAAAGAAACTTAAATTCATCCGTCCATTTATGAAACTTTTTTTGAGTAACAAGAGTAGTTAAATAAAGAGAATAAGCAAGTTTCATAAGTTCACTGGGTTGCAAATTAAAGTATTTCAAATTAAGCCATGCCCGAGAACCATTAACACCGGTTCCAACAAACAACACTAAAACAAGAAGTGCTAAACTAATAAGATAAAAATATTTACTGTAACGAAACAAAAAATCACTTTTAATAAACCGAAATAAAAATAAAATAAAAAATCCTATTCCTATCCACAATGCTTGCCGTTCAAAATGATTTTGATAAGTATCACTAATAAACTGAGCATGATACATCAAAAAAAGACTGATAGTAAGTAACAGTAAAAAAGGTATCCAAAAAAATAAATGTTTTAGAGAATGTAATTTTTTCATATTAATATTATGTTTCATACCTTTAGATTTTAATCATAAAATATAATGAGGTGAATAAGTTTGAAAGAATTACCAAAAGTATATGTCAGTCCAATTGATAAAGATTTACGAAATAACAAAGATATGTTTTATTCAAAATTACTAGACCCTAAGAAAGATACAAAAGACATTATGAGAGAAATAGACAAGATATTTCATAGTAGAAACTTTGTGTACAAAAGTAAGGTAGAAATTACAACAAACGATGAGATTATAGAAGCGACCATTGTTGGAAAAAACCAGAGCTCTTTATTAACACTAGATGGTAAAAGCATTCCAATCGCGACCATCAAAGATATCAAACAACTCTAAGACAGATAAAACTTATTTGTCTTTTTAAATGTTACAAAATAATAAAAGAAAACAAAAAATATGCTATAATGTGCATAGAAAGATGTGAGACTATGAAATTTAACAGTTTAATTCCAGAATTAAGTGTAACAAACATAGAAAAAAGTCGCATGTTCTATGAAAGTCTAGGCTTTCAAATAAAATATAGTCGTCCTAAATTTTATTTTTTAGAATTAGAGGAAAACCAACTAATGATAGAAGAAATGAACGACAATTGGAATGTTGGAAAGTTGGAGTATCCTTTTGGAAGAGGAATGAACATAAGCATGACAGTAAGCGACATAGATACTTTTTATAAAAAAGTACAAGAACAAAAAATAAAAATATTTGTAGCATTAAAAGTAAGTGAATATGTCGTAGATGGTATCACTTACCAAGACAAAGAATTTTTGATACAAGACCCTGATGGTTATTTACTTAGATTTAATAATTGAAGAAGAAATTGCTTTATAGCAGTGGTATAATGAAGACTCAAAGTTAGAGTTTGGGAGGAAAACATGAAAACAAAAAGAATTGTATTAATCATTCTTGTTCTATTTATAATAATTTTAACTTATGTTTTATACCGGTATAATATCATTCCTCATAAAAAATATACAAACGAGGATTTTAATATTTCAACATATACAAGTACTATAGATAAAGATGCGGACGGGATAGATGACCAAACCGACATTTTAAACAATGCTTTTGACTATGTAGCAACGAACCCTAAATATAAAAGTAAATATTATGCTACAGGGTACCCAAACGATGAATATGGTGTCTGTACCGATGTCGTGGCAATTGCTTTAAAAAATGCCGGATATGACTTACAAGAATTAATAAACGAAGATGTGAGAGAAGACCAAGAAGCCTATGATATAGAAGTAATAGACAAAAATATTGATTTTCGAAGAGTAAATAATATTAAAGTCTACTTAGAACGTCATGCAAAATCACTAACAACCGATATTCATGATATCAGTGCTTGGCAAGGAGGCGACGTCGTAGTGTTCACTCGGCACATCGCAGTTGTTTCTAACCATCGTAATCATAACGGAGTACCGTTTATCATTCATCATGCAAATCCCTATCAAAGTAGTCACGAAGAAGATATACTAGAATATAGAAACGATATTGTTGGACACTATCGCATCAGTTAAGAAAAGTTTTAATATCTACTCAGAGTGAATAATGAATGACTAAATATATTCAATCGGAACTAAGTAGTTATTTTGCGATACTTCTACTATTTCTTTAGCCATGCATAATACGATTCCAGATCCGACAGTATATCCAAATTTCTCACAAACATTAAAATTCTTAAAAGCTTCCTTCCCTGGATTAGCACTTTTTTTAATCTCTATTGGGTATAGTATCTTATCATGAAGAATAATCAAATCGATTTCTTTTTTGTTTTTATCACGATAATAATAGAGACGGTGATGAGGATCTATTCCATTGTTTGTATATGATTTAATAATTTCAGTAATCACATAAGTCTCAAAGATATTGCCACTAAAAGGGCTTTTCTCTAACGTTTCACTAGTAAAATATCCGGCTAAAAAACAAGCTAGGCCAGTATCCATAAAATAAACCTTAGGTCTTTTAATTACTTTTTGAACTTGATTATTAGAGTAACCATTTAAAAGATATATCAAATGAGTATTGACTAAAATGCTTAACCATTCATTGACCGTTTTAGAATCTATTTCGATATCATTAGCAATATCAGAAGAATTAAATTCACAACCACTTCTAGCCGCCAAAGCACACAAAAACTTATAAAATTTATTTTCGTCTTTAATTTTTATAAATTCTCTGACATCTCTTTCAATATATGTTTTAACATAAGATTGATAAAAGATTTCACGTTGAATAGAGGTATTGGAGTATAACTCGGGATAACTACCATTTAAAATATGCTCAAATAAATCAGGGATGGATAAACGACCAGCTTTTTCTTTTTTTCTAAGAATAGAAATATCAGGGATAAACTCTGTTTCTTCTAACCCAAGAATTTCCCGAAAAGAAAAACCATACAAATCTAAAATAGCAATTCGACCAGCCAGAGAATCACTTAAATATTTCATAGTAGAAAATACTTGAGAACCAGTGAGATAATACATAGTAGATCTTTTAGCATTATTATCAAACATATATTGATTTCTCATTTCATCCACATTCATTTTTAGATAACTAAGTAAATTAGGAGCATATTGAAATTCATCAATAATTAAAGGTGTTTCATGATTTCTTAAAAATAACTCAGGATCTTCATTTGCTTGAGTTCGCCATAAAAAATCATCTAAAGTAACATAATGAATTTTCTGCTCACTATTTTTTTTGAAAAATTCTAAAAGCGTGGTTTTCCCAACCTGTCTTGGACCAGTAATAGCAATGACAGGATATACTCCAATCATTTTTTCTAATGTTTTCTCAATACTTCTATTTTTATAATTCATGATATACCTCCTCGTATTTCTATATTTATTATAATAGATAGAGCATAATTTGTCTATACATTTTAGACTTTTTCGGAATACTACTCCAAAAAAGTCTAAATTTGAAATAATACTTACCTTTTTCTCTAATCTCGAGTAAGGCGAGAGTAGTTTTAGGAAAAATATTAAAGAAATCATCAAAAATACAACCGAAAAAAAACAAAGTAAAGTAGATTGGACAAAAGCTTGGAGTACTAAATATCCTATTTTAAAACAGTATCAAAAAGAAGTAGATATTCCAAAATACCAAAAAGAAATCAGTCGTTTATTAAAAGAACTACAAGATACCTACCATTATAACGAATTAGATGCAATGTTAGTATTAAAAGATATCCTCGCCCAAACATACTTTAAGAAAAAAGAGAAAAAATAACAAAACTATGCTATAATACAGGAAAGAAAAAAATTAGAAAAGAGGAATTCCTATGAGTAAGAAAATCAATAACATATGTATAAAAATAGATTGTGAATAGATTGATTTTCTTGCTATGTAATAAAAAATAAAAACAAGACTCTATCTAGTCCATAATCTAGAGAGTCTTTTTTCTTGAGGAGGTGTGATATGTTAACAAGAGAAAAATAAGTCTGGCATAAACTTTAATTATGCCTAGAAAGGCATAAAAGATGTTTGAAATAAAAAATATTAGTATTCAAGTAAAGGAAAGATATTTAGTAAAAAATTTATCTTTCACAGTAAATCAAAAAGACAAACTTGCCATCATTGGCGAAGAAGGAAATGGCAAATCCACATTATTAAAAGCTCTTGCAGGTAAGCTAGATTATGGCGAAGTAACCGGAGGAGTGAGTGCCAAAAATCACAAGATAGGATACCTAGAACAATCCATGAGCAAAGAAGCAGAAGAACAAACTCCTCTAGAGTATCTGTTTCAAACTGAAGAAGATTACTATCACAATATAGGAAAATTTTATAAAGAAAAAGAACGGTTTCATATAACAGAAGAAATGCTAGATAGAAAAATAAAAACTTTATCTGGCGGAGAAAAAGTAAAACTAGCAATTTTAAAACTATTATTAGAAGAAAACGATATCCTTCTTTTAGATGAACCAACCAATGACTTAGATATAGAAACATTAGAATGGTTAGAAAACTTTATAAATGAAAGTGAAAATCCAATTTTATACGTATCCCATGATGAAACCTTGCTATCTAGGACCTCCACCATGATTTTACATTTAGAACAAATAAAACACAAAACAGAATGCCGTCATACCTTATTAAAGGAAGACTATGATACCTATGTGGCTGAACGACTAGCCAAACTATCCAAACAAACCCAACTTGCTAAAAACGAAAAAAGAGATTGGCTAGCTAAAGAAGAACGCTTAACAAAAGTTCTACAGAAAGTAGAATACCAACAAGAAACCATATCGAGAAGCAATCCTCATGGTGGACAACTATTAAAAAAGAAAATGCATTCTCTAAAATCCCAAGAAAAGAAACTAGATAAAATAGAATTGACAGAAATACCAGATGTAGAAGAAAGCATCAATTTCTTCTTCGAACCAGTAAGTCTTCCCAAATCCAAACAAATACTCTATTTATCTCTTCCAGAGTTAAAAGTTCAAAATAACATTCTTGCCCAAAATATAGAACTAGAGGTAACTGGTAGTGCTCATTTATGTATCATTGGAAACAATGGGGTAGGAAAATCTACTTTAATAAAAGAAATAAAAAAGCAACTAGCTCCAAGAACAGATATAGTCATGGGTTACATGCCTCAAGATTATGAAGAAATATTAAAGGACTATGAAAACGTCCTAGATTTTATTGCTCAAACAAAAAACAAAGAAGAAATCACAAAAGCAAGAATGATACTAGGAAATATGAAATTTACTCGCGAAGAAATGACTGGAAAAATAAGTGATTTAAGCAATGGTTCGAAAGCAAAATTAATTCTAACCAAACTAGTCCTAGAAAAGTGTGATGTATTATTATTAGATGAACCAACAAGAAATGTAAGCCCATTATCTAATCCAGTAATTAGAAAGGCCCTAAAAGAATATAGTGGTTGCATCATCAGCGTTTCACATGACCGAAAATATATAGAAGAAGTAATAGATACAGTATATGTACTAACCAAAGAAGGATTAAAGAAAAAACAATAAAAAGTAACAGCTGGCAAAAAATAACTGTTGCTTTTTTTCGTGAATTCAAGTATGGTATCACCAGAGGCCTTTATGAAAGAATATATAAAAGAATTGCTAGATGGAAAATCACTAGCCAATATAATGAATAGTTATGAGTTACAAAAATATGAAATATTAAAAGAATTAAGAAATGAATTATGGGAATTAAAACATTTTAAAAACTATGAACCCAAAAACCAATTAACCGCGATGTTTTACCAAGAATGTAGCATGCTAACGATTACCGAAGAACCTGTAGCCTTATTTTCAGATACCCATTTTGGAAGCAAAGATGAGAATTTAGAATACTACCAGCTATTTATAAACTTTTGTATAGAAAACCATATCACTACTTTAATTCATGGTGGCGATATTGGTGATGGCTTAGTAAGATATTCCAAAGATTGTTTTGATGCTTCAAAACAACTAGACTATATTTTAAAGGTATACATCGATCACCCCTTATTAACGCAGTACATATTAGGTGGCAATCATGACGAAAAATATCAAAAACATGGCATAGATATTTTAAAAGAATTAGCAAAAAACAAAAGAAACATTATTCCTTTAGGATACCGCCAAAGTTTTATCCGTATATTTACTAATGCTGTTTCAATAGAACATAGTCCAAAATTAAGTCCAGAAGAGAAAATTATGCCTTACGAGTTTAGTATCGCCGGCCATTCTCACAAAAATAATTTTGCTCGAAACTGTGTTAAACTTCCAACCTTAAGTAGTGATTTACAATATCCAAATATAAAAGAAGGCTTACCTGGATTTATAGTAATGTATTCAACAAAAAACAATCAAACAGTGAAGTTAGAATTTACAAGATATTATATTACAAACTATGGCCTAGAAAAAGAAGAAAATCCATATATTTATAAACTTCAAAAATAATCTCCACATTCTGTGTGGAGACTTTTTCATATCTTTCAGTTATAATGAGAAAAACGGAGTGATAATATGGACCAAATAAAAATAGGCAAGTTTATTGCAAGCTTAAGAAAAAATAAAAAAATGACTCAACAAGAGTTAGCAAATTTATTAGGAGTAACAGACCGTGCTATATCAAACTGGGAAAATGGTCGAAGAATGCCAGATATCTCTTTATTAAAACCATTAGCAGAAACTCTAGGTATCACAGTAAACGAACTAGTGATGGGTGAGAAAATATCAAAAGAAAAAATAATTCCATCTTCAGAAAACAATTTATTACATTCCCTAGAAGCAACAAATAAAATAAAAAAGAAATCCCAAAAAATAAAAATCGCTCTTTTAGTTTCCTTAAGTATAATCATCTTACTTCTATGGATAATTGTGATGCATTACCAAAGTACATATCCAAAAATAGAACTCTACGACATAGAAGTTTATCATAATGAACCAGAAAAAATAGATAAATTAACAACACCTTTCACATATCAAGACCAACAAATCTATTATTACGGCGTAGAAAAAATCATGCTTTGCGATAGAAAAGAAAAGTGTTACGAATTAAAGGATGCCTTAAGCCATCATCAAATCACTTTAGAAGAAATCTCCTATTTCCTGCAAGAAGAAGTCCTTCACGAAAGACTCAAAGAAGAAAGACTTTATGACGGTGGAACTACAATATACACGCACAATAACTATACGGCAATCCTTTGCAATACAAAAGAACAAAAAGATCTCTATTTTGGGAGTACTTATATGATAGAAGAATTAGATGGTGCCTACTGTGGACATGAAAAAAGTAATATCAAAAAATTTACAAGAACTTATCAAATAAAAGCACTAAAAGAGTTAGAAAAAGAAACAATCGAAGTAACTTTAGAAAATAATAAAATGGAAAATGCTTCCATAAAACTGCCAAACAACTATAATCTTATAGTAGGCAAAACCTATGAATTTACTTTCTATACCTTTGAGGACTTAAATGATACCATCGAAGATATTTTTAAACATGCAATTATCAGCACCATAAAAGAAAGTACACGTTCAAAAGAAGAAGAGAAGAATGACCCAATCGTAGTCACCGAAAAAATATCAAGTAATGCCAAATTAAATGAAATAGCAGGTGTCACTATGAGGGTAAAAGAAGGAACTTTAACAAACAAAGGAGCAACCATTATCATTACCGATTACAGTGGGAAGTCTCATACCTATGGCGAAGAATACCGGATAGACAAATTAGAAGATGGAACATGGAAACCAGTGGATGTGATAATAAAAGAAAATTATTTCTGGAACTCGATAGGCTACAAAATAGATAGAAATAACAAACTAGTTTTGGAAATAGACTGGGAATGGCTGTATGGAAGTCTTTCAAGCGGAACCTATCGGATTGTAAAAGATGCCATAGAAGATAGCACATTAGAAAAGAAATATTTCTCCGTAGAGTTTGAAATAGAAAAATGAATTTCCTAACAATATCTACTTTTTTGCAATCTTTATGTTCAAGAGGATACATGGTACAATAAAGACAAGAAAAAGTGAGGTAGAATTATGAAAAAGAAAATCATTGCAATTTTAATGATAATAACATTAAGTATGACTTTAGTAGGTTGTGAAAGTACCCAAAAAGAACCAGACACCACCCAAACCCTAGAAGAAATATTAGAAGAAAACAACTATACGATTGTTGACGTTCGAACTTTCGAAGAATACCAAGAAGGACACGTGAAAGGTGCGATAAACATTCCTTATGATGAAATAGACGAGAATGTCGAATTATCCAAAGAAAAAACTATCTTAGTATATTGCCGTAGTGGGAAAAGAAGTAGTATTGCCTATGAGCAATTAACAAGTCTCGGTTATGAAGTCTATGATTTAGGTGCATATGATTCATTACCCATAGAAAAGGAGTAAAAAATGGAACTAGTACAATTAGGAGAAAAGACCTATTACATAAAAAATGCTACCAATATTGGAATATACAAAATAGACGAAAAGAACGTATATCTGATTGATACTGGAAACGATAAAGATGCTGGAAAGAAAATCTTAAAAATCCTAAACGAACAAGGATGGACATGTAAAGGTGTTATTCTAACGCATTCCCATGCCGACCATATGGGTGGAGCAAAACTCATTCAAGACCGAACAAACTGCCAAGTCCTAGCCCACAATATAGAAACATGCTTTGCGAAGTACCCCGTATTAGAGCCATCTCTCCTTTATGGAGCGTACCCTCTAAAAGACTTACAAAACAAATTTTTAATGGCCAAGGAAACAAACACATTAGAAGTAGAAGACAACTTGCCAGAAGGATTAGAAATATTGACACTAAAAGGACACACATTTGACATGATTGGAATAAAAACAAGTGACAACATATATTTCCTAGGAGACGCCTTACTGAGTGAAGAAACGATTACAAAATACCATTTATTTTACCTTTATAATGTCAAGGAATTTCTAAACACTTTAGAGTACTTATCCACATTAAATGGCCACTTTTACATCCCGTCTCATATCGAAGGAACTTCAAATATAAAAGACTTAATTACCTTAAATCGTAACAAAGTACAAGAGATATGCCAAAGTATTTACAATATCTGTCAACAAGAACAAACAATGGAAAATATCTTGACAGAAATATTTAAAAAATACAATCTAAAAATGAATTTAAATCAATATGTTTTAATTGGTAGTACTTTAAAAGCTTATGTCACATATTTATACGAAGAAGAAAAACTAACTTATAAAATAACCGAAAATAAAATCCTATGGATACAAAAAGAAAAGATGGAATAACAAAATGAATATAGAAGAACTATGGAAAAGATGTAATTTCAATGATCCAAAATTAAAAAACTATGGCTTTCATAAAGAGAAAGACAACTATATCTATCAAACTAATATCATGAAAGATACTTTTAAAGTGACGATCATCATACCAAAAGACCAAAAGTTTAGTATCAAAGTAGTTGATTTAAACACAAACTATGAATACACCTTATATCGTATCGAAAGCCAAACCGGAAAATTTGTTTCCGAGGTTCGAGAAGAACTAACAGACCTCTTAACAGATATAAAAGAAAAATGCTCAGAAGACACCAAATTTTTAACACCCCAAGCCAACCGTCTCGCTCTAAAAATTCAAGAATTATATCAAGGACACCCAGAATTTTTATGGAAAAAGTATCCAGGCTATGCCATTTTTAGAAATAACGAAAACAAAAAATGGTATGCTGCAATTATGAACATTTTAAAAGAAAAGATAGAAAAAGGCGCCTATGAGGTAGAAATCATTGATGTAAAACTAAATCCTGAAAAAATACAGACCCTTTTACCAAAGAAAGGATTTTATGAAGCCTATCACATGAATAAAAAAACATGGATGACTATTTTACTAGATGATACAATAAGTGATGAAGAAATTATGAGTTATGTACAAGAAAGCTATGATTTAACAAAAAAGAAAAAATAGAAAGGAAAGAAAAAATATGGTTCAAATACTATGGGATAAAAAAGAAAACCAAGCCGTTGCTTTAGACGAAGAAAAAGTAATAGGAATTTGTGAATTTATCGAAGATAAAGATACTTGGAATATTATCCATACCGAAGTAGACGAGAATTATCGAGGACAAGGGATTGCTAAAGAATTAGTGTTGGAAGTAATAAAAAATGCTAAAAAAGAAGAAAAAAAAGTAATCGCTGACTGCTCCTATGCTAAAAAGATATTAGAACAAAAATCAATAGAATAATTCTTGACTTAAAGGTAACTTTAGATAGTATGATAATATTAGAAAACGAGGAAGTTATGAAAAAAAGTTGGATCATACTAGGAATATTATTTGTCTTAGGAGCAATACTATTGCTATTCTTTTCCTTTGAAGAAAAAGAAATTATTTTAAGGCAGGAAGAAAACCTGATAGAAAGCGAGGAAGGAAAGATGGAAAAGAATTTATCAATACAAGTAAACGGAAAGACTTTTAAAATCACATTAGAACCAAATGAAACATCTCAATCACTACGAAAACTTCTTCCTTTAAAAATAACAATGGAGGAATTAAACGGGAATGAAAAATACCATTATTTAGAAAGTATGTTACCTTCAAACCCTACAAGAGTAGAAAAAATTGAGTCTGGGGATATCATGTTATATGGTGATAATTGCTTAGTAATTTTTTATGAAGATTTTAAAACAACATACTCTTATACAAGAATCGGAAAAATAGAAAATACCGAAGGATTAAAAGAAGCGCTTGGCTCAGGTAATGTTGAAATGGAAATAAATTAGGATTATAATAAAAATGGAAAGTAGGGATGAGATGAAAAAACAAATTAACACTACAGAAGCAATTTTTCCAATGCCAGTATTAATGATTGCAACGTATAATGAAGACAGTACAGTAGATGTCATGAATGCTGCCTGGGGAATGATGTTAGAAAGAGATAGAATTGTTTTAAACTTAACAGAAACTCATAAAACTGTAAAAAACATCAAAGAAAGAAAAGCGTTCACAGTAAGTCTTGCTGATGCAAGCCACGTGAAAGAAGCCGATTATTTTGGCATGGTTTCAGGAAATAATACTAAAGATAAATTTGAAAAAAGTGGTCTTACTGCAACTAAATCGGATATAGTCGATGCTCCAATCATCAACGAATTTCCAATTTGTATGGAATGCGAATTTATCGAGTATCAAGATGAGGAATATGGCTGTGGTGTAATCGGAAAAATTATCCGAGTAACAGCCGAAGAAAGCATTTTAAAAGACGGCAACGTAGATATTTCCTTATTAAATGCCATCGCGTTTGATCCATATACACACGGTTATTATGCCATAGGTTCACGTGTTGGTGAAGCATTTAAAGATGGCTTAGAATTAAAAAAATAAGTGGAAAGAAGATCTAAAAAATCTTTCTTTTTTTAACAATTAATTTTTAAAAAGTTATTTGTTGTAATCACTTTGCATGTTATAATAGGAATAAGAATTGGAGGAGTATTGATGTGGATTTATATTGTAATTGCTATTGCTACTATGATACTGATTTATGTACTTATTATTTATAATAAATTCATCACTTTAACAAATAAAGTAAAGGAAGCATTTGCAACAATGGATGTCTATTTGAAAAAAAGATGGGATTTAATCCCAAACTTAGTCGAAACGGTAAAAGGATATGCTCATCATGAACAAGAAACATTAAAAAGTGTTACCACCTTAAGAAATCATGCTTATGATACTATGTCCAATGACGAAAAGCTACAAACCAACGAAGAATTAAATGGAGAAATAAAAAAAATCATGTTTTTAGCAGAAAGCTATCCAGACTTAAAAGCCAGTGAAAACTTTAATGACTTAAGGAAAGAACTAACCCAAGTAGAAAACGATATTGCAAATTCTAGAAAATACTACAACGCGGTCGTTCGCATGTATAACAACAAAGTAGAACAGTTTCCAAGTAATATCTTTGCTAAACTCTTTGGCTATAAACCAAAAAAAATGTTTGAAATAGCAGCCGAAGAACGGGAAAATATCAAAGTGAATTTATAAAGGAGGAAGTCATGGCAAAAAGAAAAAAGAAAATTTTATTGCTTTTTCTTACATTATTAACTTTATTCAGTATAAGAGTAAATGCTTTAGAAAATACATATACACCAAGTGAGTTAAGTCGTTATGACTCGTATGAATATGTGATTAATGCCTATGATGTGAATATTGTTGTCAACGAAAACAACACCCTAGATATTACCGAGACAATTACTGCGAACTTTAATACAGCAAAACATGGAATTATTAGAAGAATCCCCCTTCAAAATACAGTGGACAGATTAGATGGAACAGTAGAAAAAAATCGGGCTCAACTAACAAATCTGACCGTAGATAGTCCATACACTATGACAACATCAAATGGAAACTATGTTATCCAAATAGGAGATGCAAATCGTACTATTAAGGGTGAGAAAACGTATGTAATAAAATACACTTATAATTTAGGAAAAGACAAAAACAATTCTTATGATGAATTATACTATAATATTATTGGCTCCGATTGGGATACAGTGATTGGCAATGTGACTTTTACAGTAAAAATGCCAAAAGAGTTTGATGTGACAAAGCTAGGATTTTCGAGTGGCAAGGTAGGTTCTATTCAAAATGAAAACGTAGAATATACAGTGGATAACTTAACTATCACAGGTTCATATCATGGAATTTTAAACAGCGGAGAAGCCTTAACCGTAAGATGTGAACTAGAAAATGGCTATTTTGTAAATGCAAAACTGAATGTAAATCCGACAACCTATTTGATGTTTGCTATTCCATTAATTTCTCTGATCATTGCTGGGATTTTATGGTTTTTGAAAGGTCGCGATGAAACACCAGTAGAAACAGTAGAATTTTATCCACCAGAAGGATTTAATAGCTTAGAAATCGGTTACCTATATAAAGGAAAAGCAGACAAAAAAGATGTGACTTCCTTATTAGTATATTTAGCAAACAAAGGATATATTAAAATATCAGAAATTGAAGAACATGCTTTATTTTCAAAATTAACAAGCTTTAAAATCACCAAACTAAAAGATTATGATGGTACAAATTCTAACGAGCGTATATTTATGGAAGGACTATTTTTATTAAAAGATGAAGTAACAAAAGAAGACTTACAAAATCGTTTTTACACAACGATGAATGAAATTCTACGTAACACGAATAATAAAGAAAATAAAAATCAGATTTTCGAAAAAAATACCTATGTAAAGCCACTTATGATAATTTTGATGATTGTGACTATCATAGCAACTGTTGCTGCTCCAACTCTAGAATATGGTAATATAAGTACTTTAGTATCCACCCTTTTCCTATGTGGGTTCTATTTAATGTTTTATTTAGCTGGAATATTTGCAATTCCTTCGTTAGGCGTGAAAATTTTTTGGATAGGCTTTACCTTTATCCATTCATTCATGTTCTTTCAAGGGTTACCTATTGCCACTGCCATGAAAAATGATGTGATCTTCTTAGTAGGAGTACTAATTGGAATAATCTCTTTAATAGGATTAATAGCTATCTTTAAGATAATCCCCAAACGTACAAAGTATGGTACAGAGATACTTGGGAAAATCAAAGGCTTCAAAAATTTCTTAGAAACAGCTGAAAAAGAAAGACTAGAAGCCCTTGTGATGGAACATCCTACTTACTTCTATGACATTTTACCTTACACATATGTTTTAGGAATTTCTGATAAATGGATTAAAAAGTTTGAAGCAATTGCAATCGAGCCACCAACCTGGTATGACTCTCCAAATGCCTTTGATATGATAGTCTTCACAAGCTTTATGAATAATGCAATGACTTCTGCTCAAAGCGCAATGTCCCAAAGTTCTTCCAGCAGCGGTTCTTCTGGCGGTTCAGGTGGAGGTTCCTCTGGGGGTGGAAGTGGAGGAGGAGGAGGCTCTTCTTGGTAAGTAAAAAAAATATAAAAAAAGGAGAAAAAATATGACTATTGAAAAAAGAATAAAATTACAAAACAATATTTACTATGTTGTAATTGATGTGGAATACAAAATGAAAAATAATATTCTTAGCCTATGTTTAGCAAACACTGATGAAGATGATTATGATGGCGGGGATGTAACAAGACTAATAGAAAAAATGGAAAAAGATTATACGAGAGAAAAAGCAAGAAAGTATCAAAAGGACATAGGATTTTTACAAGATGTATTTTACATCTATGATAGAATTCCTTTCCTAAGTGGTATTAAAGACATCTACCAAAAAGAAACAGAGACTCTTCCTTATTCGCAAGGTTACATTTCCAAAAAAGAACTAGATAATTTAATAGAACAAAATAACATCAGTATGGAAAATCATAAAAAAGTCAAAACTTTATGATGAAAAAACATGATGTTGGTAATACAGAAAGGAAAAAATTATGAGGAAATTATATTTAATTACCGGTCCAGCCGGAGTTGGAAAAAGTACTGTTTCGAAAGCTATTGCAGAGTCCTTAGAAAAGTCTGTATTACTAGAAGG